>Ga0180430_10003963_pt1 | contig 12616 bp, 15 predicted proteins | sample SS_ome_9_FD_132999 | JGI IMG/M metagenome (GOLD analysis project Ga0180430, IMG submission 132999) | Hypersaline lake sediment archaeal communities from the Salton Sea, California, USA - SS_1_S_2 metaG | ecosystem: Environmental > Aquatic > Non-marine Saline and Alkaline > Hypersaline >... | reverse complement strand
CAGGTTCGTACTAGCGTCGGTGTCCTCACCAAGGATCTGCCCCTTGATGGCAGCGGACTGAACGTTCGCCATCACCTGATCCTTGATCACCGCAAAGATCTGAACGACTGCCCGCATGACGTCACCTTCAAGATTAGCCACGACTCACTCCTCTGCTCGGGACCATTGATCATGGTAAACACCTAACAGAGGAATGTAAACGAGCAACTTCGTCACCGAGCGTGACGATCAGCAACTCCGCTAGCAGCCCAGGGGTTGTCGGGCTTTAGGACACACTTGAACCCGTACGCCTTAACCATGTTCAATAGAGTCTTGGCATACAGCCCTGACCTGTGCTTGCTCTCATCAGGTGAGCAGTCAACGTGAATCGTGATGTCCTGCGGAATCAGCAGTGGGCTCTGATCGACTAAAGTCATGGCGACTTCGATCGACTGCATGGCCTCCATGAAGAGCTGTCCTCGCAGTCCTCCAACCATCTTCTTGGGAACCGACCGACGTGACCAGAAGTACCGACGACCGAACTCGTCAGCTTCCGGGCAGATCGCTGTCGCGAAGACCCTCTTCCGACTACCCTGACGGTGAGAGTCTGTCCCGATCACGATTTCCGTCTGTGTCTTCTCAATAACGTCTGAGAACGTTCGTGGATCACCGTGTCCCGTGAACCAAACCCTGTCGACTAAGTCATTCTCCATCATGTCATCCCTCCAGACTGGATCGCCCTCACAGATCCAGAAGGATTGCTGCTTCTGTCCTCACCAAGGAAGCCGATGCCTCCATTCCGTACCTTATCACAGCTGCAAGCGCTATTGCAGGTCTCGCTCCCAAAAAGCCTGAAGTAATTATTGCTCGATCCAGCGAGTTGTGGAAGATCGTTTCACCTGATCCGATCTCTCGGATCCTATCGATGTCAACAATACCGTAGGAGATGATCGATCTAACGGTCCGAAGCATCATGTCGATCCGCTGTGCTGATAATTTAGACCATCCTCCTCCAAGTCGGACCGCCACCGCCGAGGAAGATAGGGACCTAATCCGGGAATCCAGAATGTCCCGCCGAGCGTCCGCAGGCAAGTCAGCACGCCGCTTCAGCAGGTGAGCGAGGTGGGCGCCCACTGACCTGTTTTGAGCTGCTCCCCGGATGTTCAGGGTTCCGGACTGACAGTTCACCTCGGGAGCGATCGGAAGATCATCCCACAAGATCGTGGAGATCAGTTGACCCTTGAGGGCGCTGACCACGTCGGTCTCCAGGACGACGGCCACATCCTTCAGCAGGTTTGCTGATTCCGCATCGAATGGTACAGGCACGGGAATCACATTCAGCGTACCTCTTCTCCGATTCAGGATCAGGGTCGCGATTACCTCCTCAGTAAAGCCCCGACAGAAGAGGATGCAGGGCTCACGGTCTCGGCTTGCGGCCTCCAGGAGATTGTGGATCTCAGAGACCGACTCCACTATCCCGTCAACGAGGAGGCATCGAACGCCTTCCCCTCTCCAAACCTCATCAGGCCCGACCACCTCAGGTACGGGAGACAGAGAGAACACGTGATCCAGGGACAGTTCCACAGACGAGCGTGAACTACGTGTGGGCTCAACAAAAATCCGTCCGTCTAGGCCTGCGAGATCGATCGCCGACCGAACGATTTCCAGTTCTCTTCTAGAGGCAGAAATGTCCTCTAGGAGGCTCAGAAGGGTGGAAAGATCTGGCCACCTATTTTCCACCTGAATGAGTTCTTGGTAGCTACCAGAGTCATTCTGAATCATCTGAAGCAGCTTCTGGGGGCTCTCACCAGACTCCACCTGCCTGAGCAGGGTGCGGGTAAGGTCGAGGGCCAGTCGCAGGGTAGGATCGCCGGCCCCGGCACCGAGGATCTCGGCCCGGGAGGCCGCGTCCAAAAGGATCCGACCGACAGAATTTCCGATTCCGGACATCGGTGTCACGCGACGGATTATCTCAGGTGTCCACGTCACACGACGATCATCAGGATCGATCGTTAAGTACGATCGTCTCTCTCCGATCAGGGACTCTAAGGAGGTCACAAATCGGATGACATCCGTCGTGTACTCTGATCCCGTTCTGACAACAGTGGAGTTATCTTGTCTCACCTGATCAGTGTACGGGTGCTGACCCGAACTTAAACCCTACCCTATTTTGACGGTCGTGGAGATCTCCTTCCGATGAGTGTCACACCGACAGGAGAGCCATCCCGATTGCTCCACCCGACCTGGTGCTCCGCAGATCTCGCAGGTTCGTCCTGACATTGACTCAGCCATTGTCACAAGACCACTGACATATTTATCTCCCCCTCGATAGTAAAATCGAAGTGTTCCGTACTTCTCCTTCACCTGCTCAGCGACAACAGGATGGAACTGATTCAGCTTGTCATTTATTGTCTTGTTAAGTGCCCTGATGAGACTGGGTAGGAAGAGCTTCCACCATCTCAGTCGGAATACCCTCGGTCCTCTCTGAGAGGGATATGACTGGAACATATTCTGAGCCTGAATCTTGACGTATTCCCACCGACTCTGGCAATTTTGTTCCACGTTCTGCTCGTGAAGAATGATTGACGCGCACAGACGATCGATGATGTTGTACCATCCATCACCGACATCGAGACCCCAGTACATGCAGGACTCTTGAGGGCTTAGCCCGTCCAACCTCTCCTGAAAGATCCGAGGGTACTTGTTGAGCAACTGGTTCTCCAGATCTTCCTGCATTCTTCACTCCTTGAGATCCCGTTCCCAAATCCGTCTGATCGTCTCACGTTGCGAGAGTTCAGATCTTGTCATGGGAATCGTGTGGTAGACTTTCGTCACTGTCCAGTGACCTTTGAACCCCTCCACCGTGACGACCTTTCCCTCGATCGCGAGCCTAGAGGGCACCCACAGGACGATCCGATGCCTCTCGCTGGTAAGTTCACACTGCTTGAACATCCTCTTGCCTAGAGGCCCAACTGGTCATCGATGAACTTGAAGAGCCACTTACGAGCCGCGACGGAGATCGGTCCACCCACATCCTTGCGAGTCAGACCAGATGCCTGCAGTGTGTCAGCTTCCTCCTTGAGGATGTCGTTTCCCACCCACTTCAGGAAGTGACCGGTTGAACGACGAGAGATGTCATGGCCCATCTCTGTCAGGTGGGCGATTCCCTGCTGGCACCTCGCCTCCGTCACAGTCTTCTCCACGAACTCCGAGATCGAACCTGCCTTCTCCGGATCCACGGAGACCTTCTTCTTTGACTTGGTTACCTTGTGCTTGTCCCCCTTGGTCTTGAACCAGAATCGGGACGACTCGTAACCGGGAGTGACACACCGCCAGACGATCCCCTCACCGAAACCTGTCTTACCCAGGCCGGACGTGACGGGGCACGCGTCCTCAACCATCGATGTGAGAGCTTCGAGCTTTTTCACAGAAGCGCGAGGATCCGCGAAATCAATCTCGATCTCGAAGGTCGGAAAGTGGTAGACGTTGAAGATCCGGTGTTCCTCCGCTACGTTCACCTTGTTCGTGTCATCCTGAAGTGCGATCCACTCAGATGTGTCCTCATCGAGAATTGTTTTGGCGGCGAAGATCACAAACAGCTTGTCGAAATTGCAGATTCCGACACCCTTCATGATCCCGCGACCGCACCACTCTCCGAAGATGACGCAGGTGCGATCGTCGACCTGATCACCGAAGATCTGTCGAAATAGGGTCTCCCAGATCTCCATTGGAATAGTGTGAACGAACTGAGCAAAACCGTGATTGTCGTCCTTGACAGTGATGATCCTGGACCGCGACTGGACGCTGATCGTGCCGTCCGGATGTCTAACAACACCTGCATTCGTCCCGTGTAGCTTGACCGTGCCGTGGAATAGAAGAGTGGGCAGGTAGACTTCTGACAGGTCACAGTAGATAGGATTGTCCCACTCGTCACGACCCCTGTAGGTCGACTTGAGCTGGACGCTCTTGACAGTGTGCCTGAACTGTGAGATCGACGGAAAAGTGAACATGGACACTCCTAGGCTGAGTGTCCATTGTACCACGTTGAGGTGAAGATTACACGTTCTGGATCAGGAATCCCGCCACAGGTTGTTCGCGGCGAACGTGAGGATCTCCTCAGCGCTGTCCTCGTTGTATCCGTACTCGTCAAGCATGGTCTGAACCATCTCGTTGTACTTCTTCTTCTGCTCAGAGTCACGGGTTCGAGACTTGGTGACGATCCGGGCCATCTCACGGATGTTGGACATCATGAACTTCTCGATCGCCTCAGCGAGAGGCTTGTAGCTCTTGAAGTTGATCGTCTCTCCGTGGCGAGCCAGCTTGAACATGTACGAGGTCACATCCTGTCGGAATCCGTCTCGAGACGAACCTGTGATCCCGATCTGCTCCTCAATCTTGATCATGAGGTCCTCGTCAGGATCCTTCTCCTCCTTGGTCACGGAGTCCTTCAGAGTCCGACGGTTGGTGTAGGCTTCAGCATTGTCCAGGTAGCTGTTGAACAGCGACTCCGCCTGCTCCTCGTAGGCAGTGATGAAAGCCTTGGCGATCTCCTTCTCCAGGATTGTCATGTACTCGTCCCGGATCATCTTGCGCAGGATCTCCAGGTACCGCGTCCGATCATCCTCAGCGGAGACGTCATCACGTACCTGCTGGGCCAGCTGATCCATAATGGAGATCGGAGTGACCATGTTCTTGTCGGAACTCGCGATCGCCTCATCGATCGCCTTCATGATGAATCGGGTGGAGATGCCCGACATTCCTTCGTCCCGGGTCTCGTCCCGAAGGTCCTTGATGTCGATCTTCTTCGTCCGACCCTTCTCAATCACCTCCTCACCGTCGTAGATCTTCGCCTTGGTGATCAGGTCACACTTGGACGTCTCCTTCAGGCGGGACATGACGGAGAACAGACTCGCGATCCGGATCGTGTGCGGTGCGATGTGGGCGTCGATGTTGGACTGTCCGAGCCGCTTCTCGTAGATCATCATCTCCTTGGAGACTTCGAGGACGTAGGGAACCTCAATCTTTCGAACGCGGTCCAGGATCGCCTCATTGGTCCGATCTGACTTGAACTTGTTCCACTCCGACTCATTGCAGTGACTGAGAATAATCACGTCGTGATCGATCATCGGGTGCTTGCCCGGTGCCGGTACCCGCTTCTCCTGGGTCGCCGTGATCGCCGGGTGCATGAACTCCACCTCGTTCTTGAAGATCTCGATGAACTCCACGATCCCTCGGTTACCCCGATTGAACGCACCGTTCAGGGAGAGAACTCGAGGATCATCCTCGGGATACCTGTCCAGCTTTGACAGATCCTCTGTGCCGATCAGGATGGAGACATCCTGCGTGTTGGCATCCGTGGGAGGAACCTCAGCGATTCCCCGTCGGGCACGAATCGAGAAAGAGGACTGGACGATCGGGAAATTCTCGTACTCGTTTCCATACTCCTCACGCAGGCGGAACCGACAGACCGGGCACAGGTCCCCTTCAATCTGCACACCGAGGAGATTCTCGAACTGAGTTCGGAGGCTTCTCGGCAGAAGGTGCAGTGGTTCCTCGTGAATCGGGCAACCCTCAAGGTGGTAGAAGGGAGGTGCCGTTTCCAGGGCCCGCTTGATGTGCTCCATTAGGTCAGACTTACCCGCACCGACAGGACCCATCAGGAGCAGGATCTGCCGACTCTCTTCTCCACGTAGCGAGGCAGAACGGAGAAAGCGCATCAGCTTTCCGATCACTCTCTCCATTCCGAAGAAGTTGGTATTGAAGTAGTTGAAGACCTTGACGTTGTCACCATCGAACAGCTTTCGACATCGTTCGGTCTCACCCAGATCGGTCAGGGTCGTCTGGCCGAACGCTACCAAGGCATCGTAGAGACGCTTGTGTGAAAGCTTGGCAATGTCAGGCTCCTCTCTGACGAGATCCAGATACTCAAGGAAGGTTCCCTTGAACTTCTCATCCTTCTTCTGGGTCCGCTGATCGTGAATCAGCTTCAGAAAGTCGATTTCATTGTGGGTCATCGTTCTCCCTCTTGTGCGATCTTACTCTGGTCCTCAGTCTATGTGTAAGAAGATTTAGATCTCAACCTCTTCATCTTCAAGGGTCGTGAAAAGCTTGACCTCCTTGTTCCAGAGGGTTGAGACGTGATTGACGACCTTTTCAGCAAAATCAAGCTCTAGCTCCCGACCGTCATAGTCGTGACGCAGGATAAGCACACCTGACTGGTCAACTTCTGAGACGGCGATTCTTGGAATCCCGCCCAATCCGGACTGACGAAGGATGTCCTTCTTGATGTTCTCCCACCCTTCCTCGTCCGCCACGTCATCCACCTTGACGATATTTCCTGTGCGATCTGTCTTACGTGAGTACGTGAACAGCTCCAGGTCTCGACAGGCCTTCTCATCAAGGTACTCTCGGATCGCCATCTCGTCGTGCATCGACTCACGAACGAGAAAACACCGATCGATTCCGTGTTCCTCCTCAATGCGATTGTAGAGATAGAAGCCCATGTGATACGGATTGATTCGGCCCATGTGAGGACGAACAACCTGATTATGGGACTTGATGAAGTGCAGGTGGTACTTCTGAGGCAAGTCAAGGGCGTTCAGGATCTTGTGGTGCCAGAAACAGGCCCAACCCTCATTGAGCATCTTGGTTCGAATCTGTGGAACAAAGTACATCGATTCCAAGCGAACGATCTCAAGGATATCCTTCTCCCACTCATCCAGGTGTCGACCGTGCTCAATGACGAAACCGAGAATGTCATAGTCAGACTTAAGAGGCACCCTGTCCAGGACGAAATCGACCCACTTTCGATCCTCGCTATCCTTGAATCGAGTGAGGTACTCCTTGCGCTGCTGCTCGTACGGGATCCTCTGGCGACCGTAGTGCTCCACCTGGAATCGGATGCTGTGTGCGGCGTCCAGGATCGCTTCCACCCTCTCAATGCCGATGCTAGGATCTTCGATGTACTCCTGGATCCGTCGCTTGGCACCTCGAATTCGTGGAATGATCGCGTCTGGTTGCGTACCCTTGAAGGTGATGTTGTTCTAGAAGAAGTCCGAGTGACCGATGCAGTGGGCCATGATCAGGATCTGCAGGGCCATCGGATTCTCACGCATCAGGTAGGCGATGCTGGGATTCGAGTTGATGATCAGCTCGTACGGAAGCCCTTCCATTCCCGCATTGTAGAGCTGGTGGGTCCTCTCGAATGATTTGCCGTAGCTCCAGTGGGAGTAGTGACTCGGCAATCCGTGATAGGACATGTGACCAATCATCTCGAAGTAATCGCAGATCTCGTAGATGATCGGGTACCAGTCGAGCCCATTCTTCCGAGCGAAATCACAGATCTGATCGTCGTACACCTGTAGCTCGTCAAAGGTCCAGTCAGACATCGAGATTTCCTCCGAACAGCTTCTTGAACTCAGGCCAGACGTTGGTCTTGTCAACAAGCCGTGTGATCTTGAACTTCCGATCCTCCATGGGCGTGTACGCCTTTGTCATCGCTGTCACGCCGTCACGACCCCAGGTCGGTTCATCCTCAGGAATGATCTCGCAATAGTTGTAGAGCTGACAGACCTCCTTGAGTCTAATGCTCGCCTCGACCGACTTATCCACATCCACGTTGAAGTTGTCCCCGTCGCTGCAGTGGAAGGCGTAGACATTCCAGCTGTCAGGGTGGAACCTCTCCCACGTGATCTCCAGGGCCATCTCCAGGGCGGGAGAGATGTACGTTCCTCCCGATGAGCCCTTGGTGAAGAAACGTTCCTCGTCCACCTCGTGAGCCTTCGTATCGTGCGAGATGAAGACAATCTCGACAGACTCGTACTTGTACCGAAGGAACTGGTAGATCAGGAAGAAGTAGCTTCTCGCGAGAAACTTCTTGTGCTTGCTCATGCTACCCGAGGTATCCATGATGAAGAAGATGACGGCCGCGGTGATCTCCTTCGGATAGGGAGCGACGTGACGGTAACGAAGATCCCTCTCGTGGAATGGGAAGTTCTCCTCGACATCTTCAGGATCGAAGGCTCCCGCTCGAGTGGCGATCAGCTTCCGACGAATCTTCTCACGAAGGGTCTTTTTCTTGTCCAGTCTCGGCCTGATCCCGTGCGTTCGGTAACCCTTCCGCTTCAGCTTCTCCTCGAGAATGGACTTGAACTTCTTCTTCTCCAGGTCGGGAAGCTCTAGATCATCAAACAGGTACGACGCGAGCTCATCCAGAGAGATCTCAACCTCGTAGAATTCCTCACCAGGATCTGTACCTGGTTGACTTCCCTTTCCGTTCTTCTGCTCCCTGCCGATCACCTGACCGCGCTCTAGATCATTACCGGCCGCCTGCCCTGCCTGACGGGAGTTCTGCCCGTAGATGAACTTGTACTCCTTGATTCCCTTGACCGGAATCCGGATTCTCTTCTTTCCGTCTTGACCGATGATCGACTCATCAGAGACGATGTCATGCACACCCTCGCGGATGGCCTTCTCAATCTTAGCGCGGTGACGTCGTCTGTCAGCAGCTGACCGATCAGCGGAGGCCTTGTGAGTTCGAAAAATCGACATGCTCGGTAACTATCCTCCGAAAGCTATCCACGTGGGTATCATACTCCCGCGCGACCATCCGTGTTCATAGTTGCATGCTCATGAATTTTATTCTGTGCCCACACGATGACAGGTGTGAGAAAACCCAGAGCTTCCTGTTGCATCTGTTCGAATGACAGCCAGGCAACCCCGCGATGCTCCACCCTACCTGTGTCGGGATTGTGGGGAACACGAGGCTCACCATCAGTGGAGGCTAGAAACATGACGAGATGTCCATCGATCACCAGGGGATCTTCACCCCACTGAAACTGAAGGGCTGATCTCGGCAGGGTGGTCTCCTCCTCGGTCTCTCGAAGGGCTGTCTCCATGGGTGTCTCTCCGGAGTCAGCGTGCCCCTTGGGAACGTCCATACCGTCCTTGTCGATTAGGGCGAGAACTTGCCACCCACCCTCGGTGTTTCGAACGACAACAATACCAGCACCGTCGTGGACTATCTCCATCTCTGTCAGAATCGACCTAATGTACCGTCTAAGCAGGGTCACAATCCCCTCTCGTGGTCTTACTTAGGCTCGATCGTAGTCATCCTCCAGACGTACGACGTCATCTAGTTCAGGTGTGCTCACCTCTAGAAGCCTGAGATTACCACCTCCGTGACGGAATCGGTGGATCGTCCCAGGAGGTACACGAAGAAGATCGCCGGGTCGAAGAATCCGTGTGTCCTCGTCCTCAGGCATTCCGATGTCCGCCTCCAGAACACCCTCCATGACCAAAAGGGTCTCGTCCTTGACGTTGTGGTACTGACGGGAGAGTTGGTGACCCGAGGAGATCTCCAAGACTTTAGCGACGTATCTGTCAGTCTCAATCACGATCTCTTCCCCGCCCCAAGGCTTGTCGATCCATCGGGAGCACTTTGATAGGCGTTGCGCACGACCCGCGATCAGGTCACTGCTGGACTGCACCTTGCCACCACCTACTCCAAACTCTACTCGACAACCAAGTTTCTGACAGATCTGCCACTCAGGAATCTTATCAGGATCGTCACGATCACCGCCCTTGGTGAAGATGTCCGGATGGAGAATCTCAATCGCTCCGCAAACAGTTTGAGATCCGTCGTCCCAGCCGACCACAAAATCAACTCCCTGGATTGCGTCAACAATCTGCATTCGCTCCCTGTGCGGCATAAACGGTTGACCCTTCTTTCTCACTAGAAAGCCGTCGCCGTTAACAATTACAACCACCTTCGATGGCCAGAGAGTCTTGTGACTGGCAGCGATCTTGGCTGTCTCTTGCAAGCACCTTAAGTGTCCAACGTGTAGAGGATCAAATCCTCCAGACGTCACGACCATTAGTGACTCGTTACCGCAGGGTCGATAGACCCTGTTGAACCACTCGCTGAAGTTTTTGATGTCCAGGAAAATCATCAGGACCTCCGCCGAAGAGTCTCATAATTCTACGGTACTCGGTCATGTGTGTCTCGAACATCTGGTGAAAGAGAAAATTCTGGTCTCGCTCTGACAGGGAACTACCGTTTCGGGCCAGATATGATGTGATCACCTCCCTCAGGACGTTCGAAAAGATCTGCGGATCAGATGGATCCTGGTCAGACGTGAGAATTGCCAGAACCTCTTCAACACGAGCACCAATCTCTTCCGGATTAAGGGCGTGTTCAAGCACATCGAGATTGCGCTCTCCAATCTCAACACCGCCTATGGTTCGTCGAGCGGCGTGGTAGATCTCATGGGCGATTGTTCCTCGAATATTGCGCAAGATCTTGTCGATATCACTGTCAAGAGAAATCTGGTAGGAGATGTCTATGACGCCAGGTTCGTCAGGGCAATCATGGTTGAACTGATACCATCCATCCTGAACTAGATCACCCACCACCTTGATCACGCTGACATTTACCTCGATTAGGTTCAGCTGCCCGAACAAGGGGTGCACTTTCACTGTATCCTTCTCAATCTCCTTGATCGTCGTTCCAGTTCGAAGGGTAAGCGACCACCAGTGCTCACAGAACGTGTACGCGACATGATCAAAATCGTCAGGAAGGTTCTCGATCAGGTGTGACAGAACGTCGACTGCTGCTCCTGTCACATCCCACTCAGAGGAGTTAGGAACGAGGAAGCTGGTGTTAGAGGAACGAGATCGCACCGGTGATGAACTTACGCAGAAGAACTTCTTCGATTGACTCTAAGCCGACAAGGGAGAATAGCTCGCTCCAGTGATCTGGATTGATCTCCCTGGGTGTCCCGTTTCTCTCATCCTGGATCGCCCTGAGAGCTCGTCGATACTTCAGTCGCTGCCTCTCGCTAGGCTCATCCAGGAGGTTGTGCAGCATGTCTGACAACTTCACCTGAAGGGCGAAACCTGAGATTCCTCGGATGTAGTCGAGATACGACACACCTCGTTCATGGGTGACTGCTTGGACGATCGGCAGGACCAGCGGAATCTTACTTCCGATCAGCCTCGTGATCTCCTCAGGATCCTGAGCGTCCTCGATCGCGTCATGAACCACAGCGGCGACCTGGACGATCCGCGGATATCCGAACCGTTCAGCGATCCCGCGCACCCGAATCGGATGCGTGATGTAAGGAATCCGACTACCTCGTCGAACCTGATCCATGTGGGCAATCTGAGCGATGTCCATGGCGGTGTCCATCATGGACTCAAGGATCAGATCTCGCAGAACCTCTGACATCGTCTCTCACGAGAGTAACTATCGGTATGAAGAGTCACGCCACCCACTAACGGTGATGTAGGTGTACGGAATATCTCTCATGTCACGCTGATCTCCGCTGTGGTGCTTCACGTTTGATACGATGAAACCTACCTTAGCGTAGCTTTTAGCGAGAATCTCCATGACGTACTTGGAGTCCACTCCGGAAGGAAAGAGGGCGTGATCGAATCGAAGCTGCGCGGTCGCCTGCCCTCTCGTGATCGCCTTCTTGATCACATTGTCATACGACCTGATCACCTCAGTGGTGGCAATCAGATCTTCGCTGGCCATCGTGATCGCGTCGTTGATCTCAAATCTCTTGTAGCTCATCTTCACACTCCTGCTTAATCAGTACAACGGGTGTCGTCCGATCACCTTGTCAATCGTGTCAGCGTCAGCTGGGCCGACCGCGACGCACGTCAACGTGGGTACTCCGTGAAACTCGGTTCGTCCCTCGTCCACGATCAGGGCGCAGGGTAGACCGACCGCCTTCGCGTCGTGGTAGGCCTTGAGAAGCTCCTCCTCTGAGGTGCAGTACCGACACACCTTGGCGAAGGATCCGATCGCCCACCGGTACATGGTCAGGGACATCGGAATGAGCATGAATGCCCAACCGAAGATTCGAAACTTACGAGCCTGATCGAAGAACACCTTCATCGAGGCGTGAGCACCCTGTGCGGCGATCATGCCCTTTCGCATGTTCAGGTCCTTGCGGATCAGGATCACCTGCCTGATGTAGCCGTCACTCATCGTCCACTCCTGGAATCGGCACCGTTGGGTATCTCATATCACCCATCGCGTTGATCTTTCCCGCGTACGATCGGTGAGCGTCAACTGTAACGAACTTTCGACTGCTCTCTTCAAGGATCACCGCGAGCAGCTTTCCCCCGTGAACGCAGCCGAGATCCAGGGCGGTAGCGTGGGGAAACTCCACGGGCCGGTCGTGCATGAAGGGCTGGTGCCCGAAGAAGACGTGACCGAATCGACCGTCGTAGATCTCCGCCCAGTAGATATCCTCCTCCTCCTCGTCACCTAGAGCGATGAACCCACCCTTCGGGAGAATCTTGCGCTTGATCGAGTGCCAGATCGTATCGGGATCGAGATTACCTGCGAGAAAGTGCTCTCGACCCAAAAGCTTGTCTTCCCGGTAGCTGATCTCAGTACGAGCCCGGATTATCACCATATCACGACCCCTCACGAATCGACCACGCTGTAGATGCACCCTGATCTCCGCCTGCTGTCCTCGGGTAAGCTCGTGGAACCGGTGAAGGGGCGGTAGTTCAGGGGTGACAGGCAGGACGCCCGCGTGCACGACGAGAGCGTCAATTTCAGGGATTCGATGGTATAGGACCGCCGAGGATAGAAAGTCCCTGTCCTGGAGAGAGAGCGCGT
>Ga0180430_10003962_pt1 | contig 12616 bp, 10 predicted proteins | sample SS_ome_9_FD_132999 | JGI IMG/M metagenome (GOLD analysis project Ga0180430, IMG submission 132999) | Hypersaline lake sediment archaeal communities from the Salton Sea, California, USA - SS_1_S_2 metaG | ecosystem: Environmental > Aquatic > Non-marine Saline and Alkaline > Hypersaline >... | reverse complement strand
CGTCCCATTTCGGGTTGGCGGTGTCGACGTTGCCGTAGAGCTTGGCGTAGACCTCGGGCTTGAGGGCGGCCTCGAGCTGGGCCCGGATCTCGTCCTGGGTCGGCCAGAGGTCGGCGAGAAAGACCGGATTGCCGTCGGGGTCGTTGCCGATGGGGTCGTTGGTGAGGTCGAGATCGACCCGCCCGGCGAGGGCGTAGGCGACCACGAGCGGCGGCGACATGAGGAAGTTCGCCCGGATCGAGCCGTGGACGCGGGCCTCGAAGTTCCGGTTGCCGGAAAGGACCGAGGCGCAGACGAGATCGCCCTCCTTGATCGCGTTCTCGATCGCGGGGTGGAGCGGGCCGGAGTTGCCGATGCAGGTGGTGCAGCCGTAGCCGACGGTCTGGAAACCGAGCTGGTCGAGCTCGTCCTGGAGCCCGGTCTGCTCGAGGTAGTCGGTCACGACCCGGGAGCCCGGCCCGAGTGACGTCTTGACGAAAGGTGCCACCGTGAGGCCTTTTTCGTTCGCTTTTTTCGCGACGAGGCCAGCGGCGAGCATCACGCTCGGATTGGAGGTGTTGGTGCAACTCGTGATCGCGGCGATAAGCACGGAGCCGTGTCGAAGCTCGGTGTCGATCGGCTCGAAGGCCTCCTCGCTCAGCACCGTGTCGGGGGCGGGACGATTCGTGGACATCTCGGCTTCGTCCCGAGGCGCGCCGGGGTTCGGGCTCTCGAGGAGGGAGCCGACGGCGTAACCGGCCGGCTGCGGCATGTTCACCGCCACCCGGGTGTCTCGGTTCTCCCGCGTGAGGCCAAATCCGCCGTCCCCCGCTGCCTTCGTGAAGAGTTCGTTGAACGTGTCGCCCAGCTCCGGAACGTCGATCCGGTCCTGAGGTCGCTTCGGTCCCGCCACGGCCGGGACGATGGTCGAGAGATCGAGTTCGAGGAGATCGGTGTAGTCGCACGCGTCCTTGCCCGGGATGCCGAAGAGGTCCTGCGCGCGGAAGTAGTTCTCCACGGTCGTGCACAGTTCGTCGGAGCGTCCCGTCCCGCGGAGGTAGTTGATCGTCTCGCCGTCGACGGGGAAGAATCCCATCGTCGCCCCATACTCGGGAGCCATGTTGGCGATCGTGGCCCGGTCGGGAAGGGAGAGTGCTTCGGCCCCGGGGCCGTGGAACTCGACGAATTTCCCCACGACGCCGTGGGCCCGGAGAATCTCGGTAATCCGAAGAGTCAGGTCGGTCGCGGTCACGCCTTCGGCAAGGTCGCCGTGGAGGTAGACGCCGACGACCTCGGGAACGAGGAAGGTCACGGGTTGGCCGAGCATTCCCGCCTCGGCTTCGATGCCTCCGACGCCCCATCCGACGACGCCGAGACCGTTGATCATCGTGGTGTGCGAGTCGGTTCCGACGAGGGTGTCGGGGTAGTAGACGCCATCCTTCTCCAGGACGCCCGTGGCGAGGTGTTCCAGGTTCACCTGGTGCACGATGCCGATTCCGGGGGGCACCACCGAAAACGTCTCGAATGCCTGCTGGCCCCACTTGAGGAACTCATAGCGCTCGCGGTTCCGGATGAACTCGATCTCCATGTTGCGGTCGAGGGCGGCCTGCGAGCCGGCGAAATCGACCTGGACCGAGTGGTCCACGACGAGATCGACCGGCACGAGCGGCTCGACTTTTTCGGGGGCGGCACCGCGAGACGCGGCGGCGTCCCGCATCGCGGCGACATCGACAAGAAGGGGCACTCCGGTGAAATCCTGGAGGACGATGCGGGCGACGGTGAAGGGAATCTCGTAGTCTCTAGGGTTCTCTGCCTGGTAGTTTGCCAGGTTCCGCACATCGGATTCGGTCACCTTCCTTCCGTCGCAGTTCCGCAGCACCGACTCGAGGACAATCCGGATGCTCACCGGGAGCCGGGACAGGTTGGGGGCGATTCCCGATTCAGCGAGGGCGGGAAGCGAGTGAAACGTGCCCTGGATGCCGGATCCTGTAGTGAAGGTGCGAACGACGTCGAAGCTCATGTTAGATCGATGTTGGGGATTGGCAGGGACCGGTTCGAGACCGGACTTTCGCGGGGAATGGGGACCGTCGCGGGTCAATCCCGCGAAGTCAGGAGGTCCAAATGGCCGACCGGGGGCATCCTACGCGGAAACCGGCGCGGGGCAAGCGTAGGAACGGAACGACCCTTGTGCTGGCGGAAAATTCCTGGGGCGGGAGGATGGGGCCGGCCGGCTCGGACGGCCGCAGCGTGGCAGGTCGGGGGCACCGGGCCGGAGACACGAGGACGTCGCGTCCACCGCGTCACCACGGCGGCTACGAGATCCCACGCTTGCGCTGGTTGTCACGCAGAGGACGGGGAGGGAAAGAACGCCGTGGGATCGAATGCCACGGTGCAACCGGGCTGCAAGTCGAAGGGCTCGCCTGCGGGGATCTCACGATAGGTTCCTTCGCCATCGAGACGGAGGAGGGTCGCCCGGGCTCCCTCGGGGTCGGCGATGAGGTAGAAAGCAACGCCCTCGACAGCGTAGAGCTCGCGTTTCTGCACGAGATCCTTGTCGCGGGTCGATTCCGAGAGAATTTCCGCGATCAAATCGGGCGCTTCGGTGATCCAGTCGCCCTCCGGCGCAGGGCAGACGACCAGAAGATCAGGACACACGACGGTGTGTTCATTGGCGTGCCATTCCGTCTCATAAAAGGCCTCGCACCCATGGTCGCACGGTTCCCGTTGCAATGGTTCGTCGACTTGACGAAAAATCGCGCGCGACGTTCTTTGATGAGGCAGCTTGGGACAGGGCGCCATCGACACCGGAATGCCGTCCCATAGCTCCCAGTCTCCCTCCCACCGGAGGTAATCGGCGATCGTGTAGCGCGGAAGATACGAGATGGCCGGCATGGGACAGTCTAGCCCTTCGCCGGCCTTTTCTCAAAATCGAAACGAGACCTCGTCTCGTGTCGCCACCGGAAACTGTTCAACACGGTTCAACTCAATTCGCCGAGGCGGGCCTTGATGGCCTCGAAGTCGGGCAGGTCACCGGGGCTTTCCTTGACCTCCGCGTATTGGATCGTGCCCTCCCCGTCGACCAGGAAGGCGGAACGCTTCGGCACCCCACCCATCGTGAGATTCTTTTCGGGAAGGAAGGAGTCGTAGGCCACTCCGTATGCCTCTGACACCTTGTGCTCGTAGTCGCTGAGAAGGGTGATACCGATGCCTTCCTTCTCGGCCCAGTTTTTCTGTGCGAAGGGATTGTCGCCGCTGATGCCGACGACGGTGGCGTTGAGATTCGCGTAATCGTCCAGTTCGCTCGTGATGGAGCAGAACTCCTGGGTACAAACGCCGGTGAAGGCCATGGGAACGAAGAGAAGAAGGATCGTGCCGTCGCCGAGGTGTTCGCTCAGGGAGAAAATCTCGGGACCGTCCGCCCCGAGGGTGGTGAGAGAAAAATCCGGTGCCTTGTCGCCGATGGAGAGTGCCATGATCGTGTGTGTGATGGATTGCCTCGAAACGGTAGGCTAGCGAATTCCGCGGTCAAGGCAAAGGGAAGGAGCGGGATCGCGGAAGAGGAAAATTCCTTTGATATGCGGTGCAACCTGGGAGAATCTCTCGCTCCGCGGCTGTCGGCTCCGCAGCCTCTCCGATACATCCGCGTTTAACCGATGACATTGGACAGTTCGCAGCGCATCTATGTGGCCGGCCACCGCGGTATGGTGGGCCGGGCTCTCGTGCGAAAACTGGAGGAGGCCGGGTGTCACCGGATCGTGACCGCGACCAGTGGGGAGGTCGACCTTCGTGATCAGGCGGCGACCCGGGCTTTTGTCGAGCGGCACCAGCCGGAGGTCGTTCTCATTGCCGCCGCTCGCGTGGGCGGGATCCATGCCAACGACACCTACCCGGCCGATTTTCTCTACGACAACCTCCTGATCGCATCCAATCTCATCGAGGCGGCCCACCGGCACGGATCGGAGCGTGTCCTCTTTCTCGGCAGTTCCTGCATCTATCCCAAATTCGCAGAGCAGCCCATCACCGAGGAGTCCCTTCTTACGGGTCCGCTGGAGCCGACCAACGAAGCCTACGCCATCGCCAAGGTTGCCGGCCTGAAACTCTGCGAGACTTACCGGCGCCAGCATGGGTGTCTGTTCCACTCGGCGATGCCGTGCAATCTCTACGGGATCGGTGACAATTATCATCCCGAAAATTCCCACGTGATCCCCGCTCTCATCCGCCGGTTTCACGAGGCGAAGGTGGCAGGAGCATCCTCTGTCACGATTTGGGGGACGGGAACCCCGCGTCGCGAGTTTCTCTTTGCGGACGATCTTGCGGACGGCTGCCTCCACCTGCTCGGCCTCGATGATCCTCCCGACCTCGTCAACATCGGAGCGGGCGAGGATATTTCGATTCGGCAATTGGCTGAGCTCGTTGCCGACGTGGTGGGATTCTCCGGCGAAATCGAGAACGATACGAGCAAGCCGGACGGGACTCCGCGAAAGCTCATGGACTCCTCACGGATTCGGGAGTTGGGTTGGCGTCCGGGGACTCGTCTTGAAGAAGGGCTCTCCTTGGCGTATCGGGACTTCATCGAGAGGGAGACCGGCCGTTGACCGGAGAAGCCGACCGTTCATGAAAACAGCGTTGATTACCGGGATCACCGGTCAGGATGGGTCCTATCTCGCGGAGCAGCTGCTCGAAAAGGGATATCAGGTGCACGGCATGATTCGCCGAAGCAGTTCGTTCAACACGGAGCGCATCGATCACCTCTATCACGACACCCGGCTGCGCGAAGAGGGGCTCTTTCACCTCCATCACGGCGACTTGACCGACTCGTCGAATCTGAACCGGCTGCTCGAGAAGATCGAGCCGTCGGAGATCTACAACCTCGGCGCGCAGAGTCACGTGAAAGTGTCGTTCGAGGTACCGGAGTATACGGCGGAGGTCGATGCGATCGGGACTCTCCGTTTTCTCGATGCCATCAAGGAGACGGGACTCGAGAAGAGCGTGAAATTCTACCAGGCGTCGACGAGCGAACTCTACGGGAAGGTCCGCGAAGTGCCCCAGAGCGAGACGACACCGTTCCATCCGAGATCTCCCTACGGCGTGGCCAAGCTCTACGGCTTCTGGATCGTCGTGAACTACCGGGAAGCCTACGGCCTTCACGCTTCCAACGGTATCCTGTTCAATCACGAATCGCCCCGGAGGGGAGAGACCTTCGTCACCCGGAAAATCACGCGGGCGGTGGGCCGGATCGCTTGCGGACTGCAGGATCGTCTGGAGCTCGGCAATCTCGACGCCAAGCGCGACTGGGGATTCGCCCCGGAATACACCGAGATGATGTGGCGCATGCTCCAGCAGGAGGAACCGGGGGATTACGTGTGCGCGACGGGGGAAATGCACACGGTTCGGGAGTTCTGCGATCGGGCGTTCCGTGTCGCCGGGATTTCCGTCCGGTTCGATGGCGAGGGCGTCGACGAGAAGGGAATTTGCGAGGAGACGGGGCGGGAAATCGTTTCCGTGGCGCCCCGTTATTTTCGGCCCGCCGAGGTCGAGCAGCTCCTCGGGGACTCCAGCCGGGCCCGGGAGCGGCTGGGCTGGAAGCCCGAAACCAGCTTTGGCGAACTGGTGAAGATCATGACGGAACACGATCTCGAGATGGCCCGCCGGGAGAAGGGAATGTCGAAGGAGAAAGGCCGGTGAACTCGCCCGAAGAGAATTTGTTCATTTTTGATTGAACAATTCGAAACGTGAGCGTATGGGGTCTCGGCGCCGGGAGGTGCCACGACTTGCTCGCGTCTGCTGGTACGGGGTCTCGGCTCTGTCTGACCAGTGGCGGTAGCGTGCCGAACAAGAATGGAATGAGCGAGAATTCGCAAGGCAGTCAGGCGGACTTGGTTTGCGAAATGGACCCCCAGGAGACGTTGGAAAAGGAGTCGGCGGACTATTTTGCCTCATTCGTCCAACTTCTCGGATTTCCAAGGTCGATCGGTCAGATTTACGGTCTGCTCTACATGTCGTCCGAACCCATCACGATGGAGGAGGTCGTGACCAAGCTGGGAATCAGTAAAGGCAGTGCCAGCCAGGGGCTGAATTGGTTGCGCAATCTCGGAGCCATCTCCGTCACCCGGATCGATGGAGAGAGAAGAGATCACTTCGTTGCCGATTTCGACGTCACTCGGATCGTGAAAGGCTTTCTCGACGAGCGACTACAGCCCCGATTCGCCTTCGGTGAGGAAAGGCTGAAACGGATGCGATCGATACTCGACCGAGAGGACTATTCCGCAGGTGAGAACGATTCTTCGTCGGCCCGGGTGAAAGCGCTGGAGAAATGGCACAGGAGGGGGGTTCTTTTGGTTCCTGCCGTCCGCCGTTTCTTTCGAAAGTGAGGAGCCTGAGCATCGCCTGCTCTCGCCACCGTAAATCTTGAATCTGCATTCACACCAACCAGTCACTAGAAAGTGGGAGAAGAGAGATGGAAATCAACTTTTCATGGGAGAAACTGACGGCCGAGGAGAGAATTGAACGCGCGGTGGATGTGACCGGAGCGGAGGTCATGGCGACTTCCAGTTTTGGCATCCAATCAGCCGTTCTTCTTCATCTGATCCATCGTGTGTATCCGAAAATGCCGATCGTCTTCATTGATACCGGTTTCCTTTTTGACGAGACCTATCAATATGCGGAGCGTCTAGTGAAAATGTGGGGGCTCGACCTTCATACCTACAAGGCGGAAAGGAACGATAGCGTGGAAAGTGAATCGGGCGAGACGGTGGATCTTGAAGAATACAACTCCATCCACAAGGTCGAGCCCTTATACCGGGCCCTTAATGAGCTGTCGCCGAAATGCTGGATTTCGGGGGTGCGGCGGGTTCAGTCATCCACGCGGCGGGATAAGCCAATCAGTGAGGAGGACTTCGGTTTGGTAAAACTCTACCCAATCATTGATTGGACGGACAAGGATGTCTTTCTCTATCAACAGCGTCACGAATTGCCCGAGCACCCCCTTTGGAAGGAGGGCTATGTCACTGTGGGAGACCGGCATCTCTCCGATAAGTTGAAACCTGGTCAGGCCTGGGAAGGAACTCGATTCGGCGGGGTCGTCCGTGAGTGCGGCCTTCATACCAACAAGGAAAAAGAACTTGAATCATAATGGGATATTTACAGAACAAGCGCGTTTTCATCTCGGGCGTTTGCGGGACGATCGGGAAGGAATTGCTCAGTGAGCTGACGTCGAACGAAAACTACAGGCCGGTCGAGGTCATCGGTATCGACCACAATGAAAGCGAACTCTTCTTTCTCGAAAGGGCTTACGTCGATGACGAGCGGGTGCGTCTCTTCCTTGGCGACATACGGGATCCTCACAAGCTGCAGATGCAAACGCAGCACACCGACGTCATTTTTCACACCGCTGCCTTGAAGCATGTTTCCCTGTGCGAGACTTCGCCGACGGATGCAGTGCAGTCGAACATTCTCGGAGTGCAGAATCTCATCAATGCGGCACAGGCAAATGGTGTCGACACCGTGATCTTCACGAGTTCGGACAAGGCGGTGAATCCCACCAACGTGATGGGCACGTCAAAATTGATGGGGGAACGACTCATCACCGCTGCCAATAACACGCAGCGAGGTGGAGGCCCGGTTTTCGCTTCGACCCGGTTCGGGAACGTTCTCGGGTCGCGGGGCTCCGTCATTCCGGTGTTCCGCAACCAGATCGCGAACGGAGGGCCGGTGACGCTGACCCACCCCGAAATGACCCGGTTCATCATGTCGATCCGCCAGGCGGCCGATCTGGTCCTCAATTCGGCGGGCTTGGCAAGAGGAGGAGAGGTATTCGTAACCAAGATGCCTGTGCTTTGTATTCAGCATCTGGCCGAGGTCATGATCGAGGAGCTTGCACCAAAATACGGACACAACCCTTCAGGTATCGAAGTTCGAGAAATTGGAATTCGGCCTGGGGAAAAATTGTACGAGGAGTTGATGAGTAGCGAGGAGACGCGGCGAACTATGGAGTTGGAGGACTACTTCGCCGTACTGCCTGCATTCCGTGGCTACTACAAGGATGTGAACTACGACTATCCTGGGGTGATTTCGCAGGCGATCAATGAGCCCTACGTCTCCTCGATGGACGACACGATGACCCACGCCGAGATCAAGCAGTTCCTCGAGTTGCACACGCTCCTCGACGTGGAGGGAGCGAGCCAAGAGGGACCCGTGAAGCAGTTCTGGCCCGGCGATGAAAAACGGGCGGAATAGGAACCATAACGATTCGAACCGAACGATACAACGAAATGAGAATCTTGATTCTTGGAGGAGATGGCTATCTTGGATGGCCCACTGCGATGAAACTGTCGGCGGCAGGCCATGATGTTGCGGTCGTGGACAATTACCTGCGCCGGAACATGGCGAGGGAAACGGACTCGGAGCCGCTTCTCGAGTTGCCGAATCTCCAACGGCGTTGCGCCCTGTGGAAGGCCGATTCCGGCAACGAGGTACGCTCCTTCGTGGGCGACCTGTGCGATTGGGATTTCGTGGCGGAACTCTACGAATCCTTTCGCCCTGAGGCAATCGTCCACTATGCGGAACAGCCGTCGGCGCCCTACTCGATGATGAACCGCAGGGCGGCTTCGATGACCCTTTCGAATAATCTCACCGTGACCGCGAACACGGTTTTCGCGGTAAAGGAGTTTTGCCCCGACGCCCATATCGTGAAACTTGGGACGATGGGGGAATACGGCACACCGAACATCGACATCGAAGAGGGGTGGCTCGAAGTCGAGCATAAGGGGAGAAAGCAGAAATTCCTCTACCCGCGGCAGGCCGGCAGCCTCTACCACACCACCAAGGTCCTTGACACGGATCTTCTCTGGTTCTACGTGCGCACGTGGGGGCTTCGCGTGACTGACCTGATGCAGGGGCCGGTCTATGGCCTCGTAACCGACGAGAATCCCGAGAACGAGGAACTCTTCCCTCACTTTGCCTACGACGAATTGTTCGGAACGGTGATCAACCGTTTTATGGTGCAGGCGGTGGCGGGTTACCCCCTCACTGTTTACGGCAAGGGCGGGCAGACGCGGGGCTATCTGAACCTCAAAGATACCATGAACTGCCTTCAGCTTTCGATTGAAAACCCAGCCGACCCGGGAGAGTTGCGGATCTTCAATCAGTTTGTCGAAACGTTCAGCGTGAACGAAATCGCGGATCGTGTCCAGCGGGTTGGTAAGCAACTGGGGCTTGATGTCGAGATCAAAGCTCTGGAGAATCCGCGCAAGGAAATGGAAGAGCACTACTACAACCCGGCCCACACCGGGCTTCTCGATCTCGGACTTGAGCCGCATTACCTCACAGACGAGATCATGGCCGAAATGATGGAGTTGATTGTAAAGTACAGGGATCGGATCAATGCAGATGCGATCTATCGGGGAGTGAAATGGAATTGAGGGGGCGAGAAATCACGAGTAAGCCTTCTTTGGGAAGTGGATAGGAATTCGATCAATCGCGAAATTTTCGATCTTGGATTCGGTGAGTTGGATCGATAAGGGGGAGGCACATCGAATTTCCTCGAGTAGAACAGGGGGATAGAGTCGGCCGTGAGTATCTCGTCTCAGGTGATCTCCGGAAATCGCACGCGAATTGGCGGCGGATTTGTCGGGAGGTGGATGTCGGAGATCCGCGAGTTGAAAGCGGGAGTTCGGTGTGCAGTCCGGCTGCTATTCCGTCATCCCCCATTTGTGACAGGACGCTTGATCGCCGTCGTGTTGCTTCCTGCGGTAAACCGAATCACCTTCATTGCTGCGTTCTACTGCAGTGTGCGCGCGATCATGCGGGCAATCCAGTCTCGTGAGGTATCCCCCTCGGGAGGAGAAGGTTGGTCGGCGCTCCACCTGGAGTGGGTGTTGCTGATTGGAATCTGTTTCATTTTTTCTGGAGTCATTCAGTTTTTCCAGTCGCGAGGAGAGATATTCATGCGGCGTCACGCCGTCGCGAAGGTCCGGCTTTCTCTCAAGCGAAGCCTAATACGCCAGGCAGTTGGGAGTGAATCCCATCGAGCCATGTTGTATGCCGCGTTTCAACGGTTGGAGGGACAAGTCTTCATGGGGGGGGTTGCTGGCCTGATTGCTCTCTTGAAATTGTGTTCCGCCGTTGTTGTGATCGGGGTGTTGGTGGTGCTTTCGCTTTTCCTGGCTCCTGGTTTGGCACTGCTTTTGTATGGATTGGGCTCGGTCCTCGTGTTTCTCATCGCCGGTCGTTTCAAGAAGCCGAATCTTCCTGGGGTTGAAGAGTTGAAAAGTGCTCGCCAAGCGCTTAACGAGCAGGCAAAGAACCTCATGGGGTTAACGCGTCCTGACGCGGTCGAATCGCCTTCTCCCTATCAGTCGAATGGTTGGGATCAGTTGCAGAGGCGGGGGTTCGAATACACGCATTCCAGAGCAGGCAAGATCTCATTTGTGTCAAGTCTGGCTTCCGGACTCGGGTTTATACTCCTTCTCCTTCTTGTTTCGGTAGGCCACGTCGCCCTGAGCAATCCCGCCATCATGGTCGCCTTCCTGGTCGCATTCCGTTTGGTCATCGCACATGCACGAATGGCGCTGATTCAGGTCGCACTGTTGAGAAATCAGGAGTTGCCTTTGGAACTGCTTACCGGACTTGAGGACGGCACGATCAGTTTTGTCGATGCGGAGAGGCAAATAGGAGACCTAGGAAGTGCAGGATCGGTGGAGTTGGAAGATGAAAACTGCATGCAGAGCCCGGTGTGATTTTTCCGAGCGAGACGACAGAGGGTCGAGAATGAGCAAATGTGACACCAAGAAACCACTGGTCGTGATCCTATCGCGCCGTAGAATTGAGACGAACACCCGGGTGGTGCGCCAGGCCAATGCGCTGATCGAACGGGGCTTTCGCGTCAGGGTTTTCGCCTTCACCCAACCTCACGCGGAGTTGCTGAAGGACTCCGATGCGAAATTCACGGCGTTTCCTCCGGAGAAACTCTCGGCGATGGAGCCCGAGTGGACGATTCGCGAAAAATATGCCATTGTTAGGCCCCTTCCCCAGAGGGTGATTCGCTATGCTAATTTACTGAAACGGATCCAGCGTTTTTTTGCCCGGGGTCGACGAGGGCCAGGAAGGTCCAAGCGATGGATCCGGGCGATTTACAGGCGCACGGGACTGAGAACTGTTGTGCGGACGGCGAGAAGGGCCGGTCGTGGAGTGGCAAAGGTGCTTGGGTTGGACTCGCTCTCCAGCCGGCGCCTTGGACGTGCGGTGCTTGGGCCACCTGTCCGGGTAGTCCGTTCGTTCAATGCCTGGGTTGCGTCGGTTCGCGCTCGATTCAACAAGAGAACCCTGTTTCAGTGGCTATCCGACTATGTCCGGAGTGGAGGTCGATCGGGAGGTTTCCTTTCTCCGATCGAGTCCCAGGTCCAAAACCTGTTGCGGCGATCCATCCGGAAAATGGATCGATCGGAATCCGTTTATCAAAACTACTTGACAGCGTTGCAGGAACTAGATTCGGACAGTGTGCAGGGAGTGGCTCTGGGATATGTTTGGAGCGAAATTGATGTCTGCTTCGCAAGATCGGTGCTCGAGGCCCTTCGAGAATCCGAGGATGTTGCGCTGATTCAATCGCACGATTACATGTCCCTTATCCCTGCACGGATCGTGTCCAGCGAGTTGGGATGCAGGCTGATCTACGACGCAGTTGAAATTGCCGAGGATCGCGCGCACGCGGCGCATTCCGTCGAGATCCGGAAAGAGTTCGAGAAAGACCTCTACGAGATTCACGAAGAGATCATTTGTGAATGTGCGGGATTAATTACCGTTGGAGAGGGGCTTCAGAGGTGGTATGCAGAGAGATACGGAATTACGCCGCCCACGGTCGTGAGAAACTGCAGGTACTTTGTCGAATTGGCGAAGAACAATCAGATCAGGATTGAATCGGGATTCACCTCTGATGATGATTTGGTCATCGCTTGGTGGGGGGGAGGATACCCAGACCAGGGGATCATGTTCCTTCTCGACTTGCTGGTTCATCTCGACAACAGATATAAGCTTGTCATGCTGACAGAGTTTGCTCCCGGTTGGGCGGAATTCGAGTCGGAAGTTCATGAGCGTATCAGGAATGATGAACTCAAGCGGAGAGTGTGTATTTTGCCGTTCAAGTCGCCCAACTATTTGATCGAGTTTGCTTCGGGTGCTGATCTTGGAGTCATACCGCGGCCCCCGGAGAACTCGCTCAATGTAAAGTGGAGTTTGCCGAACAAGTTTTTTGAGATGGTCATGGCCAGGCTTCCGATAGCCGTGACGGACTTGCCGAATATGGTGGACCTGGTGGAAAAGTACGGAAATGGTGTCGTTGTTGATTACAATGACGCGGCGAAGTCGAGCGTGGCTATATCGGAGATCGGCAAGAGAATAGTTGCGGGGGAACTCGACGAAGTCTGTGAGGGAGTGGCAAAGGAACTGAGTTGGGACAGGGAAAAGCTGAATTATGCTGGTTTTGTGGAGGGGGTCCTGGATGATCAAGCTGTGCTCTCCAGCTATTAATGTGAAAGCCTTTTACCCGACACTTTGTGCGCAGTAAGCCACATCGCGCCCATTGAAGTACTTCCTCACTCGCTCAGGCGTCTTTTGGAGCTTCCGCATGAAGGTGATTACGTTT
>Ga0180430_10003960_pt1 | contig 12618 bp, 7 predicted proteins | sample SS_ome_9_FD_132999 | JGI IMG/M metagenome (GOLD analysis project Ga0180430, IMG submission 132999) | Hypersaline lake sediment archaeal communities from the Salton Sea, California, USA - SS_1_S_2 metaG | ecosystem: Environmental > Aquatic > Non-marine Saline and Alkaline > Hypersaline > Sediment... | reverse complement strand
GCGATCGGGATTTTGAGAGTAGGCATGAAAAATGGAGCGCAGGGCGAAAACGTCAGCAGGCGGAACGACGGATTCTACGAATTGATCGATATGCGGGAGTTTTGTACGGACCGTCCACAAGCCGTATTTGGCCCTGTCATGGTAGCGGTCGAGCACATCGTCCACCTGGGATAAGGCGAGCGGAAACTCCTCGGCCCAAGCGATTTTCCAATCCTTCCCTTCGCTGATCTTGATCTCGAAATCGAGGAATTCCTTCAAATGGCAGTCGATCAGGTAATGCACGAGCAGCCAGCTCTTGGCGTAATACTTGTTCACTTCGATCGACTTGAACTTGACCGGCCACGTCCCCATGAAACTTTTCGACGGGAGGCTCAATCCGGCGTAGTAGTGACGGCTGGGGAGGAAATCGCCGAAAAGGATCTCGCCGTCCCCGGTGTCATACTTGGCAGTCTCCATGACCTGGGCCAGCCCTTCCTGAAGCCACTCCGGAGCATTGGGCAGGAACTTCGAAATGACCAAATGCGCAAGCTCGTGCTTGATGACGATGTCCTGGAAAGGGCCACGATTGGGCGGCAGGGCGATCAGCGGCCCGAGGTAAGTGTCTCCCAAGAAGAGTCCGGCTGAATGATCACCGGCAAAGAATCGGTATTCTCGGGAGCTTTGAAAGACGGCAATGATCGGCTTACCGCGCGGCGGCCGCATTCCGAGAATCGGGACCGAGCCGAACGCGCGCCACAGGGTCTCGAAGTCACTGGCGACTCGGCGCACCTTCCCGGAGTTTTGAAGATTGCTCTCGACGACGAAATGCTCCGTCTCGACGCGCTGCCAGAGCGACTCCCCGTCTGCAGCACGCAGCACGGCGGGAGGCCCCGAGGCGCAGCCGGCGAAGAAGAAGATGAGAATGGTCAGGGGAAAAAGCCCGCTGGTGACTGCTCCGCGAATTACGATCGGACCATTTTTTTCGGATTGCATAAAATCAAACAGCCTCCTGGGCCCTCCACTTCGCGAATTGAGGCGTCCGGGGTTCAGACCGTCGAGCGTACTCGAGAAGAAGATAGCAGGATACCACTCACGATCAAGTCAACAAACCGACAGCGCCCACCTCGGCGACTTCAACCGGTCCATATCGCGCAGCAGCCTGGCGAGAGAACTCTGAATCACCGCGGTCCACAGCGTGTACGCTGATCAACGCCGTCTGATGCGCCGACCTCTATCGGGTGGGGGAGAGCCCGGAGCTTCATCTTCGCTGAGGTAACCGTCGCCGTTCGTGTCGAATCGGTCGAAATGATCTGGTGGGCCGTCGAACTCCTGCCTGGAGATCTTGCCGTCAGAGTTGCTGTCGAGACGGCGCACGAAGTCGGCGCCGGGCCTTCGGCGTGGCGAATTCTTCATCTCGACGTTGGGGCCTTTTTTACGTGGCTCGGCAACTCCGCCGCGCACGCAGCGAACGAGGTTGTAGATCCGCACCACATCGCCTTGCGGGCCGCGGCCCTCGGGCAGAGCCGACAGATCGCCGCTTTTGGGATCGGAGCGCTGGGCGCCGGCGCCGTGGACGTCGATCAGAGTCTTCGAGCCGCTTGGCGATCCCCGTCTCGCCATGAATCCCAGCCCCCGGCCGAAGGCGATGTACACGCCCGCTCCGGCCGAGTGTGCGCGCCTGTGCGACGTGCTCGACCAGTAGTGGGCGTAGTCGGTCTCACCGCCCTCGTTTTCGATCGGCGTCGCCTCGAAGAGCGGATCGATGGCGGCGGAGTGCGTCACATCGGGCGAGCGGGCGTAGTCGACGATGCTGTGAAGCTCCTTGGCGTTGGGAAGCCGCCAGTCGTGGTGTCCGGCGTATTTCAGGTCTTCGGCCCACTTCAGGGCTTCTTGCCAGTTGAGCTTTCCGTCGCCCTGAGAGCCCGCCTCGAGGGCGGCGCTGTCGGCTTTCATCCATGTGAGGCCGGTGGCGCGATCGGTAATGGTGCCGTCCTCGTTGTCGACAAAGTCGTTCTTGCCGTAGTTCGTGTTGCCGCGCACGTAGAGCACATAGAACTTCTTCGCGCCACCACCCTGGCCTCGTGTGGTCGGGTACCCTTTGATCCGTCCGTCGGCGAAGTTTACGCCGAACATGGCCTCGGCGTTGCGCATCACCTTGCCTTTGTAGAGCGTGCAGGTCGCCCACTGCGAATCGATGATGCGTTCACCGTCGCTCGCCTTGCCGTACTGGAACTGGAAGAAGTCCCCATCGATGAACGGCGTCCGGCTCGAACCGTTGCGGCTCGTCGGATCGGGATCGGTCCCGCAAAAGAGGATCAGCGAGTAGAGTTCCTTGATCGTCGGCAGCCGCCAGTCGTCGTACCCGCTGGTGCGGCATTGCGCCGCGCCCGCCGCGGCTTGAGCGTAGGTCTTCTTTTCTCCCGGATCGGCCTGCCACATCAGGCCGGTGTTCACGTCGGTCACGGTGCCGTCGCCGTTGGCGCGATAGTGCGGCTCGTTGCCGTTGTATTGCGCATCCTGCCCGAAGAAGGCCGCGCCCGCCTCAGGATAGGTTATCTCCGTTCTGTTGTCGTAGCACCTGATTTGACCGGTATCGACGATCGTGTAAGTCTGGCCGGAGGTCGTGCCTGCCGCGATCCACATCACGATCGAAATGAGAAGAAGTTTCATCGAGTTCATTATAAATGTCCCTTTCGGCGGCGACTGCGGGCAGAGGGTCAATCGAGTTCGTCTCGAAATGTTGAACGAAGAGAAAGTACAGTTTTCTACAGCTCTTTCGATGAACACGAAGTGTGTGATCCTAGTTTTGCGGACATTGCGTGCTGTCCGCGGTGCCACACAGACAGCGGATTTTCACGGTTCCCTCTCGTATCGGGTATCCGATTCTCCGTTAATCGTTGGTAAAAGTCGATCGTTGTCGGTAGGCTATAACCTATCTTCCCAACGGGAAAGCACCTTCAGAACGCGCAGCAGGGGACACAAGATTCAGGGTCCATGCCGGAGGAGGGTGCATCATGAGGTACTTGTTCTCAATTGTGGTTTTTTGCCTTCTTCCCGCCGCGGTCTTCTCGGACACTATCTACGTTCCCGATGATCAGTCCACGATTCAGGGCGCGATCGACGCGGCGGTGAGCGGCGTCGATGTGGTCATCGTCAGGTCGGGGACGTACGTGGAAAACATCAATTTCAACGGAAAGGCGATCACCCTTCAGAGCGAGTCGGGACCGGAAACGACCATTATCGATGGAGGCGGTGTCCTCCAGGTCGTGCAGTTCAACAGCGGAGAAGGTCTTGATTCGATCATCGACGGTTTCACGATCACAAACGGCTTCGCCAAGTCGAATGTGTGGATCGATACCTCCGGCGCCGGTATCTGGTGTGTCGGCTCCTCCCCCACGATCAGGAACAATATCATCACTGGAAATCTGTCTCAGTATTTCGGAGGCGGAATCGCCTGCACATCGAATTACGCATCACCATTGATCACGAACAACGACATCATTGACAACGATGCCCACACGGGCGCCGGAATCGTTGTCAGAGACTACTCCTTTCCGGAGATCAGCTTCAACAACATCAGTTATAACACGGCCAGAGGAACTGGCGGCGGTGTGTGTAATTATGGGTACGGATCGCTCACGAACAATATCATTGCAAACAATACAGCCGCAGGTAGTGGGGGAATTCAATTCTCATCCTCGACCTGTAACTGTTTCAACAACCTGGTTATCTACAATACGGCCACGAACGCAGGCCACGTGGGAGGGATCTCTTGCTCCTGCCCTTATAACTCTTACGCGAACTACAGAATCTCCAACTGCATCGTTGCCAGGAATACAGGAAAGGGAATCTCTATCAGTTGGGGCCACAATGGAAATGGCTCGCTCATCACAAACTGTACCGTCGTCCATAACACGACCTGGGGGATCACGTCTTCCCCACATACAGAGGTCTGGAATTCGATCGTCTGGTGGAACACGGACGGCCAGGTTCCGACCGATGCACAAATAAAGTTCTATTACGGCAACCTGGAGGGCGGTTGGCCCTGGGCTCATCACCCCGGGAACATCGACGTTGATCCTGCTTTTGTCGATGCCGCAAACGATGACTTCCAGATCACGTCATCGTCGCCGTGCATCGACGTGGGAGACAATGGTTCTCCCTTCATTTTGACCACTGATTACGATGGCGATCCACGTATCTGGGACGGCGACAACAACGGCACACCCACCGTGGACATGGGTGCCGACGAATTTCACAGCCCCGACCTGGTCGAGCTCGTCTCCTTCGATGCGGCCGGGCGATGGGGCGTCGTGTCCGTGCAGTGGGAAACGGCGTCGGAGATCGACACGGCCGGTTTCCACATCTGGCGGAGTTGGAAGCGCAGCCCCGCCGAAATCGACTTCGTGAGGATTACCCGCCATCTCATTCCTGCCGAGGGCGGTCCCAGCCAGGGCGCGACCTACCTGCACGAAGACTCATACGTTTTTTCGGGGCATCCCTACTGCTATCGACTGGAGGATGTCAATCTCCAAGGGGAGGGCACGTTCCACGAGCCCGCAGTGGTCCGCTGGCGGAAGCCTCGGTTGGACCGTCATTAGCCGGATTTATCTGTCGCGGCGATATTGGTGAGCCTTGTCGAACATGGCCCGGGCCGACTCATCATCGCCCATCCGGCGTAAGAGGTGACCTGTTTCCATATGGCTTTCGAAGAGCAATCCACGGATTTGGTTCAAAAGGGGCTCCACTTCCAATAGAGGCAGCAGAATGTCGATCGAGTCTTCCAGCAGTTCGCGGGCTTCGGTCAACCGGTCGAGATCGCGCAGCAGCCTGGCAAAGGAATTCTGAATCACCGCCGTCCACAGCGTGTACGACGAATTGTCGGGAAATCGGCGCGCGAGCGATCGCTGATAATTCAACGCCGTCTCGAGATGCCTTTCGGCCAGCGCAATGCGATCGGTCCTGCGCAGGATGTCGGCCATTTTGTGGTGAACCTGAATGCGCGACATGAGATACGACGGGACGTGGGGGTGTTCCACCACGAGGGCTTCCAGAATCTTCAGGGCCTTGGCGAAGTCCCTCTCGGCAGTGGCAAAGAGATCGATCGGCAGGTGGCGTGCGTCCCATATGGCATACGTCTCGGCGAGGTCGAAACGGAAATCGACAGCATCGGGGAATTCGTCGACCAGGTCTTCGAGGATCTGCGCCGCTTTCTTGATCTCTTCCAGACCGAGCTCGAGAGGCATCCCGGGAAAACGGTCCCGATAGCAGAGACCGAGGAGGTGGCGGCAGGCGGGATCGGAGGCCGACTCCGCGGTCAGATCGGTGAGAATGGCGATCGCCTTCTCGAGGTAACGTTCCTTTTCGAGTCTCTCGCCTTCGGGCGGCCGCCCGAGGCCGACGGGTGTGCGGTCACCCGCTTCTCCGGGACGACCGCGGTGGCGGGGAGGAGGCCGCTCGCGGTCGGGCGGCGGTCGGAGCCTGTCCTGCCCGGGCGACTGACGGCCCGGCTTCGCGCGCGGCGGGCCGTCGGGCGGGCCGGGCGGCGCAGGGCCGATGTCGCGCCAGGTGACGGAGCCGAGGTAGTAGAAGGTTCGTGCCAGTTCGTAACGCGCCTCCCTCGACGGGCTCCTTTGCGCCGCGCTTTCGTCGAGGATGGCCAGCGCCTTCAAATGGGCGGCGAAACCGTCCTCGGGACGTGAGAAGGTGCGGTACAGCAGTCCGAGTTCGTTGTGAATTTTTGCCGTCGAACTTTCGAATCCCGCGGTTCGAGGATTCCGCCCCTCGAGATCTTCATAGATCTCGAGGGCGCGCTCGTAGGCTGCCTCTGCCTGTTCGAACTGTCCCAGGTAGTGCTCGATCGTACCAACCCTGTGATTGGCGTTCGCTCTCTTCTCCCAGAGTTTTGTGTCGTCTCCACCCTGCTCGGCGAGCCGGTCGTAGAAGACGAGCAGGCTGTCGAGCAGTGCGGCCGTTTCTTTCGAGAGGGTGGGCTGGACGGGGATCTCGATTTCGGTGCCGTCCGAACCCTCGACGGTGAGGTTCAGGTTGCCGTCGAACCGGGTCGGCGCAAACTGGGTGTAGATTTTATCCAGCACGTCGAGGGCGAGGCCCGCCGTGGTCTCGGCCTTCTGCCGCTGCTCCTTCTCGCCGTCAAGGGCGTTGGTGACGCGGAGATTGGCGTCTTTCGTCTGAATGTATCCGATGCCGGCCACGGCCGCCACCAGGGTCAGCAGGACGAGGACGGCCGCCGCCAGTCCCGCCACGACCGGATTCCGGCGGCACCAGAACCAGAGACGCTCCACAGGGGTGATCCGCCTCGCCTCGATCGGACGGTCTTCGAGGAAACGATTCAGGTCGGCAGCGAACTCTTCGGCTGTGGGGTACCGCCGATCGGGTTCGCGGGCGGTCGCTTTCTGGACGATCGTTTCCAGGTCGCGCGGAATACGGGGGTTGATTCTGCGCGGCGCGGCCAGATCGTGGTTCACGATCTGCATCGTTAACGAATGGTGATCGGTCGCGTTATACGCCCACTGAAGGGTCAACATTTCGTAGAGGGTCAAACCGAGGCTGTAGGTGTCGCTGCGGGCATCGGTTTTTCCCTGAAAACGCTCGGGCGCCACGTAGCGCAAGGTGCCCGTGACCTCGGCCGTTTGAGTCGCGCCCTCCGACTGAATCGCCTTGGCCACGCCAAAGTCGGTAATCCACACGACCCCCCGCGTATCGAGCAGCAGGTTGGCCGGTTTGATGTCGCGGTGCAGCGTTCCCTGTGAATGGCCGTAATGGAGCGCCTCGGCCGCCTGCAATCCGATCCTCGCCACGGATTCGAAGTATCGCGATTCAGAGCCGGCAGCGGAACGAGGTTTTCCCTTTCCATGATCTTTTCCGCTCAGCAACCGGTCGATGACCGCTTTCAGCTCCGATCCGTTTGCCGCGTCGATCTCACTTTTGCTCTCTTCAGTCCTGCCTGAAGGAGAGGCAACGAACCGGTCCCGATGCATGAGAGAGTTGATGACCTTATCGAGACCCACCCCGCGGATGTACTGCATGACGATGTAGTGAAATCCCGAGTGCTCGCCCACACCGATCACGGGAACGATGTTCGTGTGATGCAGTCCGGCGGCGAACCGGGCCTCCCGCTCGAAGCGTTTCACCTGCTCGGGATCGAGGATCGTGTTTCCCGGCAGCACTTTGACCGCCACCCGCCGCTCCAGCGACTCCTGCTCCGCCTCGAAGACGACGCCCATGCCGCCGCGGCCGATTTCGCGGATGATCCGGAAGTCGCCCAGTCGTTCGAGTTTGACCGGACCGAGCGACGCGCAGCCATCGGTGGTCTGTTCCCTGCGGATCTTGAGACGTTCCATCGAGGTGATCGTGGGAAAGAGTTCGCGGATCTCGTCAGCCAGCTCCGGGTGTTTGGCGACATATTCCGACAGGTCGGGATGTTCGCCTTTGCGCTGCCGTTCGATGAATTCAGAGGCGAGCACTTCGATAGGATCGCGCTCCTCGAGAGGATCGCGGCCCGTTTTGTCTTCAGCCGTCATCGCGATCCTCCGAGAGAAAACCGGGCAGGTGAGACATGATCTCCTTGAGACGTTTGATCGCGCGAATATAGCGGATGCTGGCCGCTTTCTGCTCGATGCAAAGCTCCTCGGCCACCTCGCTGTTAGTCAGCTCCTCGAAGTGGCGCAGCGCGAGAACTTCCTGATCGATCGGGTCCATCTCGGAGATCGCCTGCTCCACCTGCTCCACCATCTCGCCCCGCACCGCCGCCCGGCTCGGAGAGGTCAGGCTCCCGACGAGCTGGATCGCCAGGGAGGTGCACGTCGTCTGGGAATAGTGAGGCCCCTGGATGGCGACCTCGCGGTTGGCGTCGCGCATCTGGGCGCCCAGATGAAGCCGGTGCACGTCGATCATTGTTTGGTTCACAATCATGCGGAGCCAGAGAAAGGGCGACCTGGAATCAAGATCCTTGTAGTGCCCGATGCGCTGTGCGGCGGCGAGATAACCTTCCTGAAGCACATCGTCGGGATCGACGCGGCCGCGCAAACGGTGATCGAGCCGGAAGTTGACCGTGCGCCACAAGCGCTCCCGGTGCAACGCAAAGAGCGCGGCGAGAGCTTGTTCATCGCCTTTCTCCAGGCGTCTGTCGAAGTCGTGGTGATCGCTGGACGATTCGGTCATTCTGAAAGTCCATGTCCTACTGAACGGAGAGGAGGAGAGTTTTTCTACAGCCAGTCTCCAGATATCGCTAGAGCGCAGCTCTCAATCGAACCTGATTCTCCACAACAAGTTACTCCTATTCATTACCAATCTGAAAAAAGTGCCGTCCCGTTGTAGATTCCCCGCTGCTTCTCGCGTTCACGGTTCTTGACGACCCGCATGGCGGCGATCCGAAAGAATGGATCACGTCTTGTTCCAGCGAGTCGCTTTTATCCAAGAACGAGGGGCGGTTCAGTGAACGCGAGCCCACGGACGGTTCATCCTCTGGTGGGCTCGCACCCTTGGTGGGCTCGCACCTTTAAAAAGTAAAAAAAAATCGATCAAACCTGTAGATGAGCGGGGGTGCGCCCCGTTCAAATTGAATAACTGTAAAGAACTGAAGAACCGATCAGCCCAAGATGAAGGCACGGTAACCCGGATCGAATCATGAAACGCCTGTGACGACGCACTCTCGCCGTCATGCGACACCATTCAGATGCATCAGAAAATGCCACCACTGCGAGTACTTTTGGAGATGGGAGGAACCGATGACAACTAGCAAGCCCCCCAAGGATGAGAACGGAAGAAACGAGAAGCAGATCACGAGACGCGGTTTCATGCGAGTCGTGCCGTGCGCCGGGCTCGGTGTGCTGCTCGGCTGGAAAAACCAGGTCAACCTGCCGCCTCCGGCGAACCAGCAACTGCAAGGCATGGTCAATCAGAAACCCTTTCAGCCTTTTCTCCAGGGAAGGCTCGTCCACGTCATGGACGAAGACGCAACCTCCTGGAATTTTTCATCGAGCTGGTACGGATACTACGTCGACCAGACCGTGGTGGACGCCATGACCGAGGCCGGGCTCTTGCGCCTCACCGGCGCCAAGACAATCCCGTCAGCCTGGAAAATCCTCGTCCCCAACTATACACCGGGCCAGACTTTTGCCATCAAGGTGAACTTCAACAACTACACCCATGGCGGTTCCGATCCCGATCTGGAAATCAATGCTCTCATCGAACCGGTCAATGCCCTCATCCGGACCCTCGTGATGGCCGGCGTGCCGGAGGAGAATATCAGCGTCTTCGATGTGACCAATGCCTGGCACAGCGGCTCCATGCCACCCAATTCGTTCATCAACCGCTGCCTCTATCCGGGGGTCAATTTCGTCTACCACTATGGTAATTCCAACCCGTTCAGCTCGACGGAGAAGGTGCAGTTCTCACCCACCGGTCCGAGCATACAGGACCTCGCCATCGGCAACGTGGTGGTCGATTCCGACTATCTCATCAACATGTTCGTTCCCAAGGGGCACCCACAGTCCGGGGTGACCCTCGGATTCAAGAACCATCTCGGTTCCATCGACAAGTGCGACAAGGTCCACAACTATCTCCCGTCCAATTACTACTTCGATCCCAACTACAGCACCTATATCGATATCTTCAAGAACCCCCACTTCGGGGCGAAGACGGTCCTCACCGTTTGCGACGGTCTTTTTGGCCAGTGGGAGGGCGTCCACGGGGCGCCTGAACGGTGGAAAACCTTTGGAAATGATGCTCCCAACAGCCTCTTCTTCTCTGCAGATCCTGTTGCGATCGATTCCGTTTTGACCGACCTCCTCGAGGAGGAGCGCATCCAGCAGGGCCTGGGCAGCATGATGAACGGAACGAGGGACTACCTCGGTCTTGCCGAGGGCGAGGGATTTGGCATCTTCGAATCGGCAGATCCCTGGATACTTCCCATGGGAAGCGATTATGATCGGATCAAGTACCTTTTCATCTACGGTGTATGACGGGCCGTTGCTCGAGGGAGACCGAAATGCGCAACTTTGCCGCCGTAACATTAGTGCTGCTGTCCTTCCTTGTGATCGCCGGGCCGGTACGCTGTGCGACCTATATCGTCAAGCCCGACGGGACTGGGGATTTTCCCGAACTCCAGGCAGCCGTGGACGGATCGAGCAATGGCGACGAGATCTTGCTGACCGACGGGGTCTTCCAGGGGCGGGGATTCAACGAGGTCTACCTCTGGGGGAAGGCGCTGACCATACGCTCACAGAGCGGAAACCCCGAAACCTGTATCATCGATCCCGAAGGCTCCCTGGGAGTCCCCAGAGCGGCCTTTCTTTTTGAAAACGGCGAGGGTCCCGATTCGGTCATCAAGGATATGACCATCGTGAACGGATCGACGGCCACCTCTTGCTGAGGGGCTGCCAACGGCGGCGGAGTACGCTGCACTGATGGCGCTTCACCGACGATCTCGAACATCATCTTCAGAAACTGCATCGCCCACGAGAGAGGGGGGGCGCTCGAGTGTGGCGACGGCTCGCCCACCGTTGAAAATTGCCAGTTCTTGTTCAACACCGCCGGGACCGGCGGCGGTGTGTGCGCCTTAGGTCCTGCCACAATCACAAACTGCATCTTCGTCGGTAACCTGGTCGAACATGACGAATACGGCGGCCTCGGTGGAGGTCTGGCAATCTGCGGTACGGGGGCGGCCACGATCGTCAACTGTGTGATCATCGATTGCGAGTCGCAGAACCTGGGAGGCGCGGTCTATGTGGACGAGGATAGCTCGGCGTCGTTCATCAACTGCACCCTCGCCGGAAATCAAGCGCTCGATGGTTCAGGCGTATACTCGGCCGATAACGGCCTCGCCACGATAGTGAATTCCATTATCTCTCACGGCGTCGACGGAGGGGCGGCGGCCGGATCAGGCGACATTCAGATCTCCTACAGCGACGTGTTTGGAAACGCCGGAGGTGATTGGATCGGACCGATCGCAAACCAGCAGGGAATACAGGGCAACATTTCAGAGGCACCGCTCTTTGTCGCGCCAGGTGCTTTCGATGTCCATCTCAGCCGCAACTCGCCATGCCGCGATTCGGGAGACAGCTCCTGTGCCGGCCTTCCTGCCGAGGATTGTGAAGGTGACCCACGCATCGCGGGCGGCCAGATCGACATGGGAGCTGACGAGTTCTATTATCATCTCTACCATACTGGTGACGCGATCCCCGGCGGTACGGTGGAGATCAAAATCGTTGGCTATTTCCAGGCTCCCGTGACTCTCGGCTGGGGCCTGGCCATCATCGATCCGCCGTTCCCTACTCCACACGGCGATCTCTACATCTGGCCGATCGCTCGGTGGTGTTTCATTGGTAATATCCCGCCGAGCGGCGTGTTGTCCATTCCGGTTACGTTATCGTCCAACTGGCAATCGGGAGACCATGCGCCGCTGCAAGCAATGGTCGGGCCGTGGGGCGGGACTTGGACCACGCTGACGAATCTGGACGATGTCACGGTGGAGTGACTCTTTTTTCGCCGCTATTCTGAATAGACAGCCATGAGGTTGTAGATTCCCTGCCGCTTCTCCCGTTTACGTCTTGTGAGGACACACAACCCAGCAACCCGAGATCGAAGGAGAAAGAGATGAACGCTCAATTGTCAGTCAAATTCGTCTTGTTCGTTCTATTCGCCGCCGGTTGTCTTCGTCTCTCCCTGTGGGCGAGTGACTATCCGATTGCCGATAGCGCTCAGAAAAAGACCTACGACGATGGCGGCGCGATCACCTTTCCAAGCCAGGGTCAGCCCTTCGACGGTCAGGATGCCCAGTACGTGGGGACTCTGCCGGCCTATCGTGACAATGGCGACGGCACGGTGACCGACCTGCAGACAGGGCTCATGTGGCAGCAAGATCCGGGCGACAAGATGTCCTTCGACGATGCCGTCGCCGGAGCGGCTACCTTCAATCTCGGCGGATACACCGATTGGCGTCTGCCCACGATCAAGGAGCTCTACTCGCTGATCGAATTCAACGGCTACACGGGAATGACCGCCGCCGAGTCGCGGCCCTATCTGGACACCGATTTTTTCATCTTCGAATACGGCGACGAAAACGCGGGCGAACGCTTTATCGACGCCCAGTACTGTTCGTCCACCGAATACGTCGGTTATGTCATGCAGAACGAGGAAGCGGTTTTTGGCGTCAACTTCGCCGACGGACGGATCAAGGGCTATGGCAAGACCCTCTTCGGCCAGCCGAAGACCTTCTTTGTCAGCTACGTGCGCGGAAACGGCCTGTACGGGATCAACGACTATGTCGACAACGGCGACGGCACCGTCACCGACGTGGCGACGGGACTCATGTGGATGCAGCCCGACAGCGGCGCCTTCGGCGTCGGTCCCTACGGGGACGGAACGCTCAACTGGGAAGAGGCTCTCGACTGGGCCGAAAACCTCAGCTACGCGGGCCACGACGACTGGCGGCTCCCCAACGTCAAGGAGCTCCACAGCCTCGTCGACTACACGCGCGCCCCGGATGTCACCGGCACGGCGGCGATCGACGTCAACTACTTTGACGTGAGCGAGACGGAATCCTACTTCTGGAGCAGCACCACCCACTGCGACGGGCCCGCGGCGACTTACGGCGAGTGGGGCAGCTACGTCGCT
>Ga0180430_10003959_pt1 | contig 12620 bp, 10 predicted proteins | sample SS_ome_9_FD_132999 | JGI IMG/M metagenome (GOLD analysis project Ga0180430, IMG submission 132999) | Hypersaline lake sediment archaeal communities from the Salton Sea, California, USA - SS_1_S_2 metaG | ecosystem: Environmental > Aquatic > Non-marine Saline and Alkaline > Hypersaline >... | reverse complement strand
GATGGCAGCAGAATATGTCATGAGCGGAGGAAACAAGAACATAATACTTTGTGAAAGGGGAATGAGGACTTTTGAGACATTTACCCGAAATACAATGGACATATGTGCAGTTCCCGTTGTTAAGAAACTGAGTCATCTTCCTGTTATATCAGACCCCAGCCACGGTACCGGAATATCATGGTTGGTTGAACCTGCGGCAAAAGCCTCGGTTTCACTTGGGGCAGACGGTCTTATGATAGAAGTCCACAATTGTCCGGACGAAGCCCTGTGCGACGGTAATCAGGCCCTGACTCCCGAACAGTTTGATTCGCTTATGAAAAAGCTCAAGCCTCTTGCTGAACTTGAGGGGAGAAGCATCTGATCAGGAGTTTTTACCCAAAAGCCATAAAGAAACAAGGCTGCGTGTAGTATTCTCTATATACTCCGCAGCTTTTTCCATGGATTCATTGAGGGAAACCGGTCCCGGTGCAATTGAGAAGGCTGCAGTAACACCCAGATTTAATATGTCCTCATAACCTTTCCCCAATGAACCTGAGATACATAATACAGGAACTCTGAATCTCATGGCGGATTCTGCTACCCCTGCAGGCACCTTGCCGAAGGCAGTCTGGTAGTCCGTCTGACCCTCACCGGTAATTACTAGGTCAGCTTCCTTTATTCTTTCGTCAAGTCTGCAGACCTTTGAAATTATATCTATTCCTTTTTCTAGCTTTGCTCCGGCAAAAGCAACAAGACCTCCTGCAAGACCTCCCGCAGCTCCTGCGCCGGGTATTTCGTTTATATCAAATCCATCCGTGGCCTTGATCAGTGAAGAAAGATTGAAAAGCCCGGCATCAAGCTCTTTGATCATTTCATCATCAGCTCCCTTTTGCGCAGCGTAAATGCAGGCTGCACCCTTTGACCCATAGAAAGGATTGTCTACATCGCATGCAACGATTATTTCGGTTTCATATATTCTTTTATCTATTCCGGTTCTGTCAAATGACTTTATTTTGCAGAGATTTTTTCCTTTTCCCAAAAGGCTTTGGGCTTCTTTGTCAAAGAACTTGATACCCAAAGCTTCGGCCATTCCTGTGCCCCCGTCATTTGTTGAGCTTCCGCCAACACCTACGATTATTTTCCTGCAGCCGGAATCCATTGCCTTAAGTATGAGCTGACCGGTACCATAGGTCGTTGTTTCCATTGGATTCCTCATGGATTCAGGAACGAGTGAAAGACCTGATGCAGCAGCCATTTCGATTACTGCAGTAGAACCATCCTCTAATATTCCGAAGAATGATTCGATTTCATCTCCGAGAGGGCCTGTAACTGTTGTGGTTTCAATATGTCCGCCTGCACCGAAAAGCATGGCCTCAACGGTTCCCTCACCGCCGTCTGCAAAAGGAATTGATACAACTTCAATTTTGGAATCGGCCCTCTTTATCCCACGTTCCATTGCCCTTGCCACTTCGATGGCACTGAGGCATCCTTTGTATGAATCGGGAGCAGCTACTATTTTCATCATGACCTCCGTTTTACCTGAACATTATATTACAAATATGTTTCACTTAGTATGAGCTGCTTGACTTTATGCATCTTTCGCATATAATATACATAATTCGACCGCAATGAAGGGAAGAGTAAGTCATTTCATCTTCTTCAGAGAGCAGGGGACCAGGCTGTAATCCCCGGCAGTGGATTTTGACCGAAGACCACCCCGGAGCGGAAGCGTTGATTACGATATAATCATCAATGAGACGGCACTTGTGCCAATCAGGGTGGAACCGTGGGAATTTTCCCGCCCCTGGATATTATCCGGGAGGCGGGTTTTTTGCATCTTCCGGAAAAATAAAAGGAGATGGGTATATGATTAGGATTACTTTGAAAGACGGCAATGTGAAGGAGTATGAGGGCCCGATTACACCTTTGCAGGTTGCAATGGACATAAGCGAGGGTTTTGCGAGGGCATGTGTTGCTGCAGAGGTTGACGGTAAGCTGACAGGGCTCGCTCTTCCCATAGAAAAGGATGCGGAACTGAACCTTCTTAAGTTTGACGACGAAGGCGGAAAGCATGTTTACAGGCATACGGCCAGCCATATAATGGCCAATGCAATAAAAAGAATATTTGAAGATGCAAAGCTCGCAATAGGTCCTTCGATTGAGGATGGTTTTTATTATGATTTTGATGTAGAAAAACCATTTTCGGAATCTGACCTTGAGTCAATAGAAGCCGAAATGAGTAAGATAATTGCAGAAGACAATCCAATTGAAAGGTTCGTGCTTCCAAGAGAAGAAGCTATTGCCCTCATGAAGGATTTGGATGAACCTTACAAGGTTGAACTGATTGAGGAGCTTCCTGAAGGAGAGGAGATTTCTTTCTATAGGCAGGGAGACTTTACTGATCTTTGTGCAGGACCGCATCTTCCTTCAACCGGCAGGGTGAAATCTTTCAAACTTCTGAGAGTTGCCGGAGCATATTGGCGCGGTGACGAGAAGAACAAAATGCTCCAAAGGATATACGGAACTGCTTTTGAAAACAAGAAGGACCTGAAGAAATATATTAATGCCCTCGAAGAAGCGAAAAAACGAGACCACAATAAACTGGGTAGGGAACTTAATTATTTTACTACTTCAGAAGCTGTTGGTCAGGGCCTGCCTTTGATTATGCCAAAAGGTGCGAAAGTTATACAGATTCTTCAAAGATTCGTTGAAGATGAGGAAGAAAGAAGAGGATATCAGTTAACCAAGACTCCTTACATGGCAAAAAGTGACCTATACAAACTTTCAGGACATTGGGAACATTATAAAGACGGTATGTTTGTCATGGGTGATGAGGAAAAGGACAGTGAGGTGCTGGCGCTTAGGCCCATGACATGTCCTTTCCAGTTCATGATATACAAGGCAGGGTTGAAAAGCTACAGGGATCTTCCTGTTAGATACAATGAAACTTCCACGCTATTCAGAAATGAATCCTCGGGTGAAATGCATGGATTGATAAGAGTAAGGCAGTTCACTCTTTCCGAAGGACATGTTATTTGTACACCTGACCAACTGGAGAATGAATTCCTGGATGTTCTTGATCTGGTCAACCATATGATGAAAGCCCTTGGAATAGAGAATGATGTCTGGTACAGGTTCTCCAAGTGGGATCCTGAAAAAACAGAGAAATATATCAACAATCCTGAAGCCTGGGAGGAAACCCAGTCCATAATGCGAAAGATACTGGATAAGACTGAGCTCGACTATTATGAGGCAGACGGTGAGGCGGCTTTTTATGGTCCGAAGCTTGATATACAGTTCAAGAATGTATTCGGAAAAGAAGATACTCTGATTACCATTCAGATTGACTTTGCTCTTGGGGAAAGGCTTGATCTTGAATATGTGGACAGCAATGGGGACAGAAAGCATCCATATATAGTCCACAGGAGTTCCATCGGCTGTTATGAAAGAACCCTTGCATTGCTCATAGAGAAATATGCCGGTTCAATGCCGGTATGGCTTGCACCGGTTCAGGCGAGGATATTATCTATTGCCGGTGTTCATGAGGATTATGCATATAAGGTACGCGACCTTCTGGCAGAAAAAGGCCTCAGGGTTGAAGTTGACGTAAGGAATGAAAAACTGGGATACAAGATACGAGAAGCAAGGAATGAGAGGATTCCATATATCCTTGTAGTAGGTGACAAGGAGATGGAGACCGGCAGCGTTTCTGCCAGAAACCGTAAGGAAGGCGACATAGGGACGGTTTCCAATGCTGAGATTGTTGAAAGAATTGTAAGAGAAAATGACGAAAGGATAATCTGGTAGATGAAAATATATGAGATGTGGGAGGAAAAAACCTCCGGAGAAGGTGCAAGGGAATTCTTTGACAAGTACCTTGAACTTGAGATGGAAGCTTACCGGACAATTCTTTCTGAAGGCAGTGGTGAGATAAAAGGCAATTGTTCCGATCTGGCGGACACATTTGGAATGAATCCGGAAATATTTGCAGGATTCCTTTCCGGGATGAATGAAAGTATTGAAAAACCGGTTGAACTGGAAAAGCTTACTGAGGAAACTGAGATAGATATAAAGCTGGATTTTGAAAAGCTTCTTTACAATATGCATGCAGCAAGGGCCAACTGGCTTTACCTGCTTCAGGAATGGGAGAACGTTCTTCCTGCAAAAACGCGTGATGAGATAAAGAAGCAGTTCAACAGGGATAACACTGCGGTTTCTCAAAAAGTAGGCCGCAATGACCCATGCCCCTGTGGTTCGGGCAAAAAATACAAGAAATGCTGTGGTAAATAATCTTAATGTACATATTGGCCCTGGGCTGGTTGCACGCTGGGCTGGTTGCACGGTGCAATCAGCCTAGGGCCGGCAGGTACATTGATAAAAATTACAAAATATGTTAATTTTAAACAGGAGGTCACCATGTGGTATCCTGTTTTTCTTATTCTGGCTCTTATGGTCTATTTTTTTCTGACGCTTCCTGTGGTAAAGGGATATGTGGGAGAAGCGATTGTCAGGTTCTTCCTAATGTTTCTGGACCGTAATAAATATATCGTTATGAACAATCTGTATCTGCCTGCATACAACGGTCTATATATGCAGATTGACCATATGGTTATCTGCAGGGGCTTGGTAATACTTATTGAGACAAAGAATTACAACGGCTCCGTTGAAGGAGATTGGAGACACAAGAACTGGACCATAAGAAATAAGTATTATTCAGGAAAGGCATATAATCCCATGAGGCAGAATTCTTATCATATAAGAATGCTTGAGGAGAACAATGTCTTTCCGGATCACGTAGCCATAATGGCTGTAGTCTGTCTTGGTCTGTTGGCACGTCCGGAGACATCAGGTAGGATGCCTGTAGTAACTCCCTTAGGGCTTTTGGGCTGTATAAAAAGAATTTCCGGAGACTCAAAGGGAAAATGGGACAAGGAGTTCATTGCAGGCAGGCTGAAAAGTCAATTGTTGCAGGCAGGGGAGTGGGATTGAAACATAGAAAGCTCTTGAAATCAGTTTTGGCCAGAAAGAAAAAAGGGTTATGTCCGCGATGCGGCGCAAAACTGTATTATAGAAACAGCTTGAAGGGAAAAATGGCCATATGTACAAATTATCCTTGGTGTAAGTACAAAAGTAGCAGTTGAAAATAAAAATAAAAGGTTAAAAATATTAAAGCTAATGTTTAAAAAATTAATATATGTATTGACAATATAAAAATTGTAACATATAATCTGTGCATAAATAAAAACTGAGGTGGAAAAAATGGACAGAAACTATGTACCCGCTGAATGCCCTGTATGCGGAGGAGAACTTAAAATAGAAAAACTAAGCTGTACGGAGTGCGACATGCAGATGACAGGAACATTCTATATGTCCGGGTTTGCAGGACTTACGGAGAAACAACTTGAGTTTGTAAAGGTCTTCATAAGATGCAAGGGAAACATAAAGGAAGTTGAAAAGGAACTTGGAATTTCATATCCTACGGTAAAATCAAGACTCGACGAAGTTGCAGGGGCACTTGATGTGGAACTTCCTGAGGATGAAAAGAAAGATAATACCGAGGTGCTTGAAAGCCTCGAAAAGGGAGAACTCAGCATTGAGGAAGCACTTGAAATTCTAAAGGAAAAGAGGTAAGCAAAATGACAGCACGCGAAGAAATTTTGATGATATTGAAAATGGTACAGGACGGAAAGATATCGAATGAAGATGCAGCTAAGCTCATCGATGCGATTGAAGCCAAGGGAGGAGAGTCAAAGAAAAATGAACACTCTTATAAATATACCCAATACAATACCAGGGAGAAAAAGACCGGTAAGAAAAAGTCTTTCGATGAAAAGATGGAAGAAATGGCAGAAGGACTCGAGAATATGGTGAGTGATATCGTCGGTTCCACAAAGGAAGCTTTCAGCAACTTTTCTGACATAGATCCGGGGAACTGGTTCAATACTGCCGAAAAAAGACATTACTCATATTCTGCTTCTGAAAACATGAAGCTTGAGATAATGGGAAAGAACGGAAGTGTAAGGCTTCTTCCGGGAGAAGATAAAATAAATGTAGTCTACAGCATATACACAAAGCAGGATGTTGAGGAAGTGATGAAGCTTGTCGATGTTCGCAGTTCTGATGGTGAATTGTTCATTGATGCATCCGGTGTGGACGGCGGAATTAGCATGGAAATCAGAATACCTGCCGTTCACTATAAATATCTGAAGGCAGCAACCAGAAACGGAAGTCTGAGGTGTTGTCCGGTTGATGCGGATGAAGTTGAACTGAAGACTAAAAACGGCAGCCTTAAACTGGAAGGTGTCAAAAGCCCGGTTATAAAGGCAAACACAAAGAACGGTTCCATAACCTGCAAAGGGTGCAAGGCTGACAAGGCTGGTGTAGAGACAAGCAACGGATCAATAATTGTTCAGGAATCAGAATTTACACTACTTGATTGCAACACTACAAATGGAAGCATAAGATGCAATGACAGTAAATCTGACAGCATTGAAGCAAATACTTCAAATGCATCAATTTCCATGGAGGATTTTGATCTTGTTGGCACCAAGGGAATAATGAACCTGAAGACCTCAAACGGCAATATCAAGATAAGGATTCCCAATGATATCGGTGCCATGTTCAAGGCGCAGGCAGGAAGGCATGGAAGGGTAACTGTTAATTTCCCTTGTTCCATAAACAAACATATGGAATATGAAGGGAAAACAGAAGGTTTCGACAGCGCACAGAGAAAAATCAACATAACCGCAAAGACAAACCTCGGCAGAATAGATATATCCTGATTCTAATTGACCATATGCGGAAGAGGCTCCAATACAAGGAGCCTTTTTTGCAACCACCCAACATATTTGATTTCAATTACTGCTATTTTTCAGCCCAGCTGGAGGCAAGATGTGCATCAGCTACAAGAGGAACATCCACCATGAACTGTTCTCCGGCAGATTCCATTGTATTTTTCAGAATGACAGCAGCTTCTTCTGCATCCTTCTCAGCAGCTTCTATGAGAATTTCGTCATGAACAACAGCCACGATACCCGCATCAATATCTGAAAGGGTATCCATTAGCTTTCCAAGGGCATTTTTCACAATGTCTGCAGCTGTTCCCTGCACAGGAGTGTTGTATAAAGCAGCAAGTCCTGTATCTTCACGATGGAAATATCTTCTGCCCGTAAGACTTCTTGATACCCGCGGAGGTTTTGCCTTTATGGAATCGTGCCATTTCTTAATGCCCTTGTATGCCAAAAAATATCTGTCCCTGAATGCTTCGGCTTCATCAAGTGTCATCTCTACACCGTATGTATCACCCGCATATGATTGGAGCCCTCTGGCTCCCATTGCAAAAATTAGCCCGAAATTAACTGCCTTTGCAGCCTGACGCTGTTGTTTTGTAATCTGATTCAAAGGGGTGCCTGTAATTAGGGAAGCAGTGAGTCTGTGTAGGTCACCTCCATGCCGGTAAGCCTCAATCATACGTTCATCATGGGAAATCTGAGCAGCTACCCTTAGTTCAATCTGCGAATAATCAGCAAGAATGAACATTTTGCCCGGGGCAGGAATGAAGCATTTCCTGAACTCATTGTCCCGTGGAATCTGCTGCATATTGGGTCCGGTACAGCTCATGCGACCGCTGTAAGCACCTATCTGACTGTAATGTGCATGTATCCTTCCTGTTTTACTGTTTATGAAGGTGGGAAGCGGGTCAAGGAAACCTGAGAGCATCTTGGATGCTTTTCGATACTCATGCAGACTTTTTACCACCGGTTTTTCCTTGTACTGTGATAAGGAGTATTTGGAAGTATCGGGTACGTTAACTCCATTTTTTGCCAATAGCTCAAGAACCTGCTGATTACTGTTGAGATTGATTCCAACAGTGGTTGTGTTACCGAAAAAATCCGGCTGAACAACTGTATTTCCGGCATACGAAAGAAGATCCTTTTCAGCAGTCTCATGGGCAGCTCTTGTGACTTCTGTAAGCTTTTCCCAGTTATTACGGTCTATTGCTATACCCCTGTATTCAATATCAGCAACAGCACGGGTACAGTTGAACTCGATTTTGGCGATATCAACAAGACCATTGGCCTTCAATGCCGGTGCCATTATACTTCTTAGTTCAAGCAGCACGGAAGCATCCCTTGCAGCATATTCGAGCTGCTCTTTCCTAAGATCACCTGAAAAGTCACTGGTCTGCTCTTCTTTCGGAAGGGTTTCCCCAAGAAAAAACTCTGACAATGCAGCAAGACTGAATCCCGGGGGTCCGGAAGGAGACCAAAGCAGACGGCCGGCAATCATTGTATCGAATATTGGTCCACCCAAAACAATTTTTTCAGATTTAAGAAAATTGATGTCAAATTTAGCATTTTGGAAAACCTTTACTGCATCATTTGAAAGAAGTGTTCTTAAAGCCTCTTTGACTCCGGGCTCACACTTCCAGTAATCAATGACAAGAACCGGGGTATTGAACGAGGCAATCTGTATAAGGCGAAGCCTGTCATTCAAGGGGTCCAGTCCTGTGGTTTCCGTATCTATTGCGAGAACCTTCTCGCTGGCCAAACCATTGATCAGTTCAAGTGCGTTATCGTCATCCGGAAGATATTTGTATGAATTCATGTTTTCTACCTCGTGTTCAATTATATGATACCCGTAGCAAGTATGCTATAATTTGACGGTGAGGAACAAATTGTCCTAAGGAAAGGAAATCCCAGATGAAGAAACCAATGCAATACATATTGCTTCTTGTGATGATTTTAAGTGCGGTGTTTACGGTTTGGCTGCCAATTTATATTTGGCCCAAGGAAGTAGTCACCGAATTTGACGGAATCATGTTCAAGGAAGGCGATTCCATGAATTATGAGGAAGTGAACATTCAGCTGAACGGTCACATAAACAAAAGAATGTTCGGTGGAGAAAGATATCTGGGAAAAATAATTGTTGATAAGATGGATGTAAGGGAAGAATGGAAAACCCAGACAGTGAGAATCAATTTCAACACAAAGGGACTTGGTGTGATGTACTATCTTGATGAATCCAATGACGATGCAAAACTTGTTCCACATGCATATGTATCAATCGGTGACAAGGGGACATCAATTGTGCTTTCTCTGATAAAAGATGAAGATGCTGAAACCCATATGTTTGCAGACAGCATGATGATTGCAGGACCTGCTGCTGACAGGGCAGGTGCAGTTGATTTGGCAAATGACCTTATGAGAAAATTCCTCGATGACCCTTTGCAATAAATTCTTGCAAAAATACAGCGCATATATTATTATATATGGAGCCCTGCGCCATTAGCTCAGTCGGCTAGAGCACCTGACTCTTAATCAGGGTGTCCCGGGTTCGAATCCCTGATGGCGCACCAAAGTGAAGGGGACTTCTATATGAAGTCCCCTTCACCGCGCTTTAAGGTCATTATAATGACCGGGCGCACCTTAGCGACTTCCACCGGAAGTCTTTTCACTTGCGCTTATAAGCCCAAACCTAGTGTTCGAAAATGGCGTACCGCTGGCGGAGCCGAGGAACGCCATGAAAGAACTCAGTTAGCTGGGCGGGCGCACCTTATTTACTTCCACTGGAAGTCCCATTCACCGCGCTTTAAGGTCATTATAATGACCGGGCGCACCTTAGAGACTTCCACCGGAAGTCTTTTCACTTGGAAGTGCTTTTCACCTGTAAGTTCCGTTAGCTTTTAGAGCATTTTCCCAGTTACATTAAACAAATTGTGATTTATAAAATAACAACCATACTCATATAAGATTCCCAATGCCATAATATATAAAAAACTCACGATGAGTTTTATGTATATAACCAATCACATGATATAATATCTGTCATGAAAAACAACGGTTTGAGCAAGTTCTACGGACTTGATGATATTATAATTGAAAAGGCATCAAATGCTGAATCTTTGTGCAAAAAGGCATTTACCGGCATTGATGAAACAGCCGAATACAACCAGTGCAAAGTAGTAAAGGCATTTCAGGACAACAATGTAAGTGAAACCCACTTCATAGCAACCACAGGTTATGGCTACGGTGACCGGGGAAGGGAAGTGCTGGACTCCGTGTATGCACAGATTTTCGGATCGGAAGATGCCATGGTCCGACAGTCAATGGCCAGTGGCACAGTGGCCAATACCTTGATGATATTCTCCAATCTGCGTCCTGGTGACGAGATTCTTTTTGCATCAGGGATGCCTTATGACACTCTTCTTGATGCAGTTGGAATCAGGGATGGTTCACCCGGATCAATGAAGGAATATGGGATATCCCATAGGATTGTCGATTTGGATGACAACGGTGAAATGAATATTGATGCAGTCATTAAGGCAATCTCCTCAAAAACAAAGATGATTTTCATTCAAAGATCCCGAGGATATGCATGGAGAAGACCTGTTATGGTGGAGGATATTAGAAAAGCCGTTACTGAAATAAAAAAGGTTAGAAGAGATATCATAGTAGCCGTTGACAATTGTTACGGTGAATTCGTAGAAAGGGAAGAACCCGGGGATGCCGGTTCGGATATACTGGCGGGTTCTCTGATAAAGAACCCCGGCGGGGGTTTGTGCGCTTCCGGAGGATATATCTGCGGTCGGAAGGACTTGATTGAAAACTGTGCTTCAAGACTTTATTCACCGGGTCTTTCAAAGGAAGTCGGGGCGTCCGTATCGGATAAAAGATTATTGTTCCAGGGCTTGTTTATGGCTCCCCATACCGTTGCAGAAAGCTTGAAAGGAGCAGTTTTCGCTTCTGCTCTTTTCTCAGCCGAAGGTTATGAAACCTCACCAGCAGTAGATGATAAAAGAGGAGATATAATCCAGTTGGTCAAATTCAACAGCAAAAAAGAGTTGACGGACTTTTGTGAAAGCATTCAAAAAGCCTCTCCGGTTGATTCCATGGCGCGGCCTGTTCCCTGGGATATGCCGGGATATGAAGATAAGGTAATAATGGCTGCAGGAACCTTTGTACAAGGGGCCTCAATAGAGTTCAGTGCCGATGCACCGGTAAGGAAACCGTATATAGCATATATGCAGGGAGGACTTGTTTATCACCAGGTCAAGCTGGGATTGTTGATTGCATTGCAAAGCATACGGAATAATGGGATAATATAGCCGGTACATGTACCGTTTTATACCAAAGATAGCCTGCCTGCGGGGAGTAAGGAATGTCTGAAAAACAAACCAAGACCGTAAAAGATGATTTCAAGAAAGCAAGGAAAAAGCACAAGGTTCGAAGAACCGTGACTTCATTGCTGCTTGCATTTGCACTTCTATATCTTCCGGTGGTTCTTATTGCTTCAGGCGGTGCCGGTGCCCGGATATCACTTATAACTACAGGCACAATCTCTGATTCCATCAAAGCTGAAGGTCTGCTTATAAAGGAAGAAAAGCTTATATTTCTGCCATTTGACGGAACATACACCAAAACTGCTGAAGAAGGAGAGCGTATTCCTGCCGGAAGTACAATTGCCACTGTCGTGGAAGATGCCTATGCTTCCAAACTCAAGGAACTTGAAAGCCTTTCAAACGAAATACTTATGCGCAAGAAGGAAGGAAGCCTGAGCAGCGGTATATTTACAAGGGATTTAAGACAGATAGAAAATGAAATAAGTCAAACCGTGGGAGAGATAGCTTCTGTTGCCTCGCAGGGAAGGATAGGGGATCTGGCATACCTTGAAGAAGAACTTAACAGGTTGGAATCCGCCAGGAATGAAATTGTATCAGGAAGTATGACCACCGACCAATACACCGAGGAGCTTGAAAGGCAGTATGCTATTCTAAAGGAAAGCCTGGCAGGTAAGGTTACGGAAATAAAGGCAGCTGAACCCGGATATCTGTCGTATGAACCCGACGGATATGAAGACTTTCTGAGCGAATCAGATATCGGTGGTTTCACGGCTATTGAAACACAAACGGCCATCAGACAATTCGGCAAGGAAAATCCAAGCCAAACAGGTTCAAAGCCCTTTGCAAAACTGGTTACAGGAAACTCATATACTTTGGTTACAGTCTTGGATGAAAGTGTCGCGGATAGGATTAGAAATGTTCAGGCTGTTGAAATCATCATCGAAGACCTTTCATTGTCATTCAGCGCTGATGAATTCAGGTTTGGTGCAGAGGATGGTAAAAAAACAGTAGTATATATCGAGATAAACAAAAAACTAGGGGAACTGGTGTCCCAAAGACATATTGATTTCGAGATACAGATAAACAAGCATTCAGGATTCATGGTTCCCATAAGGAGCTTGCTCAATTATGAAGCGTATCCGATTCGTAAGGTGGAACTGGCAAAAGTAACTGACAACTGGATAGAATTCATTGAGGTAGAGGTTATTGCAGTTGACAAGACCCATGCCTTGATTAAACCAGTGGAAGGAACCCTTAATCTTTATGATTATTATGCCGTAAATCCGAAAAGGGTTGAGGAAGGTCAGGTGGTAAGATAATGAGCGGTATATGCGAAAATTACAAAGCAATAATGCAGAGAATAGAGGCTGCATGTGAAAGAAGCGGTCGCAATCCATCGGAAGTAAAACTTGTAGCTGTATCCAAGACTGTCGGAAACGATGAAATAAATGAGGCAATTAAATGCGGATGTACCACATTTGGAGAAAACAGGGTGCAGGATTTCCTGGAAAAATATGAT
>Ga0180430_10003957_pt1 | contig 12622 bp, 15 predicted proteins | sample SS_ome_9_FD_132999 | JGI IMG/M metagenome (GOLD analysis project Ga0180430, IMG submission 132999) | Hypersaline lake sediment archaeal communities from the Salton Sea, California, USA - SS_1_S_2 metaG | ecosystem: Environmental > Aquatic > Non-marine Saline and Alkaline > Hypersaline >... | reverse complement strand
GTGGGTCGAGAACCCGGTGGCCTTGAAGTCGGCGGCCACGGCCTGCATGGCGGTAACAACGTCGGCGGCGTCGTGGGTCGAGAACCCGGTGGCCTTGAAGTCGGCGGCCACGGCCTGCATGGCCGTCACCACGTCGGCGGCGTCGTGGGTCGAGAACCCGGTGGCCTTGAAGTCCGCCAGTGTGATCGGCCATGTCTGAACGGTCTGGGTGATGGCGCCTGAAAGCGTCATGGTAAACGCCACGTGATTGTAGTTGGTCTCGGCCTGAGTCGGCGCATACGACCAGCAGCCATTTCCTTCGTGCGTCGCGGTGCCGCCGCCGCTTGCCTGCGTACCGGCGTCGCCGGTCACGTAGACCGCGGGCGTTCCGGTGGTCACGGACGACCCGTCCGAGGTCGAGATCATCTGGAAGCACACGGATTGAGAGGCGGTGTTCTTATACATGCCCGGCTCCTATGGGCGGAATGGTCACGGTGGCGTTGGCGGCCCATGCGGGGACGAACCCGGTGGACACGGATTTGCCGAAAAAATACAGCGGAAACGAACGCGGCTGAATCGCGCCGTAGGGGTCGGCGTGGAGGGCGGCGATCTGATCGACGGTGAGGGCTTGCCGAACTGCGCAAAACAACCCGTAGATGCCGTCACAACCATAGTAGTTGTACCAACCTGATTTCACCGCACCGAACAGGATATCGGATGACAGCCCTTGCGAAGAATTGAGCCAGCCAGTGCCGACTTTTGTCCCGGCGAAATACTCCCCGTTTGCAAAAAAAAACCCAGTCCCGCCGTCGTCCATGCTGGCCGACACGCAAATGGTCAGCGCGTCGCCGACGGGATTGGCGATCGTGTCCAGTGCCTGGATGCCGTGACCGCCATCCTGCTGGAACTTGGCATCCAGATAATTGTCTGTTTCAACTCTGAAACTTACATTTTTATCAATCGAATAACTGCTGGCAGTGTTCTGAAAAATAGTCGAGATGCTGGACCTTGCGAATTTTTTCTCCAGTCGCAAAAACAGCGACCAGTCAGTGGCTTGGTCGAGCCCGAAATTGAGCGAAAAAACGTCGTTGGCGGCGGTGCCATTCGTTTCCGCCAGCAGCCCGCCACCACTCCATTTTGCAGCACCATATTGCCTAACAGGATGAGGGCCGATGATACCTGACGGCTCTGCAGCATTTTCCCAGAATGGGATATAGCTTTCTGGGCAAGCCATCCCCCGTCGATCGAACCAGTCGCGCACGGCGGCGCGGACCGCGCTTGGCGGCCCCCACTGGCGAGGCTTCTGCGCCCATTTCCGCCGGAGAAAGATCATTGCAGTTCCGGCACCTGGGGCACGACAACGAGCGAGGCTGTCAGCCCATAATCGGCCGAGTACAGCTTGAACTTATTTGAGTATGACATCTCGACCGGGCCGAGATGATAGTAGCCGGTGTCGCCGTCCTCCACCAATGCCCGCCCGCAGGCTTCGGCTACCGCGTAGTTGGTCCCGTCCGGGCTGGCCTCGGTGTACAGGATCAACGTGGAATCTCCACCGCTTGGCCCCGTGGTCACAGCCGCGAAGCAATCAACCTGAAACGCGCCTTCCCCGTTGCCGGATGTCTGGCGGCTGATCGCGGTTTGACTTCCACCGCTGAAATTGTCGGCGGTGATGGCAGCGCTCGCTTGCGCTGTGACGCTGCTCAAATCCTTGATGTGTATCTCGTTGGCCATGATTTACTCCTGCGCCGCAGCACCAGCCAGCGCCGTCCACTGCTCCGTCATCACGACGTACTCGATATCACTGTCAGGAACAGCCGTCCCCGCGTCTATCTTCGCTCCGATAGTAGTGTTGGAAACAACTACCTTTGCACAAGCAAGCAGATTGTGAGAGCCGACATAGATCATTTTAGCAAATGCCAGATCATCCGCTCCGGGCGTTTCCAGCGCCATGACCGCCAAGGCCTTTAAAAACAGATAATAATCAACCCTATCCTGATTCTGCTTATCCTTGGCCCACGTGATGCGCTTCAATGAATCGGCCATGTGCGTCTCCTTATCCGTTCACCGGTCCGTAGTCCGGCGACGTGGTGTCGAGCAGTTCGGTTCTGCCGGCTGGCGGCAAGCTGCCCGGTTTTTCGATTTCATCAACGCGAATGCCGCTCTTGCGGTAGCGCCCCTCGATCTCGGCCGCGGCCTTCTCGTAGCTCACGTCGAACTCGCGGGCGATCTCGGCGGCCTTGCGGTCGGCGATTTCCTTCCGCCGAAAGCAGAGGATGTTCTGGCCGCCGAACAGCACGGCGCCGGTGGCCAAGTCGAACCAACTGTCTTCGATGTCCGGATGGTTCGTCCGGGTGACGACCACCCACCCCTTTCGGTGGATGGACCGTTCCAGGGCGCCGCCGAACAGGGATTCCCACTTGTAGGAATACTTGTCCGGGCTCACGCCGGTATCCGGTATGGCCATCGGGTCGGTGCGTTCAAGCGCTTCCACCTGTTCGACGGTCGGCGGCGCGTCGGTGTCGGTGGATCTGACAAACTCCTGTATCCGCCGGGTCTGCTCGCTCAAAATCACGGGGGGTGAATCCGTTTTGCCCATCATTCACCTCCAATCCGCCGCTTGACGACGTTTTCAAGCGCGGCCGGGTCCATGCCGAGGCTTTTGGCCCGAGCGATTTCCGATTGCGGCAGCGCGAACACTTTCGCCTGCCCGCCGCCCTTGCCCGACCCGTGCATGGCGGCCTGCCGCACCCGCTGCTGGCGCTTGCGTTCGGCGGTCAGGGCGTCGGCCGGTTCAGGGGCGGCCGCCGGCGGAGGCGAGTTGACGCCGGAAAGCCGCCCCTGCATCGCCCGGAGTTCCCGGTCGATGTGCTGGGCCGCGAGAAGCACCCCGTTGGTTTTTCGGAAATACTGAGTCTGCGGGTTGGTGAACACGGCCTCGAAGTAGGGCCGCAGTTGACCGCCGGGCTTGAAATGCTGTCCCAGCGCCGTTTGCGCCACTTGCGAGAACGCCGCTTCGTGGGCCTGCATGAGTTGCTGGTGTTCGGTCTGAAGGCGCTGATGTTCTGTTTTCCGGGATTCTGCCTGCTGCTGGGCCTGAAGGGCCCGCGCCAGTTTCTTCTGAGCCGCCATCGTGTCTTCGGCCCACTCGTCCTCCGTGGGCCATTCCGGTTCCGGCGGGTCCGGTTCAGGCGGCGACTGGCGCCCGGCCATCTGCGCTTGCAAGTTCTGAATCACGGCCTGCTGCTGGGCCAGTTGCAGCCGCAGCGCGGCGAGCGGATCGGGTTTCGTCGCTTCGGGTTCGGTGGCGCCGGGTTCCACCCCGGCGTCGGTCGGTTCGGGTTCGGTGGCGCCGGGTTCCACCCCGGCGTCGGTCGGTTCGGGCGCGGGGGCCGCCGCGTCTTCTTCGGGTTCGGCGGCGCCGGGTTCCACCCCGGCGTTGGTCGGTTCGGGCGCCGCTTCCGCCGCGTCTTCTTCGATGGCGAACGGCTGATCGAATCCGCCGAATTCGGGTTCGGTGGTGTCTATTTCCTGCATGTCGTCTCCTTCTTGGCTTCCGGCGTTGCTTCCTTCAAAACTCGATCCGGGTCGTTTTCAAACACGTCTGATGCGCTTCCGCCAACGCGCCTTTCACCAGCCGTTCGGCCCGGTGGCGCATCTCTTCCGGCAGCGCTGCGATCATGCCTTTCAGCACGGTGCGCAGTTCCTGAGCGCGGCTGTACGCGGACTCCCGCGTCACGGCCGCCTCGGCCGTGAACATCTCTTCGCACCGCTGGCGATAGAGGCTGAACACGAGACCGAATATGGCGATCACGGGGTCAGGCATTGCGGAATCCCTCGTCGGCCATGGGCTGCATGGCCTTTCTCTGGGCCTGTTCGCTCACTTGGTCGGCGGTCTTCATGAGTTCCACGGGCTCCTCGATACCGCGTTGAATCATGGACCGCTGCACGTTGTCGCGGGCCTGCGTCTCCAATTTCTGTTGGTTCATCTGCTGTTGCTTCTGCTGCAACGCCTGCATCAGAATCTGCGCGGCTTGGGGGCCGAGTTGGGCCGCGAGTTGCAGCACCTGATTGATTTCCGGCTTCACGTAAGCCGGTATTTCCTTGAGATCGTAGCTGGCGAGAATGTCGCCCAGCATCTTGACTTGGTTCACGAGCGGGTTGGCCGCGAGCAGTTGATACCGCTCGATGGCCTGCTGACGATTCAGCATGGTGTTGGCCTGATTGTTGGCCACTTCGATCTCGATGTCGTACTGGCCTTGGATGGCCGCGATATCCACCGGCTGGAAAAGCCACTGGTTGCCATCGAAGATCCGCATCTTGGCGTCGGACGGCAGGAACCAAGCGTACAGGCTCACGGCGTCGCGCACCAGCATGGCCAGATCCGCCTTGATCACGCGGGACAGGTAGTTGTGCCGGATGTTGCTCTCATGGAGCAGCAGGTTCATCCCGGCGTAGGTTTCGCTGCCGGCCGTTCCCCGGTTGCCGCCGGTCATGGTGTGGTCCATGAGCGAGACCTTGCGCTCCTGCATCTGCATCAGCATTTCGATGAACGGCATGAAATGACCCGCAGTGACCGCCACCTGCCGGTCGTGGATCTTGGTGCCCGGCGGCACGGGGCGGTATTCGCCGGGCTTCACGTCGGCGAGGTCGAGGCCGATGGACCCCGGCCCTTCTTCGATGAACCCCCACGGCATGATTTGCACCGTCCCGGCGTCGATCATTTGGTTGTAGAGATCGTCGGCGCCTTGGGCGTAGTGCTTCACCTTGCGGACCAGCCCGGTCCCGAGGGATTCGTTGGATTCCCGGTAGATCGCCCACCGCCGAACCGGTTTGCGGTCGTAGGGGTACACGTCGCGCACCTTCTGGCGGCGGATTTCCCGCCACCCGGAATTGACGGCGAACGACGCGATGGTCCATTCGCCCCGCCATTTCACGTAGCATTCGAGAACGGCGATCTCTTTGGCCAGGTCGGACCCTTCGATGCCTTTCCATTCCAGATCCGGATCGGGATCTTCCACCAGCTCGCGGGCGTCCTGCTCCACCAGGGATTCGTCGATGTCCTTGTACGGGCCGGCGTCGCCGCTCAAGGCGGACAGTTCGGCGAACGTGGGGTAGATGAACCGCAGAAACGGCTGCTCGTCCCAGTCGTCGCCGGTGTCCGGGAAAAACGCTTCGGTGACGGGAACGCGGTCCACCGCCACGCGGAACGAACTCACGTCCCGTTCGGATTCGATTTCCTGCTCGCCCGCCGGGCGGAGCATCCCGGATCGAACGGCCTGCATCACCATGGGGTCTTGCAGGCGCTCCCTGGGGATCGGCACCCGACCGCCGGGGCCGTCGAACATGGGGATCGTCTCCCGCGTCGGGAATGTCTCCACCGTCTCCTCCCACATGGGAAGGAGAAACTGGGTGCCGTCGATGATGAGATCGTGGACGGCCGGGCGAAGCTGCGCTTCCGCCCGCATGTTCGTGGTCATGAGATACGTGACCGCTTCTTTGGCGGCGGCCACGCGGGCGGCGTCCTCTTCCCCGACCGGAGACAGATGCACGAAGTTGGCGTCTCCGAACAGGGACGCCATGATCTTGGGTTCGATGGCGTCCACCACGACGGCGGCCAAGCCCAGCGTCAGGTTGCTGCGCCAGGCGTCGTCGCCGCTTTTCTCGTCGAGATGTTCGACGTACATCCGCCGGGAGTCCTCGATCTCGTCGAGCTTTCGCAGACGGTAATCGGATTCCCGGTATTCGTCGTAGAGGTCCATGCAGTACCGGGCCAGCCCGGACATGGCGGACCGGGACGAGTCGTCCGGATACTCCCGCTTTTCAAGCGTTATGGCGGCGGATGTCGGCATCAGGCGTCGGCCGTCACGCGGATGAAGTCGGTGCCGTTGCCGATCACGACGGCCGTCTTGGTGGTGGCCACGTCAACGCCGGTCTGACCGGACGCCTTGATGGTGATGGTTTGGCCCGTGCCGTTGTTGAACAAAATGAAAATCTTGCCCGCCGTCGGGGTCGCCACCACGTCGGCGGCCCCGCCGGGAGTGCCGTCAACTTCGAGATAGGTGCCCTTTTCTTCGGCGGCGGAAAGGGTCCAGGCGGTGGCGTCGGCGTAGGTGTGCGTCTTGACGCCGAGAATCAGCCCGGCGGTGGTCAGCACGTCGGCGAGGGTGGTCGCGCCGGTGACGCCGAGGGTGCCGCCGACGGTGGCGTTTCCGGAAACGGCGGCGGCGGCGGCCGTGAGGGCCGCGAAATGATTGGCCGGCTCGATGAAGTCGGTGCCGTTGCCGATCACCCAGGCCGCTTTTGTCGTGGGCACGGCCACGCCGGTCTGACCGGACGCCTTGATGGTGATGGTTTGGCCCGTGCCGTTGTTGAACAGCAGAAACAGCTTGCCCGCCGTCGGGGTCGCCACCACGTCCGCCGCGCCGCCGGGAGTGCCGTCCACCACGAGATAGGTGCCCTTTTCTTCGGCGGCGGAAAGGGTCCAGGCGGTGGCGTCGGCGTAGGTGTGCGTCTTAGTGCCGAGAATCAGCCCGGCGGTGGTCAGCACGTCGGCGAGGGTGGTCGCGCCGGTGACGCCGAGGGTCGAAGATAACGTGGCGGCGCCGGTGACGCCCAGGGTCGATGACAGGGTGGCGGCGCCGGTGACGCCGAGGGCGCCGCCCACTGAGGCCCCGCCGATGACGGACAGATCGCCGCCGACGGCGACGTCGTCGGTGACGGCCAGATCGTCGGTGACGGCCAGATCTTCGCATTGCAGGTTGGTGAACGCGGTGGTGGTGCTCATTCTGTGTGCTCCTTGTAGCCGATCGGAATCACGATCAGCCGGTTGAAGGCCCGGATTTTGACGCATCGGTGATCGCCGCAGAACGACGGGCAGTCGCCGACGGAAACATGGACTTTCATCCAGCGCCATAAACCGGCGATCTTGCGGATCAGGCCCATTGCGATTTCTTCTCTCGGTAGGGATAGACCGTCCAGCTCAGGACGGCGTGATTCATGGCCGCGTGGGCCGGATGCGCCTCTTCCGGCGGTATCCGGTCGGACGACAGCAGTTCCGACGGGGCGAACGCGGCCATGTCGCGCCACAGCAGCCCGCCCTTCTTCACCCTCAGCAGTCCCCGGTTGGACAAATCGCGGATGATGGGCACTGAAGCGGCGAAGTCGGCGAACCGGGTGGCGTCGAACAGGTGAATCGCGGCCCCGAACCGGTGCAGCATCCGCCGAAGCCCTTGGGCGTGGAACTCGAAACCCCGGCTCAACTTGGCGAACCCGGATGCGCAGCGCCATTTCGCGGCGAGTTCGGCGATGCGCTGATAAATTTCCGTCAATGTTTCGGCCTCGGCTTCGCCCAACTGCACGATCTCCCGGCCGCCGCCCAGCGGCGTGGTCTGGTCGGAAAGCCCGAACGCGACCACGTATCCGCCCGAGTTGGGCGTGGGCCATGAAACCCCTATCCGCCGGTCCACGTAACCCCCGGCGTTCCAGGCGTCCAGAACCATCAAGCGGCCGGTGTCCCGATCGGATCGAATCTCCATCAGCGCAGCTCCGGATAGCACAGCTTGGGTTCGGCGAACGTCAGCATGAGGGCGCTCATCCGGTCGGGGCTTCGGCGAAGCCGGTCGCGGATGGCGTCGGTGCCCATGACGCGCACCCGGCCCTTTTCGTCTTTCCAGTAGTCCGGCAGGCTCAATTCTTCGATGAGCAGCTTGTCGGGCGGCAGCATGGCGCCGGGATCGACGCGCAGCCATTCCCGCATCTCCCACAGCAGTTGACAGCGCAGGTCGAAGAACTCGCCCAAGTCGCAGTGCTTGGTGGCTTTTTCCGCCACCTTGACCCCGCAGGCTTTGACGCCGCGCTTCACCAGTATCGGGGCGCACGACGACCCGAGGCCGGTGGCGTCCACCAGCACGATGCCGAGGCTGTGTTCTTGGGCCCAGGCCGCCGCCTGCTCCGACGAGTCGAGGGTGTCGGTGCCGGTCCACGTCTTGAGTGGCGGCACGAACCCGCCGTATCGGCGGCACAGGGCGTTGGAATCGTTGCTTTCGGCCACGTCGAACCCGCCTTTCCCGACCGCGCCGACCGGCGGCGTTTCGCCGTGTTCGGCAACGTAGGCGTCGTATCGGGACCGGGCCGCGGCGATCCAGTCGGGCGCCACCAGTTGGGCCGCCGGTACGGGCGGATACTTGCCCAGCACCATGTACCAGAACGCGGGCTCGACGACCTTGCGCCATCCGGGTTCCAGCGGCGGAAACCATTCGCCGCTCTCGGCCAATGCCGTCGCGCCGACCAGGAAGTCCGGGATCTCGAAACACTCGTTGTCGGGCGTTTCGTCGCCGGCCAGCGGCCGGGTCCAGTTGTGGATGCGGCGGATGGTCATTTCCCGCGTCACCGCGCCGGGGATCATGTCTTTTCCCGTCGTCACGTTGGGATGCCGGAACGCCGACAGCTCGATGACGTTGGCCGCCCCCTTCTCCTCCATCTCGAAGGCCGTCCCCCGCGCCCCGCGAGGGTTGAACATGATGAGAAGCCGGGCCATGCCGCCGGACATGCACGATTCGATGCCCCGGTACACCTCGTCCGGAACGGCGTCGCCTTCGTCCACGATGAACAGGAGATAGGCGGCGTGTTTGCCGCTGAACTTGCCTTCCCGCTGTTCGGCGGTGCCGGACGTCGGGATGGTGACGCCGGTGATGAAGTCGCGGGCGCCTCTGGAAATGTTGAGGCTTTGCAGGGTGTCGCCCTTGAACAGGTCGGGATGCCGTTCCTTCACGGCCCCGATCTCGCCCCACAGCAGGCGCTTCAGGTTGCCTTCCGGAGGCGCGGCGGCCGTGTAGACCTGCACTTCGCCGGGCAGATGCTCGAACGCCTTGTACCACCAGACCGCGATGCGGGCCGCGCCGTGGGTCTTGCCGGTGGCGTTGGCGCTGCGGGCGATGGTGACGGGGTTGTCCCGGACGCTTTCCATCACCTGACGGATATCGTCGGTGATGGTCTCGCCCAGGATGAGCTTGCAGAATTCCGCCGGGGCGTCCCGAAACAGCGCCATGTCGATGCCGCCGCCGGCCGCCATGCCGTCGGCGATCTTGCCGATCTCGTTCTTGACCACCATGGCGATCTGGGTCTTGTCGCCGCCGTCGAGCGCGGTGGCCATCTTCAGCTTGGTTTCCAGCACTTTGAGCAGGTCGAGGGCCGCGTACCGGCGGGACTTTTCAGGCGTCGAGAAATTGCGGAACAAGTCGAGGAAATACGCCTTGATCTCGTCCAGGGTGTCGAGATCGTTGGGCGTCGATTCGGCGAGATAGCCCGCCAGCATCCGCCGGGCGTCGGCGGACGGGCTGGCATCCTTCAGCGCGATCATGGAACGCCGGACCGATTCGCGCGACACGGAATCGTCTTCGCCGCGACGGATCAATTCAGCGTTGATAACCTCCGCGGCCTCCTCGATCGTCTTCCCTTGCTCGTACACCAGCGTGATGAGCATGGGTTCCAGACCGTATCGGGCTATTTTGGAGAGTCGTCCCATGGAATCCACATATACCCGAAAAAACCATCATCACCAATTCAAACCGCGCCCGGCCCGAAAACGACTCTTCAACGCGCCGACGGCGCTTCAACGTGAACTGCGACATCAGGGACGAAAAAAAGGCTTTTGACGCTTTGATTAAACTACATAAAAACAAATAGTTGTATATCCGCCAAACCATTGTCGCGAGACAGTATGACTTTGACGTATTTTTTAGTCATCCCATGTGATAACCTCTTGTCCCCGGCCCCGCATCTTCGCGTATCCCCGACCCCCAGGTCGCAGCGTTCACCGGCCCGCCCCGTCCGTCGCCGAAAAACACGACAACCCCCGCCCCCGTCCGGCAGCCGACGAACACGGTTGTCGTGTTTTTCATCCGCTACGCGGCGAGGCGCCTTAAATTTCCGGCGAACCCCCCGCACGTCCGGCGGCGGGCCACCCCGTCCGGCTTTCGGCCAGACATACGCCAAAAAGGATGTCTTATCCCCTTGTCATCACTACATATCCAGCCATCCGCACCAGCAGATACAGCCCAGGCCCGAATAGCCGCGAATTTGGCCCGCCCCCCAACACCCGATCATGATGCGCCTTGTCGCCGTGCGGCTGGGAAACGGCCGACACGCGAACCGTGTTTTCCGGCGCGGCCATACACGCGCCTGCAAGCCAAAGCGGGTTTGGCTTGCCAGTTTTACCAGTTTTTTTTGACTCAATATCTTATCTTATTATCTTTAATGCATTAAAATTTTAGAATAAGTTGAAAAAAATTGGTAAAAGCGGTAATCATGAACGATTACAGATGATTATCAACAAAAAAATCGGTTTAAAATTGGAATATAAACGGTATTATCCCCAATTAATGACACTAGGGGGGCAGGGGGTTGGTTTGGGCCTATTTTGGCCTATTTTTGGCAGGCGGAAAATAAAATGGGCTAGGCGCGATCACCTAACCCGTTGTTTTATTTGAGATGCCGAGGGACAGAATCGAACTGCCGACACGGGGATTTTCAGGTTTTTTGTCAAACATGATTATCAAATTATATCAGTGCCTTACGTTTTCATAAACGCGATATATCCGCGTATATATGGGTATCTGCGGCCTATTTTGGCCTTGTTTGGCCAGATTTGGCCAGATCATGGGCGTTTATCCTGTCGTTGTCGCCAGCGGCCGAGTCTGTGGCAAAAGCGGTAGCCCTACCGCTTTTTGAACGGTTTTTGACCGGTTTTTCCGGGCGCGAAATCGGCAGCAAATCGGCCATGCCGACGCCCAAATGCTCCGCCATCCGGCATAGCGTCTGACATCTCACAGCCCATGGATTGCGCAGCGCCTTGGCAATGGTGCGGCTGCTGAGGCCGGTGGCCGCCCGCATCATCCGATATGTGCATCCTGCGGCGGCCATGATCCGTCGCAACTCGCTATTGTCTCCCATCGGTCTCCAATCTCAATTAAATTAGCGATTTACACTTATAAATCATTTTAATTGACAAATCAATCCTGATTAATACAATGATTTACAATGATAAATCGTTGATATGGAGGAGCCAAATGATGACATGGATATATGGAGCGCAGATCATCATAGGGGCGGCGTTTTTGGTCGCGGAATCCGCCGGATACATCGCCCAACAGGGCATAGTTGCGCCCATGGCGTGGGCCGTGGCCGCGGCCCTCGAATCCGGTTGCATCCTGCTGGCCGGGCATCGGGATTGGTTGTCTCGCGGCGTCCTGGTGGCACTGCTGCTGCTGGCGCTGGGGGCCAGCAGCCTAGGCCGCATCAATCCCATCATGGCCAGCGACGCCGCCGATGCGGGCCAGCGGCTTAAACTGGCCGCGCTGGACGCCGACATCGCCGCCACCGGCGAGCAAATCGCCTATTTTGCGGCATCCAAACAGCGCAATAATCACGCCCTGCACTCCCGGCGCCTGGCCGAGATGCAGGCCGATCGTCAATCCCTCATCGATGCCATCGGCGCCGCCGATCGGCCGGCCATCATATGGATACATATCGTCGGCATCGTGGCCATCCGGGGCGTCGTGCAGCTCATCAATATCATCTGCGCGGGGCGTCTGGCCGAGCTGGCAAGGCGTGTCAACTCCGATCAACGTCCCTCAATCATTGAGGATTATATCGAGCGCAACGGCGGGGCCGTCACGCGTCAAAAATTGCTGACATCGCGCCTCATGGCGGGCGCGGAATCCTACGATCACGAGCTGGCAAGGCTCGTCAACGCCGGTGTCGTCGCCGAGCGGCGCAACGGCCACAAGGCCAGCACGGTTTACGCGCTGGCAGGGAGGTGACATATGATGGAGCGCATCACAATATGGCGAGAGCGATTGTGCCAAAATCCCAGATGCTACGCCGGCCGGATCGGACACGCCCCTGGCATGGATCAGGCCGAGGGCGCCGCCGGATACACCGGCTGGCATCCGCCGGAGGGGGCCGCCTGCCCGGACTGCCGGGGCGCCGGCATCGTCCGGGAGATCATGACTCACGAGGACTACATGGCCCACATCGAGCGCCAGCGAGACGCCGACACCGACACGCCCGGCCATTTTGCGCGGGCTGTCATAAAATGGATCGCCTCCGGCCGCAAGCCGCTGGACATGATCAAGGAGGCCCCATGCGATCCGCGATGATCTGTCTCGGCGCCGTGGCGCTGTGTCTCGTGGCCGCCGTGGCCCGCCCCTGGTCCGTGGCCGACTGGTGGACGTCCACCGCCGAGCGCGACCGGGCGCTGGCCGACCGGCACAGGGATCAAGCCGCGCTCATGGACGCGCGGACCCGGAGCCTCGAAAAAACCGCCGGCATCGCGGCCGACAGCGATATCCGCAAGCTGTTTTTGGAGCAGCAGCGAGCCCGCGACAAGATGCTTGAATCCTACGCCGCCGCCGCGTCCGCCGCCGGAAGCCGCGCGTCCGTCATGGGCGGCATGCTCTGCTGCGCGGCGGCCGGGTGCGCGGTACTGGCGCTCATGCTCCGCAAGGAGCGCACGGCCCGCCGCCGGGCCGAAACCCGAATGCTCGCCGCCGGGCGGGCCCTGAAACTGATCGGAGGGATCCATGAGAGATCAATTTAGCATCGTCCTGGTGGCGCTGCTGCTGCTGGCGCTGGCGCTCAACGC
>Ga0180430_10003955_pt1 | contig 12624 bp, 12 predicted proteins | sample SS_ome_9_FD_132999 | JGI IMG/M metagenome (GOLD analysis project Ga0180430, IMG submission 132999) | Hypersaline lake sediment archaeal communities from the Salton Sea, California, USA - SS_1_S_2 metaG | ecosystem: Environmental > Aquatic > Non-marine Saline and Alkaline > Hypersaline >... | reverse complement strand
TCGCAATAATACTCCTTGACTGTATCTGCATCATAGCAACTGTCACTGGTTGTTGTACCCCCTTTAGTTATTACTCCCAGCACATACACATCCTCTCCAAAATCAGAGTCCTCACAAAGGTCTGCTACACAAGCACCATCGCTACAATGTGTGCCGCTTCCGCATCCAATTAATTCTGACTTGATTTCCCCGTTTTCACAGAAGTATTCTTTTACTGTATTATCATTTTCACAACTATCAGTTTCAGTTTCTCCCCCAGAAGTGGCAGTTCCTTTAGTTTCTACAACCCTCCCTCCATCAGTATCGCTGCAAACTGCAATTGAACAGGCACCATTTAGGCATTCATATCCAGCCGGACAAGGGAATTCAGTTGAACTTATCTGGCCACTAGAGTCACAGAAATATTCGATTATTGTGGTTGAATCTTTGCAATAATCGCCTCGATATTCACCACTTGCTGACTCTGCACCAGAGGCTAAGAAAATATCCTTGCCCCCATCAGCATCAGAGCACCCTCCTTGTGCAGAACCACAAGCGCCTTCATGAGCCACTTCTACTCCTGCTTCTTCTGCAAAACAAGAGTTAGAATAAGTAACTCCATCAGTTCCACATACAGGTTCCTCAACATCCGAGCATTGCCCGCTTGTTGTTTCTGTGCATCCTGCAATCAGGAACATCCCCATAATAACTAGTGAAATTAACAAGTATTTTTTCATGCAATTGCCTCTACAATAATATTTATAAGGCTTAATTGTTGCACTCTCTGCCTTAGGACCCCTGCCACGTGCGTTTTTATTCCTTCCTTTCCCCTATATCTCTTGTGTAGATGATGAACTTAGGTGATCACCGAGCTACGCCCTAAGCTAGCTACCACAAGTAGTGTCAATTGCTTGTGTGTACGGGATTTTATCCCAGCCACGGCTCTAGCGATGACGAGTGACAGGCGGTCTGATACACAAATAAAAATAAGAAAATCAGGGAATAGGAAGAGATTGAAAGATTAATAAATTCATCCACTGATTCTATCTCCATGAACCGCAGGATAACCATATTATCATTGTTTGTTGCCCTAGTCTTCCTCTTTGGATGCAGTAATGAAGTTAAAGACACTGCAGAAAAAGCTGTGGATGAGGGAAACCCCTCCCTTTGCAGGAATCTTGAAGATGAAGAAGATGTAAAAAAATGCTACTCGCTTGTTGCAGAAAAAAGCAACGACCCAGAAGTATGCAAGCAGTCAACAGATAACAATGACTGCATAACTCATTTTGCAGTGGAAAAAAGCAGCCTCAAATACTGCGATATGACTACTGATGCAGGAGCCAAAACTGCATGCATCCTCACAGTAACCGGAGACCAGACGGGCCGTGCATTGGACGATATTCTTGCTGACTGGAAGAGCAGCGGAGCAGTTTCCAAGTGCAAAGAACTCTGCGAGTCTCCATATGACAAATGCGTGAGCTCTGGCTACCAAACCTTCAAAACAGAAGAAGAAACTTGTGCTGGAGAGGGAGATGTGAACCAGATGCATTATTGCCTTGATCTTGCCCAGAAGAAATTCGACAACCATAAATTTGGCTGCTACGATGATAGGGAAGAATGTGAAGCTGGATGCATGCCTACCGAGGATTAGCATATGGATTAATGGCCCTCCCTAAAACCAACTCATTTTTTCTAGGGGAAAAAAGAAATAAAAAAGAAAAGTTCCCGACTTAAGGGAAATAGAGTTACTTCTTCTTTTTCTCTGGGTCTTTCTGCGGAGCGCTGCAAGGATATGGTTGCGGCTCCTTAAACACTACAGTTGCCACAAATTCAATGAACAATCCATAGAGTATCCCAAAGAAGAATGTGAGGGCAAATAGCACCTCTGCATATTCCGGAGTCATCAGGCAGCTAAATGCCAGGGGCAGGCTGAAAATAAATCCTAGAACTGCTCCGTGCACAGCCCAGTTTCCAATGCGCAGGCAGCTAATTCCAATTGCAAAACCTATTAGCGTTCTTGCAAAAATGATTTGGATTACTACGGGCCACGGTGCCTGCGGCCCTCCCAGTTGGGCAAGCCCCCAGGATTGGTCTGCAAAGAGACAAAAAAGTGCGCAAAGCAAACCGCATGCGGTTGTAATAAGGAGTCTCCTACTCATGTATCTTCACCATCTCTAAATTAGCCCTCAAGCCCTAAACTTATAACTCTATTGCCCTGATTTGTAGAAGAAGAACCTGTAAACTACCCAGGAAACAAATGCAGCAATAGCTGCAATTTCCATTGGAAGGTTCATGTTAATTGAAACAACCATCCCGGAAATTAATGGGGGAAAAGAATAAGCCAATGCCTGCACAGACTGGGTAATTCCCAGCACTTCACCTTGCACCTTGTCTGAAGCCAGGTTGGAGAGGACCGCATTATAATTAGGAATAACAACTCCCATAATAATTGCTACAATAGGCAGGAATACCAGCAGATAAACAGCCTGCTCAGGGACCAGCAGCAGCGCAAACCCTATTCCTGCTAGGAATAATGCGACTTTAAGTATGGCCCCGGGGCTAAAGCGGGATGAGAGCTTGCTATTGATGAATCCCTGGGAGAGCGCAATCCAAAAACCAACATATGCAAAAGTAAGCGAGATTGCTCCCTGCCCAAAGGAGAATTTCTGTATCAGCAGCACCTGGAAGAACTGGGTAAAGAATCCGTACCCAAACGAGATTAAGAATACAACCAGAAACATTACGCGCAAAGTGGGAGATGCTGCAGCCTTTGAGATATTGCGGAAGCTCATCAGCAAATCAACCTTTGCATCCTTGGCCAGGTGCTTGAGGGTTTCCTTGAAGAAGAAGTGCAGGAGCACAATGTTGAATACGCTCAGGATTGCAGAAACTGTAAATGGAGTAGAGTAGCTAAACCAGGACATAATGTGCGGGTCAGAGAGGAATCCCCCCATAAATGGCCCCAGGACAAGCCCCAGCGCAAGCGCCATTCCCACATATCCAAAGTTTGCGGATTTTGTTTTGCGCGTGCTAAAATCAGCAACCGCACTCATTGCAACCGAAACATTTCCCCCTGTAAAACCATTAATGATCCGTCCAAGCAGGAGGATTTCCAAATTAAAGAAAATCATCCCTACAGCCATCATCCCGAAGCTGATTGCACGCCCCCACAAAGTTAGCTGCATAATCCTTTTTCTTCCATATTTGTCTGATAGGGCTCCAAAAATCGGGGATCCCAAAAACTGCGCAAGAGGGTAGCTGGCAATCACAATTCCCAAAATAAATGCTCGCTGGGCAAATTCAACTCCTGGCCCAAAAAACCAGTCAGTTTCCAGAAAAAGAGGGGACAATAGGGGCACAACCATCCCTATCCCTGTCATATCCAGCAAAACTACCAGAAGTATGGGAATTAGTTGCTTAAGGTCCTCCTTCTTCATAAGTATCAGTGCCAATATCTATCAATAAATTAATTAAGCTTGGCTTGTGAATCTCTTCTGAGCAGACATGTCCGCCTTTACCAAATCATTGCAAAAAATACAAAGCGATTCCCATATTCTAAACAATCCCTCGTTTGCGGAGCTAAGGAGACTCTCCAGAAAAGAAAAGCCAAAACAAACCAAGTTCGGCAGCCCGGTTTATGGAACCAAACTCAAGGGGAGGAGCGCCAAATTCACTAAAATTGTGGAGGGGAAACCTACTCCAGAGCAGACCAGGCTCCTGGAAGAAGTGGCAGAGTACCTGAAGGGAAAAACCGTAATCAGTTTAGACCGCAAAATGGGCACAACCAAGCCTTTCTATTGCAGGGCATATGTATCAGCTAATTATCCTCACATCCCCTATCTTTGGGGAAAGATGCTGTTTCCTGCTCCAAAAGGAAAATCCCCTGACTTTACTAGTGTACAACTTCCTGAGTGGCCTGAAACCAAAGTCCTAGTGGACCCCAAATCCGGAATTACTTTTATTCTTGGTTCAGACTACACAGGAGAGCTGAAAAAGGCCAATCTTCGCCTGGCAATGTACCAGACCAAGAAGCAAGGGGGCTTAGGCTTGCATGCAGGTGCGAAACTCCTCCGCCTCCGCGGCCAGAGGGGCAAGTTAGAAAACAAAGGAGTTTTGCTCTTTGGGCTTTCGGCTACAGGAAAAACTACCCTTACCTGCCATTCCCACTGGTTGGATAAGAAAAAAGGAGAGGGAACAGTAATCCGCCAGGATGATGTGGTTTTGATGCAGCCGGATTCCTACTGCAGGGGCACTGAAGACAATTTCTACATCAAGACTGATGCACTGGAACCAGAAGACCAGCCAATCCTCTACAAAGCAGCCAAGAGCAAAAATGCACTTTTTGAAAATGTCAAAGTAAAAAGGAGCGGAGAGCTGGACTTTTTTGATGACTCGATTACTACCAATGGGCGGGCAGTAGTCCTAAGAAGTGAAATGAAGGATACGGACAAGAAAATTGACCTTCCCCAAACACACATGATTATTTTCCTAACCAGAAGAAACACGATAATTCCTCCGGTTGCAAAGCTCACAAATGAGCAGGCAGCAGCTTTCTTTATGCTAGGTGAATCCATGGGAAGCGCCGCCTCAGACGTTTCCCCAGGAAAGCCCAGAAGGGTAGTGGGAACAAATCCCTTTATTATCGGCTCAGAAGCAGAAGAAGGAAACCGCTTTTATAAAATTATTAGCAGCAACCCTCATTTGGATTGCTATTTCCTCAATACAGGGAGCATTGGTGCAGGCGGAAAAGGAAAACCCGAAAAGATAACTGTGCGTGATTCAGCCACGATAATAAAGGAAATTGCAAGAGGAACTCTAAAGTGGAGGGAGGACCCCGATTGGGGATACTTGGTTTTGGATGAAGTTCCAGGGGTAGATGCATCTAAATTCCATCCAGAGGACTTCTATTCAAAAGAACAGTATTCTAAGCTAACAAAAGCGCTCAAGAAAGAGAGGGCCACATGGTTAGCCAAGTTCCCAAAACTAAACCCAAAAATCAAGCAGTCGATTTAGCTGTGGCCTTTTTCTTCTTCAAGTAATAAAATGCCATAAAGACTGCCCAGGCCAAAAAGCTTATTCCTGCAGCCAGCTCCAGGGGCAAATTCAAATCCACTCCCGCAACAACCCCTGCAATTACAGGCGGTATTCCAAAAGCAAGGGATTGTACAGATTGGGTTACTCCCAGTATTCTTCCCTGTATGTCGGCACTTACGCTGTTGGATATGAGGGCATTATAATTGGGCTCAGTAAGGCCCAGGAATAAAGCTACAAATGGAAGGATGAAATAAATGTAGATTGATTGTTCTGGAACAAGCAAAAGAGCAAAACAAACAGAGCTCAGGACCAGTACATATGAGAGGATTTTTGCAGGAGCCCATATCCTAGAGAGCCACCGGTTGATTATTCCCTGGGTAATTGCTATCCAGATTCCCACATAGGCAAAAGTCCATCCAATATCCTGGGCATCAAAATGGTATTTCTCAATTAAGGTTACCTGGTAGAATTCAGTAAAGAAACCGTAGCCCACACAAATCATAAATACTACCAAAAACATCACCCACAGCTTAGGAATCGTGAATGCAGTTGCAATATTCCTAAAGCTCATAAACAGGTCTATTTTTGTGCCTTTATCGAGCCGAGTCCAGGTTTCCTGGAAATATTTCTGCAGAACCAGGATGTTTATCAGGCTAAGCAGAGCAGTAGTAATAAATGGAGTTGTTTCATTGAACCAGGGAACTAAACTAGAATCAGACAAAATCCCCCCTAGAAATGGCCCGAGGACCAATCCAATTGCAAAAGCCACCCCCACATATCCAAAATTTGCCGATTTTGTCTCTTTGGTGCTAACATCCGAAATAGCACTCATTGCAACAGAGATGTTGCCTCCGGTAAAGCCTGTAATGAACCTTCCGATAAAGAGGAGCTCCAAAGAAGCCATCATCATCCCGGCTACCATAAGCAGATATCCTCCAAAGCGCCCCCACAAACTCCAGAGCATTACAGGCTTCCTCCCATACTTATCAGATAAGCTCCCGAAGATAGGGGAGCCCAGAAATTGCGCAAAAGAATAAATAGCAATCAAAAAACCAAGAATCATGCTCCTGTAGGCAAAATCATCTGCTGGGCCCAAAAAGGTATTTGTTTCAAGTAAAATCGGAGAGAGGAGAGGAATAACTAAGCCTATCCCTATCATATCCAATAAGACAACTAGCAATACCGACATCAGGGCAGAGGTCTTGATTTTCATCTAATTCCCATTCTACCACAAACTTATAATTAACTTGTATTCTATTTTTGGGAGCTGGGGCGCACACGCTTGTGTTTGCCCATTTTCTGCTGAAGCGAGGAGAGCACGAATGCAACTGCAAGAAGCAGGATTATAGTGCTTCCAGAGGGAAGGTCAAAAATATATGATAAGTATAATCCTCCCAAAGAGAGGAGGATGCTTAGACCAATTGCGTACCCCATCATCCCAAGCAAGTTGGAGCTGTATTTTCTTGCAATAGCCGCAGGAAGTGCAAGAAGGGCAATTACAAGGATTATGCCAACTGCCTTAATCATAACAACCACACTCAAAGCCACCATGCACAAAAGAAGCAAGTATATATAACGGGTATTTATTCCTGAGATTTCGGCAAATTCTTCATCAAATGAAACTGCTTCTAGTTTTTTGTAAAAGATAAATGCAAAAAGGATAATCACCACGTCCATCAGCGCCATAAGCAAAAGCTCGCTCGAGGGAACAGTCAATATGTTCCCAAACAAGTAGCTAAATAAGTCTGGGGCATACCCCGAACTCATATAGATAAAGAGAATTCCCAGCGCCATTCCAACTGCCCAAAACATTCCAATTGAGGTATCCTCACTTATCTGCGTCTCCTTGGATATGGTCCCTATTCCCAGAGCAGAGAGGATGGTCCAGGGAACTGCAGCAAGCAGCGGATCAATTCCCACGAGGTATCCTAAGCCTATTCCCCCAAAGGCCGTATGTGCAACTCCCCCGCTCAGGGCAACTATCTTTTTTACTACAACATATGTTCCTACAATTCCACATGCGATACTCACTAAAAATGCCGCAATAATTGCGTTTTGCATAAACTGGTATTGGAGAATTTCAAACATTATTTATGCCTCTTTAGTATCCGGTGGGGCACACCATGTGCAATAAGTTCAATTGGGCACTGGTATGTTTTTTCCAGATGTTTTATCCCTTCTTGGGTTTTTCCGTGGTAGTAAAGGTTTCCATTTAAGCATGCAAGCTTGTCCATGTATTGAGTTACTGCTGTAAGGTCATGAGTTACAATCAATATTGCCATTTTTTGCTTAAGCTCATCCAAAAGTTCATAAAAGGATTTCTGGGCCTCAGGGTCCAGGTTGGATACCGGCTCATCCAATAGCAAAAGGGAAGGCTTGCCAATAAGGGCTCTAGCAAGCAGCACCCTTTGTATCTGCCCTCCGGAGAGCTTGGAAATTTCCCTATTGGCATACCTTTTCATCCCAACAGTTTCCAGGGCTTTTAGAGCCTCATCTTTTTCTTGCTTGCTGTAGCTCCATCCTATTGCGGAGCCCCCTTCAATTTTTCCCAAGAGCACAACTCCAAGCACATCTATTGGAAAATCCCGCTCAAAATTGGAAATTTGGGGAACATATCCTATCTTCTCTCTTTCTGATTTTGGGGAATTTCCAAAAACAAGCACCTTTCCTTTAGTAGGGTGCAACAGCCCAAGTATAAGCTTGAGGAGAGTCGTCTTCCCCCCTCCATTAGGCCCAATTACTCCGACCAAGTCCCCCTTTTTAACTACAAAATCTACATTTTTTAGTACAGGTATTGAATCATAGCTAAAAGAAACATTTTTGAGCTCAACAACATCTGCCATAAGACCACTTCTGGAAAAAGGAATAAAAAGATTAGTTTGCAGAAGCAGTAGCTGCGGCAAAGGCATCCGCCACACTCTGCATGTTTGCAATGTAATTTTTATCTAGGGGATTTATCAGCACTACCTGGCCCCCGATTTCAGCGGCTACTGCCTGCGCACTTGAAGCGCTAAACTGGGGCGAGGCAAACACAACTTTGATGTTATGCTCCTCTGCAGAGTCCACTACCGCTTGCATATTCTGGGCAGTTGGCTCTTTTCCTGCTTCCTCTATTGCAACTTGTTCAAGCCCATAATCGTGGGCAAAATATCCCCATGCAGGGTGGAACACGATAAATTCCTTGTTCTCGCTTGCCTGCAGGGTATTTGTAATCTCCGAATCCAGTTGAGCCAGCTCTACAATATATTTTTCTGCGTTTGCTTTATAGTAATCAGCATTCTCAGGGTCCTCTTCTGCCAAAGCCTCATACATATTCTGTACCATTACTTTTGCATTCCGAGGTGAATTCCAGATGTGCGGATCCATAGCGCCATGCTCATGCTCTTCTGTTTCGTGGTGCTCTTCCTCCTCATGTTCGTGCTCATGCTCTTCTTCCATTGGGATAAGTTCAATTCCTCTTGAGCAGTCTATTACCTTTAGTTCTGGGTTAACCCCCTGGATGTCTTCCATCCAGGCATTCTCAAATTCAACTCCTGAGCCCACCTTGAAGTATAGAGAAGCTTGCCCAACTTCCTCCAGCTGGCTTGGAGTAGGCTCATAGCTGTGCGGGCTTGCTCCCGGAGGAACCATCACCACGACTTCAGCATTATCCCCAACTATTTTTTCTGCAAATTCTGCCTGGGGCAAGAGCGTAACAACCACCTTCATCTTGCCGGTTTCCCCTTCTGGTTCTGGAGAGGTGCATCCTAGCAAAAGAAGCGAGGCAAACATAACCATAACGAAAAGTGCTTTTGTGTACATGATATCCACCACCAGTACTTCTCGATGGAAAGCGTTATTAAATCTTTGCTTAAAAATTATTAACTATGGCGCTTCTAAGAAAGAGAATTAATAATCTCCTAGCTAAAAGGGGCAACGCAAGCCTTGCAGCAGGAGCCCTCTTTGGAATAAGCAGTTTCGCATGCCCATGCCCCTTTTGCATACTTTCTACAATTACGCTTACCCTGCATGGAGCTTGGGAAAAGGTTGGGTGCAAACTATGGAAATAATCAGTGTTTCAATGGACAAAGAGCAGCTTGCAGATCTAGATAAGCTGCAAAAAAAGCTGGGATTCTCAAGCAGGTCCCGGCTGCTCAGGGCAACAGTGGATTCCCTCCTCAATGAATATGATCTATTGGATTCAAGGCGCGGGCACACAGATGCCGTATTTACAGTAACCCACTCCCAGATTGGATCCGACTCCTTTAGCCAGACCTTAGCTGAGTTTGAAGATGTCATCAATACTGAGGTCCATCAACACCACAAGAATATCTGCCTAAGGGTGCTAATTACTTGTGGGGATGCTGGAAGGATACGCGAGCTATTTTCACACCTCAAGAGGAAGAAGGGAGTAGGCTCGGTGCAGGTTTCAGTGCTATCGCAAGTTCGGTGAATACGCCAGGATCTTGGTTATTCGAACTTGCGAGTATTTTTTGTGAGAGCAAAAAATCTGATAGAAATCTTTATATTCTATATTATAGAGGGTTTTGTTGATGGCGGAACTAATATCATTCCTGATAATCATCTCTGCAGGACTCTTTCTCTCAGAGTTATTCAAGCAGTTCCACCTCCCCTATGTAGTAGGATTAATCCTAGCAGGAATCGTAATTGGGCCCTTTGGGCTAAATTTGATTGAAATTGATCCAACAATTGATTTTCTAGGCTCAATTGGATTAGTTTTCTTAATGTTCATGGCCGGAATGCAAATTAAGTTCTCCAGCTTCAAAAAAACAATAGGGGGCGCCGTCAAATTCTCAGCTTTAAATGGAATCATTCCCTTTGTTGCAGGCTTTGGAATCGCCACCTATTTTGGATACGACTTTGTAGGCGCATTTCTCCTGGGAATTATTTTTGTTTCTTCTTCGATTGCAGTGATTATTCCACTAATGGAATCATTGGGATTAATGAAGACTAAATTAGGAAAGTTAATTGTTTCTGGAGCAGTTCTAGAAGATATTCTGAGCCTGTTGCTCTTTTCGTTTTTCCTGCAGGTATTAATCCCAACTACCGAGATTCCCCTCTATTTATATTACATCATAATTTTCATCTCTCTATATGCATTAAGATTACTAATTCCAAAAGCAAGGGAATTCTTTGTTAAATTACATGGAAAAACAAATGCATTTGAAGAGGAGCTCCGCTTCATTTTTGTAGCCCTAATTGGCACAGTAGTGCTCTTTGACCTATTGGGAATGCATCCAATTATTGCGGGCTTTTTTGCAGGACTAGTCCTCTCAGATACAGTCAAAAATGAAATGCTGCTCAAAAAGATTCATGCTCTAAGCTATGGACTGTTTATCCCAATTTTCTTTATTGTAATTGGAGCGCAGATGGATGTGGGGGTCCTCTTCAATGGGGGAGGAGCAATGCTTCTAATTGCCTCAGTAGTTCTAATTTCAGTTATAGCCAAGTTCTGCAGTGGTTGGGTTGGAGCTAAAATAAATGGGTTTAGCAATATCGAGAGTGCTCTGGCTGGTTCAGCAACTCTGCCCCAACTAAGTACGAGCCTTGCAGTTGCCTTTGTAGGTTTAGAAATGGGTATAATTGACGATAAACTAATTACCGCAATGATTGTACTGAGCATTGTTACTACGTTCTTAGGGCCAATACTCATGAAATCTCTTGCTCCGAGATGCGAGCGAGAGAGGAAGGCAGCAGCCACTACACATTAGCCTTATATAGATTATCTGTTTTGTTTTCTGCATGGGCAAAATAGATTGGTATAATGAGTTTGTGGATTTAAGGTACAAGCCGGCAAAGGATGACACGATTGTTCTATTTTATTATGAGCCCGGAATGGGAATGACAAAGAAGGAGGCAGCAGGTCGTATTGCTTCTGAGAGCTCCACCGGAACATGGACCACTCTAACCGACCTTCCAAAGCGAATGGAAAAACTTAAGGCAATAGCATTTTATATGGAAGGAAATTATGTAAAAATTGCATACCCCCGAGGTCTTTGGGAAAACGGAAACGCCTGCCAGTTGCTCTCAGGAATTGCCGGGAATATTTTTGGGATGAAGGGCGTAAAAAACCTCAGGCTAATTGATGCGACCCTTCCAAAAGACTACATCAAATATTTCAAAGGCCCCCAATATGGAATGCAGGGAATTAGAAAAATGATGAAGGTTAAAAAGCGCCCACTAACTGGAGCAGTAGTAAAACCCAAAATCGGTTTTAGTGCTGCAGAGCATGCAAAAATCGGATATGAGACCTGGCTTGGAGGCTTCGACTTTGTAAAAGATGATGAGAATCTTACTTCGCTTAAATTCAACCGGTTTAATGAGAGAGTCAAAATAATGACTAAACTCCGGGAAAAAGCAGAAAGGGAAACAGGTGAGGAAAAATCTGCATTCTTCAACATCACTGCAGACACTGATGAGATGAAAAAACGGGCTAAGTTTGTAGCAGACCATGGCTGGAATTATGTGATGATTGATGTAGTTGTTACTGGTACTGCAGCAGTACAGACTTTGAGGGATTATTGTGGAGATCTAGGTCTCGCAATTCATGCACACCGTGCAATGCATGCCTCATTTACCAGGAATGCAAAACATGGAATGAGCATGCAATTTTTAGCCAAAATGATGCGTATGATTGGAGTAAACCAAATCCACTCAGGAACCGGAGTTGGAAAACTAGTTGGTTCAAAGGAGGAACTTACATCCATTGCAGATGTCTTGCGCGAGAAAAAAGTTAAGCCAAGGAAGCATATGCTGCTTGAGCAGGATTGGGGAAACATGAAAACCGCGTTCCCAGCTTCTTCTGGAGGCCTTCACCCGGGCCTAGTTCCTGAAGTTATGAAAATCTATGGCAATGAATTAGTGCTCTTAATTTCGGGGGGGATCCACGGGCACCCTGATGGGACCCGTGCAGGTGCAGCAGCCACAATGCAGGCAATTGAAGCAGTAATGGCCGGAGAAAGCTTAGCAGAAAAAGCAAAAGAAAATAAAGAATTAAAGAGGGCACTTGGAAAGTGGGGGCGCCACAAGCCAAAGTAGCCCATTTTTATTATTTCTTCCAGAGCCCGTGGATGTTGCAGTACTCGCGTACCAGTGCATCCTTAGGCTTAATTGGGAACTCCGCTTCAGGTGCATCTCCCGCTTTTAGGAACTTCCTATAACTTTTCCCGTCTGCTAGAACCTGGATCCACTCAATGTGGTGCGCTTCTTCCATCGGGTGGGCAACTGAGCCAATTTTTACCTTAATTCCGGTTTCAGTTTCCTCGACTACAGGAACATGCTTTTCTTCTCCTTCCTGCTCTTTGGTCTGCTCGACTTTGAGCTCCATTGGCTGCCCGCAGCATACCAGCTCCCCAACTCCGGTGTGCAAAACCTCTACGATGTTCCCGCAGATGTTGCACTTATACACTTCATTCATCTTTGTCATATTCCCACCTATATTTTTCCTACCAGGTCAAGCCCCGGTTTCATTGAGTCTCCTCCTGGCTTCCAGTTTGCAGGGCAAACCATTCCGTTACTGTTGCGAACAAAATCTGCAGCCTGCAATTTCCTTAGAAGTTCTTTTGCATTCCTTCCAATTGAGTTGTCATTCATCTCAAATGCTTTAAGGAT
>Ga0180430_10003953_pt1 | contig 12629 bp, 14 predicted proteins | sample SS_ome_9_FD_132999 | JGI IMG/M metagenome (GOLD analysis project Ga0180430, IMG submission 132999) | Hypersaline lake sediment archaeal communities from the Salton Sea, California, USA - SS_1_S_2 metaG | ecosystem: Environmental > Aquatic > Non-marine Saline and Alkaline > Hypersaline >... | reverse complement strand
TATCTGCGATCACTTCGTTCTGGTTCGACCTCGACGTCCTCAACCCAAAGGCCCACAAAAAGCAAGACCTGCCCAAGACAGAGGCTGAGGCGTTGGGCCTGCTGGACGAGCTGCAATATGAGCCGTCCATGATAGTCCACTCAGGACACGGCTTTCAGGTCTACTGGCAGTTTTCAGAACCCTGGATATTCTCGGGCCCCGAAGATCAGGCCCGGGCGGCCGACGCCGAGCGTGTGTGGGTAAGGTACATAAACGCCATGGCGGCAAAGCACGGCTGGAAATTCGATGCGGTCAGCGACCTTGCCCGCGTGTTCAGGGTGCCGGGGACAAAGAACTTCAAAGACCGCGAGAATCCCGCTGACGTGCTTATCCACCGCAAGGGCGGCCCAGTCTACCATTCAGGCGATCTGATCGAGGAGGCGGCGTCTGCGCCCCTCCCAACGCCTGTCAGGCATGCGGCGCCCTCTGGCCCGCTGTCGGATTGCAAGATAACCCTGAGCGCCAAGGCCGAGCCGCCGATCGAAAAACTGGACGCTCTGCGTGAAAATGACCGCCAGTTCGACAAAACATGGACGGCAAAGAGGACCATGGCCAGCCCGTCTGAATACGACATGAGCCTGGCCAGCATTGCCGCCGCCTGCGAGTGGGAGGATCAGGAGATTGTAAACCTGCTTATCGCCGGCAGGCGCAAGCGGGGGGACGACCTGAAACTCAGGCTCGACTATTACCGCAGGACCATACGGAAAGCCCGCGAATCGCTGGCGAATCAGTACGATGAGATGGCCGCTTTCGACACTCTGGATGACATTGTGAGCAAATCGCCGCCAGAGCCCCTAGAATCGCCTGTAAGGCCCTCGGAGAAAAAGCCCACTACAGAGTCGAATATCCCCGCAGCGTCTAATACGCCCCCAAATACGCACGATGCAGCCCCTATCTCGCAGCCCATGGCCGAGAGCGACAGGCAGCAGCTCGTGGATGTTGTTTCCAAGCTGTTCGGTTTTTCGGTCGCACAATTCATCCAGCGGGGCCGCGAGCCCCGGCGGGCGGAATACTCGCTCGTGCTTCCGGGCGGCCGCGAGGTTCTGATAGGATGTTCGGCCAATGTGCTGAGCAATAAAGCGTTCAGAGAGGCTGTTATGGACGCTGTGGGGGTGATCATGCCGATGTTCAAGCCCGCAAAGTGGGCGAAAATGTGCAAAGCCCTGATGCGGATCGTCCACGTCGAGGAGAATCCAGACCTCGATCGCGACAAGCAGGTGATCGACTGGCTGAGGCGATATATCAAGGACAGCACGTTTTACACCGATGAGAACTGGCGCGAGGCCATCGACAAGCGCGACCCGTTCGTGCGGGACGGCATGCTCTACGTGTCGGCCCAGGAGATGGTGAAATACCTACAGACCATGTGCGGCGTCCGCGGGATCGACAATTACAAGCTGTGTGGATATCTTGGCACGATAGGGTTCACACAGAAGCAGATCACCGAGCGGATCGACGGCATACCGATCAGCAGATCTTACCGCCGGGGCTCGGTCGATATGGTCGAGATTGAAAAGAGCGAACCCCTTACGCGAGGCGAGTGAAAGAGAAAAAAAAAACGGCTTGAAAACCTTTAATACATTAATACATTAATACACCGTCATAAACCCTTGTCAGATAAGGGTTGAATGTTTTAGACTTTTTCGCGATCATAATACATTAATTACAAATAATCAGAATAATCGGAACTTGTAGCCTATTGCTACTAGACAAGATGGGAACGATAAGCATGATAAATAAGATAGGTAAGATAGGTAGTATTAGACTAAGTGTCCAGTCCCGGGGGCTAATACAGTCTAATACGTACCATGAACGTGGGTTTTTGTCAAACGCGTCTTTGACTGCCCGGAACCCGTTGGGTGACAAAATAAAAAACTTTGTAAGCCTCGCGTGAGGGGGATGGTTTAAAACATGAATTTTCAAAAAGAAATTGACAAGATCAAAAGTGACACATGTGGCGGCCTCGTCTACCTGGCCAGCCCGTACTCGCACAAAGACCCCTGCGTGAGATGCAGGCGATTCGACCTTGCGTGTCACGCCACCGCGCCCCTGACCGTGGCGGGATTGCCCGTATTCTCGCCGATCGCACATTCGCATCCCATAGCCCTGACCGGCGTGATCCCGTGGGACTGGCCTGGATGGTATAAATACGACGAGCCGTTCATGGAAGTGTGCGAGGCTATGATTGTACTGACCATACCCGGACACCTTGCGTCAAAGGGCGTTGCCGGCGAGATAGAGTTTATGAAAAAGCAGGGCAAACGGATTTATGAGATGCAGCCGCTTGACGGCTGGCGTGGCGATAAGTACGACAGGCTGAGCGAATGGAAGATCGTGCAGGTGTCGTAAACCTTAACTTTTTGGAGATATAAGACTATGAACCTACTGATCTACATCCTGGCCGCGCTGATGCTCTTGCTGTTCAGCAGCATGGTCGTGTTCTCAAAGCGTGACAGGCTGCGCAGGCCATTGGCTCAATCGTTTCTCGTCACGGCGCTCGTCGAGGCTGTGCTGATCATCGTGAGGGGGTGGTAGGATTAAAATCACATCGAAAACAATCAAGGGCCTCTTGAGGTCAAAGCATGGGAAGGATGTTTTTGTCCCCGAATGCAAGACCGGCGGAACATGGCAGGGCGGCCACCAATCGCTAGACGCGTGGGCGATAAAGCCGTCTTGGGCCAACCCTCTTGTCACCGGGTATGAGATCAAAATATCTCGTAGTGATTTTGTCAACGATGACAAGTGGAAGTCGTATATGGACTATTGCAACGCCTTTTATTTTGTATGCCCGACCGGGCTGATACAACCTGATGAGCTGCCCGCCAACGTCGGTCTAATGTGGGTGGCAAGGACCGGCACACGGCTTTATACAAAACGCAAAGCCCCATGGCGAGATGTGGAAATACCAGAATCGATCTATAGATACATACTATTCTCTCGATGCAAGATCGTTCCCCCAAATTATTATTCTGATAAGGTTGGGGCCGACTATTGGCAAGAGTGGCTTAAGGTCAAGCAGGAGAATAAAGAGCTCGGATGGCTGGTAAGCCAGTCTATTCGAAAGACGGTAGAAGATCAGATCGATACTGTCCGGGCTGAAAACAAGGCGATCAAAAACAAGATGGACTCATATGACATGATTTTATCCGCATTGAAAGCATATGATCTTGTTGACGAGCTTGGCAATCCGGTCCATAAATACTCGCTAGATCGCAAGATGAAACAGATAGTCGGCGTTCTACCCGCCGGGCTGTTGGAAAATATTAGGCAGGCCATAAATTCCCTTGAATCCACGCACGGGCGATTGTCCATTGTCGGATCTGAGGCAGGCCAGTAATGCAAGACTACCAAGGCACATATTTAGCCTGGGGGCCACCCGGGACCGGCAAAACGACGTTTCTAACCAACCAGATTGCCAAGATTGTCGCCAAGTCGGGCCCTTGCACCAATCCCGTTATGGTCTGCTCACTAACCCGTAGTGCCGCCTCCGAGGTCGCAGGGCGTAAGACACCGCTCCGGCGCGATGCTATCGGGACACTCCATTCCATGGCATACCGGACGATCGGATCGCCAGACGTCGCCGAGGCCCATCTCGACGACTGGAATACGTTCAAAGCCCAGTGGCGTATGTCAGTGGCCGCCAAGGCCGACGTCGATGAGGCCGGGTGGGATCAGCGGCCAGGCCAGGCTCCGGGCGATGATCTGCTGGCCGATCTGAATCTGCTCAGGGCACGCATGACCCCCCGCAAGGCATGGCCTACGAGGATCAAGGGCTTTGAATCGAACTGGACTGAGTGGAAAAATCTGAATCACCTCGTCGACTTTTCTGACATGATCGACATTGCCCTCCGCGACTATCCTAACCAGCCCCCTGGCAGGCCGGGCGTCATCATAGCCGACGAGGCGCAAGATCACAGCGCCATGGAGTACGCACTGCTTAGGGCGTGGGGCAATGCGTCGGACGCCCTGATCATGACCGGCGACCCGTGGCAGGCCCTCTATTGCTGGCGTGGGGCCCATCCCGATCTGTTTTTGGATCCGAGCGTTCCGGACGATCACAAAATGACCCTGTCCCAAAGCTGGCGGATACCCCGGGCCGTCCATGCGACGGCCATGAAGTGGGTGCGGGGCCTTAGCGACTGGACTGACATATCGTACAAGCCCCGGCCCGCCGAGGGCTCTGTCGTTCGATCGAGAGCTACGTGGAAGAACCCCGAGCCGGCGGTACGCGATGCTATCGGCCTGCTGGAACAGGGCAAGAGCGTCATGTTCCAGACGTCCTGTTCGTATATGCTCAGCCCCATCGTCGCGACGTTGAGGAAATACGGCGTTCCGTTCAGCAACCCGTGGCGGACGAAACAGGGGGCATGGAACCCGCTGCGACGTTCCGGCAGGGGCGTATCGATGGCCGAACGACTGCTCGACTTCTTACGCCCCGATTGTGAGACCTATGGACAGGACGCCCGACGATGGACGTATCAGGAGCTCGACAATTGGGCGAGCATCCTGCGGGTCAGCAGGACTATCAAGCGCAAGGCCAAGGCGGGCATAAGAGACGCTGCGGCTGTGTGGCCCCATGATCTGGTGACCAATGCAGCTTTGGACGACTGGTTCGAAACTGAATCATTGGGCCCGCTGATGCGAGCTTTTGAGTCGCGGGATCCGGAGTTGTTTGATCCTGAGCGTAAAAAAATTCTTATCGGATCGATAATTAGATGGTGGACAGACAGGCTGCTAAAGGCTAGAATAGGTTCTATAGGCTACTTATCAAAAATCTTGACCAGCCGTGGACCTGGCGCCCTTGTCCAAAGTCCCCAGTGCTATGTCGGCACAATACACTCGTTCAAGGGTGGACAGGCCGACAGCACTTTTCTATTCCCCGACCTGTCGCCGTCAGGCTGGTCGGAATGGAATCAGCCCGGGCCCCACAGGGACGGCGTGATCAGGCTGATCTACGTCGGTATGACCCGGGCTAAAGAGTCGCTGGTTCTATGCGACCCGGCGACCAGCTCGGCCGTAGATTTGAGATGATTTAGACGACGAATTATGGAGTTATGACAATGGCTAAAAAGAGACGACGACGGCGAAAACAGGACATTGACCCGCGGGAGGCCATCAAGGCCCGTCTGGTCGAGATAGGCCGAACCAGACACTGGCTGTCGAAACAGCAGACCATCGTGCATGAGACGACTGCACGCACTTATCTGTACGGACGCAAAGACACGACCGGCGATGTGATCGGTCATTTCATGAAGATCATCGGGCTGGAATTCAAGCCCGTCGATGAATGATTTTAAACCCCATGCCCTTGGAGTATTGACCGATGGAATGCGATATCAAACGATTGAAAGAACTGTCAAGCCTAGAGCCCAACGACAGCGATATGTGTGAGGATGATATTCTTGTCCTTACAGGTGCGGTTTATGATATCGAAAGATTTCAAAAAATTGTCGCAAAGATACCATCACTTGACGAGATCACAACTGCTCTTGCAGCCAATGGCTCGATGATAAAAGGCGAGATAGTACATCGCAAGGACCTATGCCAATGCGACCCGAGCGTAGGCGTATGCCCCTGCATGTATTGCGCTGTCCACGACGTCCTTATTCACACACATGCCGCAAGGGTGCTGATTGATTCCGCACCTATATAAAAAAACTCACTCACCAAAGATAGGAGCAATACGATGGCTAAGAGAAAGAAAAAAATAACAATCCTGTCCGACTGCCCGGGCGCCAATGTGATGCAGTTCTATGGCATCAGGCTGGGCGATCAGCCGGTCCAGCGCCTTGAGATCAGGACCGTCGACGGCGATCATCCGTGCAGCGTGTGCGGACAAAAAGCACATGTGTTCTGGACTGTCAACGCGCCGTTCGTGACCGAGCCGGGCGATGAGACCCTGCCGGCCTTTGCTCTGGTCTGCAGGGCCCACAGTCCTATCACCATCGACCAGGCGGGTGATTATGAGCCGCCGGAGGGTGAGGATAAAATCGAGTGGTTATGTGGGTGTGGATCGATCAATCCAGAACAAGTAAATATTTGTCCTAACTGCGAATCAGACAAGAATGACAAGCCTCCATGGCCTTGCGAGTGCGGCACATACAACAGCGTCGCATTGCTTGAATGCAAAGAGTGCGGACTGGCCAAGCCGGAGGAACAGGACGACAGCAACGAGCAGGAACAGGAACAGGAACAGCAGGACGATGGACCAGCAGATTAAAAAATGCTCCGATGATCCCGGTTGCGGGTCGGCAATAAGGTGCGGTGACGGAATCCACCGTTGCCCCATACATGCCGCCGAGGCCGGGTTCTGCGGAGTGTGCGGCATCGAAAGTCAGACAGGCGTCTGTCCTGATTGCGCATCGCTCAATGAGGGCGATGATTTTGACCTTGGGCTTGATTATGAGGATTAGATTATGACGCTCACAGAACAACAGCTTTGGGATTGGCACGTGAAAGAATATGGCGAGGGTGTTGACGTGCCTGCAACGTACCGCAAGCTGCTCGAGGAAGTCGGCGAGCTTGGCGAGGCGTTGATGAATGGCGACGAACGCGAGGCCAAAATGGAGGCTGGGGATTGTGCCGTTCTACTCCTGATGATCCTGAGAGGCATGGGCGAGAACAGCCTGGCGTTGTGGATGGCCAATGTTGAAACCAAACTAGAGACTCGTTCACACGCAAAGCTGATGCGAAATCAAAAACGAAAGGATGAACATCGATGACCAGTGAGCGAAACATAACCAAGGCTATCATGAACTATCTCAAGGGCGTCAAAGCCTATCCGGTGAAGCTGCATGGCGGTCAGTTTCAACAGGCCGGACTGCCGGATATCATGTGCCTCATTCAAGGCAGGGTGGTGTTCTTTGAGGTCAAGACCGAGATAGGCCGAGTGTCCAAGATCCAAAGCCACTGCCACGCCAAGATGCGAGATCAAGGGGCGTTGGTCGCCGTCGTCAGGACCGTCGAGGATGTCGTGTATCTGCTGGCCAATCCCGATGCGGGTGTTTGGGCGAGGTATTCGGAATAATAATCAGGCCAGCCATGAGCCCTATTCGCTGACCGATGTGACCATGCCCTGGGGCCTTGGCTGGCTGGGTGTATTGCATAGCGGTTGAAACGTAAGGAGTTTAACGATGAATAATCGACGAGTAGTGTGCATAGTAATCGCAGCGATCATTTCTAGCTCTATCGCCACTTCAATTGTGTGGAATGAGCTGAGTGCAAGAGAGTCCATGCTCAGGGATGTGCCGCCTATCGAAGTCGTCAGCAGGCCATTGCCGAAAGATGAGTGGCAATATCTTGATAGTATCGAGATAAATCTTCCAGGCCACGAATACCATGGCAGGCGTGGCTTTATAGGATCGACTAAGCCTGATTCAATCGGCAGATGGAAGGTTGGAATCAGCGATCTGAACGGCGATTATTTACGTGCAATGGTTCACCCACGGCACATAATTAACAAGGTCAAGGGCAGACGCTAATCACATAGCACTTGCACCACCCCATAACAGCATCGTATAATTCCACAGATGAGCGGCAAGAAAGACAAAAGTAAAGATAATGCTCGAACGTCTGAGACACGTTGTTCCACAGACCACGTGTCCACCCCCGACGAAAAAGGGTCAGGGAACGTACCACAAACGCCTGAAAATGTCAAACGCGTCTTTGACTGCCCGGAACCCACTACCTCACAGAATGAAAACGAAACAACTCCTCGCGTAAGGGGGGATCTTAATACAAATGGCGACGAGCAGCGGCACATGAGCAGATCGGAGATGCGGCAGATCACCCAGGCGTGCAGATTGGGCTATGAGATTCCCGAAAAAGAGCTGCGTGAAACGCCCGCTATGTTGCTCAGTATTATGAACGATCCGAAGATGGCCCCCCGCAATCGTGTGATGGCCTCAAAGACGCTGCTGGCCCTCCGCAAGTTTGGGCTTGATCAGGTGCTCGCCCTGAACACGATTGGCGTCCTGAATCCGAGCGACGAGGAGGTGCGAAGCGTTCGCACTCCGCTCAGGGGGCCTGGCGAGCCACCGTTGCCCGATGTGGAGCCCGACGACGATGCCTGAGATCATGATCGACCCCACAGCCGACCTGATGGACATGCAGCCCAACCCAGGGGGCCAGGCTGACTTTGCGGCCGATTGGACGAACACCAACGTCGCAGCAGCCGGGGGCTGGATGAGCGGCAAAACGTTTATCGGCGCATCCAAATTAGTGACCCTCCACATACACAACGCTTTCGACGATCAAGGGCGTGCGACCTATGTGCCGAGCGCCGTGATGGCCCCCACCTACAGCGGTGTGCTGGCCTACGATGTCCCGGCGATCCAGACCGCCTGCGAGTATGCGAATCTGCGTTGCGTGTTTAAGTCGAAACGCCAGGTGCTCGAATTCCCCGACCTCGGCACACGCAAGAACCCGTCGGAGATCCTGCTCAAATCAGCCGAGCGGCCCGACCGCATTGCAGGCTGGCAGGTAGGGGCTGGCTGGGGCGATGAGGCGACACGCTGGCCTCAGAACTGGCTGGAGCCCCACAAGGACGCGTATCTCCAATTCCAGTCGCGTGTGCGGCATCCTGACGCCCGGCTCATTCAACTCATCTACACGTTCACCCACGAGGGCGATGCGACGCGGCTTTACGAAGAGTTCAATAGCGGCAAGGCCGGCCATGCCCTTTACACGATCAAAACGTCCGAGAATCCGCTGGCCCTTGAGTACGAGAAAAGGCAGCGCGACTCACTGACCCCCGAGCTGGCGAAACAGTACCTCGACGGCGAGGCCGTCGACCTCAAGGGCAAGCGGGCATATGCCACGTTCACCAAGGAACGCAACGAGAACTCGACCCTCTGCCTCCGCAAGCACCTGCCCCTGCACCTTATGGTCGATTTCAATATCAATCCGGGCATGCACCTTGAGATCGGCCAGTACGATGAGGCCAATGACATGTTCACGGTCGTCCACGAGATACACGCACCCCGCATGGACCTGCGGCAATCGATCCAGGCGTTCCGGGTTATGATTGAGGATAAGCTGGGCGGCTGGCAGTGGCCTGAGCTGCACATTTTCGGCGACGCGTCCGGCGAATCCAAGTGGGCGGGCACCGGCGAATCGTGCTGGCAGATATTGCAGCAGGGCATGCAGGACATGGGCATTAAATATCGGGTCCGCGTCCCGAGGGCCAACCCGCCGCAGATCGATCGCATCAACGCAATGAACGTGGCTATGATGGACCTGCGCGGCAAAGTCCATTGGCAATGCCACCCCCGATGTGTTAGATTGATTAACGACATGAAGAAAGTCAAAACAAATGAACGCGGATCACTGGACAAGCAGGCGTTGGACCTGAGCCACGCGAGCGACGCCGAGGGCTACCGCGTCAACTACCTACGGCCCGCTCGCGTTAAATCACAGGCCACGGCTGCTGGCCGCATTGGCTTTGGATCGTAGTACCGGAGATTTTAATCATGGCCGAAGATAACAAGACCACGGCGCCCGAGGGCGAGAAAACAAAGGCCCAGAGCAAAGCCGGCTCGATGGCGATATTCCTGCCCGGCGCCAAGATATGGCCGGGCACTTACAAAATCTATCGCCGCATGCGATCGAATCCGACCATCGCCCTTGCCCGGGCGGCCGCTGGCGCTCCGGTCAGGGCTGCCAAGTGGGGTGTTCAGGGGACCGAGGACACGCCCGACGAGTGGAAGGCTGAAATACACGAAGCACTCAAGCCGCTATGGTCACAGCTCATCAAGGATATGCTCAGGGCCCTTGACTACGGCTATGCCGGTTTCGAGAAGGTTTTTGTGATCGACAAGTCGGGTCTTGTCACTTATGAAAAACTGAAAGCCCTGCTGGTCGACATTACGAAGATCCTGGTCGACAAGGACACGGGTGACTTTCAGGGCTTCAAGCAGGAGAGCGTTGAGCTCAATCCCGACAAGTCGGTCATTTACACCTACGACGGCGAGGCGGGCGATCTGTACGGTCGATCGCGGAACGAGAACTGCAGACAAGAGTGGTCGCAATATGAGGACTTGCTCAAAAAGTCTGGCCAGTATGTAAGCAAGGCCGCGGGCGTTATCCCGATGATCGAGTACCCCGAGGGCAAGTCATTCAACGCCAGCGGCGTAGAGACCGACAATGCTGATCTGGCCAAGCAGATGCTCCAGAACCTTGGGCTCGGCAACGGCGTTTACATGCCCGACACCCTCGCCCAATACGCCCAAGACCTCGCACGCAGCGGCGTTGATATCAGCCAGCTCAGGGCGTGGAAGATCGACTTCCTTGAGACCGCCGGCCAGCATGGTAATGAGATTACCGAGATGATGCGCCACATGGAATCGCTCATGATGCGAGGCTGGCTTGTGCCTGAGCGTACCGCGACCGAGGGCCAGCATGGCACGCTGGCTGAATCCGAGACGCACGCGGGGCTGAGCCTGACTATCTCGTATCTGGTCTTGCTCGAGATCGTCGCTGTGATCAATCAGCAGATCATCGACCCGCTGCTGGTCTATAACCACGGCGAGGACGCCGCCGGTTCGGTGTTCGTCGTGCCCGAGGAGCTGGGGTCTGACGAGCAGGTATTCTTCCGCAAGCTGCTGACCACCATACTCAGCAATCCGCAGAACCTCGACCTGTTCCTGACCGTGCTCGACCTGGACAATCTGCTCGATGTTGCTGGTCTGCCGAAAAGCGACCTGGCTGATATTGGCAAGGCGGCCGACGACGCGGCCGCCCGGGCCGACCAGTCCGGACTATCGCCGTCGGCCATGGGCATAGTGCATGGGATATACGGCGCCATCGCGTCGCGTCGAATGGGCCGGGGGCTTACGCTTGAATAATGGCCCTCACTCGCAAACAACTCGACGCGCGGGCCATCGTCGCCAGACAAGACAAGATTCTGGGCCGGGCCCTCCGCGACTCGTTCAAGATCACCCGCGTGCTGATGGCCGAGGCTAACCGCCTCTGGCTGGACGGCATTGACCCCACCGCCCGGATCGGCCAGCTAGCCCTCGAGTACAGTGGGCCTTTTACCGAGGCCATGCTCGACGGGTTCGCCCAGGGTCGTATCATGGGCCTTGAACGTGCGGCCCCCCATATCATACGGGCACGCGGCCTGTCCTATGCTTTCAGGTCGGCGGGCTTGCGTGGCGAGGCCCTTGAATTCGTAAAAGAGCGTGCGGCCCTCAGTCCCGAGCAGGCGGCCGATATTGCAGAGCTGTACGGCGCCGAGGCGTCGACGATCGCCCGGGGCGTTGGCCAGCAGCTTGAGAGCAAGATAGCCCGTGCCGTCGCCATATCGATCGAGAAAGACCTGCCTATCCCGGAGGGGGCCAAGCTGATCGGCCGGGCGTTCAACACCGCTGGCGTGGTGCCCCGCAATCCGTATCTGCTGGACACGCTGATCAGAACGCAGACAGCCACGGCCTACGCTGCGGGCCGATGGCAGGCTAACGAGGATCCGGCGATACAGTCGATTCTATGGGGCTATGAGTACTCGACTGCCGGCGACGATCGCGTGCGGCCCGAGCACCTTGCCCTTGAGGGCATTACACTGCCCAAAGAAGATCCGCGGTGGAACACCCTGACCCCGCCAAACGGCTACTGCCTGCCGCCCGGCACAATGGTCGATACTGATTCAGGTCGCAAGCCGATCGATGAGATCGTTATAGGTGATTGCGTCTGGACCCATCGCGGTCGCTGTCGGCGAGTTATCCATGTTTTCCGAAGAGAAACGTCTGACAAATTGAAAGCCATCGTATTTGACGACCATACCCGGACCTTTAGGGCTACAGGTGAGCATTACATAAGCACCAAGCGAGGATGGGTCCAAGCGTCCGGCCTTCAGGCTGGCGATGAGATTATTGATTCTGTCCAGCTTAGGGGCTCTGAAAAACCAGGTATTTGGGATGTAGATAATATTCTTGAGTCTAAGCTCAGCGATGATAGCCCTATGCCTAACGATGCAAGGTGCTTCGGACCGCTGAATCTCGACGCCAATATTGAGAGTGGGCAAGAGGATGTCGAGCCAATACCCAGCAGCATCGACGGAATGTTTATGTGGGAGCTTGGCCTTTTTGCAAAGCAGAATAAACGCAGCTTCGCACTTGCTCGGCTTCACCTTGGCATTGGGGTGATCTTCAGGATGTTCTGCGAATCGCTTCTTCTTTGCAGCGGACATCTTGGCCCTCACCTCGGGACGCCGGGCAGATGTTGTGATCCGCAATGCGGCGGCAGTCTTAGCAGCGCGTTCAGGATGAAGATTATGGTCAAGCTGCTGAGCCTCGGACCTGCCTCTCATGGCGACGCTATGACTGGTCATGATTCTACGCAGAGCCCTGAATGCAACGCCAGTCTTGTTGGTGATGTCAGCGAGGCTGCACTTCTTGGAAGTGTAATCGGAGATCATTCCATCGACTCCACCCGGCCAGCTTCGTTCTATGCGGGCCTCAGCTCGCATCCGATAAGTGTCTTGTCTGCTCATGGTACAATTGTAACAAGACGATATGCAAAAATCAAGTCCATTACCGATGAACCATACTGCGGTACCGTATACGATCTTGAGGTCGAGGATGATCACAGCTTTG
>Ga0180430_10003950_pt1 | contig 12637 bp, 12 predicted proteins | sample SS_ome_9_FD_132999 | JGI IMG/M metagenome (GOLD analysis project Ga0180430, IMG submission 132999) | Hypersaline lake sediment archaeal communities from the Salton Sea, California, USA - SS_1_S_2 metaG | ecosystem: Environmental > Aquatic > Non-marine Saline and Alkaline > Hypersaline >... | reverse complement strand
TGCACAAATCGCCACGGCCCTGCAGGTACTGCCAAGCGCGGAACCGGTCAACACCGTCATGCAGCCGACATGCCGGCGTCACCTCTGTGTCGTGGTAACGGGCTATCCCCGCCGCAACATCTGGTAGGCGGCGGCGATGTCCCTTCTGGCGGTGAATGCAATCGGCACGGTCCCGGCGCTTGCGCGAGCCGGGGATGGGCCGCTGGCGCCCATGCTGGCGGGCCGGCTCGCGGCGCTTCCGCCCGGCGCGCCGGTGGTGGTGATGATCCACGGCTACAGCTTCGCGCCCGACGTGCCGCGCCACGATCCGCACCGCCACATCCTGTCGCTGACGCCCGATCCGGGCTGCTGGAAAGCGGTATCCTGGCCGCGCCACCTGGGCTTCGGCCGCACGCCGGCGCAGGGGTTGGCCATCGCCTTCGGCTGGCGGGCGCGCGGCACGCTGTGGCGCGCGGGGCTGGAGGCGCTGCGCGCCGGCCGCGCGCTGGCGCGGCTCATCGCCGAGATCCGCCGCCTGCGGCCCGATCAGCCGGTCGATCTCGTGGCGCACAGCCTCGGCGCGCGGGTGGCGCTGGCGGCGCTGCCACGCCTCACGCCCGGCGATGTCGGCCGCGTGACCCTGATGGCGGCGGCCGAATTCCGGCGCCGCGCCCGTACCGCGATGGACAGCCCGGCGGGCCGCGCGGCCGAGGTGCTGAACGTCACCAGCCGCGAAAACGACCCGTTCGACCTGTGCGTCGAACTGGTGCTCGGCGCGGGCAGCGGCCGGACGCTGGGCCACGGGCTGGGCCGGGCCCGGCCGAACTGGTTGGATCTGCAGATCGACGATCCGGCCAGCCTGGCCGCGCTGCGCCGGCTGGGTTTCCGCGTCGCCCCGCCGGCGGTCGCGGTGTGCCACTGGTCGTCCTACCTGCGGCCCGGCCTGTTCCCGCTGTATCGCGCCCTCGTGCATGACCGGGCGCGCTGGCCGCTGCCGATGCTGGCCGCCGCGCTGCCCGGCGCCCAGGCGCCGCGCTGGTCACGGCTTCTTGCTTCGCCGCGCGTCTCGCTGCCCTTGCCGCTGCGGCGGAATCCGTCATCCTGACCCCGCGACAAGGGGGTGAGGATGACCGCAGAGATCGAGCTTTATTACTGGCCCACGCCGAACGGCTGGAAGATCAGCATCGCGCTGGAAGAGATGGGGCTGCCCTACCGGGTGCGCCTGGTCGACATCGGCGCCGGCGACCAGTTCGCACCGGATTTCCTGAAAATCGCGCCGAACAACCGGATGCCGGCGATCATCGACCCCGAGGGGCCGGACGGCCAGCCGGTGTCGATCTTCGAATCGGGCGCGATCCTGCAATACCTCGCCCGCAAGACCGGCCGGTTCCACGGCGAGACCGAGCGCGACCGCATCGAGGTCGAGCAATGGCTGATGTGGCAGATGGGCGGCGTCGGGCCGATGGCCGGGCAGGCGCATCATTTCCTCAAATATGCCCCAGCCCTCGATCCGCCGCAGGATCTGCCTTATGCCAAGGATCGCTACCGCCGCGAGGTCGCGCGGCTTTACGGCGTGCTCGACCGGCGGCTGGCCGACCGCGATTACGTGGCCGGCACCTTCGTCTCCATCGCCGATTTCGCGATCTGGCCCTGGGCGAGCCTTTGGGAAGGCCAGCAGCAGGTGCTGGACGACAAACCCGCCCTCGCCCGCTGGCTCGACCGGATGGCGGAGCGGCCGGCGGTGCAGCGCGGCCGCGCGGTGGCCGCGGAGAAGCGCGGCAACCTTCAGGCCGACCGCAAGGCCCAGGAAACGCTGTTTCGGCGGTGACCGCGCGCGGGTCGACGCCCCTGCGGCGCGCGGCCCGACGCCCGGCACGGCAGGGCGAAGGCGCGGCCTGTCAGCCGTCCTCCTCCGTCTCTTCGATGCCGTATCGCTTCAACAGCCCGCCCTGCGCGATGAAGAAGGCGAAGACCGCGACGGTCAGGCCGAAGGTCTTGAAATTCACCCAGGCCTGGTCGGACATCGTGCGCCACACCGCCTCGTTCACCAGCGCCAGCACCACGAAGAAGGCCGCAAGCCGCCGGGTCAGGATCATCCAGCCCTCGCGCTGCATCGGCATCGCCTGGTCCATCACCAGCATCAGCCAGGACTGGCCGCGCAACAGCCCCAGCCCCAGCGCCCCGGCGAACATCAGGTAGATGATCGTCGGCTTCATCTTGAAGAACCGCTCGTCGTTCAGCCAAACGGTCAGCCCGCCGAACACCACGACCAGCACCAGCGTCACGATCTGCATCGCCGCGATCTTGCCGGTCAGCCGCCACAGCGCGAAGGTCGTCGCCGCCAGAAGCGGGATGAACAGCGCCGTCGCGACGATGAAGCCGCCGTATTCGGCCCCGGCCACCGTCACGGTTTCGTCCTTGAGCCGGGTGAAGGCCACGAAGAAGGCGATCAGCGGCCCGAATTCCAGCCCGATCTTGACCCAGGGATTGACCTTGCGCTCGTCCATCATCGCCCCGCGAATTCCACGATCACCGCGCCCGCGGCGATCAATGCCATCAGGGCCAGCCGCCGCGGGCCCACCTTTTCCCCCAGCACCGCCCAGCCGATCAGCGCGGCGAAGATCGTCGAGGTTTCGCGCAGCACCGCCGCCTCGCCGACCTTGTCGATCCGGGTGGCCAGCATCACGCCGCCGAAACTGACATAGGCGACGAGCGCGCCCAATGCACCCCTTGCCATCAGCGGCGCAAGCGTCGGGCGATCCGGCATACGCCGCCAGCGCGCCCAGGCGATCACCGGGAAGTCGAAGGCGGTGAGCAGGAAGAACCAGGCGAGGAAGGTGAACGGGTCGGGCGACTGCCGGATGCCCCAGGCGTCGAAGGTGGTATAGGCCGCCGTCAGAACCCCGCAGGCCAGCGCCCAGAAGATGCCGACGCGCAGCATCGCCCGGTCCGGCACCGGGCCCTTCAGGTTGAACCGCGACAGCGCGAGGATGCCGCATGACAGGCAGCCCACGCCCAGCCATTGCGCCGCCGTGTAGCTTTCGGAAAACACCACCGCGGCCACCGCCACCGTAATCATCGGCCCGGTGCCGCGCACCACCGGGTAGACCACGGTATAGGGCGCGCGGTCATAGGCCATCGCCATCGTCAGCTTGTAGGCGAAATGCAGCGCCACCGCCCCGGCGAAGATCGGCCACAGGTGCGGCGCGGGCCAGGGCACCAGGAACAGCGCGATCGGCGCCGAGAAGATCACCAGCCACAGGTCGATCGCTCCGCGCGCCAGCCACGGATCGTGCCGGCCCTTCTGCAACGCGCCGAAAAAGGCATGCGCGACCGCCGAGGTCAGCGCCAGAAGCGCGGCGATGCGCGCGGCCTCGGCCGTACCCTCCAGCCCGACGATCCATTCGCTCATGCCCGGCGCGGCCCCCGCAGGGCGGCGGTCATCCCCCCGCCCCCACCAGCGCGCGGGCGAAGTCCTCGGGGTCGAAGGGCGCCAGATCGTCGATCTGCTCGCCCACGCCGATCGCGTGGATCGGCAGGCCGAACCGGTCGGCCAGCGCCACCAGCACCCCGCCCTTGGCGGTGCCGTCGAGCTTGGTCATCACCAGCCCGGTGACATCGGCGAGCTTGCGGAACGTCTCGACCTGGCTCAGCGCGTTCTGGCCCGTCGTCGCGTCGAGCACGAGGATCGTGTTGTGCGGCGCCTCGGGATCCTTCTTGCGGATCACCCGGACGATCTTGGCCAGTTCCTCCATCAGGTCGGCGCGGTTCTGCAGCCGCCCGGCGGTGTCGATCATCAGCAGGTCGGCGCCCGACTGCTGCGCATGGGCCAGCGCGTCGAAGGCGAGGCTGGCGGGGTCCGAGCCCTCGGGCGCGGTCATCACCGGCACCCCGGCGCGCTCGCCCCAGATCTGCAGCTGTTCCACCGCCGCGGCGCGGAACGTGTCGCCCGCCGCGATCACCACCTGCTTGCCGGCGCCGCGGAACTGGCTGGCCAGCTTGCCGATCGTGGTGGTCTTGCCCGATCCGTTGACGCCAACGACCAGCACCACCTGCGGGCGCTTCGGATACAGCGGCAGCGGCCTTGCCACCGGCTCCATGATCCGGGCGATCTCGGCGGCCAGCAGGGCCTTGATCTCGGACACCGACAGCCGCTTGCCCATCCGCCCCTCGGCGAGGTTCGCGGTGACGCGCAGCGCGGTCTCCACCCCCATGTCGGAGGTGATCAGAAGCTCTTCGAGGCTTTCGAGCATCGCGTCATCAAGCGCCCGGCGCGGTTCCTCCGCCGCGCCGGCGCGGCCGAACAGCCGGCCCAGGATGCCGGGCTTCTGCGCCAGCGGCGCGCCGGAAACCGCCGCGGTTTCCGACGGATCGGGCGGCTCCGGCGGCAGTTCCTGCGGCGCGGGGCCCGGCAGGTCGTCCGGCGGCGGCGCGGGAACCTCCGACGGGCCGGGCGGTTCCTCGGCCGGCGGGGCCGGCGGCACCTCGTCGGGCCGGGCCGGGATCTCGCGCGGCGGTTCCGGCGTGGCGGCGGCGGCGTCGCTCGCGGCCTCGCCACCCTCGGCCACGATCGCCTCCAGCCCCTCCTCGAGTTTCGAGGAGGACCTGAACAGACGTTCCTTGAGTTTGCCGAACAGCGACATCGCCGGCCCCGTGCCATGTTTCGCCCCTGCCTATCCTGTCCCGCCCGCAAGGAAAAGACCGCCGGCCCCGGGGTGGCGACATTGCCCTGATTTGGCCGCGATCGGATGGCAAGGCGAAGGGCATGAAGCAGCAGCGCGATTCCCTTGGGGATGCCGGGGATACCGGCCCCCCCGACAGCATCGAAGGCGCGGTGCGCGCGACCGTCAGGTCGGCGGCGGCACCGCCGGCGCCGGCCGCGAACCGGCCCGACCCGCCGCCTGCGCAGGCCGCTCCGGCCTCCGACGGGGCCAAGGCGACCGCGCGGCGGCCGAAAGCCGGGCTTGGCGCCGCGCTCCGGCCCTGCCTCGCGCCGTTGCCGGGCCTGAGGCTGCTGCCGCTACCGCTGCTGGCGCTGGCCGCGCTTGTCGGCGGCTGGGCCGTCGGTGTGGCGCTTGCGGCCGTCATCCTCGCGGTCGTCGTGCAGGAGGCGCCGGATGCCGCCGTCGACGAGACCGGCGACACCCCGCATCTCGCCGCCGCCCTCGTCGCCGGCGCGGCGCCAGTGCTGCTGATCGTGCTCCATGGGCTCGACGGCGGCACCGCGCTTGGGGTCTGGGGCTGGTTCGGCCTGCTGCTGGCCACCGCGCTGTGGCTCGGCCAGGTCGGTCTTGCCGCCGGGCACGCGCTGATCCATGCCGGCCGCGGCAAGGCCCGTCTGGGGCTGGCGTTCTACGCGCTGGTCTGGGCCGGGCCCCTCGCCTCGGCGCATCGCCTGGTCCACCACCGCGCCGCCGCCACCGCCGACGATCCGTTCACCGCCGATCCCGACGAGGGGTTCTGGGGCTATCTCGGCCGGGCGTGGCCCGACGCCATCGTCGCGGGCTGGGAGATCGAGGCGGAAACCGGCCGCGACGGGCCGGGCGCGACCGGCCCGCACCCCGGCCTGATCCTCGTGGCCGGCTCCGCCGCGGCGAGTCTCGCGATCGCGTTCCTCGCCGGTGCCGGCGCGCTGGTCCTGCATCTCGTGATCTCGGCGCTCGTCCATGTCCAGATGCTGCTGTGCGAGTTCACCCGCCACCACGGCCGCCAGCGCCGACGCCGGGGCGCAGGCGAGGTCGAGCCCTACGGGCCGACGCATGAATGGTCCGCGCCAGATCCGCTGGCACGGCTGTGCCGCGGCCGGCCGCGACGGCCCGGCGACCATGCCGCGCATGACGATGCGCCGCCCGCCCCCGGCGTCTCGCCGCGCCTGCCGCTGCCGTTCCCGATGATGTCGGCGCTGGCGCTGGTGCCGCCGCTGTGGCGCCGGGCGCTGGCGGCCCGGACCATCCGCGCCGACCGGCCGCGGCGCGGGCCCGGGGGGCGGCCGTGACCTGGCCGATCAGGGGCCTTTCGGGGCGCCCCGGCTTCTGGCAGACTGGCGCCATGAGAATTCTGCCAACCCTGTTCTTCGCCGCATTCGCCACCGCCGCCGCCGCCGCGGAAACCCCGGTGTCGCCCGAGGCCTTCGATGCCTTCTCGCAGGGCCGCACGCTGGTCTATTCCGATGGCGACCGCGCCTACGGGATCGAGCAGTACCTGCCCGGCCGGCAGGTTCTGTGGGCCTTCATCGGCGAGGAATGCCGCCGCGGGCACTGGTATCCGGAAGGTTCCGAAATCTGCTTCGTCTACGAAAACAACCCGGTGCCGCAGTGCTGGAGCTATTTCAACACCGCCGACGGGTTGCGCGCCCGGTTCCGCGACGATCCGGCCGATGCGCCGATGATCTCGGTGCGCGAAAGCCCCGATCCGATGCCCTGCACTGGGTTGATGCTGGGCGTCTGACGCGTCAGAACAGTTCGCCCTGCCCGCCGGATCCCGCCCCCGGCCTGGGTGTTGTCCGGGCCGCCGGACGCGCGCCGCGGCCGCCCGGCACGGCGTCAAGCCGGCCGTCGTGGAACTCGATCTCAAGCGCCGCCGCCCCGGCCGCCGCGGCGCGGCTGGTCGCTACCGCGCCATCGGCCCGGATCACCGCGTAGCCGCGCCGCAGCGTTTCGGCATAGCCCAGCGTCTGGCGCATCCGGTCGAGCGCGGCCAGCCGGTCGGACAGCGCCGCGAGCCGATCCGCCGGGGCCGCCGAAAGCCGCCCGGCCAGCGCGGCGAGTTGCGTGCGATCCGTGGCGCCGCGCCGCGCCATCCGCTCGGCCGCCGGGGAAAGCCGGGCCGCGAGCCGGTCGAGCCCGGTGCGCGCCAGCACCGCGCCGCGCGCCAGCGCCGGGGCCAGCCGGTCGCCGCGCTGCGCGAGCCCGCGCCGCTCGGCCGCGATGAACCGGGCCAGAAGCTCGGGGCGCGCCCGCCCGACCAGCCCGGCGAAGACCGCACGCTTGAGATGCACGGCGGCCAGCAGCGCCGGCTCCAGCCGCTGCGCGACAAGATCGGCGCGCTGCCGCGCCGGGCCGGTCAGCGCCTCGGGCCGGCCCAGCCCGCGCGCCAGATCGGCCAGCCGCACCCGCCGCGCCTCGGCCCGCTGCGCCATCGCGCGGGCCAGACGGCCGCCGAGGTCGCCGGCCCGGCCCAGAAGCTCCAGCCGCACCGGCACCGCCATCTCGGCCGCCGCGGTCGGCGTCGGCGCGCGGCGGTCGGCGGCGTGATCGATCAGCGTGGTATCGGTCTCGTGCCCGACGGCGGAGATCAGCGGGATCGCGCTGTCCGCCGCCGCGCGGACGACGATCTCCTCGTTGAAGCCCCACAGGTCTTCCAGCGAGCCGCCGCCGCGGGCGACGATGATCAGGTCGGGCCGCGGCACCGGCCCGCCGGGAGCGAGCGCGTTGAAACCGCGGATCGCGGCGGCGACCTCGGGCGCGCAGGCCTGGCCCTGCACCGCCACCGGCCAGATCAGCACGTGCCGGGGGAACCGGTCGCGCAGCCGGTGCAGGATGTCGCGGATCACCGCGCCGGAGGGCGAGGTGACGACGCCGATGACCTCGGGCAGGTAGGGAATCGGCCGCTTGCGCGCCGCGTCGAACAGCCCTTCGGCCGCCAGCGCGGCGCGGCGTTTTTCCAGCATCGCCATCAGCGCCCCGGCGCCCGCGGGCGCGAGGTCATCGACGATCAGCTGGTATTTCGACTGGCCCGGATAGGTGGTCATCCGCCCGGTCGCGATGACCTCCAGCCCCTCTTCGGGCTTCACCGAGAGCTTCGCGACCTGGCCTTTCCAGGCCACCGCGTCGAGCGTGGCGCGATCGTCCTTCAGCGCGAAATAGACATGGCCCGAGCGCGGCATCGACACGCGGCCGATCTCGCCCCTGACCCGGACCTGGCCGAAGGCGCTCTCGATCGTGCGCTTGACCGCGCCCGACAGTTCCGAAACGGAGAATTCCGGCGCGTTGCCCGCCGCCTCGCCGCCCGGCCCGTCGTCTTCGAACAGTTCCATGCCCACCCCGCTGGCGCAAACCTGCGGCAGCCGCGCACCGGATGCAAGCCCGCCGGCGGGCCCGCAAGGCCCTTCGGCCGAGGAATTCCGGCGCCCGGTTCGGGACGCGCCGCGCAAGGCTTCAATCCCCCGTCCGGCTCGGCTAGACACGCGGCAGCGGGGGCCAAGCGGGGGCGGCGATGAACATCCTCATACTGGGCGGCGGCGGTCGGGAACATGCGCTGGCCTGGGCGGTGGCGCAGAACCCGAAATGCGACCGGCTGATCGTGGCGCCCGGCAATGCCGGGATCGCGGAGCTGGCCGACTGCGCCGAACTGGACATCCTCGACGGCGACGCGGTCGCGGCCTTCTGCGCCGATCAGGCGGTGGATTTCGTGATCGTCGGGCCCGAGGCGCCGCTGGCCGCCGGGGTGGTGGATCGGCTGGAGGCCGCCGGCATCCGCGCCTTCGGCCCCTCGGCCGCCGCCGCGCGGCTGGAAGCCTCCAAGGCCTTCACCAAGGAGGTCTGCGACGCCTGCGGCGCACCCACCGCCGCCTGGGCGCGGTTCGACGCGGCCGGCCCGGCGAGGGACTACGTGCGCGACACGGGCGCGCCGATCGTGGTGAAGGCCGACGGGCTCGCCGCCGGAAAGGGCGTGACCGTGGCGATGACCGAGGCCGAGGCGATGGCGGCGATCGACGCGATGTTCGCCGGCGCGCATGGCGCGGCCGGGGCCGAAGTGGTGATCGAGGAATTCATGGCGGGCGAGGAAGCGAGCTTCTTCGTGCTGTGCGACGGCGACACGGTGCTGCCGATCGGCACCGCGCAGGATCACAAGCGGGTGGGCGAGGGCGATACCGGCCCCAATACCGGCGGCATGGGCGCCTATTCGCCCGCCCCGGTCCTGACCGAGGCAATCGCGCGCCGGGCGCTTGACGAGATCGTGAAACCCACCGTCGCGGAACTCGCCCGCCGCGGCACGCCCTATCGCGGGGTGCTCTATGCCGGGCTGATGATCGACGGCGGCCGGGCGCGGCTGGTGGAATACAACGTCCGGTTCGGCGACCCGGAATGCCAGGTGCTGATGATGCGGCTGGGCGCGCAGGCGCTCGACCTGATGCTGGCCTGCGCCGAGGGGCGGCTGGACGCGGCGCAGGTGAGCTGGGCCGAGGACCACGCCCTGACCGTGGTGATGGCCGCGAACGGCTATCCCGGCCCGGCGGCGAAGGGCAGCCAGATCAGGGGCCTTGCCGAACTGCCCGAGGATTCGCGGCACATGGTGTTTCACGCCGGGACGGCGGCGCGCGAGGGCCGGACGATCGCCGCCGGCGGCCGGGTTCTGAACGTGACCGCACGCGGTGCGACGCTGGCCGAGGCGCGCGACGCGGCCTATGCGATGGTGGACGCGATCGACTGGCCGGGCGGGTTCTGCCGGAGCGATATCGGCTGGCGGGCGCTGGACGGCTGAGGGTGCGAGGGGGCTGTCTGCCCCCTCTGCCGCCATGCGGCGGCATTCACCCCCGAGGATACTTCCCGACCAAAACCGGCGGGGCGCGCCTGGCGGGCGATCACTCGGCGCAGGCCAGCGCGCGGGCGAAGCCGTGCGGGCCGTCGAACGGCGCCAGCGGGCGCGAGGCGAGGCCGCCCGGCGCAAGCCGCGTGGCCATGACCCGCGTCCAGCCGGCATCGGCGGTGACGATTTCCGGGCCCGCGCCGCAATCGCGAATCCCGCCGGAGATGACCGTCTCGCCGATCCGGTGGTTCGACAGGCCCGGCGCCTCGGCCACCGGCTCCAGCCGGTCGGGGCCGGTGCCAAAGCGCCAGACGCGCAGGATCTTCGCCAGGTGCGGCCGGTCGACGGCGGCGATCTCCACGGCACCGTCGCCGTCGAGATCGGCGGCGCCGGCCGGCGCGATCCAGCGAAACCGGGTGCCGATATGGGGGCTGGCGGCGCGGCGGGCGAGCCGGCCCTCGACCAGGCCCCAGACCGCGACGCGGCCGCCCAGCCGGGCATGGCTTTCCACCGCGATCACCTCGGGCGCGCCGTCGCCGTCGACATCGGCGAGGCGCGGCGCGGTATCCTCGAAGACCAGGATCTCGGGCAGCCGCGCGGTCTGGCGCGCGCCGGTGGACAGGGTGACGCTCAGCGCGCCGTATTCCACCGCGTCGCCGAGCACGGCATGCGGATAGCGGCCGGTCGGCTCGCCGTAGCGCGCCTCGGTGATCGTGCCGGCCGTCGCGGGGGCGGCGAGCAGCGCCAGCGCGACGGCGGCGGCGCGCATCCTCAGATCTGCTTTTCGGGCATCTGCACGATCAGCCCGTCCAGCTCGGGCGTGACCTTGATCTGGCAGGTCAGGCGCGAGCGCACCGGGTCCGGCTCGTAGGCGAAATCGAGCATGTCGGATTCCATCGGGTCGCGCGGCGGCAGCCTGTCGACCCAGGCGGGATCGACATAGACATGGCAGGTCGAACAGGCGCAGGCGCCGCCGCAATCGGCCTCGATGCCGGGGATGCCGTTGTCGCGGGCGCCCTCCATCACGGTCAGGCCGTTCGGCACGTCGACGACATGTTCCTTGCCGCCGAATTCCACATAGGTGATCTTCGCCATGGTCGTCCTTCTCGAGCTTTGTCCGCCACCCGACATAGGGGATGCGGCCGGGATTCGCCAGAGCATGCGGGGCTTGGCGGGCGCATGCGGATGTTCTACCTTCGTTCCCATGACGATGCCGCATCGCCCCGCCGCCGCCCCGCGATCCTGGCCGCGCCCGCCCGCCGCGGTGCCGCATGCCCGGCTGGCGGAGGTGCCGGCGGGGGCGCGGGTGACGGTGGCGGGGCTGGTGCTTGTCCGGCAGCGGCCGGGGACCGCCAGGGGGGTGATCTTCGTCACGCTGGAGGACGAGACCGGGGTGGCGAACGTGGTGGTCTGGGCCAAGGTCTACGAGAGGTTCCGCCGGGCGGTGATCGCCGGGCGGCTTCTGCGCGTCACCGGGCGGTTGCAGCGCGAGGCCGGGGTGGTTCACGTGGTGGCCGAGCGGATCGAGGATGTCTCGCACCTGCTCGACCTTCTGTTGCGGCCGGGCTTCGCGGCCGATGGCACGCGGGCGGCGGATCAGCCCTGAGCCGGCCCCGCGCACGGCGCGGTCGGCGGGGCCGGGGCGCGGCACCCCGGCCCGGCCGGTCACTCGACCGAAAGCGCGACGAAGCGCGGCTCGCCGGCGCGGCGCACCAGCAGCAGCAGCGACTTGCGGCCGGCGTCGCGCGCCTCTTCGATCCGGTCCTCGAGGTCGCCCGGTTGCGCGACCTTCTGCTGGCCGGCCTCGGTGATCACGTCACCGGCGCGCAGGCCCTTCTCGTAGGCCTCGCTGAGGTCGTCGATCTCGCGCACGACAAGGCCGGTGCTGCCGGGCGCAAGGCCCAGCGTCTCGGCCTCGGCCTCGTCGACCGGGCTCAGCGTCAGGCCGAGGATATCGGCCTCGGCCGGTTCCTGCGCGGCGGCGGCGGGCACCGCCTCGCCCTCGGCCAGTTCGCGCCGGCCCAGCGTGACCTCGAGCACCTCGCGCGCGCCCTCGCGCAGCACGACCACCTCGACGGTCTTGCCGACGCTGGTGTCGGCCACCCGGCGCACCAGTTCGCGGGTGTCGGCGACCTCGGCCCCGTCGAAGGAGATGATGACGTCGCCGGCCAGCATCCCGGCCTCGGCCGCCGGACCGGGCGGGACATCGGTGACCAGCGCGCCCGCCGCCTCGGCCAGTTCCATCGCCTCGGCCACGTCCTCGGTGACATCCTGGATCCGGACGCCGAGCCAGCCGCGGCGGGTTTCGCCGAACTCGCGCAGCTGGTCGACGACGTTCGTGACCACGTTCGAGGCCATCGAGAAGCCGATGCCGATCGAGCCGCCGTTCGGGCTGAGGATCGCGGTGTTCACGCCGATCACCTCGCCGTCCATGTTGAACAGCGGCCCGCCGGAATTGCCGCGATTGATCGCCGCGTCGGTCTGGATGTAATCGTCATAGGTGCCGCTGAGCGCCCGGCCGCGGGCCGAGACGATCCCGGCGGAGACCGAGAACCCCTGCCCCAGCGGGTTGCCCATCGCCATCACCCAGTCGCCGACGCGCATCGTGTCGCTGTCGCCGAAGCTGACGTAGCGCAAGGCCGCATCGCTCTCGACCTTCAGCAGCGCGATGTCGGTCTTCGGGTCGGTCCCGACCACCTCGGCCACCAGACGCTCGCCGGAGAAGAATTCCACCTCGACCTCGTCGGCGCCGTCGATCACGTGGTTGTTGGTGACGATGAAGCCGTCGGCCGAGATCACGAAGCCGGAGCCCAGCGCGTTCGACCGGCGCGGCGCGCGGTCGCCCGGGCCGTTGCGGTTCTGGAAATCGCGGAAGAAATCCTCGAAGGGCGAGCCTTCGGGCACGATCGGGCCGCCGCCGAGCGGGCCGGCCACGGTCGTCGTGGTTGTGATGTTCACGACCGAGTCGCTGATGCTTTCGGCGAGGTCGGCGAAGCTTTCGGGCACACCGCGCGCCTCGGCACTGGCGACCTGGGCCAGCGTCAGGGCGAGTGCCGCGGCCATCGCCCAGACGAGCCGCAGGAGGCCCGGCGCGGCGCCGGCGGACGGCAGGGCGAGACTGCTTGCTTGG
>Ga0180430_10003947_pt1 | contig 12641 bp, 9 predicted proteins | sample SS_ome_9_FD_132999 | JGI IMG/M metagenome (GOLD analysis project Ga0180430, IMG submission 132999) | Hypersaline lake sediment archaeal communities from the Salton Sea, California, USA - SS_1_S_2 metaG | ecosystem: Environmental > Aquatic > Non-marine Saline and Alkaline > Hypersaline > Sediment... | reverse complement strand
CGAGGTGATGGCGAACCGGCTCGGAACGTACAAAGAATTGCCGTCACGCAGGCCGGTCTCTTCCTGAAAACGGGGGGATTCGATCTGCTGGGCGTGCAATCGGGCACCCAAGAGGGAGAGACAAATCATGGTGCAAAAAAGGAGACGGACCGTTTTCATTGAGGCACTCCCTTCTATCCCGATCCACAGGCATTGAAAACAGACATGATTATAACAAAAGAAAGTGCCAGACTTCGGTCCTGCGCCGATTCCGCCCGACGGGAGGCCGGACTTTTTTCAACAACAGCCATCATAAATGAAGAAAATGAAATATAATAGATCCGCAGAAGGAACGTGATTTCAAAGGTGGAAGAAATGACGAGAAAACCAGCCTTCATCCGTACCATTCCGGCGCTGCTCGCGGCCCTCTTTCTCGTACCCGGCCCGGCATGGGCCTGCAGAAGTGGCGTTGCCGACGGTGAAGTCACCGTTGACGGACGCTCCATCGCGTGGAAAGTCCGCCAGCTCGACTGGCAGCGGAACCATCTCGTCTACAAACACGTGGGTGAACCGACCTATGGCCCGGACGGCGGCCTGGGTGGATTGGTCCGATACGCCTATGTTGCCATGATCGATCCGAATCCGGACCAAGCCGTTCCCCCCGGCAACGAGGTGCGCCAGGGACTCAACACGGCCGGGCTGACCTGCTCCCATAATGCCATGAGCCAGAGTCAGAACTGGGGCTGGCCCAACTCCCACTTTCTGGCAAACATGAGCGCCATCAGCGAGGTTCACGACTACATCGAGAACAGGGGCATCACTCCGGGAAGCTTCTACTTCCTCAACGATGCCGACAATTACGCGGCGCTTTGGGAACTGCATGACAGTGCCGACCGCTCCGACGGCAAGGGGCGGCAGCGATTCCGTTATGCCACGACTGAGACGACGCGCGACGCCCAGTTTATCACCATCTCGGGCGGCGTCGAAGATGGCCGGGTGGTCAACCGTAGCGGATTCGCCGTGCGGGCGAATACAGGACATTACAGTGGAAACGGCAATACCTCCTTTGGAGATGGCGCCGACACCCCCGGAACAACCGAGTTTGTCACCGACCAGATCGCGCGGAACAAGGCGGCGCTGCTCAATCTCGGCCGCTATGGAGGCTTGACCGTCAAGACGCTCTTCCAGGGGATGATCGGCCACACGGGCGCCACCGACGAGTATGACTTCGTGCGCGAGTTCAACCCCTCCACAACGGTTGGAGCCACGGCGGTCCACGGCGTGCTTCCGGGCGAAGATCCGAGACTGTCGACCATGTGGACCGCGCTGGGCCACACCGACTTCAGCATTGCGGTACCGGTCTGGGCCGTGGTCACCGATTTGCCGAACACGATGGACAATGAGGACAACGGCTGTTTTGCCCACATCGTCGGCGGCAACAGCTCGGGCGGCGGGCTCTACAATTCCGGTCTGGGCGCAACCCACGTCCAGGCCCGCACCCTGCCCATGGAATCGAACTTTTTCGACACCGTTCTCGACGAGCTGCTCCCCCACTGGCGCACGCAGGACTGGTCGGGGGCGGCTGCCGTGGCAAGAATTACCGGGGAGATGACCCGCGTCGAAAACCAGATGGCGGCCGACGCATACAGCCTGCTCGAATGTTTGCTCAACGGCGATTCGAACAACCACGCCCCGATCGAAAGCTTCATCTCCGCCTACTCCGCGACGAGGTACACCGTCACATTCAACGGCACCGAAGCGGACAGCGACGGCACCATCGTTTCACGATCGTGGAACTATGGCGACGGTCAGCCGCCCGACGCGCTCGGTCTACACACCTATCTCGAAGATGGAACCTATCTGGTCAGCTTCACCGTGACCGACGACGACGGTGTGAGCTACACCGACTGGGAATTCGTGACCGTGGGCCGCCGGGACCTCTCCGGTCAGCTTCACAATTGCCGATGACGGCGATGTGAAAACCTGCCCCCACACGCACACCCACACAGTGAGCGACTCGAGTAAAAATGTCTATTGGCTGAAGTCAGGACGGGGATGCTATTATGGAAATGTACAGTTGAAAGATTCGACCGCGCTCTGACTTGTGGCCGCCGAATCGGATCTTGAGTTTTCTGCCGCCCTTTCTATGCACTCTGAAATTTGGTAAAAACGGGCTTCTGTTGAGACGATCGGCCGGCGTTTTTTTCGGGCCGATCTCGAGCATCTGCACTGTCTGTAGGCGGAACCTAAGAGGTAAATGAATGAGATACGCGGAGACAGGCTTCAATCTGGAAATCGATCTCACCAGGGGAAGCATCGAGAGGGTGCCCACCGACCCGCGCCACACCGAGCAGCATCTCGGGGGGCTCGGCACCAATGCCAAGCTTTTCTGGGATCGGGTTCCCCCCGAGACCGAACCTTTCTCCGAAGACAACCTGCTCATCTTCGGCACCGGTCTGCTCACCGGCACGCCGGCGCCGGGCTGCAACCGCACCATCCTCTCCACCCTCTCTCCCCAGACGCGCCTCTTCGCCTTTTCCATGATGGGCGGCTTCTGGGGACCGGAACTCAAGCACGCCGGCTACGACAAGCTGATCGTGCGCGGCAAGTCGCCCGAGCTCGTCTACCTCTGGATCCGCGACGACGAGGTCGAGATTCGCGACGCCTCGCACTGCCGCGGCCTCGGCACGCTCGAGACGGCCGAGGTCATCCGCCAGGAGTTGAACGAGCCCCACGCCCAGATCTCGTCGATCGGCCTGGCGGGCGAGAACAGGGTCTACTACGCGTCGGTCGAACAGGGCCGCTCGAGCGCGAGCCGCCTCGGCCTCGGCGCCGTCATGGGAGACAAGAACCTCAAGGCGATCGCCGTTCGGGGCACGAAGGACATCAACATCGCCGATCCGATGAAGTTCATCGGCCTCTGCAACGACGCGCTCAAGTTCATCAAGGATCGAAACGAGAAACCGATCCCCGGCGTCATGCCGATCCTCGCCGGGCTCGGCTCGCCCCAGGAGATGGCGATCCACGACGAGAAGTGGCACACCGAGAGCTTCGCCTGGGGCAACGCGCGCACCCGCCGGAAAGGGTTTTGGACCGAGGAGGTGGAGACGCTCTGGACGAACACGATGGAGAACATGCGCACCCGGCTGCTCAGCTGCCACAACTGCCCCATGAAGTGCGGCGCGGCGATCTCCGTCGACACGCGAATGTGCTCGTACATGATGAAGTGCTTCTCCAAGCTCACCTACACGATGGGCGCATTCAGCGACCTCGAGTTCGGCCTGCGCATCGCCCAGAAGGCGACCGAACATGGTGTGGACGCTTTCACAGCGCCCCAGACGATGGCCTTCGCCGTCGAGCTCTACGAGGCGGGGATCCTGACCGACAAGGAGATGCCCGGTTTTCCTGAAGGCAACGAGGAGCGCTTCTACTGGTTGCTCGACAAAATCGTCAAACGCGAGGGGATCGGCGACATTCTCGCCAACGGCACCCACTGGGCGGCCGAGGAGATCGGCAAGGGCGCCATGGATTTCGCCCACAACAACATCAAGAAACACGAGCAGCTCCCGCTCAAGCTCGGCATGCTCAACCCGATCTACTTCCTCATGTACTCCACGGGCGAGAAGATCAACATCACCCAGATCGAGGGGAACTTCCCCCAGGCGCCGTTCCCCACTCGCGAGGAACGGGAGGCGTTCTGCGAGGACTGGCCCCAGGTTCCCGACCAGAAGTTCAAGGATTACTTCCTCAACTGGGAGCTGCGCGGCGAGAACTCGATCCCCAACTACCCCACCGTGGAGATGACCTGCGACATCGTCGACTGGCAGGAGATGATGCACTACATCGACGACTGCACCGGCATGTGCGCCGGCCTCTCGTCCTTTCCGCTCAAGCCGCCCTTCCATATCCACAACCTGCCCACGCTGATCTCGGCGGCGACGGGATTCGATCTCGACGAGGAGAGCCTCAAGCACGTGACCAAGCGGAATCGGAACCTCGTCCGCGCCAACAACCTGCGCCGGGGCATGACGCGCGCCGACGAGAAACCTCCGGCCGATCACTGGAAGAAACGATTTCCCGAGCTCGAAGAGGAGCTCATGGACAAGTACTATGCATTCAAGGGATGGAACCGAGAGGGCATCCCCACGCGTCAGACTCTCCACGATCTCGATCTCGACTACGTCCACGAAGATTTCGTGAAAAGACGCATTCTGAAGGAAGAGGCGTCGAGCAAAGGAAGCACCTCGTGATGGCCGACAAAGAACAGAAAAAAAAGAAGATCATCAAGACGATCAAGGTCGACGTCGACAAGTGCAACGGTTGCCGGGCGTGCGAGGTGATCTGCTCGGCGTTCCACTCGGCTCCGCGCTACAGCAGCGACAATCCTGGCCGTGCGCGCATCCGCGTCATCCGCGAGCCCCTGTCCGATATCTATGTTCCCGTCTTCGCCGGAGAGTACACGCCGGCCGAATGCGCGGGGCGCAACAAGTACATCATCGACGGCAAGGAGTATGACGAGTGCGCCTTCTGCCGCGCGTCGTGTCCGTCGCGGGATTTTTTCAAGGAACCCGATTCGGGCCTCCCCCTCAAGTGCGACACCTGCGAATCGGAACCGTCTCTCGAGGAGCCGATGTGCGTCCAGTGGTGCCTCGCCGACGCGTTGATCTACGAGGAGCGCGAGGTCGACGAGGACGAGGCGCCGGCCCGGAACGAGGTCGATGTGGGGCTCGAATCGCTCGTCGACAAACATGGTTGGGAGAAGCTCGTCGACGCCGTGGCCCGGTTGAAGAAAAAAAGTTAGGAGACTTGAGTGGTACCTAACGGCTCCGAGGACCCTGTCGGTCCCATAGAAGAAATCATCGAGGAGATCAAGGAAGCCGGCGGGGATGCCTATCGACTCTGTTACCAGTGCGGCAAGTGCGACGTCGTCTGCCCCTGGAACCACGTCCGCGATTTCAGCATTCGCAAGATCATCCGGGAAGCGACTTTCGGCGTCACCGAGATCGAGAGCGAGGACATCTGGCGCTGCACCACGTGCGGCAACTGTCCCGACAAGTGTCCCAGGGGTGTCGAGCAGATCGCTCTCGGCCTCAGCTTGCGCCGCCTCGCCTCCAACTACGAAGTGATTCACGCCTCGGCCAAGCCGGCCAAGGCGGCGCGCGGCAGCCTCATCGGCGAGGGCAACCCGCTCAACGAAAAACGGGCCGAGCGCGCCGACTGGACCGAGGGGCTCAACGTCAAACCCTTCACCGAGGAGACGGAGTACCTCTTCTTCGGCTGCTGCTACCTGAGCTACGATGCACGATTGAAAAACGTGGCCCGCGCCACGGCGGCGATCCTGAACAAGGCGGGCGTCGATTTCGGGATTCTGGGCACCAAGGAGAGCTGCTGCGGCGAGAGTATCCGTAAGACGGGCGCCGAGGACACGTACAAAAAACTCGCCAGGGAAAACATCAAGACCTTCGTCGACAGCGGGGTGAAAAAGATCGTCGTCTCCTCCCCCCACTGCCTCGAGGCGTTCAAGAACGAGTATGCCGAGTTCATGGTCAACTTCGAGGTTTTTCACATGACCGAGTTCCTGGCCAAGCTCATCAAGGACGGCACGCTCACCCTCACCGGCAACTACGAAAAGAAGGTCGCCTACCACGACCCCTGCTATCTCGGCCGGCACAACGAAGTCTTTGACGAGCCTCGCGAGGTTTTGCAGAGCGTGCCCGGATTGACTCTCCTTGAGATGGCCGCGTCGCGCAAGAACAGCCTCTGCTGCGGCGGAGGGGGCGGACGGGTCTGGATGGAGACGCCCAAGGGGGAGAGATTCTCCGATCTCCGCGTCGAACAGGCGCGCGCCATCGGAGCCGACGTACTCGCCACGGCGTGCCCCTACTGCATCACCATGTTCGAGGACAGCCGCCTGACGATGGACCTCGAGGACACGATAGAGATCAAGGACATCACCGAGATCATTCACGAGGTGATTTGAAAGGACCGATCCGATTGGAACAGACTGCGACTGATAAGATAATCGAAACGACTGGGAGGAATTTTGGAGACGTGCTCGTCGTCGGTGGCGGGATCAGCGGCATTCAGGCCGCCCTCGACATGGCGGCAGCCGGCTTCAGGGTCTACCTGGTGGAAAAGGGACCGAGCATCGGCGGCCACATGGCGCAGCTCGACAAAACCTTTCCCACCAACGACTGCTCCATATGAATCCTCGCCCCCAAAATGGTGGAAGTCGGTCGACATCCAAACATCGAGATCCTGACCTTTACTGAAGTGGACAGGGTCGAAGGGGACGCGGGAGATTTCAAGGTCTCCCTGGTCACCAAGCCGCGGTACATCCTGGAAGAGGAATGCACCGGGTGCGGGACCTGTGTGAAGTATTGCCCCAAGGAATACCCCGATCAGTTCAACCAGGGCATCTCGAAGAACAAGGCGGTTCACGTCTACTTTTCCCAGGCCATCCCGCTCGTCGCCTACATCGACGACACCTGCATCCGGCTCGAGGACGGAAAGTGCGACATCTGCCGGGGCGTCTGCCAGCAGGAGGCGATCGACTTCTCGCAGACCGTCGAAAAAAACGAGGTCAACGTGGGGACGATCATCCTGTCGACGGGCATCGAGCCCTTCGATCCCTCGGCGGTGGAAGAATACGGTTACGGCACCCTGCAAAACGTGGTGACGAGCATGGATTTCGAAAGGGTGCTCTCGGCCACCGGCCCCTACCAGGGCAAGATCCTCCGTGCCTCCGACGATCGACATCCCCGCAAGATCGCCTGGATCCAGTGCGTCGGCTCGAGGCGGGTGACTCCCGGAGAGAACAGTTACTGCTCGGGCGTCTGCTGCACCTACACCCAGAAACAGGTGATCCTCACCAAGGAGCACGAGGCCGGCGCCGAGTGCACCGTCTTCCACAACGACATCCGCGCCTTCGGAAAGGATTTCGAACAGTATTACCAGAGAGCCGAGAACCTCCCCGGGGTCCGGTTCATCCGGAGTTACACATCGATCGCGCGGGAGATCCCGGAGAGCAAAAACGTGGTCGTCCGCTACGCCACGCCCAGCGAGGGGGTCAAGGAGGAAGAGTTCGACATGGTGGTCCTCTCCGTCGGGCTGAATCCTCCCGCCGACCACCAGGGCCTCTCCGAAACTTTCGGCATCGAGCTCAACGCACACGGCTTCGCCAAGACTCTCCAGGACAACCCCATGGAGACGACGCGGAGCGGGATCTTCGTCAGCGGCGCCCTGCAGGGGCCGACCGATATTCCCGAATCGGTCTTCAGCGCCAGCGGCGCCGGATCGCAGTGCGGAGAGCTGCTCGACTACCGGCGCGGCAAGCTCGCGCGGGAAAGGATCTATCCCGACGAGAAGGACGTGGCCGGCGACGCACCGCGCATCGGGGTCTTCGTCTGTCATTGCGGCGCCAACATTGGAAGCGTGGTCAACGTTCCGTCCGTCGTCGACGATGCGGGGGCGCTGCCGGGCGTGGTCCACGCCCAGGAACAGCTCTTCTCGTGCGCGACCAATTCGGCGAGGGAGATCACCGATCTCGCCGTTGAAAAAGGGCTCAACCGGGTCGTCATCGCCGCCTGCTCGCCGAGGACGCTCGAGGCGCTCTTCCGCGACACCCTGCGCGAGGCGGGGCTCAACCAGTACTACTGCGAGATGGCCAACATCCGCGAGCAGTGTTCGTGGGTCCATCAGAAACAAAAGGAAGACGCCACGCAGAAGGCCAAGGACATCATCCGCATGTCGGTGGCGCGCGCGGGACATCTCGAGCCGCTCCAGGAATTCGACCTGCCCGTGAACAAGGCGACCCTCGTCGTCGGCGGCGGGATCGCCGGCATGACGTGCGCTCTCAGCCTCGCCAAGCAGGGATTCCACGTTCATCTCGTGGAAAAAGCCCAAGAGCTCGGCGGCATGGCGCGCAGGATCCATACCACCCTCGAGGGGATGGACGTTCAGGCCCATCTCGACGACCTGATCGGGTCGGTCTACAAGAATCAACTGATCCACGTCTCCCACGAAACGGAGATCAATGAGGTTTCCGGATATGTGGGAAACTTCAAGACCACCGTGAAATCGAAAGGCGCCGCGCGGCAGATCGAACATGGCGCCGCGGTGATCGCCATCGGCGCCGACGTCTACGAGCCGACGGAGTTCCTCTACGGCGAAAACGAGCGGATCGTCACCCACCTCGAGCTGGGAGAAAAGATCGCCGCCAAAGAAGAAGCGATCGTCAACGCCAAAAGGCTGGTGATGATCCAGTGCGTGGGCTGTAGAAACGAGGATCGCAACTACTGCAGCCGCGTCTGCTGCAGCCACGCGATCAAGAACGCCCTGAAACTCAAGGAACTCAACCCTGAGATGTCGATCGACATCCTCTTCCGGGACATGAGGACTTATGGATTCAAGGAGGACTTTTACCGCGAGGCGGCCGACAAGGAAGTGAGATTCGTCCAGTACGATCCGGAGAATCCGCCCAAGGCTGAAGAAGCCAAGAACGAAGACGGAAAGCCGTGCGTGCGGATCAGCGTGCCCGATCCGATTCTGGGCCACGTCCTCGAGCTCGACGCCGACATCGTCTCTCTCGCGGCCGCCGTCGTTCCCTCGCCGCAGGCGAAAGAGATCGCCGCAATGTTCAAAGTGACCCTGAATCCCGATGACTATTTCAAGGAAGCCCACGTCAAACTGCGGCCCGTCGAGTTCGCCACCGACGGCGTCTATCTCTGCGGCACCGCCCACTATCCCAAGCACATCGAGGAGACGATCAACCAGGCCTACGGCGCCGCCGGCCGCGTGGCCACTCTGCTCTCCCACGACACGGTCGTCGCCTCCGGTTCGGTCGCCGAGGTCGACGAGCACGACTGCGTCGCCTGCGGTGCGTGCATCACCTCGTGCACCTACGGGGCGATCGAGTTCCACCACACGGTCAAGGGACCAAAGGCGCGGGTCAATCCGATCCTCTGCAAGGGAGACGGCGTGTGCAACGCCAAGTGCCCCACCAACGCGATCATGGTGAAACACTTCACCGACGATTCGATTGCGAGCCAGATCGCGGCGGCGGGAAATGAATCGAAGGGAGGCATCACCCAATGAGCACGGTTCCCGAATTCAAACCGAAGATCATCGGGTTCGTATGCCACTGGTGAGCGTACGGAGCCGCTGATACGGCGGGAGTTTCCCGTCTCCAATACAGAAGCGATATCAGGCTCATTCGCGTCATGTGCTCGGGCCGGGTCGACCTCGACTTCCTGTTCCAGGCCTTTGCCACGGGGCAGGACGGGGTTTTGATCGGCGGCTGCAGGCTCAATGATTGCAACTACGTGACGCAGGGAAACTACGACGCCCTGGGCATCACGTACATCGGTAAAAAGATCCTGGAACGCATCGGCCTGAACCCCGAGAGGCTGACCATCGAATTCATGTCGGGCGGCGAGGGAACGCTTCTGGCCGAGGTGGTCAACCGGTTCACGGGCAAGATCGAGGAGCTCGGGCCCCTTGGAGAATCGGAAGGAATGGACCCGCGTAGAGCGAAACTCGCTCTCCAAGCGGCCAGAAAGCTCATCCCTTTCCTCAGGCTGGTGGAACGCGAAAAGCTGAGAGTGCCGGTCAAGTCGGAAGAGGCCTATCGTGAATTCTACGCCAGTGACGAGGTCAACCGGTTGCTCGACGAGTTGATCGGCCGTAATCTGGTCGTGAGCCGGATCGTTTCGCTCCTCGAGGAAAAGCCGCTCTCCACCGCCGAGATTTCCGATCGCCTCGGCCTCAATCCGTCTGAAGTCTCGAAGCAGATGAACAGTTCCTCGAGGCAAGGATTGGTCAAGTACGATGTGGACAGCAATCGCTACGCTCTAGCCCAGGGCACGCTCGCCGAAGGCACGCTCGCCGAAGGCACGCGCGCCGCGAGCGGTGAATGATGAAAGTATAGGGAATGGATACTGCCAGAATCGATCAGATCATCGACAAGCACGACGGCGAAGCGAGCGCTCTCATTCAGGTTCTGCTCGAGATCCAGAGCGAGAACCACTGGCTCCCCAAGGCGGTTCTCGCGCGGGTGAGCGAAAAACTCCGCGTGCCGCTCAGCCAGATTCAGCATATCGCCACCTTTTACAAGGCCTTCAGCCTCGTCCCCAAGGGGCGCCATCAGGTCCACATCTGCATGGGCACGGCGTGCCACGTGCGCGGCGCCACGCGGGTACTCGAAAAGGTTCAGGACCTGACCGGCATCAAACCGGGCGAGACCGACCTGGAACTCAAGTTCAGCCTCGAAACGGTCAACTGCCTCGGCTGCTGCGCGCTCGGTCCGGTGATGGAAATCGACGGAAAGACTCACGGTAAAATCACGCCTGCCGAGACGCCCGACGTGATCGAGAGCTACGAATAAGGAACCAAGATGGCACGGATAAATTCCCCTGCGGAGCTGGAAGCATTCAGGAAGGAGATCCTGTCCAGACGGGATCCGACCAAGCCCTGTATTACCCTTTGCAGCGGTACGGCCTGTCACGCCACGGGAAGCAAAGAGGTGGCGATCGCCATCGAAGAGGAATTAAAAAAGCAGGCCCTCGCCGACAAGGTCGATTTCAGAAAAACCGGGTGCCATGGATTTTGCGAAAAGGGCCCCATCGTCGTCATCGATCCCGAGGAGACCTGCTACCTCCAGGTCACGCCCGACGACGTTCCCGAACTGATCACGGCGGCTCTCAAGGAACACACCGTCGTCGAACGCCTGATCTACACCGATCCCAACACGGGCGAGAAGACCGCCCATGAACCGGAGATCCCCTTCTACAAGCACCAGAAGCGGATGGTCTTCGGCGCCAACCGGAGGATCGCGCCCCAAAGCCTCGAAGACTACCTCGCCAACGACGGCGCCAAGGCCCTCGTCAAGGCGCTCGTCGAGATGACTCCCGAAGAGATCATCGCCGAGGTCAAGGACGCCGGCCTCAGGGGGCGCGGCGGCGCCGGGTTCCCTGCCGGCGTCAAGTGGGAGTTCGCGCGCAAGTCGAAGGGAGAGCCGAAATACGTGGTCGTCAACTGCGACGAGGGCGATCCGGGCGCCTACATGGACCGGTCGCTCATGGAAGGGAACCCCTACGGCGTGCTCGAGGGGCTGATTATCGGCGCCTACGCGATCGGCGCCCACGAAGGGTATTTTTACGTGCGCCAGGAGTATCCCCTCGCCCTCGAGAATCTCAGCGTCGCCATCGAGCGGGCCGAGGCCCGGGGGCTCTTGGGAAAAAACATCCTCGGCTCGGGATTCGATTTCACCGTCAAGGTCCATCGCGGCGCGGGCGCCTTCGTCTGCGGCGAGGAGACGGCGCTGCTCAGGTCGCTCGAGGGCAAGGCGGGCGAGCCGAGGCCGCGCCCCCCCTATCCGGCGGTCAAAGGGCTCTGGGACAAGCCGACCAACATCAACAATGTGGAGACGTGGGCCAACGTTCCACTGATCATCAACAAGGGCGCCGAGGCTTTCGCGTCGATCGGCACGGAGGGAAGCAAGGGCACGAAGATCTTCTCCCTCGTGGGCAAGATCAACAACACCGGCCTCGTCGAGGTGCCCATGGGGATCACCCTGCGCGAGGTCATCTTCGACATCGGCGGAGGGATCCCCAAGGGAAAGAAGTTCAAGGCCGTGCAGACGGGCGGCCCCTCGGGCGGCTGCATTCCCGAAAAACTGCTCGACCTGAAAGTCGGTTTCGACGAGCTCACCAAGGCGGGCTCCATGATGGGTTCGGGCGGCATGATCATCATGGACGAGGAGACGTGCATGGTCGACGTGGCGCGGTACTTCGTCGACTTTCTCACCGACGAATCGTGCGGCAAGTGCGTTCCCTGCCGCGAGGGTTTGCGCCAGATGCACAAGATCCTCACGAGGATCACCGAGGGCAAAGGAAAAAAGGAGGACATCGCCACCTTGGAGAGCCTCGCCGAGACGGCCGTCGAGGCATCCCTCTGCGCCCTCGGCTCGACGGCGGCCAATCCCTTCCTGAGCACCTTTCGCTACTTCAAGGAGGAGTACACCGCCCATATCGACGACAAGCGCTGCCCGGCGCTCAGCTGCAAGGAGCTGATCTCCTACTACATCAACCCGGCCAACTGCACCGGCTGCGGCCTCTGTCTCAAGAACTGCCCCGACGGAGCGATCGACGGCGGTAAGAAAAAGATCCACATCATCGACCAGGACAAATGCACCAACTGCGGCACCTGCTTCGACGTCTGTCCGCCCAAGTTCAATTCGGTCATCAAGATTTCCGGCGAGGCGGTTCCTCCCCCCATCGCCGAGGAGCAGAGAGTGATCGTGAGAAAGAAAAAAGGCAAATGAGCGAGATCCCTTTGCAGATAGACGGAAAAGATGTCGTCGCAGAAGAGGGTGATACCATTCTCGAGGCCGCACAGGGCGCGGGGATATCGATCCCCACCCTTTGCCACCATGAGAAGCTCGCCCCCTACGGGGGCTGCCGGATCTGCGTCGTCGAGGCCGAATCGAAGGGCGCGTCACGGCTCGTCGTGTCCTGTGTCCACCCCGTCGAAAAAAACCTCATCGTCCGGACCAGATCGGAGAAGGTCGACCGCATCCGCAAGACGCTGCTCGAACTGCTCATGGCCCACGCTCCCGAGTCGCCCGCGCTGCGGCAACTGGCCGACGAGTACGGCGCGGACGG
>Ga0180430_10003945_pt1 | contig 12643 bp, 11 predicted proteins | sample SS_ome_9_FD_132999 | JGI IMG/M metagenome (GOLD analysis project Ga0180430, IMG submission 132999) | Hypersaline lake sediment archaeal communities from the Salton Sea, California, USA - SS_1_S_2 metaG | ecosystem: Environmental > Aquatic > Non-marine Saline and Alkaline > Hypersaline >... | reverse complement strand
GCTCTCACCCAGCGGAGAGTGATCGGAAAAACGGAAGCGGAAAAGAAGAAGATATTCCGGTTTGAGTTCATCGACATTTTAATCGCCATGCTGATTGCCGGAGCAATCAATGCGAGCATGCTGATCGTCGCCGCTGCACTGTTTTATAAGAACGGCATTTTTGTCGAAGACCTTGATGTGGCCTTCAGCCACTTCAGCAGCATGGTCAGTCCGCTCTCCGCCGTACTGTTCGGCGTCGGCCTGTTAATCGCCGGTTTATCAAGTTCGTCTGTCGGAACGCTTTCAGGAGATATTATCATGCAGGGCTTCATTAATTTCAGGATTCCGCTTTATTTAAGACGGTTCATTACGATGTTGCCGCCTATCGCTATTATTGCTTCAGGGGTAAATCCGACAACCGCTCTTGTCTTGAGCCAGGTCGTCCTGTCATTCGGGATCGCCTTTGCCCTTATCCCGCTTATCTTATTTACGAGCAATAAACGCATTATGGGGAGCCTGAAAAATGCGAAGTGGATAACAGCCGTCTCCTGGCTGATCGCCGCCTTAATCGTCGCCCTTAATATTTTCTTGATTTACGATACATTTTCTGGTTAAAGCCGACCTTGGTCGGCTTTTTTATATTATACTGAAGAAAAGGGGGATTCTGGATGTTTAAATTAATGGTGCGTGATGATCTTTATTTAAAAATGCTCGAACCAAAAGATGCCAAAGCAGTTTATATGCAGATCCAGCAGTCTAAAGATGTGTTGCGGAAATGGCTGTTTTGGGTGGACGGCACAAAGCAGCTGGAGGATACCGAAGCTTTTATCGAAGAATGCATGAAACAGGCCGCTGCTAACAACGGGTTTCAAGCGGGAATATGGCATCAAGGCCATTTTGCCGGAATTATCGGACTCCATTATATCAATTGGATCAACCGTACGACTTCGATCGGCTATTGGCTGGGGGAGCCTTTTCAAGGAAAAGGGCTGATGACTGATGCCTGCCGGGCGCTGATCGACACGCTTTTCAGCGAATACGATTTAAACAGAATTGAAATTAGAGCCGCTGTTCAAAACGTAAAAAGCCAGGCTATTCCGGAAAGGCTCGGCTTCACGAAAGAAGGCTGCCTCAGGCAATGCGAGTGGCTCCACGACCACTTCGCCGACCATTTCGTATACGGGCTCCTGAAGGAGGAATACCTCGCCCGCAGCAAATGAGTCCGGGATTTGTCACACGCATTTTATACTGCAATCTGGTATGATAGATAAAAAAATATGGAGTTTTGATTATGAAAGTATTTATACTGTTTTACCTATGGATTGTCCCGCTCGTCATCGGGCTGATATTTTTCCGGGTGACCCAGCGGACAAGCTTTAAAAAAAGGTTTTATCCAGGCTATATCATGATCGGTCTTGCTGCGGCTGTATTTGCCGTCTGTTACCTGATCGGACAGCCTTACCTCGGGAATTTCTTCGGCGGCACGATGCTGTTCGGCACCCTGCTGCCGTTCATGGCTGCCGCCATGAAGAAAAAGAAATAAAGAATACCAAAAACCCCGGCTTTCCCAAAACATGCCGGGGTTTTTGATTACTTATTTTCTCTGTTTGCACCAAAACCCGCTGATTCACAAATCGGTTTTCAGACGACTGGGCTTTATTTGTTCACTAGATCAACGTCGATCACCTGATAGAAAGCGTTTTCAGTATCAGCCACATCCCAAACGGCCAATATCACATGATACCCGGAGCGGTCTTCTGGAATGTAAATTTGGTGAGATAAATGGCGGGATGCAGGGGAACCATCATGCGGAACGGTTCCAATCCGTTCGAAATCTGCACGCTTTAGCGGTTTGTCAGGATCCCAGCCTTTTTTGGTGATATAGTAGTGCCATTGGCTGGTGTTGTGGGGGGCGGTATATGTCCAGGTAAAGGTGTGTCCCCCGCCGGTCATGATATGTTTAAACCAGCGATTTTCCGACTGCTGATCAAGAATCCCGCCGAACAGTCCGCCCGCAGATGCTATTTGTCCGTCTGCCGGGCCGTCATGCCGAAACCCTTTTTTCGCTTCCAGGCTTTGCGGCTCATACATCACGCTTCCGCAGTTCAGATTGAGAAGTCCGTAAGCCTCACTGCACAGAGCCGCTCTGCTCCCTGGTTTTTCGACAAAACCATGAGCGAAGGCGTGCTGAGGAATGATTGACATCAACAGCAATCCGGCTGCTAGTATGAAAGCTGTACTGAAGGTACTTTTCTTAAAATAATCCACGTTTCAATCCCCTCTCTTTTTATTGTGTTGAGACGGGTTTTGATGCAAAAAGAAAAAACGCGGATATCCCAATACTATCCATCAAATTTTAACATCTGAACATGATAAAGCCAAGGGACGATCTCCCTTGGCATCATACTAAAAAATCCTTTTTAAACTTTTTTTCAGCGGCGGCAAGTCGAGCTCTTTTTTCTCAACCAGTTTTTTGATCATATATTTGCTGTAGTTGACAGCTTGTGTATAAGATATTTTTCCCGGAAGCGGCGGTTCATCTGCTATGGCCACATCGATAATCGACGGCTTTTGTGATTGAAAGGCATTTTTCAAAGCCGGAATGAGCTCTTCGTGCTTTGTCACGCTGAAGCCCTTCCCGCCGCAGGCCTCGGCAAACTTGGCATAATCGACATTTTCGAGCGCTGTTGCATAATTAACATGCCCTTTTTCCTGCTGTTCATATTGAATCATTCCCAAGTTCTGATTATTTAAAATCACGACAACAATGGGGAGGTCATATTTGACAGCAGTCGGAAAATCGTGCATGGACATGCTGAAGCCGCCGTCTCCGCACACGGCTACAGCTTGGCGCTCCGGATTGGAAAGCTTTGCGGAAATCGCGCCTGGAAGACCGCATCCCATCGTGCCAAGCCAGCTTGAAATCAGAAAATCCTGATTGGTCATATTAAAATGGCGCGCCGTCCAAACCGTCACATTTCCGACGTCAACAGACAGGACCGCATCATCGGCGACTGCGTCCTCAAGCCTTGCAATCACCTGCTGAGGCTTGAGCGGTTCTGTCGCCACCTGTTCGTCTTTTTCAATTTCATAGCGCCACTTCCTCATATGTTGTATACAGCTTTCCAAAAATGCGCGGTTCGATTTCCGTTCAATGGTTTTCGTCAGTTCCATAAGCCCTTTTTTCGCATCGCAGACAAGGCTGGCGGTGACAGGATACCGTTTGCCGATTTTCGCCGGGTTGTTATCAAGCTGAATAGCCGGCGCATCTTCCGGAAGATAATCGCGGTACGGAAAAGAAGTCCCCAGCATGATCAACAGATCGCTTTCCTCCATCGCTTCATATGCGGGTTTTGTACCGATGTGTCCGAGATTCCCGAGCATGTGCGGGTGCCGATCGGGTACGACTCCTTTTCCGGGGAGCGTAACGATGATCGGTGCGGCCGCTTTATCGGCAAACTCGAGCAGCTCATCTCTTGCCGATTTCATTCCCTTTCCGGCTAAAATCACCGGCTTTTTCGCATGATTAATCAATTGTGCACACTGCATCAGCTGGCTTTGCTTCGGTTGAAGATCGCCTTCAATATAAAGCGCAGACGTATAAACCGGCTTCCGCTTAATCTTTTCCGCAAACAGATCATCGGATACGCTCAGTACGGCGACCCCTTTTTGGCTGTAGGCGGTACGGATCGCCTGATTTAAAAGGTCAGGCAGGGCTTCGGCCGAATGAACCTGCTGATTAAAGACAGCCACATCCTCAAACATTCGTTCAAGACCGATCTCCTGAAAGTAATCTCTTCCGATTTCATTCGAAGACACCTGCCCTGTAATCGCCAGCACAGGCGCCCCGTCAGCTTTCGCGTCATACAATCCGTTCAGCAGATGAACGGCACCCGGGCCCGCTATCGAAAGGCAGACGCCGATTTTGCCTGTCAGCTTCGCATCAGCTGCGGCAGCGAGAGCAGCGGTTTCTTCATGGCGCACTTGAATGAAGCGGAGGCTGTTTTCTTCATGCCGCAATTCATCGATAAATTCGTTGACGCTGTCCCCCGGCATGCCGTAAACATGATCAATATTCCATTCCTTCAGCAGTTCTGCAGCTACCTTTCCTGCGGTTTTGTTTGCCATATCACGTCCTCCTTTGTTTCTTCCATACCACTTTTTCGCTGCCGGGAAACGTGATCCGGCATGCTGACGAAAGTGAAGGAAACCACGACAGCGGCTGTTTCATGCTTTGTGTTCCCAGCCGTACTCATCTCGCATAAAGATTTCTCCGCCACACTGCTGAACTTGAAGCCATGCCCGGTAAATCCGGCGGCACCTATCCTAAGCACCACTCCATGTATACATGATCAAATCTACTAAAAGGCTGCCACTCATTTTGATATGCCCCAGCGAAGTTAGACAATAAAATGTCATGAAGCGGTTAGACTGGCATGAGTCCGGAATTGTATGGCACTCATGCCTTTTCATTTGGTCATCATCCTTTAGAGCAATTGCGGCGCAGTTCATTCACACAAGTGTTGAAACTTTTTTTAATATTTAAATTGTTATAATTTAGGTTCGGAGTTATAATTTAACAGAAATAAACCGAATTTGCATAGCATCGATGAAAGTTAAGATTGTTAAATCCTTCGTCAAACACAGGGGTGGTCGTGGCGGCAACTATTATAATCTGCTTTTATAAAATTTTTAGCATTTGATACTGGATTGTTTATCCAATCATCCTGATCTGATGGGTCAGCAGTGCTCGTACGTATGTGAATCCACCTGTCATGCGGCATTGTATCAAGGTTACTCCATTTTAGAAGGACAAGCTGGTCTATTCTATTAATGCAGATACCACGACAATTTCAATCCGCTTGTTAAGTCTCCTCGGCACGTTAGATATTCATAATGCTGCAGATTATCAGTTTCAAGTGCTGTGGAAGCCATCTGTCTTCGAGATTCGGTTGTTGCGATCTGAAGGTAATTTCACTGAAACTATAGTCGAAACACTCAAATCTTCTTATCTTATTAACCGTATACTTCATAGTCTAAGTTTCGGGTGAAAAGGAGAGACGCGGATCGTCAAGGTAAAGTCCCTCTCTTTTATCAAAAGAATTTAGAATTGGAGGCATTTACATGTTATCAGAAATAGAAAAGGGGCTTGAGGGCCTGCGTGTAAAACTTGATCGTATTGATGAACAACTGTTGGATACATTGAAAGAACGTTTAGAATGCTGCATTAAGATTGGATTATACAAACGCGAGTATAATATTCCGATGATGCAGCCGCACCGAATTAACTTTGTCCAGGAACGGGCAGCTCGATACGCTGACGAGAATGGTTTAAGTCAAGAGTTTTTGCGTAACCTTTATGAGCTCATTATTTCTGAAACGTGCAGGGTTGAGGATATCGTAATTGACCATTCAGAAAATCGGAGACAGGACATTTCTTCAAGCCTGGCCGGCCAAAAAAGAAAAAGGGAGGAATTGTTTAATGGGGGCAGGGATACAAACACTTCTAATTGACAACTATGATTCATTTACTTACAACCTGTATCAATTGATCGGCGAAGTAAATGGCCGACCGCCAATAGTTGTCCGTAATGATATGGACTGGTCACAAGTGCCGATTGATGAGATTGACAACATCGTGATCTCCCCAGGCCCCGGTCGACCGGAACGGGTTGAGGACTTTGGTATTAATGCAACTATTATTCAAGAAGCTAAGCTGCCAGTCCTCGGAGTCTGTCTTGGACATCAAGGCATAGCTCATTTGTTTGGCGGGAAGGTGAACCATGCTTCTGAGCCTATGCATGGACGAACATCAGTCATTCACCATTCAGGGGTTGATATCTTTGACGGGCTTCCTCCTGAGTTCTCTGTCGTACGCTATCACTCCCTTGTCGTTACTGATCTGGGTAATGATGTGGAAGCGATTGCGTGGACAAAAGATGAGTTGATTATGGGGCTTCGACACCGCAATCTGCCGATTTGGGGTGTGCAATTCCACCCCGAGTCAATCTGCAGTCATTATGGGCGCGAGTTGCTTGCCAACTTTAGAGACCTGACTCCGAAGCGCACTGAACGATCAAGACCGTCTCCCAAATTAAAGGAGCCTTCCCATTCTAAAAGCGATTTCTACCGGATCCATTTTCGAAAATTATCGGGATTTCCTGACGCTCAGTTAAGTTACCAGACACTACTTGCTGATGCACCTCATGGATTCTGGCTTGACAGCAGCAGTGTCATCGAAGGCTTGTCACGATTTTCCTATCTTGGCGATGGTGCGGGAGAGAATGCTGAATATTTGACCTATAGAGTAGCAGAGGGTGTTGTAAAAGTACAACGTTCGGGTCAAGAGACGGAGTTCATTCAACAGTCATTTTATGATTATCTTGATGAGCAAATCCGCCGTCGGGCAACATCTACTCCGGAAGGCCTTCCCTTTGACTTCAATCTCGGCTATGTGGGCTACATTGGCTATGAGCTAAAAGCTGAAACTTGCGGGAGCAGCCGGTATCAATCTGAGATTCCTGATGCAGCCCTGCTTTTCGTTGACCGCATGCTTGTTTTTGATCATCTTGAACAGGAAGCCTATCTGTTGTGTCTTTCGACTGGGGATGAGGATAAGCAAGCACTCAACTGGCTAAATACGGCAGAGCGAATCTTGAATGACATTCCTGCTGCAGCAAACGATTCGGACAAGGATTCAGTCCTTACATCCGTGCCGGACCACAATATCCCAATCGAGTTTCGGCATAACCGGCCTTCTTATCTTCAACTGATCAACAATTGCTTAGAAGAAATCCGCAATGGTGAATCCTATGAGATATGTTTGACTAATTCCGCAACTGTTTATACCCCTATAGATCCTTGGATTACGTATACGCACCTAAGAAGAATCAGTCCGGTTCCCTATGGGGCATTTTTAAACTTTGCGGATGCAGCAGTACTAAGTGCCTCTCCGGAACGGTTCCTCTCAATCGGTGCTGATCGTATCGTTGAGTCCAAACCGATCAAGGGTACCCGGATGAGAGGCAGGACTTCTGCTGAAGATCACCAATTACGAAATGAGTTGCTAAGTGATGAAAAAGATCTCGCAGAGAACTTAATGATCGTTGACTTAGTCAGAAATGACCTTAACACTGTTTGTGAAATAGGATCTGTTCATGTACCTAAGCTTTTCGATGTAGAAACATATGCACCAGTTCACCAGTTGATCTCGACGATTCGCGGCACTATACGTCCGGACAAATCAACGGTTGATTGCGTCCGCGCTGCTTTTCCAGGCGGTTCGATGACCGGTGCTCCGAAAATTCGGACGATGGAAATCATAGACCGACTCGAGAAGGTCCCCCGCGGTGTCTACTCGGGCAGCCTCGGCTGGTTTGGACTGAGTGGAGCTGCGGATCTTAGTATTGTTATCCGCACAGTTGTTGTGACCGATGACAAGGCGACTTTTGGTGTCGGAGGAGCGATCGTAGCATTGTCAGATCCAGAAGAGGAATTCAAAGAAACTCAGGTTAAAGCGCGAGCTATGGTCTCAGCTATCGCAGCAGCTGAAGTCTCTGCAGTGGGAGGTTCAAGATGAGTCAGGAAATAAGGCAGTGTGTGATTGCGGGAGGAGCCGGCGGCATTGGCGGGATGTTTGCAGACCTTCTTGAAGAATCGGGTGTTGAAGTATGTATTATCGATATGAATCCTCCTTCCGTTCGTCGACAATTCATGAAATGTGACATTACGGTTCCGACTCCACAGGCCAAAGATAAGATCCAAAAGGCCGACATGGTGATGCTCGCTTTACCAGAGACCGCGGCTCTTCAAGCAGTAAAAGTTGTCGGGGCGTTAATGAAGCCTGATTCTCTCTTGGCGCACACTCTTTCTGTACAATCACCCATATTTAACAAAATACACGCTTTGGGTTTGCCTTTCGAAAGCATAGGTCTTAACCCTATGTTTGCTCCCAGCCTTAGTATCGTGGGTAGACCGGTAGCTGTCATCGTTCAAAACGATGGGCCTAAAGGAAGTCATTTGATTCAGATGATTTTAGATTGGAAAGGTCGTCCGGTGCTATTAGAAGCTGAGGAGCATGATCAATTGGCCGCGGCTTTGCAGGCACTCACTCATGCAGCGATACTCACCTTTGGATTGGCGCTCGCGGAATTAGATGTTGACATTGCAAAACTTGGTTCTCTTGCACCCCCTCCGCATGCAACTATGCTTGCGCTACTGGCACGGATTAGTTCTGGAACACCGGATGTGTATTGGGACGTCCAATCCGTGAACCACCAAGCAACGACGGCTCGTGCTGCACTAGCTGAAGCAGTTGCATCGTTGAATGAATCGGTGAGGGATCAGTCCGTATTCACCGAACTGATGCGTAAATCCCGAGAGGTATTTGGATCTGAAATAGCCCATTACCAAGATCTCTGTACTAGTATCTTTGAAGGTCCAATCGCACCAAAGGAGGGAAAGCACAGCCAAACCAATCCCCCGGTTAATTGAATTTTATAAACAACTGATTCCTTTGAACAGCTTTCCGGGACAAATAGAAGTATGAAAATGTCGTGTAGATTCGCGACTTTTCCACTGACAAGTTCGCTAGTTTTGTGATATTTGGTCACATTAAAACAACCTGCCGTTTCCGGCAGGCTGTTTGATGATTATTGATCAAGCTTCAGCTTCTTCAGCTGTTCGGCGAGCGCGTTGTTGATTGGCTCATCTTTGTTTTGCTTTTTCATGTAGGAGTGTACATCGCGTTTTGATGCTTTTGAATTTTTGTCTTTTGCCCTGCGCTTTTCGAAAACGGAGAGTTTTTCTCTGTGGCCGCAGACGCAGGCGAATGTCTGGCCTTCTCCGTGTCCTCGCAGTTCCATGCGCTTATGGCAGTTCGGGCAGCGGGCGTTCGTCTGTTTGGCGACTGTTTTGCGGTGGCCGCACTCCCTGTCCTGGCAGACGAGCATTGTGCCGCGTTTGCCGTTTACTTTCAGCATCAGTTTTCCGCAGTCAGGGCAATGGGTCCCTGTGATATTGTCATGCTTAAACGTTTGATTGCTGCTTTTGATTTCTCTGATCGTCTGCTTTGCGTACTCCTTCATTTCTTTGATAAAGGCGGAGGATTTCAGTTTTCCTTTCGCAATGCCTGACAGCTTCTGCTCCCATTCAGCGGTGAGGGCAGGAGATTTTAAATCTGACGGAACAAGCTCAAGGAGCTGTTTTCCTTTTGAGGTGATATAGATATCTTTTCCTTTTTTCTCGATCAGGAACGTGTTGAACAGCTTTTCGATAATGTCGGCGCGTGTTGCCACCGTCCCGAGTCCGCCCGTCTCTCCGAGAGTTTTCACAAGGTTTTTTTCTTCTCCCTGCATAAATGCGGCCGGATTTTCCATCGCAGACAGTAATGTTCCTTCATTAAACCGCGCCGGCGGCTTTGTTTCACCCTTCGTCTCTGTCAAAGACCGGACGGACAGCGTGTCGCCTTTTGCGAGTTTAGGAAGGGTTTGATCCTTTTCTTCCTCGTCATCATCTTCGTCTGCGAAATCGTACACCGCTTTCCAGCCTTGCGACTGAACGGTTTTCCCTTTTGCCGTAAAGGTTTCTCCGCCGATTTCGGCGAACACTTTAGTTTCTTCATATTCAAACGGCGGCATTAAAAAGGCGAGGAAGCGCTTCGCGATCAAATCGTAAAGCTTTCTTTCCTTTTCGCTTAACGCGCCGAGCGCAAGCGGCTCTTCCGTCGGAATAATCGCGTGGTGATCGGATACTTTCGCATCGTTAACAAAGCTTTTATTGGCTTTAACGCCATGCTTTAAGATCCGGGTCACATGCTGAGCATAAGGCTTCACCTGCATGCCTTCCAAACGGTCTTTCAGCGTAGGGACGATGTCATTAGAAAGAAATCTTGAGTCCGTCCGCGGATAGGTGACGAGCTTATGCTGCTCATAGAGCTTCTGCAAAACGGACAGCGTTTCTTTTGCGGAAAATCCGTAGCGTTTATGGGCGTCCCTCTGCAGCTCGGTCAGATCATAAAGTCCGGGGGCAAAGCTTTTTTTCGCCGTTTTTTTCAAGTCGACGATAGCGGCCGGTTTTCCTTGCAGCGCTCCTGCAAGCTGTGACGTCACAGACGCGTTGAAAGTGCGGGTCTGCTTCGTCTTCTTGTCCTGCCACGTCAGCGTCATACCGTCAACCGCTGCACGCAAGCCGAAATAAGGGACGGGTTTAAAGTTCTTGATATCTTCCTCTCTTTTCGCGATCATCGCCAATGTCGGCGTCTGTACGCGTCCGCAGGAAAGCTGGGCGTTGAATTTCGTTGTCAGCGCCCTCGTCGCGTTGATGCCGACGATCCAATCGGCTTCAGCTCGAGCCACGGCTGAATGGTAAAGGTTTTCAAAGTCTTTGCCGTTCTTTAAGTTTTTAAATCCGTCTTTAATCGCTTTGTCTGTGACCGATGAAATCCACAGGCGCTTCAATGGCTTCGTAATCTTTGCTTTTTCGATAATCCAGCGGGCGACAAGCTCGCCTTCCCGGCCGGCATCGGTTGCTATGACGATGTCTTTGACGTCTTTTCTGATCAGCTGCGATTTAACCGCCTGAAACTGCTTTCCGGTCTTTTTAATGACGACGAGCTTTAAAGGCTCGGGGATGATTGGCAGATCTTCAAGCCGCCAAGACTGGAATTCCTTTCCGTATCCTTCAGGGTCCGCCAATGTGACCAGATGGCCGAGCGCCCATGTCACGATATAGCGGTCGCCTTCAAGATATCCGTTTCCTTTTTTATGACACTTCAGCACGCGGGCCAAGTCACGGCCGACTGAAGGTTTTTCTGCTAAAACGACTGTTTTAGACAAGTCCATCACATCACTTTCTTGTTCATGCATCCTTTTATTATAACAGATGATACAGATGCAGCTCTAATGTTCATGATTCCTTTATTTCAATTTCAGAAAAAATGACGTGTGTCACGGTTTGGGCATATGGTGATGTTTCATTGATAAACGCTTCGATCTGCGCCAGGCTCTCTGCATTGATTTTCAGCATATAGCAGGCGGCTCCCGCGATCCGGTAGCAGAATTCAATATTCGGGAGGCGTTCGATATATGCTTTAAACCTTTCGTATTCCCCGTTTTTCACCGTTGCTTCAATGATGCAGGATACGGGAAGGCCGACCTTTTGGTAATCGATGTCCAGCGTATATTTTTTAATGACGCCGAACGATTCGAGCCGCCTGACCCTTTCGGTCACAGACGGCGCGGAAAGGCTGATCTTCCTGCCCAGCTCCCGCATCGATAAACGGCTGTCTTTCTTTAATTCGGCTATGATTTTAAAATCGAGGTCATCAATTTTCATATGTAACTTTATTCCCTTCATTCTATTTCATCATTTTAATATTATCATGAAAATTCTTTCGTTCGAAATTCATTTTTCACTTCTGCTTATATATGATTATGAAGAGGTGATCATCATATGACAAGAATCAATTTTTCAGACAGAGGAGAGACGCCGTTTCAGCGGCTGCTCGGACACTCCGAAAGCCTGATGTCAAACTGGACGGCTTTAGCTGAGGAGCTGTCAGGAGACGGCTTTTTATCAAAGGAACTGAAGGAGCAGGTGCGCCGCGTGCTGGCTCAGGGAAACGGATGCGAATATTGCAAGGCAAAGGGGAAACCCGAGATCCCGAATCAGCAGAAAACGAGCTTTGCAATGGGGTTTGCAGAGGTCTTTTTGGCGCAGAGGGAGCGCGTGTCAGACAGGCAGTTTGATGTTTTAAAAGAAGTGTTTTCAGAAGAAGAAATAACGGAATTGACCGCATTTATTTGTTTTACGACTGCCCAGCAATATTTCGGCGCTTTAATGAAGCTTCCGGCAGACGCATAAATCCAACGGAGAAAAAACCTGTCATATTTGTCCCCTTTTGGTTTATAGTATAAAGGTAGACTATCACTCCACAGGAGGTATACTATGCTGCAAACGCCGATTGGCCGCCTTCGGTTGATGGGTTTTATTGAAGGCATTTCGCTTTTAATCCTGCTGTTTATCGCCATGCCGCTTAAATATTGGGCGGATTATCCGATGGCCGTTACGATTGTCGGATCGCTTCACGGCGGATTGTTTATTTTGTATTTGTTTGTTCTGTTGTATGCGACTTTTGTGCTGAGGTGGTCTGTGAAATGGCCGGCTGCCGGTCTTGTGGCCGCATTTGTTCCGTTCGGCAATTTCCTTTATGACCGGGGACTAAAAAAATATGATCAGTAAAAACCGCCGGGAAACCCGGCGGTTTTTTTGATCACTCATTTAAAAAACGTTTCAGCTCTTCCTTGTTTTGTTCAAGGTCTAAATCGAGGACCGCCCCGTATGTTGGATCGTCTTTGTTCGTGAATGATCCGTCAACCGGGAGCCTGAAGCTTTTGGTTTCTTTTACGCTTCCGAGCAAAAAGTCTTTGCCGAGGGAGAAGATGACGCCGTTCGGAATGTTTGTTTCAATATACGGATCGACGAGCCCCCACAGCTTCGGAAGCTGGGCGATATTTCCGATGCTCATCGCTTCTTTTTGAAGCTCTGAAAAGATTTCCTGCTGTCTTCTGACCCGTCCAAAATCGCTTTCTCTGTCATGCCTGAACCGGACATAGCCCAGCAGCCTATCACCGTGAAGAATTTGTTTTCCCGGCTGCAGTGTCAT
>Ga0180430_10003944_pt1 | contig 12645 bp, 14 predicted proteins | sample SS_ome_9_FD_132999 | JGI IMG/M metagenome (GOLD analysis project Ga0180430, IMG submission 132999) | Hypersaline lake sediment archaeal communities from the Salton Sea, California, USA - SS_1_S_2 metaG | ecosystem: Environmental > Aquatic > Non-marine Saline and Alkaline > Hypersaline >... | reverse complement strand
TGTTGCCCGACACCTTGATCCTGAATGAGATCGAACTCAACCCCCAAGGATTCGATGCAGACAAGGAATGGGTCGAGATCCTCAATGTATCGGAGTCTGCGGTGGACATCGCGGGATGGCAGATTACCGCCAACTACCGAGATGATACGATTCTTGTGATCACCGAGGAGTCGAAGCTCATCCCTCCGGGTGGCAGATACATCTACACCTATGAGGGCCTTCGGCTCCGCAACGATTCCGGAACCGTGGTGCAGCTTATCAACCCCGACGGTGTGGTCGTAGATCAGACCTCCCCACTACGAGACACAGAGGATGATGAGCAGACGTGGCAGCGTTTCCCGGACGGCGGAGATCCGCTGTTCCCAGACATGTGGTGGTTCCTGCCTGCATCGCGCAACGCGTCGAACAACTAACGAGGCTAGTCGCCGCCGCGGGATGCGGCATCCAAGATCGGGAAGACTGCATCGTGGACGAAGATGGTGACGCCCTCGCCGAATCCATCGGTGCCTGGACCTGTATATACAGAACCAGAGAACGTCTCCTCGAACAACGCAATCTGACTGAGGAAGCTCGAAGTGGTTGCACGATCCTCGATCGAATACACGAGGACTTGCAGACCAAACCGCAAGGTGATCGTGACATCCTTGGTTCCACCATGAGAGTCGATCCCCGTATCCGGCATGATGAGGACAGATACTGGGAAGGCGTCGCTACTGGTCGCGCGTTGAGAGAACAGGCTGGTCAGTTCAACGGACGTCGCGAGCTCCTCGTAACTCGCTATGGCTGAATCCAAGCGAGCGAGTTCAGCGAGTTCGTCTTCCGGCACGCCGGTCATATCGAACAACTGCGCACCGGTATCCCCGGTCAGCCGAATGCCGATGGACAGTTCGAGTGGGGCAAAATAGGAGAACGTCTCGCGATGCGATAGTCCGTTCTCGATGTCTTCCATCACAAGACGGGCGCCGTAGCGCTTTCCGGCTTCGATCGGGATACGAGATGACGATGACCAGACGCGATCGGTTGCGGGGGTCTTTCGAGAGGTTCGCGACCACGCATCGAGGATTGTCTCCACACCATCCTCAATGACATAGACCTCCCATGATGTGCTGATCTGCATGTGGCTTGGTTTTGAATCGTAGGCGAGTCCAAGGTTGAAGACTACGGACTGCACATCGGTGTCACTATCCGTGACGATGGTCGCGCCACCTTCGAACTTGTCCCAGCCCACGGCGTACACGGCTAGTCCGATCAAGAGGCTGGCCAGTAATCCCACACAGAAGCTTCGAGTGCGCATATTCATCCTCCTCTAGAAGTATACCGCGCGGGCTTGCGCTGGTTTCGAGCAATGAGAGATTTTCTCACGCTCGGGCTTCTACCCATTTGCGACGTTCTGGAGATGCGGGGCAAACGATGCACCTCTCTCATGAGGTGACCAGGTTCAGAAGGAGCACCATGAAGAAGATATGGCACATCGCGCTTTGGATTGTCAGTGGTCTAATCCTCGTCTCCGGCATTGTGGCAGCTGTTCCTGATAGCTCTCAGGGCGTACAAGTTCTTTCTCTCCTAGCAAGCCCGTACGGAGCAAACACGTTCCTACTGAAGGACCAGTTCGAACTCATGGGCTGGGAGGTTACATTCGCTGCGGTCGATTCCGTGGTGCCGAACTGCTCCAGGCTAAATGAGGATTTTGCTGTGGATCTCACTCTGGCAGGTGTTCAGCCCACAGACTACGATGTGGTTGTTGTCATGCCGACCCCAGGAACCTTCAATCGTGTGAGCGATCCTGTCGGCGATCTCCGGGCAAGCGCAACCGCCACATGGATCCTCGACCGGGCCTTCCGGCAAGGGGCAACGATCTATACGGGTTGCAGCGGGGTTCTGCTGCTTGGGGATGCAGGCTTGCTCGACGGCGCAAACGTTCATGTGGCTGCACGCTGGAAATCCCAGTGCGAGACGTTTGGCGGCAGTTGCATCATCGGGGGAGACCAGAAGACGCGTCCACTCATCGACGGGCAGCTTGTAACAGCTACGAATCAACGCGTGTGGCCGGCTGAGATCGCTGCAGCGATTGCCAGGTCAATGGATCGCCAGTTTCCTGTGGGCAATGATACCTCTCAGTTTGGCATTTCCGATATGTCAGTGACTGCCTCGCCGATCGACATTCCAGAGGACGTGGCTCGTGGTACGGCGTTTGGAACAAGCCTTTCAGATGTCGGGCGCCAGATCTGTCCAGTGGAAGATGGTTTTGTCCTCGTAGGGATGACGTATGCAGCGGAGACTCGCGAAGATGTCATGGTGGTGAGGCTGGATGCCCACGACGCAGTCCTTTGGGCCAAGCGTATTCATGGCCCAGGCCGTGATTTTGCAGAAGGTGCCTGCATTGGTCCAGATGGAAGCATCTACGTTGCGGGATACACCACCTCGTTGGGCGAAGGTGTCGAGGATGCCTTCGTGCTGCGTCTGGACGCTGAGGGCGACCTGCTCTGGACGACAACGGTCGGAGGAGACGACTACGATGCTGCCTTCGATGTTTGCCCATCGGCATTAGGAGGCGTTGCCGTATGCGGCCTCACGTTCTCACGCGGAGCAGGACTATCTGACCTCCTCGTGTTCGAAGTCAACGCAGAGGGAACGGTGCTTTGGGAACGCGTAATAGGTGGCGAGAAACTAGAACGAGGCGAGAGCATACATCCGCTTGCCGATGGCGGCTACATCTTGGGTGGTGGCAGCAGCACGCGGAGCGCGGGGAATGTCGACATGTACGCCGTGCGCGTGGATGCGGGTGGTGAGGTGATCTGGGAGAAGAAGTTCGGGAGAAGGGTCTATGATCTCGCGTCCAGTGCTGTGCCACTTCAAGATGGAGGTTTCTTGCTGACCGGGCACGGGGACCTCGAAGGTTCGGAAGCAATGGCGCTCACGGTCATCAAGATCGACCCAGATGGGAATGCGCTGTGGACATCGCGCTTCGGGGAACGGAAGGTGTATGAGTACGGCATGGACGCCGTTGAACTCCCCTCAGGCAAGATCGTCATCGGTGGGGTGGCGGATGACTCAGATCAAACGGAGAACCAGCTTTGGCTGCTCACACTGGACGGGTCCGGGCAACGGCTCCAGGATCAGTTGATCGGAGGAGAAGGTTCAGAGTGGGTTTGTCAGCTTGCCTTGCTCCCGAATGGAGAAGTTCTTGCCGTCGGCCAGACGAACTCCTACGGGCAGGGCGGGTTCGACGCGATGATCCTTCATATCCCAACGGAGTGATGCCCTCTATGCGGGGGAGCGAGAGCAATGCGCTCCCTCGCAATCTCCGTTGCGGCGCTGTATCGTTCCGGCAATATGCCTGGAACAGAACACTCGAGCACCCTGCTCATCTTCGATCTTGATGGAACGTTGTACGACACCGAGTCTTCCTTCTTGCCCACCATGCAGGCGATCTTTGACCGCTACGGCGTTTCGTATGTCGGAGACCGCCAGGTCATGTCCATGGTCGGAGAGACCTATTCGACTTTTCTGACATGGCTGAGGGCGCAAGGCTTCGACGCGGATGAGGACACACTGGCTGAAGCGATTTCATCCCTTGAAGTGGATTCCATCGAAGAAGACGGACGACTCTATCCTGGCGTGGCAGAGACGCTTCAAACGCTCAAGGCGCAGGGCCACCTGCTCGCGATCTGCACGAATGGCGATCAACCCTACACACGGAAGATCCTAGGAAAGTTCGGACTCATTGAGCTGTTTGACGCCATCAAGACGCATGGTGATGCTGGGGAAACCAAGACCGAGATGATCCGGCAGCTGCTGGAACGCTTTGAGCCCAGCCACACCTTCATGATTGGAGATCGCTACCACGACTTCATCTCAGGAGCAGCGAATGGCTGCACAGTAGTTGCTGCACGATACGGCTTTGCGAATGCGGGCGAAGCGGACGAAGTGGACGCGGCATTCAGTGAGTTCCCCACGCTCCTAGAGATCGTGCAATCTGTCCTAGCCACGTAGCTGGCGGACAAAGACGCTGGTCAGGCAAGCGCATCGACGAGTCTCTGCAAGTCGTTCGGAGTGCTGTATGCATTCACCGAAATGCGCAGGAGGGTGCGGTCGTTCCACCAGATTGTGGGCGCCTCAATCTGATGCTTATCGTAGAGTCTCGTCTTGAGGCCCTCCCAATCGTTGGTGGGAATCACAAAGGATGCCATCTGGGTAAACCATTCCGCAGTAGCCGGAGACAACTCTTCCTGTCCAGTGGCTCCGAGGATGTGTGGGACGAAGTCTCGCAGCAACTCACCGCACCGATTGCTGACCGCGCGCCAGTCATGTTGCTCCATGAATCGGATGGCTGCAGGCACTGACAAGAACGCGGAGATGTCTCGAGTGCCTGTCCATTCGTGCCAGTCCACAAACTGCGAATTGCTGGGTTCTTCAGACTCCCAGCCCCAAGACACGACAAGCGGTTCAATCAAATGCTGGAGTTCTCTACGAACGTGCAGGAAGGCAGAGCCTTTGGGTGCCAGCATCCACTTGTGACAGTTGCCTGAATAGACATCCGCGCCGAGTTCGTCCAGCTGCAGCGGGATCTGTCCAGGCGCATGTGCGCCGTCAATGATGGTCAGAATCCCGGCTTCGCGCGCGCGATGGATCAGAGATTGGATCGGAAGGATGAGCGCGGTAGGAGATGTGATATGGCTGATGAACAGTGCTTTCGTCCGTTCTGAGACATGCTCCCAGATCTCCTCAACGACCTGCTCGGGCGACACGACAGGGACCGAGATGCGTGCGCGGATGTACTTCGCGCCTGCCTTTTGGCAAAGGAACCGCCACGTTCGATCCAGCGCGCCGTACTCATGATCTGTAGCCAGGACTTCATCCCCTGGCTCTAGATCGAGGGAGCGAGCCACAATGTTCAGGCCGGTGGTGGCATTTGGCACGTACACGAGGTCATCTGTCTGTGCTCCCAGATAGGTTGCTAGCGCCGTGCGAGCGGTGGCCATCCGGTCTCTGAACTCGCGGCCCAGGAATCGCACCGGTTGACGCTCCAACTCAAGCTGGATGCGTTGGTACTCATCAAAGACTGGTTTGGGACAGGCCCCGAAAGATCCGTGGTTCAGAAACGCAATCCCGGGCTCAAGTAGGAACAGCTCTTTGAGCGACCTGGCAGTTGTCATCTTGGGTTAGGGAAGCTTCGGCCAGCAGAGCAGTTCGCGCACCTTGGTGTCAAAGACGGCATTGGAGTGTGCCGCTTGTATCACGACCGCTGCATCTGCGCCTCTGCCAGATCCTCCGACACAAATCACGTCCTGACCTGCCGGGATCAACCCGGCATCGGCAGCCATGACCGCAATCTCGACGCAGACCTTCATGCCTTGCCCGAACATGCGCAGTGTGTGGGCAATCATCTCCGTTTCAGATGTTCCACCAAACTTGCGAGAGATTGCTCGGGCAACGCCAGAGAGGGCGTGCGATGTCGTGAGGATACTTGCACCACCCTCCCGAATCTGAGAGACAAGGGCTGGCTCAAGCTCAATCTGATTCGGTTCTCGGAATCCCATGTGGTGTGAGACGCAAATGACTTTGGCATCGGTGTCCTGCAGCGCATCCACAAACCGCGCAGCGGTATCACCGGTCGTCGTTGCGACCACGACATACTCGATGTCGCCGGTCTCAAGACGCTTGAGCACGCAATCGATCGTTCTGCCAGTATTGGCTGTGCCTGGAGCTTCGAACTGAATGGTCATGGCGTCTCCTTGTCTCTTGGCTGCTAGTGGCTACACCCTCCATGCTGTTGGCATCCGCCTGCTGGCGTGATCTCGGCAAGCTGTCCAGCAGTCAGGCTTGCGAGGTTCTCCTCTACGGTTCCTGGCTCTGCACGGTAGACACGAATCCCATCGGCATTCAGCTTTGCGATGGCACGTGCGCCAATGCCGCCGACGAGGATTGCCTCCACAGTCCTGCCTCCCAGGGCAGCCACAGGTTGGCATGCTCCGTGCTCATGCGCGGCATTGGGGTTCTCAACGATCTCCGTTTCCTTTGACTCGGTATCGTGCATGACGAAGAAGGGTGCGGATCCGAAGTGGCCGAATGGCTGGCTCTGAAGACCTACGTTGTCTGCTGCAGGGACACATACTTTCATGCACATCACTCCCGGAATGGTGGTGTCGAAAGGGTACTTCGTGAGACTGCAGCCCATCAAGGGCTAGATGTGCTTGACCGGGATACGCTCGAACCAGTTTCGGAACTGCTTCGGAGACCGAAAGCGAAAGACGGTGATGTGGTTGAACTCAGGGCGGGAGAGTATGCCAGGGTAGTTTCGACGACGCTTCCAGTAGGTCTTCAAACACCAGAGGAGGATCGAATCCTTGGAGAAGAAGGAGATTGCGAATCGCTCGCGGCATCCGTTCCAGAGCTCCTCGCGGGTGATCGAACGCCGGATCGTTCGAACGAACAACTGCGTGAACACGCGAGGGAAGCTGTAGTCAAGCCAAATCAGGGTATCGAGTTTGGGCCAGAGTACATCCCGGACCGCGGAGTAGTTGCCATCCACGACCCAATCGCTACCTGCTGTCGCTGTATCCACAAGCCCAGGCAGTTGGTCGCGAGGCGTCATCTCCCAGTTCGGCTTCCACGAGAGGGCGTCCATTTCGATATGTCGCAATCCCAGCCGGTTTGCAAGCAAACGCGCGGTTGTCGTCTTGCCAGAGCCTGTCGTGCCGACCACATTGATGCGGCGTCCGGGCTGTGCGTTGGGAGCAGCGAATGCCATGGAGCCTCCTAGGATTGGGAACCGGTAGTTTCATGGATTTTCGTTGAATCCTCAATGCGAAGTCGCGCGCCAGATGACGCGCGACTCCGGCTCCTAAGGCTGCCATACCTAGGGTGCTTTGGAACTACTCTTTCGGGCGCCCGACCGGTGCAAGGTAGAGCGCAATCTCGTCTTTGCCGTCCACGCCGATGAAGACGTCGAGTGCTTCCTGCTGATAGGCAACGGTGGCGCAGGTACCCAAGCCAAGGGCCTCGCAGGCGATGTAGAGGTTTTGACAGATATGGCCAGATGACATCAAGATGTCCTTCAAGCTGTCGTCTCCATAGCGGTATTCGGTTCGATAAGGACGAACGGCCCAAATGAAGGTCGCAGCACCATTGCCGACGTATGCCTGCCCATTCGCAATCTCTGTCAGTTGAGCCCCCAAGCCGTCGGGTGCTGCTCGACAAAGCAGGAGTTGATGCTCAATCGCCAGATAGCGATACAGGCCTGGTTCGATCCCCGAAACGTTGTGCACCGCAACATAGGTCTCAAACGGATGCATCCCGCCGCCTGATGGAACGGTTCGCAGGGTGACCAGTCCATCACGAATTAGTCCGCGGACCCCCTGCGTGGCCCAGAGTAGGAATGCGAGCTCATGAATGGCGATCGGATCGTCAGTATAGATGCGTCGACTCTCACGGTTCGCAAGTGCATCCACTGCAGAGACCTTGGACAACGGGCGCAGATCTTCGTGCGGTGGAAGGTCAATGAGGATCCCGCCAGCAGGATAGGGCTTCTGAATCGGCGGGATGGGCAATCCCTTCATCATGTCGGTTTCCATCTCAGACATACCCTTGAGCGTTTGATTGCGATAGTACTTGCGATACTCGGCCATGCGGTGCCTCGCTTTCTTCGAGCTTTGCACAAGTACGTAGGCGTCGCACGCGAGATGGTTCAAAGAAACAGGCGGCCTCAGGAGTTCGAGGCCGCCTGAAAAATGCGCAGAACTAGATCTGTCCGTCGATGCGGATGCTGCCGTTGCTCGTACGAAGATCAAGCGTGGTGTTGGCAGGCGGGTTGAGGGTCGCACTCCATGCCTTGCCATCCGTGTCGCCTACGAGCGGAAGCGTTGTTGAGATGCTTCCAGAGCTGGTCTCTGCATCGATCTCAATCGAAGCATCCGGCTGGAGTTCGACGTTGATCCGACCATTGCTGGTGCGGAGGCGATGGTTATCTCCGGCAAGGATGCCCGAAAACTCAATCGCACCGTTGGATGTGCGAGCATCGATCGTGGCCTCGACGTCATCGAGATCAATGGCGCCGTTGCTTGTTTCCAGATTGAGGATTCCCTGCACGTTGTCCACAGTGATCTTGCCGTTTGACGTATCCACGTTGATGTCTCCGACGAGGTTGTCCAGATCAACGGCTCCGTTGCTCGTGTCCAGGTCAAACTCGCCTTGAATGCCCCGCACCGTGATGGCACCATTCGACGTATCCACCTCGACATCTGCGGTTAAGGGAACGATCACTGAGAAGTCGACACCAGAGTACCTGCGAACATCCGCGGGCTGATCTGCGCTGCGGTACTCGAGCAAGACGCGATTGTCTTCCTGCGTCATGTTGATCTCGATCTGCTCTACGCGCTCCTGTGCTTCCGCCTCTGTCGTGCCTCTGGATCGGAGCGTAGCCACCACGGAGACCGTGGTCGTGTCCTGCCCCTCTACGCGGATCTGCCCGTTCGAGCTGCTGATATCCAGGTTTACAAGCCCGCTCACCTGGAACGCCGCTGTCATGTCAAACTCAGCGGTTTCGGTCATTGTTGCTTCAGAAGTGGGAATGCAACCCGCAAGCGCGAGCGTGCTCAGCGCCACAATCGAAAACAACAGTAGAGTTCTTCGTTTCATGTTTCCTCCTGCTAGTCCTTCTTGTCTCTTCATCGTATCGTTGCCAGGTCCCGCCGAGTGACTGCATCAAGCGGAACCGATTCACCAAGTTCCGCCGACGAGCTGCATCAAGCGGAATCGATTCACCAAGTTCCGCCGACGAGCTGCATCAAGCGGGACCAAGTCACCATGTCCCGCCGAGGACCTGCCATACGAGCATTCCGCAGAATGCAACGCCCAAACCTCTGGAGGTCCAGCTTGCGGTTCCGGTCCACAGTCTGTAGCCCCAGAAGGCTAGCAGTCCAACAACCAGAATCCGAAGTACGGTCAAGAATGCGGTTGTCATGCTTCCACCTCCTGCCAGATCCTTCCTGCGATGATGAGCATCACAATCGAGAGAATCACCATGGCCCAGAACGGCTCCTGAGGAATGCCGATGTACTGTCCCCCGGCATTGAACAAGAACTGGAAGTTCGGGATCTCCTCAGCGATCTCTGCGTGCACATCTACTTCCTGTGAGATCATGACCGCAAACTGGCTCACGAATCGCCATCCCGGCAAGGTGTAGAACGCTCGCACCGTCCACTCCGCGATGTAGCGGAACATGAACGGCGAGGCAAGCACCATGACCGTACCAGGTACCCAGTTCAAGGCCGCGATGCGGTAGGCGCCAGCGAACACCATCAGCAGCACGGTCCAGGCCAAGATCGGTGCAACCACCATGCCTAGCATGTAGACCGGGATGCCCAACACCATATCCAGTACGCTGCGGCCCATGAAGACAACGCCCGCTTGCGAGCCGGTCCAGATGGCCAAGAGCCCGATGGCGACTGCGTACACAAAGCCTACGCTCATCGCAAAGGTATAGCGTGCTGCGAGATGCGTGTACCCGGATGGTGGCGTGAGCAGCAGCACTTGATACTGTCCTCCGCGTGTCTCGCCACGGATGCGTCCGATCATCAATGCCAAGACGATGATGCCAGTGAATGCGGCCATGGCCAGCAATCCGGCGCGAATCCCCAATTGCTCGCCGATGTCCAGGACGCGAACCTGATTCAGTCCCCACCACCAGAACAGGAGCGAGCCGAGTAATGCGACAACCCACGTGCGGCTTCTGCGGTACTCCAGCCAGAGCAATGTCTTGAAGGCCCTCATGTGAGCACCTCCCTGAAGCCGTCGACAACCGATTTCCCCTCTTCACGAAGCGTCTCTGCCTGTACATCCAGAGCAAGTCGTCCGTCGCGCAAGTAGATGACACGTTCGAACAGCCCCTCAGCTTCTGCAACCTCGTGGGTCGAGAGCAGGATTGTCTCGTCGGTATGCCACTCCGCCACGATCTGCTGCAGGATCTTCTCTCGCGAGATCAAGTCGATCCCAGCGAGCGGTTCGTCGAGCAGATAGAACTTGGCGTTGCGTGCCAGTGCCATGGCGAGACGCAAGCGTCCGCGTTCGCCCTTGGACATCGTCTTCGTCTTGCGTCGCGGTACCTCCAACGCCTCCAGCAGCTCGCTGAATCGCGATGGATCGTAGTCCGTGTATAGATTCCTCATGAACGTGTCCGCATCCTTGGGTGTCATCCACGGCCACAGTGCGTCTGTTTCGCCCAAGAATACGATCTTGGATCGGTTCCTACGCGGTGCGCCGTCGAACACGGTGACGTGTCCGGATGTGGGGAACAGCAAGCCTGCCAGCAGCTTCAGCAACGTCGATTTGCCACTCCCATTCAGTCCGAGTACACCTACAACCTCCCCTGCAGGGAAGTCGAGCGTCAGGTCTCGGATGCCTTCGTTCTTGATGTATCGCTTGGTTGCGTTTTGCACTCTAGCCAACATCCCAAACCTCCTTCAATGCAGCAATCGCCTCTTGAATCGTGGCATCCAGCTGCTTGCCCTCGTCTGCATAGACCGCAGCGGCCTGATGCAGCATGTCATCTTTCATTCCGCCTACCGGAGCGTCTTCTCGCACGAATGTGCCGAGGCCTCTTCGCTTCTCGATCACGCCCTGTGATTCGAGCTGTGCATAGGCATGGACCACTGTGTTTGGGTTCACACTTAGCTTGGCAGCCAGATCGCGCGCAGAAGGCAGTTTCTCGCCGGGTGCCAGTGCACCGCGTGCCAACATCTGGTGCACGTTCTTGGCAATCTGCTCGAAGATGGGTCCGGCATTCATGTCAAGGCTCCAGTCGTCTTTGTTCGCTGTCATCATGATGACCCCTTCTCCGTCACATCGCGTTCCAACGCTCTCTCCGCTTGTGCCCGCTCGACCCGGAGCTTCCTTCGTCCGAATCCAGACATGGGGAGGGCAGCAAGCAGGCAACCGGCGGAGGGCACCACAGCCTGCTTGCGCCGCGTTGGTTTTCGTTCTCTATCTAAGTTTCCGACAGATCCTGTCGGATGAATGATTGCGGTTTTCGTCGTCATGGTGTGTTAGTTTACTAGTACACCGGACGGTTGTCAAGGCGGGCAGCCAAAGGCTGCCCTTGCGTGCGCGAACCGCCCTTCGATGGGATCATGCGGTTCGACAGAGAACGCAGTTCAGCGCATGCGTTCTCTGGTGAGTTGGGCGCGTCAGAGAAGACAGGATCTGCGGTTGTCTTCTCTGGTTGGGGAGCTATCCGACTAGGTGATAGCTCCACCTAGTGGACCGGTGACAGCCTGAAGGCTGCCCTTGGGTGCGCGAACCGTTTCTGGATGGGATCAATCGGTTCGGCAGAGAACGCCGGTCATCTGAATGCGTTCTCTGGATGGTTGGCGCGTCAGAGAAGACAGGATCTGCCGTTGGGAATGATCTCGGCTATGCTACCTACATGAAGGTGCTACGTGCTGCTGCTTTGCTCTTTTGCCTGATCACACTGCTGTTGGGAATCTCCTCACATGCCACGGAGTCAACTGCATCGGGCGAGTCCACTTCGAGTGAAGTCGCGTCGATCTCGAAGCGGCTTGAGATCGCCATTGACAGCATTCTGCCGATCTCGCGGGAACTGACGATTCGGAGAAGGATCGCTCAGGCGACATTTTGCCTTCCTCAGAGCATCCTAGGGGGATTGCTATATGGGTTGCTTCAGCTTTCAGGCAGTGTTGTAGGTACCGCGACGATGAATGAGGTCACGATTGTAGTAACCGATGCACCTGTGGCCGTCTCATTGGGCGCCTACATCGTTGTCCACGAATCCCTCATCAGAGAGAACGTGTTGCGACACGAGTACGGGCATACGATGCAGGGCTACAAGCATGGCCCTTTCTTCTTGCTGCTCGAAGGTACGGTTTCGTTGGTGCAGGCAGCTATCTCGTTGATCTCACCCTCTTTCGCAGCTGGCTACTACGATCGATGGCCAGAAGATGAAGCTACCGCTCTGGGGGCGAGAATCTAGGACCCTCCTAGGAGAAGGGATCAGAGCTTGAACTCGTACAGATCCTTCTGCCATTTCGGGTGCATGCCTACTGACCCATAGAGGCGGAGTGCGCCGGTGGTGTTGTCTGCGTCGACATCGAGTTCGATTCTGGCTCGATCGGCTTCGTAGTAAGCGCGGAACGCATGCTGCAGTAGCGCCTTGCCGATGCCGCGGGCACGCCAGTCAGGCCTCACGCCAAGCGTGAAGACGTAGGCGAGATCTTCCTCGCCGGGCCAGTGGGCGGTGCCGAGACAGTGTCCGACAGGCTCTGCTCCCTCGAAAGCTAGAAACCAGAGGTTGGGATCGAGATTCGGATCGTCTGCGAACCAGCGCTGGTAGAAGCCGATGTCCTGTTCTAGTGATCGGGGCACATGACCCCAATGCGCTTGGAACGATTCCTGGTGCACCGTCGAGGGCATGGGCAGGTCCTGCGCTGGATCGATCGAACGCGCCGTAATGCCCTCGGGGAACGTTGCGGGTGCTGGCGGTGAGTCCAGATCGACGCGCATTCGGACGAAGTGTCTCACGAGCTTGAAGCCACGCTCCGTCAACTGCTGCGCACGAGCAACGTCTTCAGACGGCAGCTTGATCGTGATGCTTTCTGCTGCAGGCGGCGTGTGGCGTTTGCCTGCTGCACG
>Ga0180430_10003942_pt1 | contig 12654 bp, 10 predicted proteins | sample SS_ome_9_FD_132999 | JGI IMG/M metagenome (GOLD analysis project Ga0180430, IMG submission 132999) | Hypersaline lake sediment archaeal communities from the Salton Sea, California, USA - SS_1_S_2 metaG | ecosystem: Environmental > Aquatic > Non-marine Saline and Alkaline > Hypersaline >... | reverse complement strand
GGGCGCGCAGGGCACGGCACTCGATATCGATCACGGCACGTTCCCATTCGTTACTTCTTCGAACACGTGTTCCGGCGGTGCGCTTTCAGGTTCCGGCGTGGGCCCTACGGCCATAGACGACGTCGTGGGCATCGTGAAGGCATATACAACGCGCGTGGGGCAGGGACCATTCCCCACTGAGATTGAGGACGCATGCGGGACGCATATGCAGGACAAGGGCAAGGAGTTTGGAGCCACGACAGGACGTAGACGGCGCTGTGGATGGTTCGATGCGGTGCTGGTGCGCCATGCAGCGCGTGTTAACGGCCTCACAAAGCTCGTCCTGACCAAGCTGGATGTCCTGGCAGGCCTTAAGGAGTTAAAGGTGTGCGTGGGTTATGAGCTGGACGGCAAGCGAATCGAGCATATGCCTGCTGATGCCAAGGCCTTGGATCGTGTGAGCTGCATCTATGAGGAGTGCGAGGGGTGGAAGGGCGATATCGCGGATGCGCGGAAGATGGATGAGCTGCCGGAGGCGGCGCAGCGTTACGTTGCCATGCTTGCGGATTTGGTCGGCGTGCCGATCGATATCGTTTCAGTTGGGCCCGACCGCCGCGCAAACATCATCATACGCAATATTTTCTAAAACAGACTGCTGATTGTTCCACTGGCCATATTGAGTCTAATAAAAAGGTGTCCGACACTGGTGTCCGACACCAGTGTCGGACACAACGTTAATGGGTATAGTGAGATATTGGTCTTCAATGTATTAAATTGTAATGACTATTTCTGAAACAGTTGTTGTTCACGCGGATGCAGTTATCCACAGTTTCGATATCGAGCCGAAGCCGTTGGATCGATTAGTCGATGAGTATTTTCGTAAGCATCGTGAACTCAATTCTCGGACTCGTCGAGCCATTGCTGATGTCGTGTTCAACGTTATCCGATGGCGTCTGCGCATTGAGGATGCCCTGAGCGGGCAGGGGATCAAGAAGCCGACGCGCGAGCAGATAGTGGGACACTACCTCGAAAATGCCCCTTTCGACATATCTGGGATGCCTTCCAAGAAATCTTTAGGCGTGGTTGCTGCGCATTATTCGTTGCCCGAGTGGTTCGTGAAGCGACTCATCAAGCAACGGGGTGACGAAGATGCCTATAGGCTCATGGCTGCATTCAAAACAGAAGCTCCCGTTACGTTGCGAACGAACACGCTGAAATCATCGAGGGATGAACTTGTGGCCACGCTTGAGAAAGCTGGTCAGGATGTTCAAGCGACCGAGTATTCGCCGTATGGCATTACTCTCAAAAAGCGCGCTGCGTTAGCCGCAGATGAGAGCTTCAAGCTTGGTCTCTTCGAGATGCAGGACGAGGCAAGTCAGCTAGCGTCGATGATTGTAGCTCCCGAACCCGGTGAAATTATTTTGGATGCCTGTGCGGGTGCTGGTGGCAAGGCGCTAATGCTTGCAATGCTGATGAACGATGCTGGAACGATCGTTGCCGCCGATATTGACGAGAGAAAGCTTAAGTATCTCGAAAAACGTGCTGAGCGTGCAGGTGTTCAATCGATCTCAATACAAGCGACTAAGGATCTCGAGCGTGTGGAAAAATATCGAGGCCAGTGCGATGCGGTGTTGCTCGATGTTCCGTGTTCAGGCTCAGGCACACTAAGACGATCTCCTGATCTCGCATTTCGTCTAAAGGAAGACGATTTGGAAGCTTTCGCGGCAATGCAGCGCGAGCTCTTGCAGGAATATTCTTCATGGCTAAAACCCGGCGGACGTTTGATCTATTCGACGTGCAGCGTTCTTGAAGAGGAGAACGAGCGAATCGTGGAAGACTTCATGCATTCGAGTGGGTTTTCAGGCTTGGGGCGGGAGTGCATGGCCAAAGCGGGTATCGACCAGAAGTTCATTACGCCGGAAGGGTACTTCAAGGCTCTACCATCAAAATCGTCGATGGATGGTTTCTTTGCATGCGTGATGGGAAAGCCTGCTAACAGATGACCCGCCTATGCTAAAGCTTCGGCGGGTTGTTATCACTGTAGAAACCAAGGTAAATAAAAACCGAGGCGGGTAGCTGGCGGGCCAAACCTCCTTCTACAGAGCCCTAATCGGGCTATTGACGGTGGCGCCGCTTCACCCCCACCTCAGCAGTACCATTATACAGCATATATCGCCTAAATGCCCCTCAATTGCCGGTGTGTGCACAAAACGTATTGACATCTGGGTAGTTAGAGGAGATATTTTGAAAGTGACATTTATGGAAATACTGTAATTTAAAGGGGTTTTCCCCGAGGAGAGACTAGAACATGGCAGCAGACAAATCGGTACTCACCACATTCGAAGCAGCAAAGCTTTGCAATGTGAGCTACAACACAATCAAGAATTGGATCAAACGCGGCATGCTTCAGGCCTACCGCACCGCCGGTGGTCATCTTCGCATCAAGCGCGAGGAGCTGGAACGTTTTGCACGCGAGCATTCGATCCCGCTAGCCGATCGTGGTCGCGCAGTTGGACGCCGCGTCCTCATCGTCGACGACGAAGAACCAATCCGCGAAGTGCTCGTTGAGTTGCTCTCTCAGTATCCGGAGCGCTTGGAAGTCTACACAGCAGCCGATGGTTTTGAAGCGGGTTCCTTGGTAGAGAGCTTGCGTCCGGATCTCATCATTCTTGACCTGGTCATGCCAGGCCTCGACGGATTTAAGGTTTGTCAGCGAGTCCGTTCGTCGGAGCGCACGCAGCATGCGCGCATACTCGTGCTCACGGGTTTTCCGTCAGAGCAAAATATTCAGCGAGTGTCGAGCATGGGCGCTGACAGTTGCCTAGCAAAACCGATCGACCGCAAGATCCTCTTTGATTCAGTCGCTACGTTGCTCAAGCCGAAGGGCAAGGTGCGCAAGCAGGTACGTCCCTCAGTGAAAGGGAGTTCGTGACGCCGAAGCAATCCCCATCCGAGCTGGAACGTTGGCGCGATGTCGCGATGGATATGCAGCCGATCAGCGCCTTGGGACAGCTGACTCAGATGGTGGCGCACGATCTCAACAATCAATTCCAGTCAATGGTGCTTCATCTCGAGATGCTCAAGCCCTTGGGCGAGCAGGATGAAAAGGTTCGCAAGCATATCACCCGCATTGCCGAGGCTCTGGATAAGGCACAGGCTTTCGTCACTTACCTCCGCGATGTACGCATGAAGAGCGAGAAGGGCTCGGAAGCAAATGTAGAGGACGTGATCGAAGGCATCGTGCATCTCATGGAAGGTACGTTCAAGCGCACAAATGTAACCGTAGAGATTTCTTGTGCCGACGATCTTCCGCTCATCGGAATGTCGATGTTGCTCGTACACGAGGTCCTTCTCAATGTGATCATGAATGCCGTTGAGGCTAGCGAAAATGGTGGTGTGCTGACCATTCACGCTAACCTTCAGGATAACAAGGTCGTCGTGGTTGTCAGTGATCCCGGTACAGGAATTGGCGACGAAGACTCAGCGCGTGTTGCTGAGCCATTTTTTACGACGAAGGGTGAAGGCCACCACGGTCTTGGCCTGACTGTCGCAAATTCAGTTTTGAGCGAGGCTGGCGGCTCTATGGCCTTTTGCAAGGCAGAAAACGGTGGGGCAAGCGTGCAGGTAGCACTGCCCCGCGCCCCGCATCCATAGTGGCACAAGGCCCAGTATTGTGCTAGTATACGTGGGCTTTGCGAACTGACGGCCGTGGGGGATACATGAGGCGATCGTGGTATTTTGTGCTTGGTGGCATCGCGTTCGGCGTGCTCTTTTGGTTTGTTGATTCACTTCTCGACTATTTCTTCTTCTATAAATTTGAAATTACTTCGATGCGTATTCCGGCGCACGAGATCTACGTGCGCATAATCGTGTTCACGCTTTTCGTGATCGCCGGCATCATAATGGGGCGAGTTTATTCGAGATACTCGCGCAATCAGGAGTTGCTTGAAAATGCCAGCAATATCTGGGCGCGCACCTTTGACTCTCTAAGCCAGGCGGTTTCTGTCCATACAAAGGACTTTACCGTAGTCAACGCCAACCAGGCAATGTGCGATATTCTTGGCAAGAAGCGGGATGAAGTCATTGGCAGCAAGTGCTACGAGCTCCTTCACCACACGCATAAACCCATAGACGTGTGTCCTTGCGTGCTTTCGCATGGAAGCGGGGAGTCAGCTACTTGTGAGTTTCATGAACCTGTGGTGGGCAAGTGGATCGAGGAGACGACCGCACCAATTCTTGACGACCGCGGCAATATGTTCGCCTTCGTACACATGATGGTCGATGTCACCAGGCAGAAGGAGAAAGAACAGTCGCTCGAAGAGCAGATCGCTCTATACGAGAAGATAGTCGATAGTCCAGCTGAAGCCATAGTAGTTGTTCAGGATGAGAGGTTCATGTTTGCTAGCAAGCCGATGGCAAAGATCATGGGTTACTCGCAGGATGAGCTGATGGCAAAACGTTTTACTGATTTTATTCATCCCGATGATCTCTCGATCGTGCGAGAGCGAAATCGTCAGTATTTGGACGGACAACTTGTTCCTACCGTTTATCCTTTCAGGGTCATGACCAAAACCGGTGATGTGAGATGGCTCGAGATCAATACGACGCTCATAGACTGGAATGATAGACAGGCCATCCTTGCCATCGTTGAGGATACAACTGAGCGCATGCAGCAACAGTCGCGACTTCAGCAGGGCCTGATGAAGTACTCGCAGCTTCTTTCAAACATGACCAGCGGCGTGGTCGTCTACGATGTCGTGGGCGATGGTCAGGAATACGTCGTTAAGGAGATCAATAAAGCTGCTGAACGCTTAGAGGGTATCGGCAAGGAAGACGCCGTTGGCAAGAATGTGCGCGATGTGTTTCCTGGGATGGCCACCAGCGGGCTGATAGAGGTCTACAAAGAAGTCTGGAAAACAGGTAAGTCCTGCCAGCGCTTTCGTGAGATCACAACGCCCGAGGGCAAAACGGCCTGGCGGGTAAATTACGTGCAACGTCTGCAGAGCAATGAGATCGCCGATATGTTTGAGGACGTCACAGATAAGCGACGAGCGGAAATAGCGCGAGAGGAGATGGAGAATCGCTATCGTTCCGTCATGAACAATGCCACGGAGGCTATTTTTATTGCTCAGGATGGAGTGTTCGTTCTCACAAACCCAAAGGTGAGTTCGATCACCGGCTACTCAACCGAGGAACTTGCCAGCAAGGAGTTTGCTAATCTAATTCATCCAGATGATCAGGCTATGGTGATTGAAAACTATGAGAAACGTCTCAAGGGTGAGAAAACCACCTCGCAGGATCCTTTTCGTCTCATCGACAAGGCTGGGCATGTACACTGGGTTGAGATCAACGCGGTGAGGATCACTTGGAACGATAAGCTGGCTACGCTTAATTTCTTAAGCGATGTGACGGACAGATGGCATGCGGAGGAAGAGTTGAGGGAGAGTGAGGAGCGCTTCCGCAAGCTCAACGAAGCATCGTTTGAAGGCGTGATCATTCATGAGGAAGGCGTGATAATCGATGCCAATACTCCAGCCATGAAGCTGCTTGGATACGCATGGCAGGAGGCAAAGGGTTCGCGGCTCGTTGATGTCGTTACACCTGCTTGCCGCCATATCATTGCGGACATCGTTCGGGGCCTGTTCGATGCGCCACGTGAGGTCGAGTTTATTCATAGTGACGGGAAACATCTGCTCGTCGAGGTTCGCGGCAAAGAAATGCCATACAAAGGTCGCACGGTCGGCGTTCTTGCCGTGCGCGACGTAGAGGAACGCAAGCACGCTGAGGGTGAGCTCAGAAAGCGTATGGAAGAAATCGAACGACTAAACGAATATCTCGTTGGTCGCGAGATGCGCATCATCGAGATAAAGAAAGAAGTGAACGAGCTACTCAACGAGATGGACCGTACGGCACGCTATAAAGTCTAAAAAAACAAGAAGTAGGAAGTATGAGGTATGAAGTAGAAAAAATAAAAATCATCCTCCTACTTCTTATTTCGTACTTCTTACTTCGTTCGGCTTTACAACTTGACCGGCTCGCACAAATTCTTACCTTCCTTGGCGGCGCGACCGCAGATATGACAGATATACTGTGCATCCTTTGCGGCTTCAGCCACTGCCTGCATATTGCGCTTGGCTGTTAGCTCGCAAAGATGGTTTTCGTGGCCAGGGTGTGGCTGTGTGAGATCTCTTTCCGGTGCTGTCAGTGGCTTCGTCGTCATGGTGTGTCTCCTTGTTCAGGTCGTGGATACTACAATAAATGCTATTTTATGGCAATTCGATAGTATTCCAGGCGTTTGACTGCGATGTCGTGCCAGGAATATGAGCGCGCGGTACTGGCCGCCTTGGCACCAAGGGTCTGAAGCTCATCATTCGGAAGGGAGAGGAGTTTGATGACCGAGTCAGCCAGGCCCTTTGCGTCATCTGGTTCTATAACATCGCCGACAACGAATTTGCCCATCTGGCCGACGTCAGTAGCTATTACAGGTAGCTCACAGCCCATTGCTTCCAGAGCAGCGACCCCAAAACCCTCGTTGCGCGAGGGTAGTACGCTGAGATCCGCGATATTGTTGTATTCTGCGATGACGGCGGGCGGCTGATGGCCCATGAAGCGAATATTTGTGAGGTGTTCTGGTGGTGGAGGGCCATCGGTATATACATCCTCAAGATTGCCGGATCCAAATATCATGATCGTGCATGGCGTCTTCGACTGAATCACGGCGTTTGCCATGATGAGCGTATCGATTCCTTTTGTCTTGGAAAGCTTGGCCACACAAGTAACTACGGGGAGATCAGGGTCCTCATGCATGCCGTACTTTTCAAACACAGTTTTTCGGTCCAGCTTTTCTGCCTTGAATAGACTCTGGTCATATCCGTTGGGTATGTAGATTACCTTGTCTCTCGGAATGCCATACATGTTCGTAAGATCGTCGATGGCATTTTCATTTATGGTAAATAGGAAGCGTGAGTTCATTGCACATTCCGCTGCGTAAGGCTGCATGCGCTCGTCGTATTTAAAACCCATCTGATCTGAGTTGTGAGTGCCTACGACGTACGGTACACCGAGCTTGCTGAAGACATAACCCATGAGCCAGGCATGCTCGGTTTCTACAACATCCGGCTTGAATTCATCAATGGCTTTGGAGAACTCACTTTTGAAAAGATCGATCAGTGCCTTCAGCTCCTTTTCACTCAGATCCTTGTAAGTCTTGGCATCTGGTGCACGGGGATTCGGATCGGCGATCATGAGCGGGAAGGTTTCAAATTTCACGCCTCCGTGCTTCACCGGGAATTTGATGATGTGATAGAGATCTGGATTCCCATAATACTTCTCGCTGTCAGCTGAGGGGATGCCGGCATCTGGAAAGATGATTTTAACCTGATGGCCGAGCCCTATGAGTTCCTGGGAAACTCCCTCAATTACTGATCCTGCCCCGGTACCCCAGGACCCCGTGTTCGTGAAGAGTATTCGCATCGAATATTAGTAACAGATTCAGAGGGTTAAGTCCAAAAGACGCTCAGTTGACAAAGCCCTGGTCGCATAATATACAGCGCGTCCAACTTATCAGGGAGGGGATATGCAGATCACCGCAGCTACCGGATGCACATTACCATCACTCAAAGGCTGGAAACCAATACAAGGTCTGACAGATCCATTTTTTGGCAATCAGCGTCCAGAGCTATGGCAGCAGATTTGTAAGTGCTGCACTGATTGCGCTGGACTTTCAGCCTCGGCTGCGCGATTTGGTGACGGCGGCGGCTCATCCGTCAATGGAGGATCGTCATTGCCACCTTCGGCGCCTCCGGCAAGCAACGGTGAAGGTGGAGGAGGATTACCAAAAGTGAAGATAGGCGACTTGATGCAACCCGGAAAACCAAAATTTGGAACGAGCGGCGTCCGCGGTCTAGTGACCGAATTAACGGATGAGAACTGTTACTTATATACGCTTGGATTTCTTCAGCACCTTGAGAAACAGGGAGATATTCAGAGCGGTACGCGAGTCGCCATTGCGGGCGATCTGCGCAGTAGCACGGATCGGATCATGACGGCAGTCGGTAGAGCGATTACGGACAGGGGTTACGAGCTAGTCAATATGGGCAAGGTTCCTTCACCGACAATCGCTCTCTACGGTATTGAAGAGGGTATCCCTGCAATCATGGTAACCGGCAGTCATATCCCGGATGATCGCAACGGTATCAAGTATAACAAACCAGCGGGCGAGATTCTCAAACCTGACGAGGCGGGCATCAAGGAACAGGTTGTTGAATGGGATAAGAGCATGTTCAATGCGGACGGCTCATTTGCGGTTCAAGCTACATTGCCCGCAGCGCAGGATGTTGCTCGGGCAAATTTTGTGAAGCGCTATCTGGACTTCTTCCCGAAAGATTTCCTGGCAGGTAAGACGGTTGGCCTCTATCAGCACAGTGCGGTTGGCCGTGACATCTTCAAGGAGATACTCGAGGGTTTGGGTGCAACGGTTGTTGCTATAGGTCGGAGCGAGAAGTTTATTCCAGTAGACACTGAAGCAATGAGTGATGATGATAAGGCATTGGCCAAGGCTGAAGCTCCAAAATACTTCGCTCTCGTGTCGACCGACGGTGACAGCGATCGTCCGCTGATCTCAGGACAGAACGGCGAGTGGTTCCGCGGCGATGTCTTAGGTATCCTGGTCAGTAAATTCCTGAATGCTGGTGCTGTTGCGACGCCAGTTAGCTGCAACACGGCGCTTGAGAAATCCGGATGGTTTACCGATATCCGTAGGACTCGCATCGGTTCCCCCTACGTAATCGCCGCCATGGAAGAGGCTCTGGCAGATGGCAGAGATCGCGTGGTGAGTTACGAGGCGAACGGCGGTTTCTTGACCGCTAACGATGTCGAGATGTTTGGCCATAAACTCACAGCGCTGCCAACGCGCGATGCGTTTCTGCCTATTCTTGGCGTGCTCTGGACAGCTGTTGATGAACAGAATGGGGTTGCTGATCTGCTGAAGTCATTGCCGCCTCGCTTTACGGCCAGCGGAGTTTTGAGGGGTATTGAGCCCGAGCAGAGTAACGCCATTCTTTCAGAGTTCAAGACGGGTGACTTCGAAGCTGATAAGCGCGCTATCGAAAAATACTTTAGCGAAAAGTTCGGTCAGGTGAAGAGCATCGACACAACCGACGGAGTTCGTATTACGCTCGAAAGCGAAGAGGTCATACATTTCCGTCCGTCCGGCAATGAGCCGGTAATGAGATGCTACACCGAAGCCGATACTGAGGAGCGCGCTGTCAAGATGCGTGGCATCGCTCTGTCTATCATTGAGAGTCTCAAGGGCTGAACGTAGATGAAATCCTATCGTGAAGAATTTGCGGTCACTACAAAGACCCGGCGAGCCTTTGTAAACATTACCCCAAAGGTCGAGGACGCGCTTGCAAAGAGCGGGATCAAGGAAGGGATGTGTTTGGTCAATCCCATGCACATCACCGCAAGTGTTTTCATTAACGATAACGAGTCTGGTCTTCATCACGACTACGAAAAATTCCTCGAGCGAATAGCCCCACACGCGCCCATCGAACAGTATCGCCACAACGACACCGGCGAGGACAATGCCGATGCTCACATCAAGCGTCAGCTGATGGGCCGCGAGGTAGTCGTCGCTGTGACAAAAGGTAAGCTGGATTTTGGAACCTGGGAGCAGATCTTCTATGGCGAGTTCGACGGCCGCCGCCCAAAACGCATCCTGGTCAAAATTATAGGTGAATGATGTCGCTTCTAACTAGTTGTAATTATGGGTGAATTAGATACCGCGCAACGCTTTTTCACGGAGGCCGATAAGTATGTAGTCAGGAGGAGTTTCGTATGTCGGGAAAAGGGATCGGTCTAAATCAGCTGCTTTCCTACTATCAGAGCGTCCTTCCTCCCAATTGGCTCGCCCATGTTTCCAGCAAAAGCGATTTGGATGGTGTCATAAGCCAAGCGGAGCGGAAGGGCCTTAGCGTCGCATCCATCGAAGCCGTTGAACAAGGCATCTCAGCCGCTGATCCATATTATGCTGCCGGTCTTGATGTTGCCCCTGATGACGAGGGCACGCATGAAGCGTCTGCGAACTCAGATTTCCGCTATAGCTCGCGTGTTGTTCGGTGGAATGACCTGCACGCAGATGGCGAGTTGGGCACAAAGCTTAGTTTTGGTAATTACGGAAGTGTTTGGTTCAATGATGAATACCGAGTTGTAACCGAAAATATGGAACCAGGATCTACGATTTTAGCCGCGTTTGTGCCTAGAGTTCGAATGGGTGGAATTTTGGTGCTCCCTCACATTCTCGATATGAAGAGCAAGAGGCAGCACCACCTTGCGCAGGAGGGGGCGGAGCCGAATTCACCTTTGTTTGAGGTAAAGGGCAACAGGTCTGTTTTTCATCTTCAGGCCGATGTCGCTGCTAGAATAGGGGCGCAACAATGTCTCTATTGTTTGGAGATGTATAAGTTTATAAAGGGCTTTGCCAAGCATGGTATAGGGATGGGTGAAATAAACGCAGGGTTTTTGTTCGTTGATGGAACCAAGTCCTCAGAGAGAAAGTACGGTACTCCGCCGCCGCAAATACAGCAATTCATAGGTGCTGCTCTTATGCTTGGAGTGCGCGTGTCGCAAATCAGAGTCGTTGAATCATCTCTTCGCCCAACAGATGGTGCGCTAGCCTTTGAGCCAAAAGTTCCAGGGCTTGTATTTGGAGAAAGGGTGTTATGTGATTTGACGAGTGATGACCGGGTTGACCTTCGAGCACAATTTGAAGCATCCATGCGATTTCGCGATGAGCTGCAAACGCTTTTTAGTTCGCGCGTCATCCGTAACCGCATTTGGACCTATCACGTGCCGATATCCATTGCTGCCGCAAACGGCAGCCCAAATTCCCTGGCGGGAAGGTTTCGATCCTTGAGATCGGCAGCCCGGAAGTACCCCAAAGGAGCCGATCTGGGGAAATGGCTTATTTCTGCACATGTGCGCTGGCAGGAGGATTTACCTCCGCTGTTCTGATCGACTATTTTTTTTAATGATGTAACCCTCCCTAGATGCTATAAAATTCACCCTTGTTTTGAAAAATGGACCGCTTTGGAGAATCTATAGATGACCGGCAAGAAGCCCTCTAAATTTGCCTCAGCAGAACGTTCAAGCGCCGATCAGATTGCAGCCGAGCACAAGTCAGTTTCTCAGCACATTCTCAAGGACCCTTTTGCACGCAAGATGATGGATCTGGTGATGGAGATCGTGATGGTTCTTGATAAGAACCGTCAGGTTGTGGCCTGCAATCAGGCGCTTTGCAATTTGTTGGAATCAAAGGACGACAAGGGGATATTAGGCAAGAGGGTAGGTGAGGTTTTTCACTGCATACATGCGGATCCGGAGACAGGCGGTTGCGGTACGGGTGAAAGCTGTAAACTGTGTGGGGCCGTCCTTGCTATGCTTGCTGCCCAGGCCCAGGACAAAGGAACGTATTCCGAGAAGTGCACAATCATTCAGAGCAATACCGGGGATGCAATTGAGCTGGCCGTTTCAGCAAGTGCCTTTGATATTGATGGCGAGAGCTATACGCTCTTTGTGGTTTTGGATATCAGCGATCAGAAACGGCGCAAAGAGATGGAACACATTTTCTTTCACGACGTTCTCAATATTTCTGGAATGATCAAGGGTTTGTCGGAGATGCTAAAAAAGGGCAACGAAGAGAGTTTTCCAGTCGTTGCCGAGCATATTGTTATCGCCACTCACAGACTCATAAGTGAGATCGAGATGCAGCGATCGTTGTCCCTTGCAGAAAATGGCGAGCTAGAGCCGAACATCGTTCCGGTGTATTCCCTGGAGCTGATTCAGAACTTGGTTGACACTTACGTTAGCTATCACGTCGCCGAGGGCAAAAAACTGGTTATCGATTCTTCGTCAAAGGATCACGAGTTTGAGAGTGATCCAGTTCTTTTGAGTCGTATCGTGGGTAACATGATTAAGAATGCTTTAGAGGCCTCCGAGGAGGGAGGTGTCGTTACCATCGGCTGTCGTAAACGTGATGGCAGCGTTGAGTTTTGGGTTCACAACGATTCCGTCATTCCAAAGGCGGCGAGGATTCAGATATTCAAACGCTCATTTACCACGAAGGGTAGCGACAGGGGCTTTGGTACATATGGCATGAAGCTGTTGAGCGAGCGCTATTTGAAGGGCAAAGTTGATTTCGAGTCGGCCCGGGGTAAGGGCACGACATTCTACGCACGTTATCCTGCATAATTACAAAACGGGGGTGTTATGCACTATAAAGATTTTCCAGTTCTTATCGTCGACCACGAGATCAATGCAGAAACTGGTGGCGGCAACGCCGTGCGCAAAATTGAGGCGGCATTAGCTGAAGAGGGTTTCAGCGTGATGCAGTCTTTTACGGCAAGGGACGCCATATCGACATTTATGGCGCATACCGAGATTAGCTGCGTGCTCGTGGAGTGGGAGCTTGAGGGCGGCAGCAAGGATAAGGCATGTGCTCGTGTGGTTGAGGATATTCGTGCGCGCAATTCCGATATGCCGATATTTATCATGACCGAACGGCACAAGCTGCAGGAGATTCCGCTAAAGATCCTGTCAAAGGTCCACGGTTATGTTTGGAAGATGGAGGATACGCCGCGCTTTATCGCTGGCAGAGTCGAGCACGCTGCGAAGGTC
>Ga0180430_10003941_pt1 | contig 12656 bp, 8 predicted proteins | sample SS_ome_9_FD_132999 | JGI IMG/M metagenome (GOLD analysis project Ga0180430, IMG submission 132999) | Hypersaline lake sediment archaeal communities from the Salton Sea, California, USA - SS_1_S_2 metaG | ecosystem: Environmental > Aquatic > Non-marine Saline and Alkaline > Hypersaline > Sediment... | reverse complement strand
CCTTTGATGTTTTTTCCATCGGGATCATACAGGAAAAGGCGTGCATTTTCGCTGAGTGAGTATTCGGAAAACAGGACCCCCAGTGAATAAGCATCCGGGGAGACCAGGTGTGCCCGCCAGATATGCATCCCGTCGCGCTCCACCCACTGTCCGTTTACATCGGGCGACAGATCCACGGGGCGTTCGGTGGCATAATGAATGGCCTTTTTCAGGCTGTTGTACTTTGCACTTTTCAGTCCGCTTACCATGAGCGGATCCTCGGGTTCCAGGAGGTACATCACCTTCGATGCATTGAAATCAGGCGTATTCATGAGCGGATGGCCTCCATGGCTCATTTGTCCTGAAAGACTGGTTCCCAGGGTGAAAAGGAAGAGAACGTATACAAAATTGAGACGGGTCCCTGGCATCGTGCTTTGTTTCCTTGTGTAACAACTGCGCCCGGTAAGCAGGCGCTATTCAGACTACAAATTTAGCAAAAAGAATGCCAATCGCACAGGTAAAGGGCAACACTGCGATCCTTTTTATTATTTTTACGCAAAAGGCAGTCACGTCACGGGTGTCTTTACTGATTAACATTTTCCTGCCTGGCGGAAGTAACCAGGCAAGGCAGTCAGGTCCCGGGCGATGTTACTGATCATCTTTTTACTGTGTAGGGAAAGTGACCAGGCAAGGCTGTCAGGTCCCGGGCGATGTTACTGATCATCTTTTTACTGTGTAAGGAAAGTGACCAGGCAAGGCAGTCACGTCCCGGGCGATGTTACTGATCATCTTTTTACTGTGTAAGGAAAGTGGTCAGGCAAGGAAGGATTGGATTTGACTGGTCAGATGATAAGGATTTAAAAAGTTATTGTTTATGGACAAATCTTCGGCAAAAGAACGTATTGAACAGCTTCGCAGGGAGTTGCACCGTCACAACCACCTCTATTATGTGGAGGCGGCACCGGAGATCAGCGATTTTGAGTTTGATCTCATGCTCCAGGAGCTGGAAGGACTGGAAAAAAAATATCCCGAATTCAGTGATGAGAATTCACCTACAAAGCGTGTGGGCAGTGACATTGTGGAGGGCTTTGAGCAGCATCCCCACGAGATCCCGATGTTGTCGCTCGGGAACACATACAGCCGTGAGGAACTGGCCGATTTTGAAGCCCGCATCAGGAAGACCATTGATGGCAAAGTGGAGTATGTGTGTGAACTGAAATACGATGGTGTGGCCATCAGTCTTACCTATGAAAACGGCAGCCTGGTGCGGGCACTTACCCGCGGCGACGGTGTGGTGGGTGATGATGTAACCACGAATGTGCGCACCATCAGGAGTATCCCGCTGAAACTGACCGGCAATGATTCCCCTTCCCGTTTCGAGATCCGCGGTGAGGTACTGATGCCGCTGGCGGGATTCAGGAAGATGAATGAGGAGCGCAGCAAGCAGGGGGAACAGGTCTTTGCCAATCCGAGGAATGCAACTGCGGGGACGTTGAAAATGCAGAATTCGGCACTCGTTGCAAAGCGTCCGCTCGACTGCTACCTGTATGCCGCGGCCATGAGGGAGCAGGTGTTTGAAACACATTTTGAGAGCCTGAATGCATGCAAGGCATGGGGATTCAAGATTCCTCCCTACAGCAAGCTGGTGGGCAGCCTGGAGGAGGTGTATACTTTCATCGATCATTGGGCCGGAAAGCGGGAAGAGCTGCCTTTCGAGATCGACGGTGTGGTGGTGAAGGTCAACAGCCTGGAGCAGCAACGGATCCTGGGATTTACAGCCAAGACGCCAAGGTGGGCCATCGCCTATAAATTCAAGGCCCAGCAGGCATCGACGAAACTGCAGGGTGTCGATTTCCAGGTAGGAAGAACGGGTGCCGTGACGCCTGTTGCCAACCTGGCGCCGGTGCAGCTGGCCGGAACAACCGTAAAGCGAGCATCCCTGCACAATGCAGACCAGGTGGAACTGCTCGACTTGCGGGAAGGGGATGTGGTATTTGTTGAAAAGGGTGGTGACATCATCCCGAAGATCGTTGGTGTGGACAAGGCGCATCGCACCGGTGATCCTCCGGCGATCCGTTTTATCCGGCATTGTCCAGAATGCGGTACGGAGCTGGTGCGGTTGCCGGGAGAAGCGGCCCATTATTGTCCCAACGCCTATGGTTGTCCGCCGCAGATCAGGGAACGCATCGAACATTTTATCAGCAGGAAGGCCATGAACATCAATGCAGCCGGTGCGACCATTGCGCAGTTGTATAACGAGGGTCTGGTCAGCAATCCTGCCGACCTGTACCAGTTGAAATATGAAGACATCATCGGGCTCGAACGCTTCGCGGAGAAATCCTCGCGAAACCTGGTTGACAGCATCAGGGGTTCACGTGAAGTCCCTTTCCCGCGGGTTTTGTATGCACTGGGCATACGGTATGTGGGTGAGACGGTTGCGAAAATACTGGCGCGGCATTTCGGGTCCATCCATCGTTTACGGGAAGCTTCCATGGAGGAACTGGTGGAGGTGGAGGAGATCGGTGAACGCATCGCGGGCTCTGTGATCAGCTTTTTTGAAGATCCGAAAAACAATGAGATCATCGGTGCGCTGGAACAGGCCGGTTTGCAGCTGGAGCTCGAACAGACGGCCGATGCAGACAGTGCTTCTGACAAGCTCAGAGGCCAGACATTCGTCATTTCAGGAAAATTTTCAGATTATTCCAGGGACGAACTGAAAGAACTGGTGGAAAAAAACGGTGGGAAGAATGTGGGTTCGGTCAGTTCGAAAACCTCCTATATCCTTGCAGGAGAGAACATGGGACCGGAGAAACTTAAGAAGGCCGAAGCATTGGGAATCCCTGTCATTTCGGTGGAGGATTTCATGGAATTGATTAAAGACTGAAATTGTCCTGCAAATATTGTATTTTTGATCCTCGAATGAACCAGTTGAGCAATTATATCGGCAAAAGTCTTCTGAAAAGACGCAGCAAAAAAGTGGACAGGGACAAATCTGTCCAGAATTTTGAAACCGCAAAACGAGCTGTGATCCTGTTCGACACGGCATTGCCACACTGTTTTCCCCCGATCAAGGAGTTTACGAAATTCCTGAAAAAGCAAGGGATTAAAACTTCGGTTTTCGGCTATGTGGGAGAAAAGGAGACACCGCAGGAAATGTTGCTGTGGGCCGATTTTGAGTTCATTACACGGAAGGACATCAGCTGGTATGGGGGTCCCAAAGGTGAAAAAGCAGAACTGTATTTCAGCAAGGAGCCTGACATGCTGTTTGTGATCAGTTTTAAAGAAAACCTGACAGTAGAATATCTATCACAGCTATCCACGGCAAAGTTCAAGATCGGCTGCTATGCGGAGGATGACCTTTGCGACCTCGACCTGATGATCAATCCTGCAAACAAAGACTGCGAAGTCAGTTATTTCATTGAACAAGTCAAACATTACATCACATTATTACAACCATCAAAGTAATTTTTCTATGGCAAACCGTGCAGATTTCAGAGGCACTGGTGTGGCGATGATCACGCCTTTTAAGAACGACGGATCACTGAATGTTGAACAACTGGAGGTACATACCGACAGGTTGATTGAAAATGGGGTCGAATATCTTGTGGCACTTGGGACCACGGCAGAGACCCCTACCCTTTCAAAGGAAGAAAAGCTGAAGATCATCGAAGTGACCAGGAAGGTGAACGGTGGAAGGGTGCCCCTGGTGGTGGGAGCCGGCGGCAACAGCACCGAGGAAGTAGTTGGGTGGATCAGGGAGATTGGTACCGAGGGGATCGATGCCTACCTGAGTGTGGCGCCCTATTACAACAAACCTTCGCAGCAGGGTATGAAAGCGCATTTTTCCACAATTGCGGCCAGTGCTGAACTGCCATTGATGTTGTACAATGTGCCCGGAAGGACTGGGTCGAATATTACCGCTGATACGACCCTTGAACTGGCGCATGAACTCGGCAGCAAGATTGCCGCGATCAAGGAGGCATCGGGCGATTTGTCGCAGATCATGCGGATCATCAGGGACAAACCCGAAGGATTCCAGGTGGTATCGGGAGATGATGCCATCACCCTGGCCATGATTTCCCTGGGCGGGTCAGGCGTGGTTTCCGTGATTGGAAATGCCCTTCCGGACCTGTTTTCTTCCATGGTGCGTGATGCACTTGCAGGAGACCTGGATGCGGCGAGGGAAAAGCATTACAGGGTATTGCCCCTGATCGACCTTATTTTCCGCGAAGGGAATCCATGTGGTGTAAAAGCGCTGATGGAGGAGCTGGGATATGGTGCCAGTAACCTGCGGCTTCCTTTGATAACTGCCACCAACGCACTGGCACAGGAACTCCGGTCAGCAGCACAACAACTGTAAGCTTTTACAGCGTCGGCAGGCGGAGGAATAACCATAACTGAGCAACCAGGCATTGCCGGGGCAATATGCGGCTTCGTTTTCTCCGGTATGCGGGCCTACTCGCTTCCGGGACGACCGTGGCAATTCTTGTATTTCTTGCCGCTTCCGCAGGGGCAAGGATCATTCCGGCCCACTTTCTTCTCCACGCGGACCGGCTGCACACGTTGTTGCTGGGGCCTGTCTCCACCTCCGGAAGGATCGTTGTAACCTGGTGTTTCCTGTTTGTTTGCTGCAAATTTGCTAAGGTCCATTTTCCTCGGGGCCTCGGCTTTCTGAACAGCTTTGGGATCGCGCATCGGGATATGGACCTTCATCAGCGTGGAAACCACGTCCCTGTTTACCTTGTCGATCATCTGGGTGAAAAGCTCAAAAGCTTCAAATTTGTATATCAGCAGGGGGTCCTTCTGTTCATAGGCGGCATTCCTTACCGACTGGCGGAGCTGGTCCAGTTCCCGCAGGTGTTCCTGCCAGGCCTGGTCGATGGTGGCAAGCACGATGGATTTCTCATAGGACCTCACGAGTTCAGAACCTCCGCTGTTGTAGCATTTTTCAAGGTTGGCCAGAACCTGGAATACACGCATCCCGTCAGAAACAGGAACCACGATATTTTCATATACCTGCGATTGTTTCTCGTATACATCCCTGATCACCGGCATGGCCTGCTCCGAGATGGTCTCTCGCTTCCGCTTCATCGTCTCGAGCATCAGCGCATAGATCTTTTCAATAAGTTCCCTGCTGTCAATCTTCTTGAATTCATCTTCTTTCACCGGCGATTCGATGGAGAAGATCCGGATCAGTTCCATTTTAAAACTCTCGAATTCGTCTGAGCCATGGTATGTGTTCACGATACTTTCCGTAACATCATACAGCATATTGGCGATATCCAGGCCGAGACGCTCTCCGAAGAGGGCATGTTTTCTACGTGTATAGATCACTTCGCGCTGTGAGTTCATAACATCGTCATACTCCAGGAGGTTCTTCCTGATGCCGAAGTTGTTCTCCTCCACTTTTTTCTGCGCCCGTTCAATGGATTTGGTGATCATGGAATGCTGAATCACTTCTCCCTCTTTGAGTCCCAGCCGGTCCATCAATCCTGCGATCCGGTCCGAGCTGAAGAGCCGCATCAGGTCATCTTCCAGCGAAACGTAGAACTGGGAACTTCCCGGGTCACCCTGGCGTCCTGCCCTACCACGCAACTGCCGGTCGACGCGCCGGGATTCGTGTCTTTCCGTACCGATGATCGCAAGACCTCCAGCCTTTTTAACCTCCGGGGTCAGTTTGATGTCTGTTCCCCTACCGGCCATATTGGTAGCGATGGTAACAGTACCGGGCTTACCCGCCTGTGCAACGATCTCTGCCTCGCGCTGGTGCAACTTGGCATTCAACACGTTGTGCGGGATTTTTTTCATCTTCAGCATCCTGGAAAGCAATTCAGACACTTCCACCGAGGTTGTTCCCACGAGGCTCGGTCTGCCTTCCTTCACCAGCCGTTCGATTTCGTCGATCGCTGCGTTGTATTTTTCACGCTTGGTTTTATAGATGAGGTCCTCCCTGTCGTCGCGGACGATGGGCCGGTTGGTGGGGATCACCATCACATCCAGCTTATAGATATCCCACAGCTCACCTGCTTCTGTCTCGGCCGTACCTGTCATCCCTGCGAGTTTGTGGTACATCCTGAAGTAGTTTTGCAGGGTAATGGTTGCCCATGTTTGCGTGGCCGCCTCCACCTTCACATTTTCCTTGGCTTCGATGGCCTGGTGGAGTCCGTCGGAATAGCGGCGTCCTTCCATGATCCGGCCGGTCTGCTCGTCCACGATCTTCACCTTGTTGTCCATCACCACGTATTCGATATCCTTTTCGAACATGGCGTAGGCCTTGAGCAGCTGGTTGACCGTATGGATTCTTTCGGATTTCACAGCATAATCGCGGAGCATCTGGTCCTTGGTCTCCAGCTTCTTTTTGTCATCCATTTCGGATTTTTCGATTTCAGCAATTTCGTTGCCGATATCGGGCATAATGAAGAAGTCGGGATCGTCGGAACTTCCTGTAAGCACATCGATGCCTTTATCGGTGAGTTCCACCGAGTTCATTTTTTCCTCGATGATAAAGAACAGGTCATCGGTGACCAGGTGCATATTCTTGGAGTTTTCCTGCATGTAGTGGTTCTCCGTTTTGTGCATCAGGGCCTTGTTACCCTCTTCACTGAGCAGTTTGATCAGCGACTTGTTCTTTGGCAGCGCCTTATGTGCCTGCAGCAGTTTGAATCCTGCCTTTTCTGAGTTTTCTTCACTGAGGAATTTACGTGCTTCGGTGATGATATTATTGAACAGGGCCCGTTGCGCCTGCATGAGGCGCTCCACCTTGGGCTTGTATTCCATGAATTCGTGGTTCTCCCCCTTGGGCACAGGCCCTGAGATAATCAGCGGGGTCCGGGCATCATCGATCAATACTGAATCCACCTCATCCACGATCGCGTAATTGTGTTTGCGCTGCACCAGTTCCTGGGGTGAATGGGTCATATTGTCACGCAGGTAATCAAATCCAAACTCGTTGTTGGTACCGAAGGTAATATCGCAGTTATAGGCTTTTCTCCGCGCATCGCTATTGGGTTGATGCTTGTCGATGCAGTCGACTGAGAGGCCGTGAAACTGGTAAATTGGTCCCATCCACTCCGAGTCACGTTTGGCCAGGTAATCGTTCACCGTCACCAGGTGAACGCCCTTACCGGTAAGTGCATTCAGGAATACAGGCAGTGTGGCGACAAGCGTTTTACCTTCCCCGGTTGCCATCTCTGCGATCCTTCCCTGGTGCAGGGCCACTCCGCCGATCAGCTGCACATCGTAATGCACCATGTCCCATGTAATCTCATTTCCTCCTGCCATCCACTGGTTCTTCCAGTATGCCTTGTCGCCCCTGATCTCAATATGATCGGCATTCGCTGCCAGGTCTTTGTCATAATCCAGTGCTGCTACCTCGATCGCATCATTTTCCTTGAATCTCCTGGCGGTCTCCCTGACGATCGAGAAAGCTTCCGGCAGGCATTCCTGCAGTATCTCCTCGTATTTTGCATCAATGGTCTCTTCAATCTTGTCGATCTGGTTGTAGATATCCTCCTTCAGGTTGACATCCACTTCCGGATCGTCGCCCTGCGCCTTGAGTTCAGCCATCTGGTCCTCCTCTGCCTTAACATGGTCCCTGATCCGTTGTTTCAGGGCAAAGGTGCGCTGGCGCAGTTCATCGTTCGAGAGTGTATTGAATGATTCGTAAACCTCCAGGACCTTTTCAACCATTGGCCTGACCTCTTTCATGTCACGGTCAACCTTGTTTCCAAAGAAGTTTGCAAGTAATTTTGTAATGTCCATATGTCAAATGAATAGTTGCTGATTAAGAAAGTGCAAATTTACTGATATTATTTTTCTTATTGCCGGTTGCACAGTATTTATGTGTATTCAGCTGACAAAGATCATACCATGTGTGATTATCTGCAGTTTTGTCATGGAATAAAAAAATCCGCTGCAGCCTGGACGGCCGGCAGCGGATTCTGCATAACAAAGTCAGTCAGTACATCAACAATTGTTCTATATTTTCAATTTTTGATATATACTGTTACAATTAGATTCTAAGCACCAGTACTTTCACTGCCGCGCATGCCGAGGATATCCCGGTCGAACATATAGAGGTTTTTGTCACCAACCAGTCTCAGCTTATCGATAATGTCCTTCACTGAAGCTTCCTCTTCGATCTGCTCTTCAACGAACCACTGTATCCAGTTGTGTGTGGTATAGTCCTTTTCATCGATGCACACCGCAACGATTTCGTTGATAGAGCCTGAAATGTAACGCTCATGTTCCAGCACAGCGTCGAACAGGGATGGCAGGTTTTCGAATTCCTTCGGGGGCTGATCGAGTCCCGGGATTTCAGCATTACCGTCACGTTCATTGATGTACCTGACGATTTTCAGCATGTGCATGCGTTCCTCTTCTGCCTGGGCATAGAGCCATTCGGCCACACCGCTGAATCCCTGGTTTTCGGCCCAGGATGCCATGGCGAGGTAGAGTTGTGAAGAGTAATCTTCTTTCTGTACCTGCACATTGAGTATTGCTTCTACTTTTTTGTTGATCATGTTGATAAAATTTAAATGTTATACATCAGTGCTTGCAGGTAAAGGTCATTTCAAAGGGTATAACAACCTTCTGCAAGCAGCTATCGGGGTTTACATATTACTTATAATTGCGGTACCGAATTCAGAACATTTCAGTTCATTGGCCCCTTCCATCAGCCGGGCGAAATCGTATGTTACCTGCTTTTGGGAGATGGTTTTCTGCAGCCCGGAAATGATCATGTCGGCAGCTTCGTCCCAACCCATATACTGCAGCATCATCACACCGGAAAGGATGACCGAACCGGGATTTACCTTATCCAGCCCTGCATACTTGGGTGCAGTTCCGTGGGTTGCCTCAAAGACAGCATGTCCTGTGATATAGTTGATATTTGCACCCGGGGCGATTCCTATACCGCCAACTATTGCTGCCAGTGCATCGGAGATATAGTCTCCGTTCAGGTTCATGGTTGCAATTACGCTGTATTCCGCCGGCCGTGTAAGAATCTGTTGCAGGAACGCATCAGCGATCACATCCTTGACAATGATTTTGCCTGCTTTTACAGCCTCGTCCTGCGCCTTGTTGGCAGCTTCCTTGCCCTCACTTTCAGCGATTTTGTCATACTGGTTCCAGGTGAATACCATGTCGCCAAAATCACGTTCGGCAAGTTCATAGCCCCACTGTTTGAACTGACCCTCGGTATACTTCATGATATTTCCTTTGTGTACGAGGGTCACAGAAGGTTGTTTTTCGCGGACGGCGTACTGGATGGCTGCCCTTACCAGTCGCTCCGTACCCTCTTTGGAGATCGGCTTGATGCCCAGAGATACCGTTTCCGGGAACCGGATCGAAGCTACCTTCATCTCTTCCAGCAGGAATTTCTTCAGTTTGTCGTTTTCCGGGGTACCGTGCAGCCATTCGATTCCAGCATAGATATCTTCAGAATTTTCCCTGAAAATGACCATATCGGTGGTGGTTGGGTCCTTTACCGGTGAAGGTACGCCGGCATAATACCTTACGGGGCGCAGGCATACATAAAGATCGAGGATCTGGCGCAAGGCAACATTCAGTGAGCGGATCCCGCCGCCAACCGGTGTAGTGAGCGGGCCCTTAATTGCCACGAGGTGGTCATTAATAACATCGAGGGCTTCTTCGGGCAACCATTTGCCTGTCTTGTTAAATGCTTTTTCGCCGGCGTATACTTCTTTCCATGCGATTTTACGTTTACCGCCGTAGGCTTTTTCAACTGCTGCATCGAACACCCTTACCGAGGATGCCCAGATGTCAGGACCGGTTCCGTCACCCTCAATAAAGGGAATGATGGGTTCGTCGGGAACCTGCAATTTGCCATAGTGGTTGATGATTTTTTCTGCTGCCATAAGGTTTGTTGTTTTATGTATGAATTAACAAGATTATACAAATCCGCGGTCAATTTGTTCAATTGTCAAAATCCAGGTTGAACCTTGATTTCAGTTTATCCAGGTCCGGATTCTTGTTGACCAGGTAATCGAGCTTGTCCTGGTCGGTATATACTTTTTTTACAGTGGTTTCATTATCAAGAAGATCTGTCTCAAATACATATGTTACTTCTGCAATTGTCTTCTGAAAATAGCGGGTCAGATCCGGTTTGATCCGGTGAATAAAATTTTCACGTTGTGCTTCGGTGGCCAGGCTGATTCGGATGATTCCCTTTTCTGTCAGACGGGGCACCTGCTGACTCAGTGTTGTATAGATCCTCGGGTGTGACTTTTCTATTGATGCTGCATATGCTTTCCATGCTTGCTGAATCATTTCCTCGGTCACTTCCACTTTCCCCGGAGGTTCAGGGACGGCTTTGTCAACCTGGTCATTCTCGGTGATTGCCTCATCAGCAACAGGCACTGTCCGGGGCTTTCCTTTCAGCACGCCTTTGATGGAGACGGACCTGGTGTGCACCACCTGGTTCTCCTTTCCGTTGGAGAACGGTTCAGTCTCATTCCTCTGACCTGAACCAGCTGTTTCTTCATCTGTTCCCGGGGCAGCCTGGGCTGCATCCGGCCCCCTTCCGGATGCTGGATCTGCTCCGGCACGGGTATCCCGCACTGATGCATTGTCATCGGTTGTTCCCGGTGCGGAGTCAGCCTTGCCAGGTACATTGTCCTGTCCCCTTCCCGGTGCGGAGTCTGCCTTCATGCTGTCGCCGGAAGGACCGTTTTCCTTCTCCTGGCCGGAAGCAGGTGCTGTTACTGAACCTTCTGTGGTGGCTGCCCGGCTGTCGTGCATTGATGCGTTGCCGGAGGCGGCGGAGTCTCCTGCCGGCGGTGGAGTTTTCACGGCGACATATTCCTTGTGTGGTATTTCTGTTCCTCCGGCAGCCTGTCCGGCAGTTGATCCGTGTTTTTGTGCAGAATCTGGTGTTCCGGTTCCGGACGATGTTGGTGAATCTTTTTCCTGTTGCGAACCAGGGGCTTCGTCAGCTATTTTTTTTTTTGAACCATTGTGAGGTTCGTCAGCCTGACCAGTGCCAGTTCGATGGTGAGTCGCTGGTTCCTGCTTGCGCGGAATTGCAGGTCGGCATCGTTGCATATCTCCAGTGCTTCGTAGAGAAATTCCACCGGCATTGCGCGTGCCTGTTCCAGGTATTGGTCCCTGATATTAACTCCCACATCCAGCAATACAGCCGTGGCAGCATCTTTGGATACCAGCAGGTCGCGCAGGTGAGACGCCAGTCCGCCCATGAAATTCCTTGCATCAAAACCTTTTTCAAGGATCTCGTTAAATGTCAGCATCACTGCAGCAACATTGTTCTCCAAAAAATTTGCCGTAAGCCTGAAGTAGTATTCCACATCCAGGATATTCAGATTCCCGATCACTGCTGCATAGGTGATGTTCTTTTCCGAGAAACTGACCACCTGGTCGAAGATGGACAGCGCATCACGCATGGCACCCTCGGCTTTTTGCGCGATGATATGCAGCGCATCCTCCTCAAAGGTGATGCCCTCCTCGCCGGCAATGTATTTCAGGTAATCTACGGCGTCGTTTGTTTTGATCCTGTTGAAATCGTAAATCTGGCAACGGGAAAGGATCGTGGGAATGATCTTATGCTTTTCTGTTGTTGCCAGGATAAAGATGGCATGTGCGGGTGGTTCTTCAAGCGTTTTCAGGAATGCATTGAACGCCTGCGGCGACAGCATATGGACCTCATCGATGATATAGACGCTGTATTTTCCAACCTGCGGGGGGATCCGCACCTGTTCCGTGAGTGACCGGATATCGTCCACCGAATTGTTGGAAGCTGCATCCAGTTCGTGGATATTGTAAGCCCGGTTCTCATTGAAGGACTTGCAGGATTCACATTCATTGCATGCCTCGATCGTGTCCGACAGGTTCTTGCAGTTTATGGTTTTGGCAAAAATCCTTGCGCAGGTGGTCTTTCCCACTCCCCTTGGTCCGCTGAACAGGTATGCATGCCCGAGGTGGTTGTTTTTGATGGCGTTCTTGAGCGTGGCCGTGATTGCCCCCTGTCCGACAACGCTTCGAAAGCTGTCGGGCCGGTATTTGCGGGCAGATACAATAAAATTCTCCATAGTGATCGCTCAAAAAGTGCATGTAAAGATAATGGAAAAGGAAAAAGGAAAAAGGAAAAGACGGAAGAAAAATACAGTTTCCACTGGACACGCATCACCATCATGGAATCAGGGAAGAAACCCTTCGCAATCGCACCAGTTGAAGAACGTATGTGTTCCTGTGCTTTTGCACATCGTTTTGTATATGTGAAACAGGAATGTTGTTTGATGCTGAAAAACAACCAGATAAATCTTTTAAAACTCCACTGTTTTTCCTTTGTTGTTTTCCGAAAAGTCACTACATTTGCGGTCGATTTTTTAACACATAAAAACAATTAACGTATGTTGAATCAGTATGAAACCGTTTTCATTGCAACTCCCGTTTTGTCTGAAGCCCAGATGAAGGAAACGGTTGACAAATTCAGGGGACTGATCGAGTCGGCAAAAGGCGAGATCGTCCATGAGGAAAGCTGGGGCCTGAAAAAACTGGCCTACCCCATCCAGAAAAAATCCACTGGATTTTACCACCTCCTTGAGTACAAGGTTGAAGGTGAATTTATTGACAAACTTGAAACTGAGTTTCGCCGTGACGAGCGGATCATTCGTTTTCTCACCATGAAAATGGACAAATAT
>Ga0180430_10003940_pt1 | contig 12657 bp, 6 predicted proteins | sample SS_ome_9_FD_132999 | JGI IMG/M metagenome (GOLD analysis project Ga0180430, IMG submission 132999) | Hypersaline lake sediment archaeal communities from the Salton Sea, California, USA - SS_1_S_2 metaG | ecosystem: Environmental > Aquatic > Non-marine Saline and Alkaline > Hypersaline > Sediment... | reverse complement strand
GTACAGGTAGTACGTTCCGTCATGCAGGTACAACCAGGTATCCCACATGTTACCAGTGTCCCGATGTTTGGCCTTGTAGAATATCGACTGGATTTCGGGCTTGAACGGGGGCGGCGGTTTCGACGCGATCAGGTAGCTGTTCTTACCGTCGAGGATGAGCTTTCCGTCGGTAATTTTGGCGTTTCCAACCAGTTTGGTCTCCCCGAACATCTTGCTGCCGTAGGCCGTTGAACCGTCTTTGAAAGTCCACCAGGCGACGGGCCTGATCGATTTGTGCCCCTCGTTGCCATTGGGCTTCAGGGCTGCAAGCTGCTCGCCATTCAGCGCCGAAGCGTAAATGCGAACGTCGTCGATGTCGCCGGCAAGGAAGCCTATCTCGCCCTGCCCTCCGATATATCTCAGGCCGATCAACACCTTGCATCCGGGCTTGAACGATTGCGGGGCGGTTATCTTGTACCGGGCGTATTGCTTCGCGTTGCGGTAGATCGTCACTTCATTACCGCGATAGGAGATCGCCATCTGCACGAACGCCTTTCCGTCTGGGTTTTCAGTCGCATACGCCCCCTGCCGCTTCTCGGTGCGCCTGAAGAAATCGCTGCCGGCCATCCACTTGCCGGGCGCGGCTTCACCAAACACGATACCGTCGAACCGCTCGTCTGTATCGATCATCGTCACGACACTGCCCCCCCGCTGTTTAGTGTTCGCCAGGCGGACCCACGCCACGAGCGTCTTGTCGCCGATGGTCCCAACGGTCTTCGCCGGTGGACCGGCGGCGTTCAGGGCGCCGCAACAGAATAGTACAACAAGCGTATAAAGAAGGCTTAATGACAGTTTCTTGCCATTTCCGATCATAATACACACCGCTTTCAATTTTCGAACGACGAGATGATTATCGCCCGACAATGGACCCCAGGCAAACACTTTTGTTCCGTCCGGGGCGAGGCACGGAGCAGTCGAATTGAAAAAATCAACATAAAACATTGACACGCGGCCTGGGATGAACTATACTGATGGGTTCTTCGTAAGCAGGAAGCTTCGGGGGCGTCACCCCAACCGAGTAACCACAGTGATTGATGTGCAGTTATGCTGCACGAACAGACAGCGGATGTCGTTGGCGTAAAACATGTCGCGGCGCGACCGTCGGAAAGCAGTAACATGAAGAATATACGTAGAATCAGGAATATTGGAATTTCGGCCCATATCGACTCGGGCAAGACCACCCTCAGCGAGCGGATTCTTTTTTACTCCGGGCGGATTCACAGAATACAGGAAGTACACGACGGCGGCGCAAACGGCGGGGCCACCATGGACTTCATGGACATCGAGCGCGAACGCGGTATAACGATTACCTCCGCGGCCACCCAGGTCGACTGGAGACGCAACGTAATCAACCTGATCGACACGCCCGGACACGTCGACTTCACCGTCGAAGTCGAACGATCGCTCCGCGTGCTCGACGGGGCGATCATGGTCCTCTGCGCCGTCGGAGGCGTTCAAAGCCAATCGGTAACCGTGGACCGCCAGATGAAACGCTACCGCGTACCGCGCATCGCGTTCGTCAACAAGATGGACCGCACCGGCGCCGATCCGGGGCGGGTCCGCCGCGACCTGGCTGAAAAACTCGGACTGAACGTCGTTCCGATCCAGTTGAACATGGGCGAAGGCGAAAACTTCACCGGAATAATCGACCTGGTGACCGGCGAAGCGGTGACGTTCGAGGGCAGCCGCGGCGAAAACGTCGTGCGAGGTCCCGTACCCGCTGAATACCGCCAGGCCGCAGACGAAGCCCGCGACGAAATGCTTGATGCGCTGTGCATGTTCAACGACGAGATGACGGAACTGCTGCTGAGCGACACCGAGGTCAGCGTCGCAATGATCCGCAGCACGATTCGCCAGGCCACAATAAATCGAGAAATCGTTCCGCTGATGATGGGCTCGGCGTTCAGGAACACGGGCGTCCAACCGGTTATGGACGCGGTGTGCGATTACCTGCCCGGCCCGGCCGACCGCATAGCATTCGCGAGAGACCACGACAACGAAGGCGCCGAAACGCCCCTGTCGTGCGACCCCGACGCGCCGCTGGTCGCAATGGCGTTCAAGATCGTCGACGAATCGTTCGGACAGTTAAGCTACACGCGAATCTACCAGGGACGCATGGAAAAGGGCAAACGCTATCGCAACGCGCGAACCAACGGAATGCTCCGCGTCGGACGAATAGTCCGGATGCACGCAAACGAGCGCCAGGACGTTCAGGACGCCGGCCCGGGCGACATCGTAGCGCTCGTCGCAGTCGACTGCGCCTCGGGCGACAGCATCTGCGGTGACGACGCCAACTACTCCCTCGAGAGCATCTTCGTGGCCGAACCGGTTATCTCCCTTGCGATCTCGCCGGAAAGCTCAGCCGACCAGGACCGCATGGGCAAGGCGCTCAACCGATTCATGAAGGAAGACCCCACGTTCCGCGTGTGGAGCGATCCGGAAAGCGGGCAGACCGTCATCGCCGGTATGGGCGAACTGCACCTGGACGTCTACGTCCAGCGCATGCGCCGGGAATTCAAAGCCTCCGTCACGGTCGGGGCGCCAAACGTCAGCTACCGCGAGGCGCCCACGCGCCAGGCCGAATTCAACTACCGCCACAAGAAGCAGACCGGAGGGTCGGGCCAGTTCGCACACGTCGTCGGACGCCTGATACCATTGGGCGACGACGCCGAGGATCCCTACGAGTTCGAAGACAACATCAAGGGCGGATCGATCCCCCGCGAATACATACCGGCGGTGTCCAAGGGCTTCGTATCCGCCATGGAAGAAGGCCCGATGGCGGGGTATCCGATCGTCGGATGCAAAATGGCGATCGATGACGGATCGTTCCACGCGGTGGACTCGAGCGAAATGGCGTTCCGAACGGCCGGTAAGGCCGCCTTCAGAGAAGCGTTCAGGAAATCCAAACCGTGCCTGCAGGAACCGGTAATGACCGTGGAGGTCGAGACGCCCGCGGAATTCCAGGGCTCGCTTGTGGGCGACCTGAACTCTCGCCGCGGAATGATCCTCAGCACCGACACCCGCGAGAGCTACACGGTTATCCGGGCGGAAGTCCCGCTGGCGTGCATGTTCGGATACGCCACGGTGATCCGCAGCCTGAGCAAAGGAATGGCGACCTTCTCGATGGAGACCGCCCGCTACGCCCGCGTACCTGCAAAGATCGCTGAAGAGATCATCGAACAACGCCGCCAGGCTCAATCGCAAGCGAAGAAGTAGGCGGTTGGTTAAATCCCGGTTTGACCGCAAACACCGGCGCCCCGCGCGTCGGTGTTTTTGCGCGCGGGCAGAGAATAAACCCGAGACAAACGCTGCATCGGCGCATGCCCGTTTAGCGGCGGGGCATCGCCCCGCGTTCGTCGTTTCGCACCGCAACTCAGATCGCCATCGAAAGGCGCTCGTCAAGCAATGCTCGAACGCTAAACGATATGTAAATCTCAACGCCTAGTTCAACTCCGGTTTGACGAGTTTTCCCGCGCTCTGGGCTTCGAGGTTTCTGTAGGCGCCGTAGAAAACGGAGTTCGCGTCCAACCACAGCGTGATCCGGTGCATGTCCTCGGCGGGCAGTTTGACCTTGTGATGACCCTTCCGCAGCAGCGCCAGCAGCTTCGAGACCCGGGCGCCAACCTTGCCCGGAATCGAGTAGCTGCGCTTGTTCACCACCCACCCGTCTCCGCGAGGGACGAGCCTGGCGTGACGCCTGCACGCCCCGCCCCCGTTGTCGGCCATCGCCCAGGCAAAGGGCGCCAGCGACCAGTACGACTCGCTCCATCCCAGTTCCGATATCTTTTTACCGCTCAGGTCGGGCGCCTTGTCCTTTTTCGCGTGACACTTGACGCAGTGCCTGTCGAGTACGGGCTGAACGAGGCGCGGGAAGGTCAGCGGGACCGTGGCGTCGGGGAATTCGGGCTTGAGCTTGACCGGCGCTTTGCGCATCGCGATCGGGTTACGAGGACGGTTGATCTGCTTGTGCTTGTCCTCGTGGCATCCGATGCAGACGAGCTGCTCGCCTTTGTGCGCGTAGGCGCCGGACCGCATAGACTGGACCGCCAGGCCGTTTTCATCGAGCGCCTGGAAGTAAATCAAGGCGCCTACTGGCGCCTCGAAATGGCAGCTCCCGTCCCGGGCCACCGGAACCGTTCCCAGAATCGAGCGAGTAAGCGACCCCTTGCCCAGACCGACTTCCGGATTGAACATGTGGAAGGTGGATTTGGGATGCAACTGGATCACGCGCAGCGATTTGATCTTCGTACCTTTGGGAAAGGGGAATTCCGCTTCGTAAACGTTCATCACGCTTATCGTCGCCTTCGCGTCGGGAACGCCCGAGGGTCGATCGGCGCGGGCCTGCTGCGTTCGCACGGGTATCACCGGCGGTCGTTTTCGCGGGCGAAGCGGTATGGGATCGAGGCAGTTGAGACCGTCGGGCAGGGTCGCCAGGTGAATCCGATTACCGAACGTGTCGACCAGGTACAGGTCGTGCCTTCCGCTGAACCGCCCGCCCTTGCCCGGATTGTGGACGCAGAGGTGGAAGTCCTCGCTCAGCGGCCAGGGGCTCCCGTAGGCGTAGCGGGCCCACGAGCCTTCGGCCTCGGCGAACGGTTCGTGCGGCGTGATGCGTTTGACCTGGCTGCAGCGCCGATCGTCGCGCACTCTCTGGTCGACCAGGACCATCGAACCGTAAAACAGCCCGTGGTGCGGGGTGGCGACGGCTACGAACTTGTGCGATCCGGGAATCGCGCGGCAGTGCATTTCCATGCAGGGTCGCACCTTTGGATTGTTCTCCGGGTAGTTCCCGTGATAGCTTCTGGAGTCTCGCCCGTCGGGGTAGCATATCCACGGATGGTGCGCGATGTCGGCGTCGCGGTCGATGTAGTCCCACCTGGTGTAGATTATCATCCCCTCGTTGGTAACGCTGGGGTGCCATTCGTTGGTCTCGTGGTAGCTCAGCGGTATAATGTCGGACCCGTTCGCCATCATTCCATGCAGCGTGTAGGAGGGGAACTGCGCGCCGTGACACCGCCCGTATCCGCCCCGGCGCTCGGACATAAAGACAATGCGCCCGCTGGGCAGCACGCAGGGGTCCAGATCGTTGCACGACCCGTCGGTGAGCTGGACGAGCGTTCCGGCATCATAGGTTCCTGTGACCGGATCGATCCCGGCGCTGAATATGTGGTAGGTGGATTCGGGCGACCAGTAGGACGCCCCGCGACTGGTGTAGGTGAATTTCGCCCGCGGGAACCACTGATCGCCCGGCTTGTAGGGCTGCTGATTGCCGGTCTGGGCCTCGGTCCACGCGAAGTAAACGGTGCGGGCGTCCCAGTCGAGTTCGAAGCCCTCGAAGGCTCCGCTCGACAGGAGCTTGCCCCTTGTCCGACCTTTGCTGATCTTCGTATCGCCGAGCACTTTGCGGAGGGTTGGCTTTTGGCTGAACGCCTTGTCGAGCACGAACACCCCGCCTCCGGGCGTGCCGACGAAACCGTACTGCTGCGGGCACATGTGGCGGGTGGCGGGCATGCGGCGCCCGAGGAAGATTATCCGCTCGAAGTCCAGCAACGGATTGCGAAAGGAGATTCGCCTGGAAAGCTCATAGGCTTGCTCGTACAGGGCGTATCTGGCGGTGGTGTCCTTCACAGGTGTCTTGGCCAACTTCGCCCCAAGCTCGTCGAGCACTTTGGCCTCCACCGCCAAATCCGGAGCATTCTCGGCGCCGCTCAAATACTTCAACAGCGCGCCGGCCCGACGCAGAACCACATCGACCGGATCGCGATCGGATTCCAGGATCGTCGCATCGGGCCGAACCGCCTGCTTGTAGAATCTCAGCGTTCTGGCGCGGGTCCTGATATCGTGCGCCAGCGAATCGAAAAGCTCTCGCTGCGGGGTCGAGGGCTTGTCAGTCTTGGGGATTTTCGGGAGTTTGGGGCGTTTGGCGTGTGAAATCGTAACGGCGCTCAACAACAGCGCCACTATCGCAATCGTTCGATACGAAACCATATAACCGCTCCCGGCTGAGATCATTTCTTATCGGCGCGTTTCCTGCGGGGCTTCCTGCCGCCGCGTTTCGATCCGCTCCATGCCTGCCAGAGATCTGAGAGTTCTTTGACTGTTTCGGGCTTATCCGACGCCAGATCGTTCAGTTCCACAGGATCGGCCTGCATGTCGTACAGTTCCCACGGGCGTCGGTCCCGTGCGACGAGTTTCCACTTGCCCCGCCGCACCGCCTGCCCGCGGGCATATCGCCAGTACAGCACGTCGTGGCCTTTACGCTGCTTTCCGTGGAAGATCGGCGCCATGCTCTTACCATCGAGCGGGAGTATCTCAGCGCCGTTGAATGTTTTTGGATACTCGCACCCGGCCAGGTCCAGCGCGGTGGGCATGATGTCGATGACGTGGCATACCTGGTGGGTTAATGCCCCTCCGGTCTTGATGACCCTGGGCCACTGAACGATCATCGGCAGCAGAATTCCCCCCTCGTGATCGAACTGCTTATACATTCTGAACGGCGTGTTGGACGCGTTGGCCCAACCGTAACCGTAACTCTGCCAGGTGTCTTCCGGACCGGGCATTACATCCGGCAGGTTGCCCACCTTCAGCGGTTTACCATCCCGTGTGGTTTTGTTCAACCAGTCTCCAGTTCGTTTTGGGGCGAACTCCACGTGACAACCGCCGTTGTCGACGGTGAACATCAGCACGGTATTGTCGAGTCGCCCGGCGGATTTGAGGGCCTTAACGATCCGCCCGATACCGCGGTCCATGCTCTCGATCTGCGCGGCGTAGACCTCCATGCGGCGCTCCTGCCAGGGCTTGTGCTCGGCGTGACTCCAGGCGGGCACGTTGGGATTTCGAGGCGAGAGTTTCACATCCTGCGGAACTACACCCAACTTCTTCATCCTCGCCAGCCGCTGGTCGCGAAGCTTGTCCCATCCCATGGAATACCTGCCCTTGCAGCGAGCGATGTCCTCGGCCCGGGCGTGCAGAGGCCAGTGGGCCGCGGTGTAGGCTACGTGCAGGAACAGCGGAACGCCTTTGGGCGTTTCTTCGATATACCTGGCCGCATTGTCGGAGATCGCGTCGGTATAGTAGAAATCTTTGCGTTTCCACTCGCCCTCGGCGTTCTTTCCGTCGCGATTGAGAAACTTCGGAGCGAAGAAACTCCCGCACCCCCTCAGCGTACCAAAGAACCGTTTGAAACCGCGTTTCGGGGGTGTCTGGCTGCCACCGCCTGCGACGTGCCATTTGCCCGACATACACGTGTTATAACCCGCACGCCCCAGCACCTCGGCGATGGTGACCGTGTCCTTTCCGAAACCGCGAATGTGGTACAGGCCCGTCAGGACAGACGCCCGGGTCGGGGCACACATGTTTTCCGAATGATACTGCGTGAAGCGGATACCGCCAGCGGCGATCGAGTCAATGTTCGGCGTGGGAATCTCACCGCCATAGCATCCGATATCCGAATACCCCATATCATCGGCCACGATCACGACGATGTCGGGTCTGTCGCCCTTGGCGCCGGCGCCGCGGACCGTCACTGGCAACGTCATCGCCGCCGCGGCCAATCCGGTGTTCCTGAGGAACTTCCGCCTGGTCAGTCGCAATCTACTCACGGGCATCGCCTTTCTTCGCCGGAAGCATCGCCGGCTACTTTTTTATGCCCCGAATAGTCTTCTCGGCCATCCTTTTCGTGTTGCGGTTCCTGGTAACCTTGACGACCTTCTGGAGTATCGCCTTGACCTGAATCCGGTCCTTGGACGCGCGAAGTTTCTCGCCGATTTTGGCGGCCGCCATCGCGGCCTCCTCTCGCGTGTTTTTGTCGTCGAGATACTTGGCGACCGTGTTCAGGGCTTCCATCGAACCGGACGCCCCGAACCCCGACAGGACCAGCTTCTTGTCCTGGGTGCTCTCGGCGAGTTTTATCGCCTGCATGCACATGTCGGTGGGGTCCCTGGTCAGAGAGGCCATGCGAACATAACCCCTCAGCAGCAGGACGCGGTGTGTCTTGTTGGACGTCGATTTCGCCAGGGCGAGGACCGTGTCGGCGGGCGTCGCGTCGGGCCAGGCCGACAGCGTGCGAACGGCTGCCTCTTTGACGGTCTCTGCCTGGTCCTTAAGCATCGCCTTGACCGCGTTCAAGGCCTTGGTCGTCGGCGTCTGGGCGAGCAGGCGAACGAGGGCGGCCTTGGCGTCTCCCGACGCCGAACGCATCACCGCGAGTATTTTATCCGCGGATTTTTCTTTGTCGGCGATCGACAGGAACGCGACGCCCGCGGCGCGTTCGATTCCCGATCGGTCTTTCGGATCGGCGGGCCTGACCAATAGCGTCAGCAGACCGTTGATGTCCTTCTCACCGGCAAGCGAGCCCAGTGCTCCAATAGCCGCCCGTCGGACGTCGGGCTCTTTGGAGACGGCGGACTTGAACAGCGCGCTGACGGCCTGTTTGCACCCGCGGGCTTTCAGTGCGCCAATGGCCTCGATGCGGGCCTTGATCTCGCCGGTGGAAACGGCCTTTATGATATTCGCGTCGACACCGTCGCCCTTTATTCGGAGCAGGCTGGCGCGTGCGGTTTGTTCTGTCGTGGCTGCTTTTACCAGCAGGTCGACCGAGTCGGCCCCGCCAACTGAACCCAGCGCCTCCAGCGCCGCTGCCCGCACGTCCTTGTCCTCGCTCGATGCGGCCTTGGTTACCACCGGGCATGCGGATTTGTCTCCTCGCGTTCCGAGACCGCCAAGGATCAGCGCCTTGCTCGGGCCTTTTGTCGTCGCCAGCAGATCCACCATTGCCTTCGTGGCACCGGGGTCTTTGATATCTGTCATGAAGGCGATAGCGTTTGCCCGCATTTGCGCGTCGTCACCCTTGATGACGGTAACGAGAGTGTTGACGGCTTTGGCGTCTTGTGATTGCGCCAGTCCGCGAAGGGCGGCCAGGCGGACGTGGATCGCCTCTTTGGGCGTGTAGAGAACCTTGTAGATAACCGCAGCGTCGGAGCCTTTACCCGCACGGGTAAGCGCCTCGGCGCAATCGAACAGGGCGTCGTCGATGCGTTTGCGTAGTACTCCCGATGATTTCGGTCGAGCGCCAAGGAGCGCCTTTGCCGCCTCCGAACCGCCCAGGATTCCAACGCCCCGGATTGCCGCCTGGGCGGTGCCCTTGTCCGAAGATGCGAACAGCTTGACCATGTCGTCCATCGCGGCGGTATACCCGCGCTTCGCCAGCGTAATGATAATACCGATCCGGATCTTGCCCGAGGTCTTGCCCATCGCCGCGTGCAGGGCGGCGGCGGCCTGGGCGTCTTTGATACGCCCCAGCGCGTAGCGGGCGCCGTGCGTGAGATCCGCGTCGCCCAGCCGGCTCGCCAGCACGGGCACGGACTTGACCGTTCCGATCGTCCGCAACTGCCTGCAGATGAACCTCCGCAGGTCGACTGACTTTGAAGTCTTCAGCGCGGCGATGAGTTTGCTCTCGACCGGGCCGCGAAGCTTGGCGTCGTTACCCGCGGCGAAAGTCGCCGACTCGATAGTCTTCATAGGGGCGTCGCTGTCGCCATACTTCCAGGCGGCCGCTTCGGTCAGTGCCTTGTCGAGATCCTCGAGCGTGTCGGCGTGAATAACTGAACCGGACGCGGCGAGCGCAATCATCGCCGACAGCAATATCGTGAACGAACGTTTCATCGCATAATCCTTTCGTTGTTGGCGGAAGTTGTTGCTCTCTGCTACCAGAGTCCCCAAGGCTCGCGCGCCTCGCGGTCGAGCCATCGTGAAGCCTCGGCGTCGCCGATGATCTCTTCTTTGTCCGGGTCCCACTTCAAGGGCCTCTTGAGCCAGTAAGCGATATTGCCCAGGTGGCAGAAGGTGGCGGTGCGGTGGGCTACCTCGATATCTCGGAAGGGTTTCTCTCGCGTTCGAACGCAGTGGAGGAAGTCGCCGATCAGTCCGCCGTGCCCTTTGTAGTTGGGAATGTGGATGTTCGGGGGCGTTTGCTTCCGCGTGCCCTTCGGACCGGGAATCTCACCTTCGGTGCCCTTGTACGCCATACGTCCGCTTTTTCCACCGTGGTAAATTTTCACGCCGTTGGCGAACTCGAACGTCAGCAGCTTGACGTCCTTTCCGTCAGGCGGTGTGATGCTGGTCGGACCGGTCATATGCAGGCCCAGGCAGAACATCGCTCCTCCGAACGTGTGACAGCCCCAGTCGGTCATACCACCGCCGGAATAGTCGCGGAACGGGCGGAAACCGCCTCGAATCAACTGCGGGTGGAACGGGCGCTTCGGCGCCGGTCCGAGCCACATGTCCCAGTTAACGCCTTTCGGCGTTTCCACGGGCGGAAGCAGACACGGTCCAGACGGACCCCAGACGTTGACCCAGGCCTCTTTGACCTCGCCGATCGCGCCGCCCTGGACCATCTTGTGGAACCAGTTGTAGTCGCCCCATACCCGCTGCGACCCGCCGCCGAAAACCCGACCGTAACGCCGGGCAATCTTGACCATGGCGCGACCCTGCCGGACCGTCAGAGTCTCGGGCTTCTCGGAAAAAACATCCTTACCATTCTTCATCGCCTCGATGGAAATGCCCGCGTGCCAGTGGTCCGGGGTGGTGACCGTCACCGCTTCTATGTCATCGCGACCGGTGATTTCGCGGAAGTCGACGTATTCTTTGCAGTCCTTGGACTTGTATCTCGCGTCCACCTTGTCCTTGGCTCTCTTGCAGTGAGCGGCGACAACGTCGCAGACCGCGACTACCTGGACATTGCTGAATCCCAGAAAACCGCCCATGTCTCCTGTTCCCCGCCCGCCCATTCCGATGCAGCCCATAGTGATCCGGTCGTTGGCGCCGAACGCTTTGGAGTTGACGAACATCGGAACCGCGGCAGCAGCGGCCGCTGTCTTCATGAAACCGCGACGTGTGACTTTTGTTTTATTCTGCATGGTGTGAGTCTCCTGTTGTTGGAGAAAATCGATTTCGCTTAACTGGCGTGCAACCGCATCGGCCCGGCGGGCAGGAAGCCCTGGATTGCTGCGCCTACAAGTTGAAACAACGTTCTTTCGCGATCATTATTGCCGCAGCCCCTGCTCCCGCTGAGGCAAAGACAGAACTTCTCATCCCGCGAACGGTCGGAGGGCTTCGGCCAGTTTCGCGATTTCCTCGGCGTCGGGGCTCATCAGCGGTTGTCGCGGCGGGCCCACGGGCCGGCCCATCAGTTCGCATGCGCCCTTGACGAACTGCGTGTACTTGCCCCCGCCTTCCATCAGGGCCAGGACGGGCAGGAGGCTGTAGTAAAGCTCCCGTGCGGACGTCAGGTCGCCGGTCTTTACCGCCAGTTCGAACAGCCTGGCGCACTCGGCGGGAAGGACGTTGGAAACTCCGCTGACCCAACCGGTGGCGCCCATGAACAAGCTCTCGAGCGCCAGCGTGTCGCATCCGCAGAAGACTGTTATCTTGTCGCCGAAGCGGCGGATGATTTCGCTGACTCGCGTCAGGTCGCCGGTGGATTCCTTGACGTACTGCACGTTGTCCAGTTCGGCTAGTTGTCCGATGACATCGGGCGTCATATCAACGCCGGTTCGCCCGGGATAGTTGTAGAGCATGATGGGGATGTCGACTTCGGCGTCTATCTCGCGGAAATGCTCGACGAGTTCCCCGGAGGTCGGAAGGGAATAGTACGGTGCGGCCAGCAGGAGACCCGCGGCGCCTTGCGACTGTGCCTGCTGCGAGTATTCGATGATCTGGCGCGTGGCGCCCCCGTTCGTTCCGACGATAACGGGCACGCGGTCGGCGGCGGCTTCTATCACGGCAGCCACCACATCTTGGCGCTCCCGATCGTTCAGCGCGTAGTACTCGCCCGTGCTGCCCAGCGGGATGACACCGTGTACCCCGCCTTCAATCATGGCGTTGACGAAACTCGACAGCGTCTCGTAGTCCACTTCTCCCCCGCCGGTCATTGGCGTCACCAATGCCGGAAAAATACCTTCAAAACCCATCATATACTCCTATTGTCCGTTCTTGGGTGTCACCTTGTCAGTCCCAGGCGCCCGAGCGTCTCGTCTGTGGGCACACCGCCTGAGTCCCAGCCTCGCAGTTCGTAATACTCCCGCAGCATATCCGCCAGCGGTGGGACCTTGCCCGCCCGCGGACCGGTCGCGGCGGCTTGGAACATCTTCTTCGGAAGAACATCGGTCTTGACGTCGTATCCGTCGCGAATGTTCATCAACCGCTGCGATGTAAAACCTCGCTCGCCTGCCTGAAGAAGATCGTCGGTCGTGAAGTCCCATCCAGTGATGGCGTTGAACAGGTCCTTGACACCGGTCAATGCCCAGTCGCCGCCGTCGATAATGAAGAGGCAGACGACCAGCGAATTTGCCAGCGAGCCCAGGTCCTGGCACTTATCGGCCAGCAGGCCCTGGTTGTCGCCTTCAAACATCGTGGTGGTCTCTTCGGTGATACCGGCTTCGGGTATGTAGAACCCGCCCATTTCCACATCTTCGCACGGACCGCGGAAGTGGCAGGCCCCTCGAGTACCAGTGGCGTAACTCGGCGCCAGCGAGAAGCACGACCGCGGATCGTGAGCGGGCAGGTCCAGGCCCTTGACGTGTACGACACTCTCGACAGCTTCGGGAGAAATTCCTTCCG
>Ga0180430_10003939_pt1 | contig 12658 bp, 10 predicted proteins | sample SS_ome_9_FD_132999 | JGI IMG/M metagenome (GOLD analysis project Ga0180430, IMG submission 132999) | Hypersaline lake sediment archaeal communities from the Salton Sea, California, USA - SS_1_S_2 metaG | ecosystem: Environmental > Aquatic > Non-marine Saline and Alkaline > Hypersaline >... | reverse complement strand
TTCAGGTTTTCGAGCACCTGGCGCGTCTGCGTCCGCACGTCATCCCCGGCGAGCGTCTTCGTCCCCGGCACCAGAGCGATCTGGCCGGCGGTGAAGACCATATCACCGAACACCACCGCCTGGCTGTACGGTCCGACCGGCGCCGGCGCGTTGTCCGTCCTGACAACCGTCTTCTTCATTCTCAACTCCTCTTCGTAACTGGCGGCGATGGCGGCCGGTCAAAGGCCGTCGGGCATCGCCACGAAAGTCTTTGGAAGGGGGGGCGGGGATAACCTTTCTTCAGAAAGGCGTCCCCCGCAGTCCATTCTCAAAGGTCCTCGATTTTCAATCTTCAATCCTCGGCACGGTCCTGTCGCTCAGGCGGAAGAGCGTTTCGCCCGCGTCGCGGACGAGCAGGACGCCTTCGTTCTCGCGCCCTTCCCATTCCTCGATGTTGATGGTCCGGTAGTCGAGGTAGCCCAGGTTGATCCGGTCGCATCGTTCCTTCGGGATGCCGGTTGCGAGGATGACGTTGACGCGCTGCCGCTCGATGCCGTTCACGAACGTGCCGATGCCCTTGACGTGCGTCGAATGGGCCATTATCCCGCCCGGTACGCCGCGGAACTTGTCCATCTGCTTCAGGAAGTAATCGCGCGTGTGGTAGCCGACGCGGTCGATTATCCGGCCGTGCGAGTATGACACCTCGTCGACGTGGGGCGCGTAGATGATGAGGTCGGCTCCGTCGGCCAGGACCGGCTCGAGCTTGTACATCACCTTGCCCGCGGTCCACAGGTCGTCGTACATCTCGGGCGCGATGCCGAGCACCTTGTTGTAGGTGCGGTCTACGTAGCGGATATGCGTCTGCGCGGCGATGTCCGCCGCGGCCGACCACGCCTCGTGCGGCTCTCCGCAGTAGATCGCGTGGACGCCCGCGTGCTTGGTGACGAGCGCGAAACATTTCTTAGGCAATTCGACGAGCCGCGCTGCGCGCTCGACCACCCTCCGCGTCGGCGTCTCCTTCGTCCCGTTGATGAGCGGGTTCGTGATGAGCGCGCCGAGCCAGTGGAAGAAGTGGATGATGTCGGCGCCCGCGATGCCGGGGAAGAGGTACTTGTTGCCGCCCGAGAAGCCGACGACCTCGTGCGGGAAGACCGGCCCGATTATGAGGAGGACATCGTAGTCGAAGATGACTTTGTTGATGGTGACGGGCACGTCGCGGTCCATCAGTCCGCCCGAGATGTCGCGGATGTCGGACGCTGGGATGTTGCCGATGCTCACGAGCGCGGCCGGGTCGTCCCAAGCGTGATTGAATATCTTCACGCCCGCGTACCGGCCGGCGCGCTCGTCCGCGTTGAGGCCGAACAGGCGGTTCAGGGCGTCCTCCGACATTGCCGGGTGTGTGCCGAGCGCGACGAGGAAATCGACGGCCGCCGCCCTGCCGAGCAGGCGTTCGGTCAGGAGGCGGAACATCAGCGGCATCGGCATCGTGCGCGTGCTGTCCGGGACGATGGCGAGCACGCGCTTCCCGTCGAGCTTCGCCTCGTCGAGTCCGCGCGCGACGACGCTACGAATGTCATCCTCGGTGATGAACTTGTCCGCGTATCCCGTGCCGATGACCATGCCGATCCCTTTCATCTCTGCCTGCGACCACAGGTGATCATCATATGGCATGGGCGGCGGCGTGGCAACAGCGAGCGGGCCGAAACGGCCGCGGGCCAACGCACGCGGCATGGCGAGCTTGACGCCCGGGTGTTGTCGCACTAGAATACTTGCCCAAGTGCGTTGCGTTGGTTTCCTTTCGCTGGAGCAAGTGCAAGGGAGGCGAGTCTTGACGGAGAAGCCGATGAATTTTGCCCTGATCGGTGCGGCGGGCTACATCGCGCCCCGGCACTTCAAGGCGATCCACGACACGGGGAACCGTCTTGTCGCCGCGATAGACCCGCACGACTCGGTGGGCGTTCTCGACCAGTTCTTTCCCGAGGCCAGATTCTTCACCGAGATCGAGCGGTTCGACCGCCACCTCGAGAAGCTCCGGCGAAAGAACGACGCCGACCGCATCCACTACGTTTCGGTCTGCTCGCCGAATTACCTGCACGATGCGCACGTCCGTCTCGGGCTGCGCATCCATGCGGACGTCATCTGCGAGAAACCGCTCGTCATCAACCCGTGGAACCTGGACCAACTGGCGGAGCTTCAGGACGAGTTCGGGCGGCGCGTCTGGGCGGTCCTGCAACTGCGTCTGCACCCGTCGCTCATCGGGCTCAAGAAGGCGCTCGATTCGGAACCACATCCGGCCCGCCGCGACGTCTGCCTGACGTATGTGACGCCACGCGGCCGGTGGTACGGCGCGTCGTGGAAGGGTTCGGCCGAGAAGTCGGGCGGCGTGGCGATGAACATCGGCGTCCACCTTTTTGACATGCTCACGTGGCTGTTCGGCCCGGTTGAACGGACGGTTGTGCACGTGGCAGCGGCGGAGAAGATGGCCGGGGCACTGGAACTGGAGCGGGCGACCGTGCGGTGGTTTCTTTCGCTCGACGCGGCGGACCTGCCGCCCAGCCACTCACGGGCCGGGAACCCGGCCTTCCGCTCGATCACGATTGACGGCGAGGAGATGGAGTTCTCGACCGGGTTCACGGACCTCCACACGAGAGTGTACGAAGAGACGCTCGCCGGCCGCGGTTTTTCCGTCGAAGACGCGCGGCCGTCGATCCAGCTCATCCACGACATACGCCGCAGCGAGGCCGTGCCGCCGCAGGGCAAGGCCGCCCATCCGTTCCTTGCGAAGTGAGGTCTGAGTCGTGTCGTATTTCGCGCACGAGTCCGCCATCGTCGACGAGGGCGCCAGAATCGGCGACGGCACCAGCGTATGGCACTTCTCCCACGTGATGGCCGGGGCCGTCATCGGCTCGCACTGCTCGCTCGGCCAGAACGTCAACGTGGCCGGCGGCTCTCTGACAGGCGACCGGGTCAAGATACAGAACAACGTGTCCGTCTTCGCGGGCGTGACCATCGAGGACGAGGTGTTTCTCGGCCCGTCCTGCGTCCTCACGAACGTGACGAACCCGCGGGCGCAGGTGTCACGGCGAGGGATTTACGAGAAGACGCTCATCCGGCGCGGGGCCACGATCGGCGCGAACGCGACGGTCCTCTGCGGCATCCAGGTCGGGCGGTACGCCTTCATCGGAGCAGGCGCCGTGGTGACGAAGAACGTCCCGGACTACGCGTTCCTGGTCGGCGTGCCCGCGAGGCAGCGCGGCTGGATGAGTCGGCACGGACACCCGTTGAAGCAGGCGGACAAGGATGGCAATCTGGTCTGCCCGGAAAGCGGATACCGATACAAGGAGGTCGAGCCGGGCGTACTCCGTTGCCTCGACCTCGACGAGGACGCGCCTCTGCCCGAAGACAAGGCGGTCGGGACGAAGCCCTACGCCGAGTTCCATCCACACAGAGGAGTTGACCGTTGAAGATACCCCTGCTCGACATCGTCAAGATGCACGCGCCCATTCGCGGCGAGCTTCTCGCCGCGATGACCGAGGTGCTCGATTCGGGCTCGTACATCAACGGCAGGTACGTCGAGCGGTTCGAGACACAGCTCGCCGAGCACGCCGGAACGCGGCGGGCGGTCGGCGTCACCTCGGGCTCGGACGCGCTTATCGTTGCGATGATGGCGCTCGGCGTGAAGCCCGGCGACGAGGTAGTCACCAGCGCCTTCACGTTCTTCGCGACCGCGGGTGCGATCGTCCGCCTCGGTGCGAAGCCGGTCTTCGTGGATATCGATCCCGTCACGTTCAACATCGACCCGGCCAGGATCGAGGACAGCATCACGGACAGGACCGTCGGCATCATGCCCGTGCACCTGTTCGGCCAGTCGGCGGATATGGACAAGATCAACGCGGCCGCCCGGAAGCATGGCGTCTGGGTGCTCGAAGACGCCGCCCAGTCCATCGGGGCTCTTTACAAGGGCAGGATGTGCGGCGCGATGGGAACGGCCGGGACGTATTCGTTCTTCCCCGCGAAGAACCTCGGCGGCATCGGCGACGGCGGCGCGGTGGTGACGAACGACGACGAGCTCGCGGACAAGATGCTCGTCATCCGCGAGCACGGCTCGAAGCCGAAGTACCACCACAAGGTCGTCGGCGGCAACTTCCGGCTCGACGCCCTCCAGGCCGCCGTGCTCTCGGTCAAGTTGCCGCACCTCCGGGAATGGGAGGAGAAGCGCCGCAAGGCGGCGGCGACGTACGCCGAACTGCTCGCCGGCAACGACCTCTACGTCCCGCCCGTCGAGGTCCGGGACTGCCGCCACGTCTTCAACCAGTACGAACTCCGCGTCGGGCAGGGCAAGCGCGACACTGCCGCGTCGAAGCTGCGCGACGCCGACATGGGACACGCGATATATTACCCCATCCCGCTCCATCTCCAGGAATGCTTCGCGGGCCTGGGGTACAAGAGAGGCGACCTGCCTGTCACCGAAAAGATGTGTGACGAGGTACTGGCCGTGCCGATCCTTGTCGACGCCGACGCCTGCAAGGAGGTCGTGTCCGTACTGCAAACCGTATGAGCCGGCGGACGGCAACTGCGCCCCGTTTCTTTCTCTGTTAGAGGTTTGTGACGATGCCTTCTCACCTTATCGCTCCGCACGGCGGCACCCTCGTGAACCTCATGGCCGACGCCGAGAGAACGAAAGAGCTGAAAGCCCTCTCACTCGAGGGCCTGTCGTGGTCGTTGACTCCCCGGCAGCATTGCGACATCGAACTGCTTCTCAACGGCGGCTTCTCGCCGCTCGACGGCTTCATGGCGCGGACGGATTACGATGCGGTCTGCAAGGACATGCGCCTGTCCGACGGGACGCTCTGGCCGATCCCCATCACGCTCGACGTGACCGAGGAGATGGCAAAGCAACTCGACACGGGCACGGTCCTCTTCCTGCGCGACATCGAGGGCGTCATCCTGGCCGCGCTCCACGTCGATGAGGTCTGGAAACCGGACCTCGACAAGGAAGGGGAGCTCGTCTACGGCACCACGAACACAGAGCACCCGGCCGTCGGGTACCTGAAGCGGACATCGAACCCGTATTACGTCGGCGGGCGGCTCGAGGGGCTTCAACGGCCCGTCCACTACGACTATGTGCAGTTGCGCCTGACGCCGGGCGAGCTCCGGCAGCGCTTCGCCAACCTGGGCTGGCGCCATGTCATCGCGTTCCAGACGCGGAATCCCATGCACCGAGCGCACCTCGAACTGACCTTCCGCGCCGCCAGGGAACTGGAGACGAACCTCCTCATACATCCCGTGGTCGGCATGACCAAGCCGGGCGACGTGGACCACTACACCCGCGTCCGATGCTACCAGGCCATCCTGAAGCACTACCCGCAGAACACGGCGATGTTGAGTCTGTTGCCTTTGGCGATGCGGATGGGCGGGCCGCGCGAGGCCGTCTGGCATGCGATCATCCGCAAGAACTACGGATGCACGCACCTCATCGTCGGCCGTGACCACGCCGGCCCCGGGTCAGACTCGAAGGGCAGGCCGTTCTACGGCCCCTACGACGCCCAGGAGCTGATGACGAGGCACGAGAAGGAGCTCGGCGTCGTGATGGTCCCGTTCAAGATGATGGTGTACCTTGAGGACCGCGACGAGTACGCCCCGGAGGACGAGGTTCCGCAGGGTGCGAAGATGAGGAGCTTGTCGGGCACGGAGCTTCGGGAGCGGCTGGCCGACGGCCGCGAGATACCGGCCTGGTTCTCGTTCCCCGAGGTCATCACGGAATTGCGCCGCACGCACCCGCCCCGCCGCCGGCAGGGGTTCACGGTATTCTTCAGCGGACTGCCGAGCTCGGGCAAGTCCACGCTCGCGAACGTCCTGATGGTGAAACTGCTCGAGATCGGTGGACGACCCATAACGGTTCTTGACGGCGACATCGTGCGCACGCACCTGTCGTCCGAGCTCGGGTTCTCGAAGGAGCACCGCGACATCAACATCCGGCGCATCGGGTTCGTCGCGTCGGAGATCACCAAGAACGGCGGGATCGCGGTCTGCGCGCCTATCGCGCCCTACGCCCACGTCCGCCAGGAAGTGCGCGAGATGATCGAGAAGGGCGGCGGGTACATCCTCGTGCACGTGGCGACGCCGCTCGAAGTCTGCGAGAAGCGCGACCGCAAGGGGCTGTACGCAAAGGCGCGCGCCGGCATCGTCAAGGAGTTCACCGGCATATCCGACCCATACGAAGAGCCCAATGACGCGGACCTCAAGATCGACACGGCCGACATGAGCCCCGAGGAGTGCGTTCAGAGTGTTATCCTTCACCTTGAGAAGGAAGGGTACATCGGCACCAACCCGTAGTCGGATCCGGGCGAACGGCTCCCGCCGTGGTTCGGCGGTTTCAGGATAAGACTCGTCACTGGTGCGCACCTTTGCTCAATCATGCGCTGGACAAGCTGGCGGCCTGGATGAGAGCGCGGCTGCACGGCCGCCGCTTCCTAAGCAACGTGCTTGTCCTCGCGGGCGGAACCGCCGCGGCGCACGGCGTCACGCTGGCGGCCGAGCCGATCCTGACCCGCCTCTATAGCCCGGTCCAGTTCGGCATATGCGCCGCATTCGCTTCCGCCGCCGGGATACTCCAATCGATATCGTCGGGCCGATACGAGCGGGCGATCCCGATTCCGAGGGACGAAAGAAGCTCCCTCGGGCTCCTTTATCTCTGCTTTCTCATCCTTGTCTGCGCGACCGCGCTGGGCCAGGTCGTCGCATGGCTCTTCGGCGAACCGCTTCTCCGCTGGGCGAATATCCCCCAACTGAGGCCCTACCTGTGGCTCGTGCCCGCCGGCCTGTTCTTCGGGAGCGCCTACGAGGTGCTCAGCATGTGGACGATTCGCACGAAGGAATTCACGGTCCTCGCAAGCACGAAGCTGCGCCGGTCGGGCGGTACGGCCCTGACCCAGCTCGCGCTCGGCGGGCTTGCGGCCGGGCCGCTGGGGCTGATCGCAGGCGACATGGTCGGGCGCATACTGGGACTTGGCGCGCTCGCCGGGCCGATCTGGCGCAAGCACAGGCCTACGATGCGAAAAATCTCGCCGGCGGACATAAAGGACCTCGCGGTCCGATACCGCCGGTTCCCCATGCTCTCGACGCCCGCGGCGCTGCTGAACCGCTCGGCGGAGCGACTGCCGGCGTTTCTTCTCCTGGCCTTCTACGGCCCGGCGGAAACCGGGTGGTACTGGCTGTGCCAGCGGGCGCTCAGCGTTCCGGTGACGCTGATCAGCCAGAGCGTCGCCAGGGTGTACATCGGCGAGGCATCGGAGGCCGTTCGCACAAGCCCGGAACGCCTCAAGGGCCTGTTCCTGCGGGTCGGCTGGAAGCTCTTCCTGTTCTCGTTGCCGCCGTCGGCCGTCCTCGTTGCCTTTGGGCCGTGGCTGTTCAGAATCGTGTTCGGCCCCAGCTGGGTCGAGGCGGGCGAATACGCCCGCGCACTCGGCGTAAATCTGCCGTTCCTGATGTGCATTGCCCCGCTGACGCAGACGCTGTTTATCGTCGAAAGGCAGGAACTGCTTCTCATCGGCGAACTGGCCCGCGTCATCATGATCGTGGGCAGCATGTACGTGGTATGCAGTCGCGGCCTCCCGGCACTCACCGCCGTATGGACCTACAGCATCGCCGCGATCGCATCGTATTCGGTCCAGGCGGGCATGATTGCCTGGGCGCTCTGGGGCAAGAAACACCCGAACGTTCGGGAGGATTGAACATCGACCATTGTGTCCCGCTCGAAAGAGAATGAAATGACCGGAACCAGGCCACCGGACGTGATCGGGCTCGGGTGCAGGCGGTGCGCGACGTCATGGCTCCATGAATGTCTGAACAGGCACCCGCAGATAGGCAAGCCCCGGCGCGGCCTGCATTTCTTTTCCGAACACCACGGGAACGGGTCCGAATGGTACCTTGACCGGCTTCGTGAGTACGCGGACCGGCCGGTCCTGATGGAGTTCTCGGTTTCCTACTCGTATCCGGAATACTGCGAGGAGGCGGCCCGCAGAATTCACGACATGGTTCCGCACGCGAAACTTTTCATCTCGATACGGAACCCGATCGAACGGGCGTTCTCCGACTACCTGCGCTCGGTCCGGATGCTGGAGACAGGAGCAGACGTTCCCTTTGAAGACGCAATCCGAACGAGCCCGGTTCTCCTGGAGCGCGGGCTTTACGCTCGAATCATCGCCCGCTACCTCGAGCCCTTCCCGAAAGAGCAGTTGCTGGTCCTGCTTTACGACGATCTGAAAGCGGACCCGGCGGGCTTCGTAGGACGCCTGCTCGAGTTCATCGGGGTCGAACCGCATGTGCCGTTGCCGGAGACGCCCGCGTCCGGCGGCACGGTGCGGTGGCCGCTCTACAACCGGCTCGTGTTCTCGGCCAAGAAGACGGCTGATTGCGTTGCGCGCGGGCTGGGGCTCGCCGCACCGTGGGAGCGGTTCAAGTCCAAACGAAGGACCGCATACGTGAAAGTCCTGAATGCGAACGTGGTGGAAACGGAGATGGCCTCGCAGACGCGCGCGGACCTGTGTGCCTATTACGAGAAGGACATCGCGCGGCTCGAACAACTCACGGGCCGCGACCTCACGCACTGGAAGTGACGCGACCGGAGCGCAGGGATGGCATCGGAACGGAATTCGCAATCGTCGTGGGGAACCAAGCAATGGTTCTCGGCCCACTTCACCGAAGAAGGCCGGGACGATCCGACGGCCTATTTCTCGCACGGTGGCAACGGGTACCAGACATTCCGGCGCGGGCAACTGGTTCGACTCCTGAAGAGCCGGATCAAAGGGCGCAGGATAGGCCGGATGCTCGACATCGGCTGTGGCACGGGCGACCTCGCCGCGGCGCTTGCGCGGGACATTCCGTGCCGCGACGCGGTCGGCGTCGATTTCGTCGCAGAACTCGTCGAGTCCGCCAGGACGGAACACCCCGACATCGAGTTCTGCGTCGGCGCTCTGCCACGTCTGGATTTCCCGGCCGAAAGCTTCGACCTCGTCGTCGCCTCGGAGGTGCTCTACTACCTGAATCCCGAGCAGCGGGAAGCGGCCCGCGGTGAGATCCGCCGCGTTCTTCGCGGTGACGGGCTCCTCCTTTTTTCGTCGGCCCTCGGAGCGCGGTATTTCACGACGCATGGCGCCTTGGAATATCTCATGGCCGATTTTGAGATGTCCGCCGTATGGCACCACCACAACCGGCTGTACCACGGCCTCACGCGGCCCTTGAGCGCGGCGGCTCGGCTCCATTCGCAACTGCGGAACGGGCGTCGGGCTTCAAGCCCGCGGCTGACCGCGTTCGTCGGCCGTCACTCACGGATGCTGAGGAACCGGCTCGTTGCCGGCGTGTTGGGATGCGTGGCGCTTTGCGCAAGGCCGATGCTACGGAGCAGTCGTCTGCCCCGGTTGCTCGAGCGTGTTTCAAGGGCCGTTCTGCCGTGGTGGACACGCACGAACATCACGATACCCGCCAGGAAGAAAGCATCGCAGTGATCACGATCGTGCCAACGATAGACGTGGAAGGCGTTCACGGCCCGAGGCCGTTCGACGAATTGGTCCTCGGCGAGGTCGGCGACTCCGACACATGGGGCGTTTACCGGCTCGCGCGCATTTTCAATGAACACGGCGTGACGGGCACTTTCTTCGTGGACGTTTATGAGCACGCGCTCTGGGGAGAGGGGCCGCTCGAAGAAGTCTGCACGCGGCTCGCAGGCCTCGGCCAGGACGTGCAGTTGCACACGCATCCCTCGTGGCGGGATGACCCGCGCGACCCGCGCTGGCTGCGGGACCTCAAGAAGGACAGGTCGTACCTGCCCCAACACCTCGACCTGATGACGAAGCTGTCGAAAGAACAGCAGGTCGAAGTCCTCCAGCACGGCGTGGGCCTGTTCGAGAAATGGCTCGGCCGCCGGCCCGTGGCCCATCGAAGCGGAGGATATGCCGTCAACGAGGACACGCTTCGCGCGCTGAGAAAAACGGGCATACCTATGGACTCCAGCATGAACGCGGCCGACCGCAACTCGCAGACGACCTGGTCGGTGAACCGCGTCGAGGAGCGCCAGGGCGTGATCGAGCTGCCGGTCACGGCGTTCAAGTACACGTTCTCTTTCGCCTTGTGCGGTCGACGCGGACCGTTATACTCGAAGCTGATGAAGACAGATCTGGACGTGTGTACGGACGAGGATTGGTCCTCGCTCCTGCAACAGGCAAAGGATACGGGCCTCAAGGTTGTGAACCTGTTCATGCACAGCTACTCGCTCCTCCGAAGCGACCGACGGATGAGAAGAAACCTTCCGTGCCCGGCGTCCGCGGCTCGCCTGGAGCGGACTCTTGCCCGTTTTTCGGGCGACTCGGCCGTCCGCTTTATGGACTGCGCCTCGCTGTTGGCAAGACACGTGGAACATCCCGAGGAGTTCGATGGGCCGGATGCCGTTCCGCGCGTCGAGGCAAAGGGCCGGATCGCCCTCCTCGCCCTGCGCAAGGCCGCGAACCGGCTGAGCGGGCTTGTGTCCCGCGTCACGCCGCACGGGAGTGGCAAATGAGCATCGCACGCTTGCCACATAGGTGGCGCGGGACCTGGTTCGAGCGTTGGGGCGACCTGCTGGCCGTGTCCGCGTACGCCGCCGCCCTCTGCGTGGCTTACATCGTGTTCGTGCACCCCGAATACGAGTACATGCAGTTCTATCTGTCACCGAGCTTCACGAAAGGGCTCGAAGCTTTCGGCCTGAGTGTGATAGTGTTTTTCATGATGCCGCGGCGGGAGCGGACGCCGTCCGCCATCACCATGCAGATCTTTTTTCTGCTCCTCATTCTTCCGCTGTCTGTCCTTTATGTTCTCGGCGACGAGTTGCGCTTCTTTCATTACTTCTACATTATCGGGTTCATCGCGACGGCCGGTGTGCTTCGCCTCCTCCCCGCGTTCCGCATCCCGCAGTTCAGGCGGCGGCATACGGTGCTTTTCGTCATGCTCGGGGCCGTCTCGCTTGTCACGTACGTCCTCATGTACCGGCTGAACGGTCTGCCGTCGCTGCGGGCGCTGAACATACAGAACGTGTACGACATCCGTGAAACCTACGAGCAGGGCTCGATCCTGATGCAGTACCTCAGGACCTGGCAGGCGAAAATTATCAACTGTTTCCTGCTCGGCATCGCATGGTACCACAGAAAGCACCTTCTCTTCGCGCTGGTCGTGTGCGGCCAGATGTATCTCTATCTCGTGACCGCCCACAAGATTTATCTCATTTACCCCGTGGTGCTCTTCATCATGCTCTACGCCGCCAGGAGGCGCAGTTTCTTCCGTCCGATGGCCTGGGTTCTGGCCGCGACCGTTCTTGCCGTGCTCGCTATGTATCTTGTCGCCGATGACGTCACGCCCGCGTCGCTTGTTGTTCGGCGGGGCCTGTTCGTGCCCGCGCAGAACACATACGTTTATGGTGAGTACTTCGCGTCACAGCCGCTGCTCTACCTGTCCGAGTCAACCGTCGGTTTCGGGCTGTACCAAAGCCGGTATCCGTCTGTCGGCCTCAACATAGCACAGATAATCGCCGACGAGATGCGGGGCACCGAGTCGAACATGAACGCGAGCTACCTGGCCAACGGGTACGCCAATTTCGGTGTGGTCGGCATACTGATGTATTCCGTGTTGCTCGGCCTGCTCCTGAAGCTGTTCGACGCGATCAATCCGACGCACCCGGCCCTCCTCGTGGCGCTGGCCGTGATGCCGCTTCTGTCCTTCCTCAATTCCGGATTCTTCGTCACGGTGTTCACACACGGCGTTCTGCTGAACCTGATGATTTTGCTGCTTTATTTCGGCTCGACCGGTGGCAAGAGACATGAGAGCAATCCAGCCGACAAACCACGACCGGCGTGAGGGCGGCCCCCGGCGCGTCAAGGTGGTCCACCTGACATCTGCGCACACTTCGTGTGACACCCGTATCCACAACAAGATGTGCCGGTCGCTCGCACAGGCGGGGTATGACGTGCACCTGGTCGCACCCTGGTCCGACGAGCCCGACCCGGACGCCGGGAGTGGCGCGAACATTCACCACGTGCCGCGCCCACGGAACCGTTTCGCAAGGATGACCACGACGACGCGGCAGGTCCTGGCGGCGGCGGGAAGACTCCACCCCGACATCTGCCACCTCCACGACCCGGAGCTCATACCGGCGGGCGTTCTTCTGAAGCTCGCCGGCCGGAAGGTGATCTTCGACTCCCACGAGGACCTCCCCCGGCAGGTCTTGGCCAAGCCCTGGATTCCGGCGTGGCTGCGCCGGCCCGTCTCCGTGGCGACCACGGTCCTCGATGCCGCGACGCTCCGGCTCTTCGATGCAATCGTCGCCGCGACCCCGGCCATCGCACAGGAGCTCCCGGCCGGAAAAACGGTGACGATACAGAACTGTCCCATCCTCGGCGAGCTGACATCGCCCTCGCGGCTCGCGTTCGCCGAACGCGGCAACGTCGCCGTGTTCGTCGGCGGCATGTCGGCCGCGCGGGGAATCTGCGAGATGGTCCGGGCGATGGGACTCTTGCCGGAACGGTTCGATGCCAAGCTCGTCCTCGCGGGCAGATTCAGCCCGCCGGACCTGAGGCAGACGGTGATGCGGCTTCCGGGCGCGGACCGCGTCGAACACGCGGGCTGGCTCGACAGGCCCGCGACGGCTGACCTG
>Ga0180430_10003938_pt1 | contig 12661 bp, 5 predicted proteins | sample SS_ome_9_FD_132999 | JGI IMG/M metagenome (GOLD analysis project Ga0180430, IMG submission 132999) | Hypersaline lake sediment archaeal communities from the Salton Sea, California, USA - SS_1_S_2 metaG | ecosystem: Environmental > Aquatic > Non-marine Saline and Alkaline > Hypersaline > Sediment... | reverse complement strand
TCGCGCCCAGGAGAGCGACTCGCTCTCCTCGAGCCGCTCCTCGAGCACGTCGATCAGTTCCGTGCGCAGGTCTTCGAGCGTCTCGCAGGCGGTTGGGTCGATCACGCCGAGGCGCTCGGCGGCCGGCCCGTCGTGCAGGCCGCGGTTGACCCAGGCGGCGAATTCGTTCTGGAACTCCGGCTCATCAAAGCGCGCGCGCAGCCGCCCGCCCCAGAAGTGGTAGTAGATGCTGTCGGCTTCGACCACCTGGAGTACATCGCGTAGCTCGCGCAAGCTGGAGGCATGCTTGCCCGTCGCCACCGCGATCAGGGCGCAGTCCTTGATGTGGAAGACGCCGTGAGCTGGCGGCGGCCCGCCGGTCTCCTGCGGCCCGGGGGAATGATCGCTTCGCGCGACAGGGTTGTCGTCCATGACCCTCCCTTTCGCTCTCCTCGCCCGCGACGCCTAGCCGCGCCAGGCGAAGGGATCGATGTCAGGGAAAACGTTGTGCCGGTTCTCGATCTCCGCCAGCCACCATTCATCGAGGGCCCCGGCGGTGAGGTCATGCGCGAGTTTGTTGAAGTTGGTGATGTGAGCCCGAGTGCGGGCGACCGCATAGGGCACCATCGTCCCGGTCTTCATGATGAAGGCCCAGTCGCTGCTTTGCGCCAGCAGGAGCTCGCGCGCCGCCTGACGTAGGCCCCTCCAGCGCAGCGGATCCGCCTGCCAGCCCTCGCGCTCCGCAGTTTCGGCGAGCAGGCCCATTCGGTCTGAAGCCTGGTGCAGGTGACGGTAGATCCAATCGTTGGCTCCGTCGAGCCACACCTCGGCATAGCCCTTGTAGCCCCAACTGGAGAGGGAGGGCGTCGCGACCTGATTGACCGAGAACTCGTCGAGGTATCCGCTGAGCGTGATCGGGGCAACCGTCTCTTGATCGAAGGCGAGCTTGCGGAAGAGGAAACCCAGAAACTGCGGCCCCTCGAACCACCAGTGGCCGAAGAGCTCGGCGTCGTAGGGCGCGACGATCACCGGTTTGCGCCCCATGATCGCCTCGAGGTGTTCGACTTGCTTCTCCCGGTTGAACATGAAGTTCCCGGCATGCTGGGCCGCCTTCTCGGTCGCCCGGTCGAAGTCGTACGGCTCCTTCTGATTCGTCGGTCCCGTGATGCGGTAGTACTTGATGCCGAGATTCGAGCGCTGCCCATCGCCATGCAAGTAGGGCTTGACGTACTCGTACTCGAGATCCCAGCCGATGTCGCGGTAGAACTCGCGGTATTCGTAGTCGCCCGGGTAGCCCTCGTTGGCGCTCCAGACCTGCTTCGACGATTCGAGATCGCGCCCGAAGGCGGCTACGCCGGAGCGGGTCACGAGCGGGGCGTAGACGCCGTACTTCGGGCGTGGCGTCGCGTGCAAGATGCCGTGCGTGTCGACCACGAAGTGGCGCAGGCCCTCGGCGGCCAGGACCTCGTCGAGACCCGGTTCAAACCCGCACTCCGGCAACCAGATGCCGCGCGGCCGGCGGCCGAAATGCCGCTCGTAGTCCTGCGCTGCGGTGCGCACCTGGCCGCGCCAGGCGCGGCGGTCCCCCAGCATCAACGGCAGAAAGCCGTGCGTGGCGCCGCAAGTGATGATCTCGAGCACGCCCGCGTCCTGAAAACGGCGGAACGCGCGCAGCAGATTCTGCTCACACTGCTCCACGAAGACACGGCGGGCCTGCACGAAACTCTGGTGGTAGCGCACGGCGAGAGGCTGGTAGGCGGGCATCCAGCGCGTGCGATCGATCTCCTTCTCGGCCAGCTCGATCAGCCGGTCGATATGGCGCACGTAGCGATTTTGCAGGAACGGATCCGCGAGCATGCCCGCCAAAGTCGGCGTAATCGACATCGTCAGCGCGAAGGGTACGCGATCGCGCAGCAATCCGTCGAAGACCTCGATCAGCGGGATGTAGGTTTCGGTAATCGCCTCGTAGAACCAGTCCTCTTCAAGGAAGTCCTCGTGCTCCGGATGCCGCACGTAGGGCAGGTGGGCATGCAGCACGAGTGCCAAGTAGCCGCGTGGTGCCTTCATCGTGCCGTCCCCGCTTCCGTCTCGATCGTCTCGGTTTCGTTCGTCTCGCGCCGCACGGTCGGCGTGATCGTCTTGCGGAAGACGCGGTCGGCGGACGTGGCCGTGGCGTCGATCACCTGGGTGCCGTCAGGCAGAAGGAAACGCAGACTGAACGTGCCGTCCGGCCGCAGCGCAACCTCGCGGCCCTGCACCCTGACGGTCGCATCGGGTTCGGTCGCGCCGTATACAATCAGCTCTGCATCGAGTTGGAACCAGAATCCACGCTCCGGTTGGGCCGCGGGGGTGAGCATCCCGCTCGCCATGCTGCCGAGCATGCCCGAAGACCAATCGGCGGCCATTCGCTCGCGCATCAGCGCCCCCAGCTCCGCCGATCCGCCGGCACGTCCCACCTGCGCCGCGGGCCCCTCGTAGAGGTAGCGCTCGGCGGCGGGCGGCGTGGTCCACTCCTCATCCGTGACCGGAGAGAACGAATCGCGGGGCGTGCGCGCCAGGTTCGAGCGCACGAGCGCATGGAAATGCCCCGTGCGCGTGCGGATGCCGATCGCGACCTGGTAGCAGCGGTCGGGGCGGCCGGCATTGATGTACCAGCAATGGGCCTCGGGCGGAAGCTCGATGTCGTAGTAGTCGTCGCTCTCTGCGCGCGCAGCCGCCTCGGGCGCGACGTCCGGCGCATGCGCAAAGACGCGCATCACATTGCGATGGTCTTCCCAGTCGCTCCCGAGTCGACGTTGCAGCGCCTCCCGGCTCTGCGCCGTGATTTCCCAGTACGCATAGAGCCAGTAGGGATCGCGTGCCATCAGACCGGCATGATCGCGGCCGTAGTGCTCGGGCATCTCCAGTGGAGCGCCCAGGGGAGCGCGCGGGGCGGGACGGCCGTTGCCGGCGCGATGGGGGCCGGCCGGCGCGGCGAAGTCGGCGCCATGGAGTTCTTCCGTCGCCGGACCAAAGGGCCCGCTGCGTTCGCGGCGAACCGCCGCCGCGGGCGTCGCGCGTCGCGTGCGAGCCGGCTTGCGCGGGGTGCGCCGCGTGGCGTGGCTTCCCGCGGCGACCGGCTTGCGCGCCGGGGTCGCCGGCGGCCGCGCGGGCGTCTTGCGTCCCGCGCTCGGCGGGGAAGCCTGAGCGGCCTTGGTTGCGCGGGTCGCTCTGGTCGTCTTGGTTGTCTTGGTTGTCTTGGCCGATGCCGCCGGCCGGGCAGTGCGGGGCGTCTTGGATGTCCTGGTCGTCTTGGCCCTCTTGGATGCCGGGGTCGCCTTCGAACGCGCGCGCGCCTTGGATGGTTCGGTGGCGCCGCCCGCGCGCTTCTCCTTCGCCTGGCCGGCAGCCCGGCCCGCGCCCTTCCCCGCCGCCCGACTCGTACGCTTCGCCGGCGGGGGCGTACGCTTGGCGAACACCTCCTGGCGAGGCTTCGTGCGATGACGCGCCAGCGCCTGAATCAGGCCATCCTTGGAGAGCACGCTGCGGCGCGGCAAGTCGAGCTTGCGCGCCACCTCGAGCAACTCCTGCTTGGTCATTCGTTCCAGCTCGGCTCGTCTCATCGGTCTCTATCCTCCTCCGCTCGGCTGCAACGACCCGTCCTCGGCAGCCTCGGGTCGGATCTCTCCCTGCTCATCAATCTCGAGAATCGCGCGGATGCTCAAGTGAAGCACGTCCGCCAGGGCGGAAAACGCGGCCCAGACGGTAGCCTCCGCTCCGCGTCCCCGCGCCCGGACAGACTCGAGCAACACGTTGCGGTGCTTCTTCAGGGCCTGGAAGGCTAGGTCTTCCAAGCGGCGGCGGTCCAGGGGAAAGTGAAACCGGTAGCTGCTTTCGATCACGGCAACGGTCTGACGCGCGCGGCGGGGGTCGGCCTCGCGCTGGAGCATTTCGAGCAGTTGCTCGAGCACGGCGCTGTAGGCTTCGCGCAGCGCCTCGACTGGCAACTTGATGCCCGCCTCCTCAGCGAAGGCGAAGAGCCCCGCAATCTCCTCCGTCCGGCTCGCCACGGCCGCTTCGGCGCCTCCGTCCGGATCACCCACAACACCTTGCAAGAAGGCTACCTCCAGGCCTTGGGACACTTCTTCGAGGCGGCGCGCAAGCACATGGCCGGCGACGGCGCGCAGCACGGGGGCGACCGCGATGCCGGCGCCGCGCAGGATGCTGAGGAAGCCGCGACTCTCGTTGAAGATCGTTTCGAGCGCCGCCTCCTGTCGATCGAGGATCGCTTCGAAAGCGGTGCGCACAACGCGTTCGCGCCCCTCGGTTACGAGATCACTCAATTCCAACCGCGCCGCGCCAGGGCGCCCGGCGACCTCCGCCTCCTCCGGCCACTGCGCCTCGGACTGCGCCCCCTCCCGGTGCGGGAGCACGTAGCAGCGCACATCGGCCAGACCCGTGCGATACACATGCACAGCGAAACGCTCGGCCGCCTCGGTGTCGCGATCGCGCAGCTCGAGTTCGCCACGACAAGCGAAGCGTTCACCCTGCGCATCGCCGGCGCTCTCGGTGCGGCGCTCGAAGCGCACCACGCGCACGTCATAGCGCAGGCGGCGCGTCTCCGGCTCGCGATGCAACACCGCTGCTGCCAGCGCGAGGTCGCCGGCTACACGCACGGCACTGACGCGCTGGGGCTCAACGAAGCGACGGTAGACATCCGCTCCGGTGCCCATACCGACGACATTGCTGTCGGCTTCGGCCAAGTACTCGAGCAGCTTCTGCTCGACATCGAGCTGCGTCCAGGGGCGGGCGAGCTCGATCGCCCGGCAGGCGTACGCCATGTTCTGGACCGTCTCGATGCCCGAGATGTCGGCGAAGAACCAGGCGCAGCTCGTATACATGAACATGGCGAAGCGTTGGCTCTCGAGTAGACTCCAGACCCGTTCGCGCTCCGTCGATTGCAGCGGCCGGCGGGCATGTTGTTCGAGAAAGGCGTCCCGCGTTCTGGACCGCGGATCGAGCAGCGGCAGAATGTAGTCATCGCGCGCCGCCCATGGGTCGTGCAGCAACGGCGCGAGTTGCTCGAGAAACGCTTCCACCAGCCGATCGCGCGCCATGTCGAAGCCGCGCCGCAGCGGCGTGCGCCACTTCTGATTCCAGCCGGCGGGTGCGCCGGTCGAGCAACCGCAATCCCGCTCCCACCGCCCGACGCCATGCGCGCAACTCCAGGCGGAGCCCTCGTCATGTTCGCCGAAGTTCAGCTCGACCTCATGGGTCGGCGGGTGTTCCTGCAGGTAACGGCCGTAGGTCGTGAATCGCAATCCGCGGCGCGGCGCCTCGCGTCGGATCAAATAGGAGAGACACATGTCACCGAACGGCTCGTGGTGGCCGTAGACCTCGCCGTCGGTGGCGACGTGGACCAGCGTGCTCTCCGTGGGCGTCTCGCCTGCGGCGGCAATCAAGCGCTCGGCGAACCCGGGCGCGGAGCGCAGCAAGTGGTTGAAGCTCACGTCCGAGGCCAGCGGCCCGTCGTAGAAGAAGACGTCGAGGTAGCGGTCCGGCTGCCGCCGGCGCCGGCTGTCCTTGAGAAAGAAGCGGTACGGCCGGCGTGGATCGATCTTCGCGTCGCGTGCGTCCCGCCAGCCGCCGGCGCGATCGAGCGGCCGCCAGCGCCGCGCCTGGTACGGGGAAAGAATGATGTAGCGAATGCCATGCTCGATCAGCAAGCGCGCCGTCTCGAGATTGACGGCCGTTTCCGCCAGCCAGATCGACTCGCTCTGGCGCCCGAAGCGCCACTCGAAGTCTCGCAGGCCCCAGAGGATCTGCGTCTGTTTGTCGCGGTAGTTGGCCAACGGCATGATGACATGGTTGTAGACGTGCGCAATCGCGCTGCCGTGGCCCGCGTGCAGCTCGCGGCTGAGCCGGTCGCCCTCGAGAATGCGGCGGTAAACGCGCGGCCGGTGGCGGGCGATCCAGTTGAGCAGCGTCGGTCCGAAATCGAAGCTGATGTGGGCATAGTTATTGACGATGTCCTCGATCCGGTCTCCCGCCCCCTTGACCCGGCTGCAGGCGTTCGGGCGGTAGCACTCATCCGTGATCCGCGCGTTCCAGTCACGCCACGGCGCGGCGCTCTCCTGGCGTGGGATGAAATCGGTCCAGGGACTCTCCCGCGGCGGCTGGTAGAAATGGCCGTGGACTACGACGTGCATCGTCACTCCTCATGCTTGCCATCGAGCGCGGCCGCCAAGCGCGGCAGGATCTCGCCGCTCGGTTGACGCAAGACGAGATCCGCCTCCAGATCGGCGGGCGTCGGCGCTTGATTGATAATGATCAGTCCGGCCCCGTTCTGCTTCGCCTGCAACGGCACCATCGCCGCCGGGTAGACGCGCAGCGAACTGCCGATCGCCAGCATCAGATCGCAGCGCTGCGCCTCGCGCGCCGCGCGGCTGAGTGCCGCCTCCGGCAGCGCCTCGCCAAAGAAGACGACCTGCGGCTTCAGCATGCCACCGCAGGCGCGGCACGGCGGCGGCAGTTGCTCGGCGAGCTGAGCGTATACGGCGTCCATCGTGTACTCCGCCTGGCAGCGCAGGCAGTGGATCTTACGTGTATTCCCATGCAATTCAATGACTTCCCGTGATCCCGCCTCCTGATGCAGGCCGTCGATGTTCTGCGTCACGACCGCCCGCAGCCGTCCGGCGCGCTCGAGAGCGGCGAGCGTGCGATGGCCCGGATTCGGTTCCGCGGCGCGAATCACCTGATAGCGGACATCCTGGAAGAAGCGCCAGAAGAGCGATGGGTCGCGCATGAAGTAGTCGATGTTGGCAAACTTGTCGGGATCGTACTGGCGCCAGAGGCTGTCTTCGGTATCGCGATAGGTCGGGATCCCGCTTTCGGCCGAGATGCCGGCCCCGGTAAAAGCAACGACGTAGCGTGCCCGGGCGAGCATCTCGCTCGCCTGGTCGACGGCCTGCGCTTCGAATCCGAGCGACATCGCGTTCCCTCGCGCACTGGGTTCCGCAGGCACCGCTACCGCCGGCGACCCCGACCTGCACGGCTTCCCGCCGCACCCCCCACTCTACCCGAGAGCGGCCGAGATGCGAAGCAAACGCTTGCGCGGCAATACCTACCGCGCGAGGGGCGGCGATCGCGCCACACAGCGCCGCGCTCACCATTTGCGGCAGAAGCCCTCGCGGTGGTATCATTTAGCTGGAGGTTCGGTGCCCAGGACCTCTTCTACCCTATGCATTTCGGGGCGCACAACCGCATGGAGGGTTTCCCATGTCCACCTCTTGGCACCCACGGGCGCAACGTCTCCTCTGGATCGGCGGTCTCCTCTTGGTGGCCGCTTTGCTTCTGCCGGGCGCTTCGCTGGCGCGCTGGATCGACCTCGGCGGCGACGGAGTCGCCATCGAGCTGCTCGAGTCCGACGCCGAACGCAGCGTCATCGCGATCACAGTCGGAGGATTCGAGGCCACGCCGGTTGCGATCGGCGGAGAGACCTACTACGAGATCCACGCCAATGGCGCGCACGTGCAGCACGAAGCCGGTCTGCCGGCGCTGCCCGACGTGCGCCGCAGCCTGCGGATCCCCGACGACCGCGCGATGGAAGTACGCGTGCTGCGCGACGAGTACGTCGACCTCCCCGCGCTGCCGGTCGCGCCGTCGAAGGGGCATCTGCCGCGTTCGATCGATCCGGCCTCGGTTCCCTATACGTTCGACGCCTTCTATGCCGGTGCTGGCACCTATCCGCCAGAGCTCGCCGCGGGCGCCCCCCCCTACATTCTGCGCGATTGGCGCGGGATGATTGTCGACGCCAACGTCTTCCAATATCGAGCCGCGACACAGGAGCTGCGCGTGCACACGCAGCTCGTGCTCGAGGTCCGCGCGGCCGGCGCGGGCGTGACCAATGTCATCGAGCGCACCGCCCCACCGCAGAAGATCGACACGCAGTTCGCGAAGCTCTACGAGCGCCAGTTCCTCAACTACGGGGGTGGGCGTTACGATCCGGTCCTCGAGGACGGCGGCCTGCTGATCATCGCCTACGACGCTTTCTTGCCCCATGTCCAACCGCTCTACGAGTGGAAGTTGCAGAAGGGGATGGAGACCCGGCTGGTCGGGCTGTCGGAGATCGGCTCGAGCAGCAGCGCGATCGACAGCTACATCGAGCAGCAGTACAACGACTGGGGTCCCGCCTACGTACTTCTGGTCGGAGACGCCGCCCAAGTGCCGACGATGAGCTACGGCAACGGCTCTGACCCGAGCTACACGCTCGTGAGCGCCGACGACTACCCCGACCTCTTCATCGGGCGTTTCTCGGCCGAGAACACGGGACAAGTCGATACCCAGGTCGCGCGCACGATCCACTACGAACGCGATGTTCTCGCGGGCGAGCGATGGATGCAGAGCGGCTTCGGCGTCGCCTCGGCTGAAGGCCCCGGGCACCACGGGGAGTATGACTACCAGCACTCCGATCTGATGCGCGACGACTTGCTGGCCTATGGCTACAGCTACGTCGACCAGATCTACGATCCCGGCGCATCAGCCTCGGAGGTCAGCCTCGCAATCAACGACGGGCGCGGCATCGGCAACTACACCGGACACGGCAGCACGACCTCGTGGGGCACGACGGGCTTCAGCAACAGCCATATCGACGCCCTCTCAAACACGAACATGCTGCCCTTTATCTCCAGCGTCGCCTGCCTGAACGGGAACTTCACGAGCAGCACTTGCTTTGGCGAAGCCTGGCTCCGCGCAACGCACAACGGCCTGCCGACCGGCGCGATCGGCGTCTACGCCTCGACGATCAGCCAGTCCTGGAACCCGCCGATGGACGCCCAGGATGAAGCGGTCGACCTGCTCGTCGCCGATCAGATGCGCACGCTCGGCGGTCTCTGGTTCAACGGATCGTGCTTGATGATCGATCTGAACGGCACCAGCGGGGTCAACGAGTTCAAGTGCTGGACGATCTTCGGCGATCCATCGGTTGCGGTGCGCACGATGGAGGCCGAGGCGCTGACGGTCAACCACACGGGCGTTCTGATGCTCGGCCAAGACAGCTACGACGTCACGGTCGTCGCCGGTGAGGGCGCGCTCTGCGCGCTCTACGCCGACGGCGAGCTCTACGGCCGCGCCTACGCCGGCGCCGGCGGGGCGGCCACGATCGCGATGGCGCAGCCCCCGGCAGAGCCGATGACGCTCCAGCTGACGGTGACCGCATACAACAAGGAAACCTACACCGCCGACGTCGAGGTCATCCCGGCCGCCGGGCCCTACCTGGTGATCGAGTCCGTCGTACACAACGACGGCAACGGGGATGGGATCCTGAACGCCGGCGAAGCAGTGGCGATGAACCTGCAGCTCGAGAACGTCGGTAGCGCAACGGCGCCGACGTCAGCGCGACGATCAGCAACTCGAGCGAGTTCATCACCCTCTTGGCCGACACGCAGACGTTCCCCGACGTTCCCCCGTCCGGCTTGGCCTGGAGCGAAGGCGCATATACCTTCCAGATCGAGCCGAACTGCCCCGATCAGGAAGCGATCACCTTCCCGCTAGCGATCAGCGGTGAAGAGCGTCGACTCTGGGAGAGCAGCATCGCTTTCGTCGTCAGTGCGCCGGAGATTGCGGTCGCCGACGTGCTCGTCGATGACACCGCGGGCGGCGACGGCAACATGCGCCTCGACCCGGGTGAGACGGCGCTGATCACGGTGACGCTCGCCAACGGCGGCAGCTACCCGCTGGAGGAGATCACCGGTTTGCTCGCCTGCAGCCACCCGCTGATCGAGATAACGGCCGACACCGGCGCGCACGCAGGGTTGGCGCAAGACGAGTCGGGTGCGCTCGCGCCCGCGTTCGAGATCGCGATCGATCCCGCCTACGAGCTGACCGAGGGGTTCTTCACGCTGGAAGTGACCGGCACGAACGACTACGACACGCTGTTTGACATCGACCTGCCGATCGGCGGCTTCTACGAGCCGGTCGAGTCGGGCGCACCCGGCTGGACGCACGACCTCGTCCTGCCGGGTTTCACCGACGACTGGCACATTTCATCACAACGCAACCACTCGCCGAACGGCAGCCATAGCTGGAAGTGCGGCGATGCCGGCTCCGGCGACTACAGCAGCCTGCTCGATGCCGGGCTCGTGAGTCCGATGGTCGAACTCAGCGGCGCGGGTGAGCTGCGCTTCTGGCAGTGGATCGATAGCGAGGTCAGCTCCGCCTATCCGGACATGGCCTACGACGGCGGTCTGGTCGAGATCTCGATCGACGGCGGCGCGTTCGTGCAGCTCACGCCCGAGGGCGGCTATCCCTACACGATCCGCCCGGGCGGCACGCCGGGACCCTTCCCGGAGGACACGCCCGTCTTCGCCGGCAGTGAGGACTGGCATCAGGTCGTCTTCGACCTGAGCAGCTTCACCGGTGAGGCGGTCCTGCGCTGGCGCTTCGGCTCCGACGGCGCCGTCACGGCCGAAGGCTGGTACATCGATGACGTCGAGATCATCGGCGTCAGCGGCTTCTCGGATGTGACACCGGTCGACCTGCGCCCGACGCAGCTCAGCCTGTCGGCCCCGCGCCCGAACCCGTGCGGGGCGCAAACCCGCATCGCCTTCGGGCTGCCGGCCGATGGGCCGGTCGAGCTGAAGGTCTACGATCTCGCCGGGCGCCTGGTGCGCACGCTCGCCGACGGGCCGCGCGCCGCGGGCGCGCATACCGTCCACTGGCACGGCGACACCGACGGCGGCCAGCAGGCGGCGAGCGGCATCTATTTCTATCGCCTCCAGACCGAGAACGGCAATCTACGCCGCTCGCTGGTCTTGATGCGGTAGTCTGCAACGCGCACGCACCGCAGCGGGAGGGCCGCGCGCCGCGCGCGCCGGCCCTCCCACCCGTTAAGGCGGGGTGACGCGAACCGGCCCAATGCCCCATACTGCGCCCGCATCGCCCGGGAGGGTCTCGCCACGGAGGAGACGAGACGAGTGAAGCGCGACCACCAGAGCCGACCAGCGCCGGCTGCCGGCCACCTGCGCGGCGGCGCGTGGGGCGTCGGCGCGGAGAGGGCCTGGGCGGCAGCGCTGGCGTTCTTTGCCCTGCTCCTACGCCTCGTCTACCTGCTGGAGAGCGCCGACAATCCCTTCCGCCTCCACCTCGGACTCGATCCGGCCAACTACCATGACTGGGCACAGACGATCCTTGGCGGCACGCCCTTCGGGCCCGAGCCCTTCTTCCAGGCGCCGCTCTACCCCTACTTCCTGGCCGGCATCTACGCCATCCTCGGCACCGACCCGGTGCGCCCGCTCTATCTGCAGGCTTTGCTCGGCGCAGCGACGGTCTACGTCGGCGCGCGGCTCGGGGCGCGCTATGGCGGGAAGGCGGGGCTGATCGCCGTCGGCCTGCTGCTCGCGCTCTACAAGCCGGCGATCTTCTACACCGGCGTGCTGCTCGTGCCCGTGCTCGCCACGCTGCTCCTGGCACTCGCCCTCTGGTTCGCCGCCGCGCGTCCCTGGTTGGCGGGGATCTGCCTCGGCGCGGCTGGCCTCGCTCACCCGACGGTCTTGCCGGGTGGATTCGTCGCCATCGCCGGACTGGCGCTGCTCGACGGCTCGGCCGCGCCGCCCCTGCCCGCCAGCGGCGGCGCCGGCCGGACGGGGGGCGTGCGCGGCGAAGGCATGTCGCGCACGCGGCGGCGGCTCCCCACCGTGATCGCACTGCTCGGCGGGACGCTGCTTGCGATCCTGCCGGCGACGGTGCACAACCTTGCCGTCAGCGGGCGCGTGATCCCGATGTCGGTCAACGCCGGCATCAACCTCTTCATCGGCAACGGCCAGGGCGCCAACGGGTTCTATCGCTCGCCGTTTGGCATGCGCGGCGAAGTCGATCCGCTCGGAATCGAGGAAGCCTCCCGCCTGGCCGGCCGCCAGCTCGACCCGGTCGAAGCCTCACGCTTCTGGACCGAGATGACGCGCGACGCGGTGGCCGAGAATCCGGGCCGTGCGCTCGCGCGCTACGCGCTCAAGGTCTACGTCGGCCTGAGCGCGTATGAGACGCCCCAGATCGAGTCGCTCGACTTCGAGAAACGCTACTCGCTCCTGTTGCGCTTTCCGCTCTTGCCCAACTGGATCCTGCTGCTCAGTCTCTCCGCCTTCGCGCTCGCCTTGGGCCCACGCCGGCGATTCCATGGCGTGCTGCTCGCCGCGACGGTGCTGACGGCGCTGTTCATCGCGATCTTCTTCGTGACCGGACGCTTCCGCCTGCCGCTGCACTTCTGCCTCGCGCTCTCGGCCGGCGTCGGCTTGGCCGCGCTCTGGAACGGGCTGCGCACGGGCCCGCGCTTGCGCCGCGGCCGGATCGTCTTGGCGGTGCTCGCGGGCCTCGCGGCCGCGCTCGTCTTCGGCCCGAATTGGCTGCGCCTCGGCGATGCACTGACGTTTGGCCAGTACCACTACCGGCTCGGGCTGCTGGCGGAGGAGCGGGGTGAAATCGCCGAGGCAAGGGCGGAATACGCCGCTGCGCTCGAGATCGATCCGACGATCCCCCGCGCCAACATCAATCTCGGTATCCTGACCGCCCGCGGCGGCGAGCTCGTTGCGGCGCGGCGCCTGATCGAACGCGGCCTGCGCTACGACCCGCGCAGCGCGCGCGGCTACTTCGCTCTCGGGCAGATCGACGAAGTGCGCGGCAACCTCGAGGCGGCCGCCACGCTCTATGC
>Ga0180430_10003937_pt1 | contig 12664 bp, 7 predicted proteins | sample SS_ome_9_FD_132999 | JGI IMG/M metagenome (GOLD analysis project Ga0180430, IMG submission 132999) | Hypersaline lake sediment archaeal communities from the Salton Sea, California, USA - SS_1_S_2 metaG | ecosystem: Environmental > Aquatic > Non-marine Saline and Alkaline > Hypersaline > Sediment... | reverse complement strand
CTCGTCGAGCCCACCGCCGGTCGCGTCTTCCTGCGCGACTCCGAGTTGACGGGGATGGGGCGGGCGGCCCTGCGCCGTGAGCGGGCTCGCATGGGAATGATCTTCCAAGCGTTCGCCCTCGTCGATCGCCTCACGGTAATGGAAAACGTCCTCTCGGGGGCCCTCGCGCGAACCGGATTTCTTGCGAGCGTGCGGCGTCGCTTTTCTCCCGACGATATCGAGCACGCCTTCGAATTGCTCGAGCGTGTCGATCTTGCGGGCATGGAGAACAAGCGGGCCGACGGCCTGTCGGGAGGACAGCGTCAGCGAGTGGGGATCGCGAGGGCTCTGATGCAGCGTCCGGATTTGCTGCTGGTCGACGAACCGACCGCCAGCCTCGATCCCAAGACGTCGCGTGCGGTGATGGAACTGCTGCGCGAGCTGGTGCGCGAGCGTGGACTCACCGCGCTGGTGAATCTCCACGACGTGCCGCTGGCGCGTTCCTTTGCGAGCCGGGTCGTGGCCCTGCGCGAGGGCGAGGTCGTGTTCGACGACCACCCCGGGAGGTTGGAGGCCGAAGAGTTGGGTAGGATCTACGAGATGGAGGCGGAGAGTTTCGCCTCATGACTTCGGGGAGCGCAGCCCTGCCTCGGACGTGGCGCCCCCGACCTCGCATCGCCAGCCCATGGTTGCGGTGGGGTCTCATTCTCGGAGTCCTCTTCTACCTCGGTCTTGCCTGCGGATCGCTGGAGATCGACCCTGCCCGGATCCGGTTCGGGGTGGCCAGGTTCTTCGAATCCGATGCGGCATTCCAGTGGCGCGCCCTCGGGGCCCGCGTGCCGGAGGTGTTGGCGGGAATGGGAGAGAGTCTCGCGATGACGGTGGTGGCGACGCCCCTCGGCATCCTGCTCTCGATTCCGGTGGGGTTCGGGGCGGCCCGAAATGTCGCTCCGCTGCCGGTCTACGTGGTCTGCCGGGCTCTCACGGTGATCTCGAGAGGGTTCCATGAGATCGTGATCGCGATCCTCTTCGTGAAGATGATCGGGTTCGGTGCCCTTGCGGGGGTGCTCACGCTGGTTGTCGCGACGGTCGGATTCTACGGCAAGCTCCTCGCCGAGGCGATCGAGGAGACCGATCCCGCCGTCGATGAGGCGATGCGGGCGACGGGGGCGGGTTGGGGGCAGCGCATGGTCTTCGGCGTCCTCCCCCAGGTGCGTCCTCGCCTCGTCGGCCTCGGACTCTACCGGTTCGATATCAACCTGCGAGAGTCGACCGTGATCGGCCTGGTCGGAGCGGGAGGAATCGGTGCGACGTTGAAGACGACATTCGACCGCCACGAGTATCTCGGCGCCATCGCGATCCTGGCGCTCATCATCGGGCTGGTCTTCGTGCTCGAGTGGGGCGCGGGCCACATTCGTCGACGCTGCCTCTGATGACTGATTCGAATGAGAGGAGACGTCGCTCGTGGCGGGTGCGGGACAGGCGGGGAGAGCTGCTTCGCTGGGCGGGCTGGCTCGGCTTCGCGATCGCGTTCATGGCTGCCGCCGTTCCGATCGCGGAAAGAACCGAGTGGGCATTCTTTTTCGATGCCCCGCGGCAGGGAGGGGACCTCCTCGTCCGGATGTGGCCGCCCGATACCTCGATACTCGGTTCCCTCCTGGTGCCCCTCCGGGATACCCTGAACATCGCGACGCTGGGTACGATCGGGGCGGTGCTGATCGCGTTTCCGCTTTCCTGGTTGGCGGCTCGCAACACGAGTCCGCATCCGGTGTTGCGACTCGGGGCTCTCCTCGCGATCGCGGCGAGCCGCTCCGTCAGTTCCTTCATCTGGGCACTCGTGTTCATTCTTATCACGGGACCCGGCGTGTTTGCGGGTGTGCTGGCCATCGCCGCCCGGTCGATCGGTTTCGTCGCGAAACTGGGCTACGAGGCGATCGAGGAAATCGACGAGGAACCCGTGGATGCGGTCACGGCGACGGGAGCGGGTGCGCTCCAGGTCGGAGCGTTTGCGATTCTCCCCCAGGTCATGCCCACCTTTCTCGGGGTCGCGGTGTTCCGGTGGGACATCAACATCCGCGAGTCGACCGTGATCGGCTATGTCGGGGGTGGTGGGCTCGGAATGCTCCTGGAGTCCGCCATCAGCGACCTCGCCTGGCGCCAGGCAAGCCTGATCCTCCTGCTGATCGTGGGGATCGTGCTCGCGGCGGAGGCCCTCTCGGCCCGGTTGCGAAAAGGGGCGGCGGCGTGGTAGACAGGATTCGCGGCGGTGCGTCACCGCGGGCTGGGGCGGTGGGTCCGCGCTACCTCTCGGGAAGCAGGCGGGGAGTCGGATCGGCGACGTGGCCGATCGCCCGTTGGCCCGATCCTTCCCGCCCGAGATCTCCGAGGTCGTTGCGGGCGGTTTCAGCCAGTGCGGTGAGGCGTCGCACGATATCGGGGCGTTCGGATGCCCTGTTCTCGCTGCTGTCGATGTCGTCCACGACGTGGAAGAGCAGGGGCTCCGTTCCGCCTCCCTCCTTTCGGGAAAAATGGGGGTGATTGCGGAATGTCTCGAGGGGCAGGAAGAGCTTCCAGGGACCCGACCGCACCGCCTGCAGTTGTGGACCGTCGTAGTAGAAGAAGGCGTCGTAGGGCGATGGGGCGTCTCGTTGGCCGGTGATGAGAGGGCGGATGTCGTGACCGTCGATGGTACGGTCGGAAGGGGGATTTCCTCCCGCCAGCAGGGCGAAGGTCGGGAGGAGATCCATCGTCGTGCAGAAGGCCGAGGTGGTCGAGCCGGCCGGGATGGTGCCCGGCCACCACATGATCGTGGGTACGCGGAAGGCACCTTCCGCCGTCGTGTAGCCCCGCCCGTGGAGGGGCTGGTTCGAACCGCGGCTGATGTCGCCGGGCGTCGGACGAATCGGGGCACCATTGTCCGATGTCCAGATCACGAGCGTGTTTTCGGCGATCCCCAGGTCGACAAGCTTGTCGAGAAGCTGACCCTGTGACCAATCCAGTTCCTCGATCGAGTCACCCCAGGGACCGTTGGCACTCTTGCCACGGAATTCGGGGCTGGAGAAGGGCTCGCTCGTGCTCCCGGGCATGGCCTGGGGAAAGTAGAGAAAAAAGGGCTCCTCCTGGTGGGCTTCGATCCAGTCGAGTGCGGCGTCGGTGTATCGCTTGGTGAGTCCGTTGCGATCGACCGGTGCCTCGATCACGGTGTCGTTCTTCATCAGCGGAAGCTCGGGCCAGAGTTCACCCTGGAAGTTGTTGTCGCGCTGTGCGACCCGGAGCCCGACCTCACGGGTCATGTCGTCGCTGTAGGGAACCCCGTAGAAGGTGTCGAATCCCTGTGCGGTGGGAAGGAACTCGGGCTGATCTCCGAGGTGCCACTTACCGATGATCGCAGTGGCGTAGCCGAGTGGTTTCAGGGCCTCGGCGACAGTGATCTCGTCGGGATGGAGGCCGTAGGGAGACACGGGACGCAGTACCCAACCGTCGCGCGGGTTGTCGTGCATCTGCACGCGTTGCGAGTAGCAACCGGTCATGATGCTGGCGCGCGATGGAGTACAGACACCGGCGGTGACACAGAAGTGGAGAAATTTTCTCCCCTCCGCCGCCATCCGGTTCAGGTGAGGGGTGCGGTGCACCGTCGAGCCGAACGGTTCGATGTCGCCGTAGCCGAGGTTGTCGGTGTAGACGACGATGAAGTTGGGCGGACGATCCCTGGCGTTCGCCGGATGCGCCACGACGAACGGGAAAACGACGAGGAGCAAGAGCAGCGAGAGGTGTCGGGTGTGGTCCTTCATCGGGATCATTCGTAGAGAGGGGAGCGAAGAATGGCAAGAGTGCTTCTCCGGTTTGCGGGGCGGGTCCGCGCCGGGACGCGAGGAGGGGGATTCGCCTTGTCCGCACAGGGGGCCGTCCCGTAGCCTGCCGGGCATGAGTTTCCCCCCTGATCCTCACCGTGTTGTTCTCGTTTCCGCTCTGGTTGCTTTCTGCTGGTGTGGTGTCGAGCAGGCCGGGGCGGAGGGCCAGACCGGTGCCCCGATCGAATGGATTTCCCTCCCCGACGATCCCGAACGCCATCTCATGGGGCAGTTCACCGAAGACGGGACGCTGGTCCTGACACCGGACGAGTGTTTCTTTCCCGGACTGGGTTTGAAGCTCGAGGGCACCGGACGCCAGGACGGCGAGCGCCAGCTGAATGGGGGAAACTCGTTCGGCGAGATCCGCGGCTGGGACGAGGGGGAGGTGGTCGAATGGGGGGTCTGGTTGCCCGCATCAGGCTCTCTCGATATCGCGACGGACTCCGACGGGGGGCGCTTTCGCATCGAGCTCGTGGGTGAGACCGGACCTGTTCGACAAAGGGGCGGTTCATTCGAGGTGGAAGATCCCGGCTTCTACCGCGTCCTGGCGCGGTGTGAGGATGGCGGGGCATCGGTTCGCCTACGAACGATCACCCTGACCGGCGAAGCCGTGGAAGGCGGTGCGGTGGTGCGGAAACGGTGGCGCCCCGCCGCGGCACACGCCAAGTTTTCCAGTTCCCGGGATCCTGGCGATGTTCGACTCTGGATCATGGAACTGGACGCGGTGCCGGGAACCCTCGGATTCTACTGCCCGGTCACGACACCGTTCGGCTACTACGGGCCGACGTGGAATGCTGACGGCACGGTGAATACGAGCTTCAACTTTTCCCTCTGGTCGTTCGGGCGAAATGAACCGGAGCCCCCGGTGGAGGAGCTTTCCCACCTGCTCGCGATCGGGCATCCCGATGCGACTTTCGGGGGGTTCGATCACGAGGGCACGGGAGTCAAGATTCGGGACTGGGAACCGCTCGAGGGAAGACAGGGACAACGGCAGGCGATCGCCCTGCGAGTCGAGCCGGGTGATCCCTACGACACCTATTACAGCTACTTCTTCGCCCACGATGAGAAGCGCTGGCGGCTTTTCGGATCCGGTCGAAAGCACAACGAAGGCAAACCGTTGAGGAACCTCTGGGTGGGGAGTTTCGTCGAGGTGCCGGGCCCTCCTCCCGTTCAGCGAACCGGTCCCTACGAGAGGCGGATGCGCTATCGCGGATGGGTGATGGACGAGAACGAGAAGTGGTATGCGCTCGACCGGATGGCGAACGGCAACATCGACCGGGAGACGGGGCTCACTCACACCGACCGGGGCGTCACCGACGACGGGTGGTTCTTTCTCCAGACCGGTGGCTGGACCTTTCGCGATCCGCCGAACGGGGGGGAACCGGTCGAGGCGGGACGCGCCCGGGGCAAGCCCGATGTGGACTATCTCGATGCCGACGAACTCGCCTACCTGAAGACGGTTCCCACCTCCATTCGGATGGAAAGCCTCGAGCGCCGGGGCGCGCGGGCCCGGGTCCGGTTCCACGTGCGCCACGCCGGGGATCGATCCGAGGCATGGGTCTACTGGGGGGCGGAGGAAGGTCTGACGTTTGCCGATCGCTGGGAGAACCGTGAGCCGGTGCGGAGTCCGCGCGAGGGAACCAACGAATTCGTGATCGAGGGAATCGACGAGGATGCGCCTCTCAAGGTGCGTGTGTTCCTGCGCAACGAGGAGGGGCAGTTCTGGTCGGATGACACCGCGTCGGCCATGCCCTGACCGGCATACGAAGAACCCCTACTTCTTCCGCCACACGCGCACGTCGTCGACGACCGCCTGGCGGGGCACGGCAAGGCGCAGGAGACGCTTGGTGGGATGGGTGATGCCTTCGGAGGCGAATTGACCGGCTTCCTCGCCGTCGAGAGTGACCCGCACCATGTCGCCCTCGATCTCGACGAGCAGGTCGTGCCACTCGCCCACGGAGACCTCGACGGGGAACCTGGCCTGCTTGTCGGCAAGTGCCTTTTTCTGGTCTGCCGAGAGTGTGCCGGCGACGCGGGCTTCACGGGTGGTGAGCTTCATGTTGCCGGTCTTCAGGTCGGTGATGTCGAGTCGCTTTGGGCCAATCTTGACGACGAAGAGGTGGCCGGCATGCACGCTCTTCTCCTTCAGGTCGGCGAAATTCAATCCCAGACTGTCCCGCTTGTCCTCGAGGAGGAACTTCAGTGCGACGGCACCGTTGGTGAAGGCGACCGGCTGCCGGACGGAGACGGCATGGTCGGCCTCCTCGTGGATGAAGATTCGCATCGCGCCGTCGTCCAGGTCGACCTGCTTGTTCCCCTTCGCGCGCGTCCGGCTGTTCGTCTCCCAGCCGTTGCCCGGTTCGTCCTCGGTTTCCTGCGATTCGATGCGCTCGAAGTCGTCCTCGAAGATCAACTCGCCGTGTTCGTCGGAGAAAGCGGTGGAGCCGATGAGAAGAAGGACGAGAAAAGGGAGTTTGTTCATTCCCATGCGATACCGGATCCGGAACGCCGGGGAAAGACCTTTCTGCGCGGTGCGAAACACCGTGGTCAGTCTTCCTTCTCCGGCTCGACGACCACCGTGACCGGCTGGGAGAAGGTGGCGAACTGATTCGTCTTCTCGGCGGCGAGTTTCTCCGCTGCCTGGGCTCGCTTCTCGGCGGCATCGCGGAGGGCGGCCGCTTTCTTCGCCCGCGCCTCGTGGGAGGCGAGTTCCTTCTTCGCTTCGACGAAGTCCGCCTCCGCCCGCTTCGCTTCTTCGGTGAGGGTGGCTCTTGCTTCGTCGTCGGCTGCGCCGGCGGCGCGTTTCTTCACGGCGGCGAGTGCACTCTCCACTTCCGTGACCCTCTGTTTCGCCTCGGCGGTCGCCGCCTCGAATTCGGTGGTGAGTTTCTCGAGCCGGTCGGTCTCGACCCGTTCGCGCTGTGCCGCCCCCAGGTTGTGCCGATACAGGGCATTGCCGATACCCTGGAGGACGAACTGATAGCGTCCCGGTGCGGCGGCGAAATTCCCCGAAGGAGTGAAGGCGATCTTGATCGACCCGTCGGACGCCCCCTCGGCGATCGTCGCCTTCGGAGGATTGCGGTGCATCCCGGGAAAGCCGTGCACGGAAACCGTGAGATTGCCCTTTCGTGTGCCGGTGTCGGTCACCCGGATGGGAATCTCGATCGTCTCCTTCATGCGTGCCGTCCACACCTTGTCCTCGGCCACGGCGATGCGGCAGGGTTCGGTCTCGTCCGCCACCACGGAGAGGACCGTTTCCGCGTCGAGTCGCGACCGCACCTGGGCCTGGTAGGCGAACACCCGCTGCCCCCAGATCAGGGAAGCGGAGCGGGCGACCTGCTCGATCTCGCCCTCGCCGATGCGCGCCCTGCCAACGATGGTGACGGGGCCCGTCCAGCCGGCGGCACCGGGATCGGCCCAGACCGTCAGGTAGCCTTCCCGCGACGAACCACTGAGAACGAGTGGCTGGGCGGTGATGCCATCGGGGAGACCTTCGATCGTGACGGTGATATCTCCCTCGAATCCGTCGCGACGGAGCGCGAGAATCCGGTAGACCATCGAGCCGCCACGTCGCACGAGGGGAGCGGCCGGGTAGGCATCGTTGTTGATGATCTTGGTGCGTTCCGTGACCGCGATGAGCTGGAAACCCGGATTCGGATCCCGGATCGCGAGGCGATAGAGATGAGACGGACCACCCGTGGCTCGTTGGTTGATCAATGTGACGCGGTAATCCGCATCGGCGCTCGCGGTGAAGGAAAGGGCCGGATCGAGGGTGTCGGCGTTGAGATCGTCGAATGCGTCGAGTCCGTAGAAAGAGGGCGGATCGTCGTTGTCCGCGACTTTCTTCCAGGTGACCGCGCCTGCCTTGTCCGTGACAGCTTGTTCGACGAGGACGAAACAGTCGGTGGCGGCTCCGAGGCGCTCGGAAACCGCTTCGATCCAGTAGGATTCGCCCTTCTTGCCGGCGAAGCGAAACACGTCGAGATCCCCCGCCTTCTCGAAGCGACCCGCGACTTCGACCGGGAAGGGCACCCTCTGCTCGTCACTTTCGGGAAGTTCCTCGATGACCGGAGCGGTCGCGAATCCGATGCGGATGGGATTCGATCCGCCGATGCGATGCTCGAACGCCGGTAGGAGCGCACGGCGGGGCGTGCTCCAGTGCAGGTCCGGAATCACCTGCTCCCGTTCGGGAATGGTCACCGGCTCTTCGAGGGAGTCCAGCGGCTTGCCCCCGATCTCGATCCCGAGGCCCGGGGAACCTCCCGGCAGGTTCCGACCGAAAAACGTGAGGCGGGGCTCGGTGCCCGGTTCGCCCGCGGGTGGGAAGACGAACTCGATGTGGGGCGAGCGCGAGACGCGGAGGTGATAGAAGTAGTTCCTTCCTCCCTGGTAGAGCGAGTCGGAGAGTGCGATCCAGTAATCACTGTCCCGGGGAGCGATGAAGTCGACAAAGGGATCACGGCCGTAGCGGAGCCGGCTGTTTTCCACCTCCCGGCCCTCCGAGTCGAAGACGGCCATGAGCACATCCGCCTTCGAGTCGAGTTGTTCGGCCTCGAGATGAAGAAGGAGCCGTTCTCCCTTCTTGGCGCCGAAGCGGTACCAGTCGAACTTGCCGGCATCGAGGGTTCCGATGACGCCGGTCTCGATGGGAAGTGGCATCGCGGTCTCGCGCGTGTCGTGTGCGCCTTCCTCCACCACCAGGCCCCGACCGGCCGGTGTGACCAGGAAGGGACGCGCCGTGGACAGTCCGAAATACCCTTGGGAACGGACTTCGTAGACACCGGGGGGAACGTCATCGCCCACTTCCACGGTGAATCGGTTGGTGACAGGACGCGGCGCGGGGAAATACTCGTCCGCCGGTGTCGTCACTGGTTTCGCAACGATGCCGGGGTGGCTGAAGCGAAGGTTTTCGGCATCGTCGAGATGCGTTCCCGCGATGGTGACCTCGACCTCGCTGCCGGCGCTCGCAATCGCCGGGGAAATCGTGAGGAGGTCCGGATTCGGCAGGAAGGCGTGGACGGCTGGCGCGGCGAGGCAGACCAGGACCGCCGCGAGCACGTGCGGGCGGGCGTTTTTCATGGGGTGCGGGAAAGCGAGAGCGCGATCAGCGGTTGAACAGGAACTCCTTCGTGTTCACCAGGACCCAGATGAGATCCTCGAAGGCCTCGCGCTCGGATTGCTGCGGCGAGAGTTCCTCGGACTCCGCGGCTTCGGCACGCTTCTTCTCGAGGTGGGCGAGCGCGATCGTCATTTCCTCGGGATCCGGCTGCCGGCTGAGGGCGTGCAGATAGAGCTCGGAAACACGCTCTTCGTCGGTCCGCGACGTGTCCTTGGCGAGTGACGCGGCGCGCCCATCGTTCGCGGTGAGCTTCTTCTGAACGACATCGGAATTCAGGAGGTGGAGGCTCTGGCCGAGGTTGGCCTCGCCGGTGCGTTCGCATTCGCAGGCGGTGTCCATCGCCGGACGTCCGAACATCATGAGGAACTCCGACTCGACGGTGCCCTTCTCGTTCGGGAGGGCGACGGCGCGAACGCCGGAGGGCTGGCGGGTGAAGCTGTTCCTCGCCCCGGTGATGTCATTGATCGAGTCGAGCAGAACCTCGGCGGGAAGGCGACGCGGGAAATAGCGCGCGTAGTTCTGTTCGTCGTCGGAATTGATTCCGTTCGGGAGGGCGCTGAGCTGGTAGGTCCGGCCGTTGCAGATCGTGCGAACGAGTTCCTTCAGATCGTATCCGCTCGCGGTGAACCGGTGGGCGAGCTCCTCGAGCAGGGCCGGATGGGTGGCCGGGTTGGTCGGGCGGATGTCGTCTTCGGGTTCGACGAGCCCGCGGCTGAAGAAGTGTTTCCAGTAGCGGTTGACGAGCATGCGGGAGAGGTAGGGGTTGTCCTCGTCGCGGATCCACGAGGCGAGCGCACTGCGGGGATCCTCCAGCGCCGGAAGGCTCACCGGCTCGGCGGCTCCGAGAAGCCGCGGGGCGAGTTTTTCCCTGGTTCCGGGATGAACCAGGGCCGCCTCTTTCCGGTTGTGAAAGAGGATGTCTTCCTCGGGAAGCTTGCGGATGTTCTTCAATTCGATCGTGGAGAAGAATGCCGCGAACGAGAAGTAGTCTTCCTGGCTCCATGGCTCGTAGGGGTGGTGGTGGCATTGCGCGCACTTCATGCGCACCCCGAGAAAGACCTGGGCGATGTTCTCCATCCGCTCCTTCTCGTCGGCGACGACGCGATACCAGTTGACGGCGGGGTTGTCGACCACCTTGCCGCTGGCCTGGATCAGCTCGGCCGCGAACTGGTCGTAGGGCTTGTTCTCGATCAGGCTGGTTCGAATCCACGCGTGAAAGGCATGGCTGTCGCGCGTCTTCCACTCGCGGCCGCGGCCCACCTTGTTCCGCAGGATGCCCGCCCACTTGCCGGCGAAGAAGTCGGCGTAGTCCGTGCTGGCGAGGAGTGCGTCGATTTTGCGGGCCCGCTTCTCGGGATCGGATGAGGCAAGGAAGTCCCGCGTTTCCTCGAGGGTGGGAACTCGTCCGGCGATGTCGAGGGTGACGCGGCGGACGAATTCGCTGTCGGTCGCGTCGCCCGAGGGAGGGATCCGCATCAGGGTGAGGCGCTCGAAGATGTGCTCGTCGATGAAATTCTTCGGGGCGGGTGTGGAGGGCGGTTCGCCTCCGAGCGGAATCGTGGCGGTGAAGGTGTCGATGTGTTCCTGGAATCGAACCACGACCGAGGTCGTCCCGGTCTTCTCGCTGAGCGAGACGAGCCCGTTCTCGTCCGGCGTGGCGCGGTCGGGTTGATTGGCCTCATATTGCACGATCCGGGTGATGTCGCGCTCGCTGCCGTCGTCGAAATAGGCGCGGACGGCGAGCTGCTGACGGGAACCCGGCCGGGCGACGACTTCCCTCGGAAACACCTCGATTCGTTCGACATCGGGGTCGTTCTCGGGCCGGTAGGGGAGTCCCGACTCGATCCATTGGAGGATCTTGCGATACCCGTCGGACTGGCGGGGGAGCCGGGCGCCACCTCCGTGCGGGAGGTCGCCGCTCGCCTTCATGAGAACGAGGCTGTGTTCGGGCGCCGCCGGGTTGATCCGGCGACCGCGTGACTGGTTGACGATGTTCTCGTAGTCGGCCAGCGGCTCATAACCGAGGAGGGAAAGCTGGAATCCATTCTGTCCGGTGGCCTTCGCGTGGCATCCGCCCGCATTGCAGTGATTCTTCGTGAAGACGGGAACGACATCGTTGGGAAAGCTGACCGGCCTGGGCGTCTGCACGTCCGAGACGACAAGTGTCACCTGCGCCGCACCGGAGCCTTTCCGTGTCGCAACGACGGTGACCGTGCCATTCTTTCGGGATTCCACATAACCGGTTTCATCGACGGCGACGATGCCCGGTGGATCGGTTCTCCACTCGACCCGGCGGGTCACGTCGGTTCCTTCGGAATCGAGAACGACGAGTTGCTGGCCGGCGCCGGGGCCGGCGAGTGCGAGGGTGCCCGTTCCCGTCGCGGGATGGAGTGACAATTCGGCCCCTTCCACGGCGACGAGCGCCGCGAGCACGGCTCCGATCGCGAGCGGTAGTTTCATGGTCGGTCGGGTTGAAATGGATCCGCGGGGCGGTGCGTTGCTCAGGCCACCGGGGCGAGTTCGTCGATCGGCTTGCCGAAGGGAAGAATCTGCACGGGCAGCCCCTCGAGGTTCTGCAGGTAATGGTTGTAGTCGATGCCGAGGTGCTGGTAGACCGTCGCCCACATGTCGTTGGGGGTCATGACGCGCTCCACCGGATATTCGCCCCTGGCGTCGGTCGCACCGATCACCTGGCCCATGCGGGCGCCCCCGCCGGATACGAGGACGGACATCGCCTTGGGCCAGTGATCACGACCCGGCTGGACGACGCCGGACTTGTTGCCCCGCTGCGCATTGATCTTCGGCGTGTGTCCGAAGTCGCTCGCGACGACGAGCATGACCTTGCGGTCGAGACCACGATCGTAGATGTCCTCGATGAGTGCGGTGAGAGCCTGGTCGTAGGCGGGCAGCCGCCACTTGCAGTCCTCGAAGATGTCGCAATTCACCGCGTGCGAGTCCCAGTTCGAGGTGCAGTTCTTCGGCATCGGTCGGTCGAAGTAGGGACGCTCCCAGACGACGGTGACGAACCGGCTTCCGGCCTCGACGAGGCGGCGTGCCATGAGCCCGCGTTGGCCGTAGGGATGCCACCCGTAGCGATCCCGCGTGCGATCGGACTCCCTCGTCAGGTCGAAGGCATCCCGCACGTCGTCGCTCGTGAGCATCTCCATCGCCTGGCGATTGAAGGAGTCCATCGCGTTCATGACGCCGCTCCTGTCGACTTCCCGCCGGAAGCGATCCATTCCCTCGAGCATCGCAAGGCGATCCTCGAGTCGCCGCTCCATCTCCTTTTTCACCCCGATGTTCTGGACTTGGAAGTCCTCGTCGCTCGGGTCGCCCGAGACGATGAAGGGCGTCTGGGCGGCGCCGAGGTAGGCGGAACCGAGCGCGAAGGTGTCGATCCCCTGGCGACCGCGATCGACGCCGGCCACGCTGATGGGCATGCCGTTGGGCGCGCTGCCGCCGAGCATCTGCTTTGCGATGCTGGCGACCGACGGAGAGTCGTTGACCGTTCCGGTCGGCACGACGGGTTTGCGGCCCGTCATCATGCGCTTGTGGGCACCGCCGTGGTCGGAAAATTCGTGGTGCATCGAGCGAACGATCGCGAACTTGTCCGCGATTCTGGCATGGCGGGGAAGGAGCTCGCAGACTTCGATGCCGGGCACGTTGGTGCGAATCGGTTGGAACTTTCCGCGATACTCGGCCGGGGCCTCCGGCT
>Ga0180430_10003935_pt1 | contig 12668 bp, 24 predicted proteins | sample SS_ome_9_FD_132999 | JGI IMG/M metagenome (GOLD analysis project Ga0180430, IMG submission 132999) | Hypersaline lake sediment archaeal communities from the Salton Sea, California, USA - SS_1_S_2 metaG | ecosystem: Environmental > Aquatic > Non-marine Saline and Alkaline > Hypersaline >... | reverse complement strand
TGGATTCGTTGTTACAACACACAAATTGGACTGAAGAATTGATTGAATGACGCTCATCCACCTTCGGGTGTTTGAGAGGATAGAATCGTGAGTGGAAGTAGGAATTGAGATGTATCGCTGGAATGCTTCAAAGCTTACAGCTTGGTACATTGTCAAGGCTTATTGCTTATAGGTCAAAGCTCAGATGTCTGAACCCCTCTGGTTCTATCCTTTACAAATAATATGAGAAATGATACGGATTTGAGAAAAATGAAAGAAACAAAATATTACCGACTAACCACCACAAATAAAGATGGTGAAATAGAAAGATTTGCAATAAAAACTGAGACTATAATTGAACGTTGTTATGAATAAGGAGAAACTATGTTAGCAATACATTTCGTTTTGCTTTTGTGGGCAAGTCTGGTTATCATACCTTTTATCCTTTTCTTAAAAAATCCTGAAAAGTTTTTTGTCCTATTACTTATAATGGTGTTTCTAGGTTGGTTTCCAGCTGCTGTTGTCACTATTGTTATTAGCGAACCTGTTGATTATACTGAGGAAAACACGTTTGACATCTGGTACACTGATGCACCATTTGGAACGTATTGGGTTAAGGAATCAGGCAGAGGTTCCTTCATACATTTTAGAATTACCTCAGACCTTCGGGAAACCTATACCGTCAAAATATTGCGTAATGACAATAAACTTGAAACATTCCATTATGATACTGATGAAATAGAGGTATATCTCCTTGACACCAATGATTCAATGTATCTTACATATAAGATTGATTATTTTGGTTTCAAATCCGATTATCTCGACTATGGTGAATTAAATATGAAAAAACCATATGATGTTAAAATTTATCTTCCAAATCCTGACTTATTTGGTGATTAAATGACTTGGGCTGAAACGATGTCACGTGGTGGAAGGAAAAAATGTCATCATTGTGGAAGATTACTTTCAGATAATGGAATTTATTGTTCATACTGCGGTAAGAAATTATAGGAGATATTATTAAATGAATGAAAAATTAAAATGTAGTTGTGAAATTAATATGGATGAAATCAAAAAGCTACCAATCATTGAATGTCCGAATTGTAAAAGCAAGGTTCACAAGACACATTATTGTACCTGTTGTGGTATTGATTTGAAGGATTTATGTCAGAATTGCAAACATCAGGTATATCTTCAACATAGCTATTATCCGTTTTGTAAAGCTCATAAAACACCTACCTATTATGATGATGAGATAATAGATATTGGAATGTGCGAATCGACAGTATACACCGAACATTGTAAATTCGAAAAATCTGATAAACCGAATGTTAGTCCACACGCTCCTTCATTTGAAGATAGCTATTTATATAAATTATACAAGGAAAAGAAAAATGAAAACAAAAATTGAATATCATACAGAACGAATCCGTGATACGCCGTGTTTTCAAGTGTTCAAATTATACGATGATTTCAAATATAGAGATTGTTTGGGTTGTGCATTTTACAAATCCGGCGATTATTGTTGTTGGAATGAATATCACGTTACATTCAAACGAGAAGAAGATACCGAAGATGATGATTGTGGCGGTATGCCATCTACTGATTATCAATGGAGATTTCCTTGCGTAACATGTGGAAAAGAAATAGAATATCACTCAGGCATGAGCGGTATTTCTCATCAAACTTTAATTAAATGTGAACATTGCAACACACCTCACGTACTAATGAAAGGCGGTTATGATGAAGGAACGTTTTATGTTCCTGAAAGTGATGATTAATAAATTTTATATATTTTGAATCCTTTAATTCTATATTGGTGGTTAGGTATTACACAAGTAAAGGATTATTGGAATATTAAAAAAGAAAAAATAATAGAAAATGCGCTCAAATATAATGATAAACAAGCAGTTAGTAATATAGGAATAATTTATGATACATTATCACAGGAAGAACGTGACAAAATAATACAAGATGATAATTTTATGGAACGTATGTTGAAAGTGCAAATAAAATATCCAAAACTTACAGGAACTACTCCATATAAAGCCAAACAAGCATTGATAGAGCATTATATGATTAGTAAATATTTTTGGCATTTCTTTTTTTCTTTAGGTGATAAACTATTAAAGATGGGTTGCATCTTTGATAAGTAATATTCTTCAGGATAATGTAATATATGTGAAAAGATGGCAAAATAATTTCCTCTTTTCTATTTTTAATAAATTTTATAAACACTTTTATCATTATGTTTTTTAAATTCAGGTGAGGAATGAATGAATGAAACGAGAACTGGACGCCAAATTTAATTTAGGTTTTGTTGTGCGAGTCAATCCGGAAGGATATCGTAAGATAAAAGATTTTATCGAAGAATCAACTGATGTTGATGTGGTTTTTTCTCATATATCAGGAAACAAATTATACATTAAGGAGGAGGGTCAACATGAAAGATAAAACCCTCTTCATTGAAAAATATCGACCACATTCACTCGATGATGTTGTTGGACAACAACATGTCATAAAACCGTTGAAAGGATTTGTTAAAAACGATAAGGTTCCACATATGCTGTTTGCCGGACCTGCCGGTACAGGAAAAACTACTTCTTCGGTAGCAATGGCTCATGATTTATACGGTAAGGATTGGAAAAAATATTTCCTTGAAATGAATGCCAGTGATGATAATGGCATTGATACAATTCGAAATAAGGTCAAAGAGTACGCTAGAGTGAAGGTTATAGGAAGGGATTACAAGCTTATCTTCCTTGACGAATGTGATTCAATGTGTCTAACAGGAGAAACACAAGTAATCACAGGTTCTTTAGCAAATCCTGTAATAAGAAGATTGGATGATATGAAAGAAGGAAGAACGATAATGATTCCTTCCGTAAATACTGATACTCTAAAATTGGAGAACGATAAAGGATTATTGATTGATTCTGGATATACAGATTTTCTTGAAATCAAATTTGAAAATGGAACATACGTAAATGCTTCAAAAAATCATCCGTTTTTTAAATTGAATGGTAAACAATTAATTCAAGTGGATGCTTCTTGTTTAAAAGTAAATGATGAAGTTGTAGAATTGTGTAACGATATATATAATAAATGCAAAGTTTGTGGTAAATTTACATTTAACAAAAATTGTTGTTCGGTTGATTGTCAAAATAAACATCATTCGTTAATGATGAAAGGAGAGGGAAATCCTCAATATAGGAAAACAGCATGGAATAAAGGTTTAACAAAAGAAACTGACCAACGTGTGGCAAAACAAGCTCATAAAAAACAACATATACATAATGGAATAAAAATCAAATCTATAAAACCTATTGGCAAAAAGAAAGCATGGAACATAACAATGAATAAAAATAAAAATTTCTTGCTTTCTAATGGAGTATTAACCCATAATACAGCATCAGCGCAAGCCGCTTTACGCCGAATCATGGAAATGTATTCTGAAAAATGTCGTTTCATCTTGTCATGTAATTATCCAAACAAAATCATCGACCCCATAAAAGACCGTTGTGTTGCTTTTCGATTTCGTGTATTAACAAAAAATGATATCAAACAACTTCTCAAAACAATTTGTGATAATGAAGATATAAATATCACCGATGATGGACTCGATTTTCTTGCCCAATCATCAAAAGGTTCGATGCGTCAACCATTGAATATTATGTTTAAATTGAAATGGGGTGACCAAGTCGATGAAATTACAAAACAAAACGTACAGGATTCAATTTGCTATGTTGATGAAAAAACAATCAAGAAACTGTTACTACACGTTAAGAACGGGAGTGTTGCTGAAACTGATGATTATGTCGATTCGTTGTTATATCAATACAGTTACACGCCTGTCGAAATTCTCAATCAATTACGTGAAATAGTTAAAACGTCAAAAGTATTATCTTCAAAGGATGTTGTTCTTGCTTTACAAGCAATAGGTAATACAACATTCCGTATATCGCAAGGTTCACCCGAAGATATCGAGTTGAAAACACTGGCAATTGAATTGATTTTGTTATACGATAAGGAGTAAATATGATAATCATAAATGATGATGATGTGTGTCCTCGTTGTGGTGCATATTGGCAAGGCAACGGATATTGCTGTAATGGACACCCAAAAACAGCGTAAATTCAAAAAAAATTGGTGAGGAAATGAATGATAAAAAGAAAGGTGGGGTAGACCCAGAAGAACCTTTGGGAGTACGTCAATGGATAACAAAAACAATCCTTGTTGTCACTCTTTTACTTATTCTCGTCGGTGTCATTGATGTCTATCTGCCGTACCCGATTTTAACTGATACATTAATTGCATTTACAATTGTATTATGTATCGGTTTTTCACATGAAGCATTACATTTTATGACCGCAATCAAATTAGGATATAAACCCAAATGGTATCGTACACGATTCAAGATGGGATTTGAAATCGTACCACACACAAACCGAAAAAAATGGACGCAAGATAAAAAAATGATTGCGTTAAAACCTTATGTTGTATTGGTGCCTATTTCTGCTGTAATATTAGCAATAGGATTATTATTCAATAATTTTGGTTTTGTTATTGGTGGTATTGGAAGTCTTTTGATGCACGGCGTCAGTTATCCTACCGAGGGAAGAGAACTTGACTGATTGGAAAAAAAGCTTCGGTATATCACAAACAGCAATTGCGCTTTATCGTAATTGTCCCTATGCATATAAATTAAAATATTTCAACAAAAAACAACCTGTTATGTGGGATTTTAGCGTTCTTGATGTTGGGGGATATGCTCATGACGCTATCGATAGATATTACCGACATCATTACGACCCAACAGCAATAAAATCATATGAAGATATATTGACGTATTCTTATGAAGAACTTGCTAATATTTGGGATATTACTTTAAAACCTGAACAACTAAAACAAGCGTATATTTGTCTTGAAAATCACGCGAAATGGGAATTTGAAAATATCAAAAACAATATCTGCACCGCACCATTAACTGAAGTAAAAATTGCCGCTGATGGTTTTTTCGGTATCATTGATTACATTGATTTACCAAAAAATTTAGCGATTGATTGGAAAACAGGTAAAAGTGCCTATTTATCATATGCATATCGTATGCAAGCTGCTGTATACAAGATATTGTATGAGCATGAATATAATATGAAATTGACACATTTCAAATTCTTTTTCCTTTATCCAAATGAATGGAGAACCGTACGTTATGATTCGCCAAAACAACAACAAGTTGAACATGATGTTGTAACTTTAAAAAACGCAATAGAAGAGGCAAGAGAAAACGATATATTTCCCAAACAACCACGAACTCCTAAAGCTTGTAATAGCTGTGAATATAGGAATTATTGTGGTGGAAACGAAGAAGACGATGAAGAAGAAGAAAATATTGAAATATGATAATTATGATATTTATGTTACAATGAAAATAGAAACAACTCAAATCTTCGATAAAAAAGAAGATACTTATGTGGAATATTTAATGATGTTAGGTTACGCTCCTTCAGTTGCAAAGGTAATCATATATTTTTTATTACACGATGAAGCGATGTCAAAGGACATTGAATATACAACGCAATTACGACAACCACAAGTTTCTGTTGCTTTGAACAAATTAATAAAAAAAGGAGTATTGAAACAAGAAGCAATGAAAGGAAAAGGACAAGGAAAAGGACATCCTTACATACAATACACCCGTATAATGTCACCGGAACAAATAGTGGATATGCTTGAATCTGAAGTTGAAGAAAAAATAAAAAAGCTCAGAACGACAATAGAAAAAATACGAAAATTACATTTTTAACATCATTCGTTTATTCTCGACAAAATCAAAATCATTAAATATCCAATTTCGCTTTATATGTTTGGGAAGCGGAAAGATGAAATATAAACTCATAATGTTGATATTCTTGATGCTGTTATTTGCATCGGGATGTCAAGCAGGTGTCATTACCATCAATTCTCCCGCTTCGGTTGAAATAGGTGATGATTTTTACGTCACTGTTGAATTTGATTCCGAGGGTGAATTATACGATGCGTGGATGATTTATTATTTGAATTTTTCACATGTCGAAATAACCGATGTCGTATTAAATGAATATTGGGATACACAATATAGTTACGAAGGTGATATTTTTAGTAATAGTTTGCATGAAACCCAAGCGTTTAATACAAGTCCAAAAAACGGCACATCACAATTAGTAACTATTCATTTTAAAGCGTTATCATCAGGTACATGTGATTTTGTTATGAAGGATTTTAAATATGCGTATGGTGGAAATGAACATTACGCAACAATCAACGGTGATTCAACGACTGTTGGTTCAGGTGATAATCCTGTACCTCCTCCTCCACCTCCTCCACCGCCATCGAATGATGCTCCTGTAGCAAATGCAGGATTTCCGATAGGAAACATCGTTGATGAAGAAGTTTGCTTTGATGCTTCAAATAGTACCGATGATAAAGGCATTGTAGAATATAGGTGGGATTTAGGCGATGGATATATCGTTTATGGAAAAGAAGCTTGTCACACCTATACTAATTGTGATAATTATACGGTAACATTAACCGTTTTCGATGAAGAGGGATTGAGTGATAGTGACAGTATCACTGTATTTGTTGTGGAATATGATGCTCCTCCTGATGATAATCCTGATGAGAATCCAGACGATAACCCCGATGATAATCCTGACGAGAATCCCGATGATAACCCAGACGAGAATCTAGACGACAATCCGGATGATAATCCGGACACATCTAACGAAGAAGTTTATAATTACGGATTATACACAATCATTGGCGGTGTTGCTGTCATATTTGTTGCTATAATAATTGCATACATATACCGATTGCGAAAATAATGAGATAAGTGAAGTTAGGGAAATGGTGGTGAGGAAAGAATTAAAAGTCCATTCCTGTCCTTCACTCATCTCATATAATAAATAAAATAACTTATATATAAAAGTAAGGTTGGTTGATATGCAAATTAACAAGGAAATCCTTATGATTGTATTAATTTCTTTGATTGTTTTTGTTGTTGCTATATATTTTTATTTATATATCATCAAAACATACGAAGTGACGGACAATATCTTATTAAACATCGTTTTGTTAATCATATCAATCATCATACTCACCATCATGTTCATAAAATGTGGTAAAAATGAGGAAAGAAATAAAAATAATAGGAAGTCTAATATTCGTTAGTTTGTTTTTACTTGCTGGGTGTACGGATACACCACAAACTAACCTTAATGAAGACCAGACATTAGATGCAGGTAAAATGTACACAAAGGAATTATCATTAAGTTCGAGTGCAAAAGTAAATGTTGAAATGACATCCGACCAAGCAGTTGATGTGTTCCTTTTTAATTATCATAATTACGAAAAATTTAAGAGCGATGAATCTATTTTTTCATATTTTAGTGTAGGTTCCAAAGTGAATACTGATGATTTTAACACAGATTTCGATTTACCATCAGGACAATGGATTATTGTAGTCGATAATACACCATCACCATCATTTGGCGCTGAAGGAAATCAACCTGCAAATGTTAACATAAAGATAACAACACAATATTTGACACAACAAGTTGGTTTACCTGATTCAACAAAAATATGGGTTTCAGAGGACATATTTGGGGAAGAAATATCATTAGGTGATTTTTCGAATAAACCTTCGCTTGTTTATTTCATGTCATTGGCAACTTATCCTGCAACAACGATAAATCAAATGTATCAACTTATTTCAGCATATGAACAATTAAATGTTAATGTTTTATGTGTTGAAATGGAATCAAATTTAAAACAAGTACAACAATTGATAGATAATTTCAAAGATACAAATGAAGAACTACCATTCACATTTACATTTGATGATAACGAAGCAATACGCAACCAATACAATAAAAACAATAAGTTCCCGTATATTGTTGTTATCGATGAACATTGGGATATTAAGGATACATTAGAATCGGAGCCGAAAAGCGCCGTCATCACCTTTAAAACCATTCAGGAGAGCATTAACGATTTGTGAATAAAATAGCCAAAGGGTTTCGATGGGCTAAAAGGGAACACATATGGGAAAATCATACAAACAAAGCTATAGTGATTGGATTAACTACAACTGGTTTAGGTTATTATTATCACCTATATCCTGCTGAGTTGGGATTGTCATTTCTACTGCTGATAGGTTTTACACACCTGATAGCAAGAATAAGTCACAAAATGGAACAACATTACCTCAGAGATATGAGAAGGGGGAAATAATCTGTCCACGATGTAAAATGTATTACATGCATCATGAAGGTGAATTATTAGTATGTAGAAAATGTGGATATTACGAGGATTAAATAATTATTTAAAACAGTAAAATAATACATATTTAGCAATTGTTTGTTTGGTCGCAAATAGCAATTTAGGGGGAGAAATCCCCCACCTCTTTAAATTTTTAACAACTTTTATATGTAAAATAATAATATGTTGATTGGTGAGGAATTGATTCTGGATGATATACCATATGCAAAGGAAATAGTTTTTGCAATACTTGTGATTGTTATTGCTTATATTGTCAATAAAATAGTGATAAAGAAATGGATTGAAAAAGTAGCAGACAAAGCTGGCGCCAATTTTGATAATTTCAAACCAATTGTCAACCTTTTATCGATTTTTATATACATTGTTGCCATCATAATGATTTTAAGAATATTTGGTTTAGAAGGTTCGTTGACAGGATTGATTGCAGGAGCAGGTTTTCTTGGTATCGTTATTGGTTTTGCAATGCAAGATGTATTGAGTAATTTTGTATCAGGTATCATTTTGTTTTTAGACAACAAGTTCAACGTTGGAAATGTTGTAGAAATTGCAGGAACGATTGGTACCGTTGATAATATACTCATGCGTACAACGACTATTAAAACATGGGATGGTGAAGTGGTTATCATTCCAAACTCGCAGGTGACAAATGAAATTATTAAAAATAGAAGTATTGATAAACCTGTTATACGCGTTAAGATACCAATAGGCGTTGAATACGGCACTAAGATTGATGATGTCATTACAGTTTGCGAGGAGATGCTTGAACAATATGATGAAATCAAAAAAGAACCAAAACCGCAAGTCGCATTTCAGGAATTCGCTGATTCATCATTGAATTTTGAATTGCGTTTTTGGGTTGATTTTACAAAAGTAAATATTCCTGATTTTAAAACGGAAGTATCTGCTGAGTTACAAAATCAACTTGAAAAATCGAAAATCGGCATTCCATTTCCGCATGTTGAGGTGTTGATGAAGAAATGAAAATGTTGATGGTTAAAAGTTGTTTTAAATGTCCTTATAACTGCAAACCAACAGACCACGATTTCTATTTCCGAGGTATGAGTAAATGCGCTCATCCTTATTTTAAAAGAGATTGGACTGAACGAACAATCGAATATTATAAGATACCGTTTTGGTGTCCGTTGGATGATTTCCACTAAGGCGTAGCGACAGGAGGTCGCACCTTTAAGGAAATGCTTATTGAGAAGACATAGTGGAAAAAAATATTATGCTAGAAAGTTTAACCAACACAGACAAAAATGGATTAAAATATTGAACAAATGGTGTAAAAAATGAAATGTGCTGATTGTTGTCATCCTATATCAGAAGATGAAGAATATTTATTTGACCATGGAGATATATTATGTACCGGTTGTGCAATTGATAGAGCAATATATAGGGCTACACATGATTATGCAAAATAAAATTAAATTAGCAATGTTTCTGTATCTGATTGGATTTATCACTATCGTTATTGGAATGGTCTTAGTGTTGATAAAATTCCCAGATATCATTTTAATAGTGTTACCTTTTATATTTGGATGGACGTTTGTTGTATATTCGTTTTTGATTTTAAAAGATGTAGAAAACGAAGAAAAAGATAAAAAAATAAATAAAGAATGAAACGAATATATAGTTTTACAATCAAAAAGATTGGAAACACACGGTACCTGACCTGTTGGGTGAATCCGAAGTAACGGTGTAGGACTAAGAAACTGCCGTGAAGTGAAAGGATAGCCCAATGGGAATGACGGTTAACAGGAGGATAAATAAAATGCCATCAGACTGGCAATTAAAAACAAACTATGGAAAAGGTTATCATCCTCTTTGTAGTAAAGCCGAAAAAGAAGAAGCAAATGAATGGCTTAAAGATATGTTGTATAAATACCCTATACTGCAATACATATTTTTTGGATTTTTTATATTTTGCATCCTTTTTATATTTTATATATTTGGAATCTTACTAATAGGTATTGGAGCAGGTATTTTTTTATTAGTTGTATGGATAATAAGTAAAGTCGAAATGTACATTAGAAGATAATTCATGCCAGTTGTACTTGTGATTATGTTGATTTTGCTGAGATGTTAACAAAAGACATGATTATTAAATTTAATAAATTATGTTTGCATACTATAAGCATGGTTAAAATTGATGATTATTGGAATAGAATCAAAAGTTATGATGGTGAATTTCCTAATAAGTTTTGGGTATATTATACTAATGATTATTGGGTCGACTGTGTGGGATGTGGATGGGGTGGTGATGAATATGGGATAGATTTACATTGGGATTTTGAGTGGTATGGGAGTAAACCATTTGACACATATCAAGAGGCATATAAATTAGCACAACGATTAAAAAAGCATAACTTACACACGACAAATAAAACGTTAAAACCTGCTCGAGATGAAATAAATACAATTGAAATAGATGACCGTGTGTATACCAAACATCATGAAGGTAGACCTATATACACGTGTGGTATGATGTATATTATGGATTCAAGAAAATGGGAGAAATTTGAGTGTGATGATTTTGATAGATATAAAGAATTTATGAAAAATTTGAAAAAATAAAAGTTTTTAAACACTATTTTATTATAACATTGATGAATTGTCGGTATTGTAAATCAAACAACGTTGCTGTTATTTGTCATCATAACAATCGCCGATTAAAAGTTCCTGTTTATGTTTACAAATGTAATCAATGCAAAAAACGATTTACAGTGTATGGAGAACCATTACATTACAACCATAAAGGAAATCTATCACAACGAAAACACATTTGTCATTACTGTGGTGAATATATTGAGCCTGATAACGACACCGAAAGAATTACAGGTGTTCATCTTGACTGTTTTGTTCAACAATATGAAAAGTTGAATTTAGAATTATGCTGGGAACACGCACAAGATTTTTTTGCCGAGTTAAATAAAGGGTAATAAAAATGTGGAATTATGTTGTAGCAGTAGCTTTGTTCTTTTTGTTGATAATCACCCATGAATCTTTTCATCTTTTAATGGCACGGCACTATGGATTTGATGCACATTTTATATGGATACCAGTTGGTACCAAAGATTTGATGAGCAATGCTCATATTCCGTTGCCTGGTACAAGAATTTATTATCATAGGACGCCTACAAAACGTGAATTTGCTTTGATAACGTTGAGTCCTATTATTCCTACATATATTTTTAGTGTATTGATTTATGTATCAGTGTTTTGGAGTCCGAAAAATTTACTATTGGTTGTAGCGTTTTCTTTACTGGTTGCTCCATTCTCAGCTTTTGCTGGTTGTTTCGGTGATATTAAAGATTATTGCATAATTATGAAATGAGGAATAATAAAAATGTGGTCATAAATATAAGAGGTGAAAATAGAAATGTATAATGATAGTTATTTATTTGGGAAAAAAGATTTTTATAATCCGTTAAATGACCCTACTAAGACAGACTACCAAAAAATGAAATATCTTGGTCAAATTTGGGAATAATTGGAAAAAGGAAATATATTGGGAATTAAGAAAAAATGAAATAAATAATTAAAAAATACATAAATTATTTAAGTATAAATTTAGTATGTTTTTTTTGGTGAGGAAACGAAATGAATGAAAATGAAAATAAATATTCTGGTGTTTCTTTTGGTGGCATTATTCAACGTGTTCTCATAATGGGTAAAAAATACACATTAGTATATGGATATGACCGTAAGGAAGACAAATATGGATATGGCATTAAAGAAAATTCACGATTCAGTTTTTTAAAGAAGATGTATTTCATTTTTCCTTTATTTGATTTGGGTGGTATTATTGGGTATTTTTTCATGATGTGGATTTTAAGCATGGGTGGAGGAGGTACAGGACCGCCTTCAGACCCATTGATTCCAAGTTATGTATGGGAAATCATCATGTATGGGTTAATATTCTCAATGTATGTTATATTATATTTTTTGATTATGCGTGGTGTAAGGACATGGCATGGTTCTGAACATAAAATCATAGCATCAATGGAAAAAAACGACCTTGATAACGCAAAAAATTATGACCCGATTCATGAACGTTGTGGCGGTACATTGTTACCAACGATATTTGTAGCTGCCTTCATTTGGTTATACATTGCGTCTTATACAGGCATCATATTTGGACAATATACATTTATCACCATTTGTGTGTACATGAACGTTAAACTATTTCATAAATATGATAAAATCGGGATTTGGGTTGGTAAATGGGTGCAACGGCATTTTACAATATCAGAACCTGAAGATTGGAAACTGAAATTAGGACAGGCAGGTGCTCGGCAATTCTTAAAAGCAGAAAAAGGTGAAAATTTTATTGAGGAGGAATATTTAGAGGTGCAAAAATGATTTGT
>Ga0180430_10003933_pt1 | contig 12673 bp, 12 predicted proteins | sample SS_ome_9_FD_132999 | JGI IMG/M metagenome (GOLD analysis project Ga0180430, IMG submission 132999) | Hypersaline lake sediment archaeal communities from the Salton Sea, California, USA - SS_1_S_2 metaG | ecosystem: Environmental > Aquatic > Non-marine Saline and Alkaline > Hypersaline >... | reverse complement strand
TCCACGACGCCCGCTACCTCGACCTCGATCAGATCAATGCCAGCGCCACGGGCCTGCGACCCCCGGGCTCCTGAGCGGTTCCGGCTGGGCAACACGTGGAAAAAGCCCTCCGACGCGGCTCATCTGTGTGGCCGTCAGGTCCCACGAAAGCTATCGGCGCATGAAGGGGCCGCGATGTGACGGCGCGTTGCGGATCGTGACCAACCGCCTCGACCTGCCGGCGGCACTGATTGCCGAGATGTACCGGCTCCGCTGGCTGTTGCCAGCGGAGCCATGGATGGCGGAGCGAAAAACAACTCTCCAACACCGGCCACCTGGGGCGGCACGTTTCGTGCCGAACAGAATTGCCCTCCATGCCCCCCTGCCCGCGGACGCGGGCGAACGAATGCCCACTCGAGGCCCACGTGGGCGATGCCGCAAAAAGCCGAGGTTTTTGGAGGTCGCCGATCGCCGCGTCCTGCGGCGACAGACGTGTTCCACGCTCTGCTGGACGGCTCGCGGCGTCGCGGCGAGGATGGTTCGTGGTCGCACCTCCGAGACAGGCGGGACCGGGCGGCCACCGGCAACGTCAGCAAGGCACGGCAGAACACATGGCTCACGACACGCTCTGGGCACCCTGGAGGCTTGCCTACATCCAGGGCCGCGACGATGGCTCTCCCGAGCGACCCGTCGAGCCGGAGTCCTGGCGGCCCGGAGCTGATACGGCCTGCTTCCTCTGTCGGGCGGCGGCGGCAGCGGGCCAGCAGCGGGCCCTTGGCGTGCTCGAGCGGACCGGGACGAGCCTGGTGGTGGTCAACCGCTTTCCCTACGCCAATGGCCACCTTTTGATCTCGCCCCTCGACCACCGCGGCGGGCTGGATGACCTCGACGAAGCCTGCCTGCTCGACCTCCAGCGGTGCCTGGCCCGCTGGTGCCGCATCGTGGCGACGACGATGCACGCCGAGGGCTTCAACATCGGTCTCAATCTCGGCCGGGTGGCCGGTGCCGGGCTGCCCGGCCACCTCCACTGGCATCTCGTGCCGCGGTGGAGCGGCGACGTGAACTTCATGCCCACCGTGGCGGGCGTGCGTGTCCTGCCGCAATCGCTGGAAAGCCTCTGGGAGCAGCTTGATGACGCCCGTCGACTGGAAGGATCGTGAGCGGCAGCTGCTCGCCGGCTGGGCGATGCACGCGGCGGACTCCGCCGGGCGGGTGCATGACGAGCCGCCCCACCATTTTCGCAGCCCCTATCAGCGCGACCGCGACAGGATCGTCCATTCGGCCGCCTTTCGCCGGCTCGCCCACAAGACGCAGGTCTTCACCGGTTATCCCGGTGACTACCATCGCAGCCGCCTGACCCACACCCTCGAGGTCACGAGCATTGCAAGAACCCTTGCCCGGGCCTTGTCCCTCAACGAAGACCTCGTGGAAACGCTGGCTCTGGCCCATGACATCGGGCATCCCCCGCTGGGCCATGCCGGTGAGGACACGCTCTCGGAACTGCTTGCCGACGAGGGTGGCTTCAGCCACAACACCCAGGCCCTGCGGATCATGGAGTTGCTGGAGAACCGCTACCCGCGGTTTCCCGGACTGAATCTCTCCCGAGAGGTACTCGCGGCACAGATGGCCCGCTGTCCAGAGGGCCGCGGCCATGCTCGGCTGCTCGAGGCCCAGGTGGTCGATGCCGCCGATTCGATCGCCTACGACACCCATGATGCCGACGATGCGGTCGAACTGGGGTTCGTCGAACTCGATGAGCTGCTCGAACTGCCGATCGTCGCCGCCGCCGCGACGCGGGTGCGTGACCGGCAGGGGCCTCTCGATGGCGACGAGCTGCGAAGGGCGGTGCTCCATGATCTCGTCGATCGGCAGGTCGTGGAGCTTGTGCAGCGAGTGCGGGGCGAGCTCGAACGACTCCGCGTACGGACGGTGGCCGACGTGCTCGCCGCGGGCGGCATCGTGGCCCCGTCACCGGAAACAGCCCGCGACAAGGCCGAGCTGGAGCGGTTTCTCTTCCAGCGGGTCTACCGCAGCGAGCCGGTGATGGCGGTTCGGGAGCCGGCCCAGCGTCGGCTCTCGGAGCTTTTCGACTGGTTCTGCCGCAATCCCGAGGCGATGCCGGGAGGGTTTCAGAAGCGGGCCAGGCACCTTGGCGTCCGCCGCAGCGTGGCCGACTACATCGCCGGCATGACCGACCGCTACCTCGAACGCGAGCACGCCCGCCGGCTCGGCGGATGACCCGCATCGCCCGCCGCGGGGAGCGTTGGTAGAATCCAGACCCGACGAGCCATCAGCGGAGACAGTCCTGCCGCAGGCTCGTCGCCGGCCCCGGAGCTCCGCAAACCCCATGGCACTGGTCGTCCTTCGCGCGGTCTTTGTGATGGTGTCGGTAGGCATCGCGGCGTTGATCATCAACACCGAGGTGATGCGAAACGCCCCTGCCTGGGTGCCCTGGGCGGTGCTCGGGGGGATGGTCATGCTGCCGGTGTCGGTGATCACCGTGGATGCCCTCATCCGTCGCAAGGATCTGACGGTGATCACGGCGGTCTACTTCGGAATTATCGTGGGCATCTTTTTGACCTACGCGATGCTCCTGGCCCTCGGTCCGATCCTGCCGACGAGCCCCCAGGACCCGGTCAATGTCTGGCTGCCGCCGACGATCGGCACGATCCTCTGCTACATCTGCACGAGCCTGCTTTTGCAGACGAAGGACGAGTTTCGCTTTCTGATTCCCTATGTCGAATTCGCCCGCGACGTGAAGGGCCTGCGTCCCAACGTGCTCGATGCGACGGCGATCATCGACGGGCGGATCGCGGAGCTTGCCGAGTCGGGGGTCTTCGAGAGCCGCTTCGTGGTGCCGGCCTTTGTGGTTGACGAGCTGCGTGCCGCAGCCGACGCCCCCGAGCGGGCTCGGCGGGCCCGCGGGCGGCGGGGGCTCGACATCCTCGAGCGGCTGCGAGAATGCGAGGCGATCGACATCGAGGTCCTCGCCCCCGGTGATCTGCTTGATCCCGACGCCACCGAGGGCTCGCGTGTCGTGGCGATGGCCCGTCGGCTCGACGGTCGGATAATCACCAACGATGTGTCGCTGGTGAAGATGGCCGCGGTGCGAAACGTGCCCGCGGTCAACATCAACGACGTGGCGATCTCGCTGCGACCGCTGTTCATTCCGGGCGATGCCCTCGAGGTGCGGCTCGTGAAGCCGGGTGAAGAGCCCGGCCAGGGGGTCGGTTACCTGGAGGATGGTACGATGGTCGTCGTCGAGGGCGGCCGAGACCAGATCGGCCGCAGCCTGACAGTGAATGTCACAAGCACGCTGCAGACCACGGCCGGTCGTCTCGTGTTCGCCCGGCCCCAGCAGGCAGCCTGAGCCAGCGAGCTGATTCAGGCAGCCAACACCACACCCGCCGCCGGCGGGAAGCCCCCGAGGACAAGAACATGTCAAACGTCGGAATTGTGTGTCGCGAGATTCATCGCTGCTGCCGCCGATCGGCCCGGGTCAACGTGGCGGTTGCCATGGTGCTGCCGGTGCTGCTGTTTCAAAGCGGTGGCGGGGCCGCGGCGAAGCCCCCGGCCTGCACCGATCCGGCGAAGGCCGACGCCGACTTTGCGATCCAGGGCGAATATCTGGGGGAGGTGCCATTCGAGGGCCGAACGATGCCGCTGGGGGTGCAGGTCGTGGCTCGTGGTGAGGGCCGTTTCGACGCGGTCGCCTATCCCGGCGGGCTGCCGGGCGCCGGCTGGACGCCCCCGAACACGATCCAGGGCAAGGGCAGCAAAAACTCCGCAGGCGCCGTGCCGCTGGAAGGCGTCGACTGGGGCGGGACGACCCGCCGCGGAGAGATTCGTGACGGAAAGATCATCGTCTTCGATGAGTCCGACGCGGAGGTCGCGAAGCTTGCGAAGGTCGAGCGGAAAAGTCCTACGCTGGGCATGCAGCCGCCTGAGAACGCGGTGGTCATCTTTGATGGCAGCGGCACCGAGGGGCTCGCCGAGGGCAAGATCAGCGAGGACGGCCTTCTGATGCAGGGCGCGACATCGGCGGCCACGTTCGGCGATGCCACGGTGCACATCGAGTTTCGCCTGCCCTACCAGCCCCACGATCGCGGCCAGGCGCGGGGCAACAGCGGGGCCTACCTGCAGGGCCGCTATGAGGTGCAAATGCTCGACAGCTTCGGTCTCGAGGGCAAGAACAACGAGTGCGGCGGGGTCTACTCCGTGGCGGCACCATCGGTCAACATGTGCCTGCCGCCGCTGGCCTGGCAGACCTACGACATCGAGTTCACCGCCCCTCGCTTCGACGCCGAGGGCGGGAAGACATCCGACGCCCGGATGACCGTGCGGCACAACGGGGTGGTGATTCACGACGACGTGGCGGTGCCGAAGATCACCCCCGGCGGCCGCGGTGGTGGCGAGGCTGGCGAGGGACCGCTCTACCTCCAGGATCACGGCAACCCGGTTCGCTATCGCAACATCTGGTTTGTGCGGAAATCGTGAGCCTCTCCGACCACTCCGGCGGCCCGGCCTCGGATGGCGCGGCCGATGGCCAGCCACGGATTGTCTGTCCCGGCTGCGGGCTGTTGTGTGACGACATCCTGCCGGGTGATCCGGCCTCGCCGAGGTTTGAACGGGCCTGCGAACAGGGCAGGGCGGTGCTGTCCCGGGCTTGGGATGCCGGCGGTGCTGTCGAAGCGATGCTCGAGGGCCGGCCGGTCAGCCGCCAGGAGGCGATCGAGGCGGCCGCCTCCGCGATCCGCGGGGCCCGCCGTGTGCTTGTCACCGGGCTTGTCGGCGTGACACTGCGAGGGGTGCTTGCGGCGGCTGATCTGGCCGAACAGGTCGGCGGAGCCTTTGATGCCGACGCGGCCGAGACAGCGCGAGCCGCAGGGCCGGGGATGGCAAGGATCGGTTCGCTGACGGCCGACTTCGAGGAACTCCGCGATCGGGCCGACTGCGTGCTGCTGTGGTTCGTCGATCCGTCGGCGTCGCATCCGCGGTTCCTCGAGAGGTTCCTCGAGCCGCCGAGGTCGGGGGGACGGAAGCTTGTCGCCGTCGGCACACCGCCGCCCGCCGGAGCGGTGCACTGCGAAATCGGCCCGGACGACTCGGCTGAAGCCGCGGCCGTGCTCGAGATGCTGCTGGCCGGGGACGAGGCCGACGACTCCGCCCGCCCGCCTGCATGGCGGCAACTCGTCGGGCTGCTCGGCCCGGTGGCCGAGGCGATCCGTGGGGCCGGGTGCCTGGCGGTGGTCACCGATGCGAGTCGTCGCGGAGCGGGGATCGAGTCGCTGGCGGTGGCGAGGCTCGTGCGTGCCGCCGCCCACCGCGGGGCCGCCTTCGAGGTGCCGCTGGCTTGGGGCATCGACCACGGCGGCAGCGGCGGCGGTGCTGCCGCGATCAGCAGCTGGCGGTATGCGGCCGCCGGAGGGGTGGCGGTGGCCGACAGGCTCGGCGGGGAATATCTGCCTTCCGAGGCCGATGCCCGTCGGCTCGTGGCCCGTGGTGAGGTCGATCTTGTGGTGGCCGTCGGCCCGCTCGCCCCGCCGCTGGCCGAGGCGGTTGGCAGGTGGGCGAGGCTGGTCGAACTGGCCGAAGGCCCAGGGATCACGACGGCCCGCGGCGTGTTTGTGCAGGTGGCATCGCCCGTGGCCGAGGGCGGCGTGATGCTGCGGGGCGACGGCCGCGAACTGCGGCTGCCGCCGAGCGATCCCTGCGGGCCCACGGTTGCATCGGTGCTCGAAGAAATCATCGCCGCGATCGGGGAGGGCTCACGATGAGCGGCGGCGGCGGTGAGCAAACGATCCTGCTGCGAGGTGGCACGATCCACGACCCCGCCAACGGCATCGACGGGCAGGTGGGCGATCTCTGGATTGCGGGCAGCCAGATCGTCCCGCCGAGAGGGAAGCCGGACCGCGAGATCGATCTGCGTGGCCTGGTGGTGATGCCCGGCGGCGTCGACCTGCACAGTCATGTCGCCGGCCCGAAGGTGGCGGCGGGCCGGAGGATCGCGCCGCAGCTGGCCCGCCGCAGCACTCCGGCGGTGCCCACGATCGAGGCCACCGGCCGACTCTACGCGGCTTTGGGCTACACCACCGTTTTCGATGCGGCGATCGCCACCGCCGCGGCCGGCCTGGCCCGGCTCGAGCTTGCCGAACTGCCGGTGCTCGACAAGGGGTTTTACGTGCTTGCCGCCGACGACACTCCGGTGCTCGAGTCGCTCGCCCGCGGCAGCGACGAGGAGCTCGAGCGGATCGTGGCCGACACCGTCGCGGCCACGGGAAGCTGGGGCGTGAAGGTCGCCAATCCTGGTGGCAGCGTCTTCTGGAAGGCCGGACTGCGGGGGGACCACCGCGACCTCGACGAGCCGCTCCCCGGTCTGCCCATCACCGGCCACCGTCTGCTCGAGCGGCTCGCCCGCTGCGTGCAGGAGATCGGCCTGCCGCATCCGCTGCACGTGCACACGGTGAACCTCGGCCTGCCCGGCAACTGGCGGACGACGCTGGAGACGATGCGGACCCTCGATGGGCTGCCCGCCCATCTGGCCCACGTGCAGTTCCACAGCTACCTCGGCGGCAACACGGCCGCCGGCGATGAGACGACCTTCGGCTCAGGCGTGGCTCCGCTCGCCGAATGGTTCAACGAGCACCACAGCCTCACGCTCGATGTGGGGCAGGTGCTCTTCGGGGAGACCGTGGCGATGACCGGCGACGCCGCGGCCGCCGAGCATCTCGCCGCGGCGACCGGGGTCCCTTGGATGGCCCACGACCTGCACCTCGAGGGCGGCTGCGGCGTGCTGCCGGTGACCTACCGCGAGAAGAGCCTGGTCCACGCCTGGCAGTGGGCGATCGGGCTGGAGTGGTTTCTCAGCGTCGAGGATCCCTGGCGGCTGGCCCTCTCGACCGACCATCCCAACGGAGCCCACTTCACCGCCTATCCCCACCTGATGCGGCTGCTTGGCGACGAGGCCTTCCGCCGCGAGGCGATGGCCAGAATCCACCCCCGGGTGCGTCGCCACAGCCCCCTGGCCGGAATCCGCCGCGAGTACACGCTCCAGGAACTCTGCATCGTGACACGGGCGGCTCCTGCCAGGATTGCCGGGCTGCCAGCCAAGGGACACCTGGGTCCCGGTGCCGACGCCGACATCACCGTCTATCGTCCCGAACACGACCTCGCGCGGATGTTCGCGATGCCCGCGAAGGTCTTCAAGGCGGGCCGTCTCGTCGCCGAAGACGGCGAACTGCGGTCCCGGCCCGCCGGGTCGCTGCTCTCGGCCACCTGAGCCTTTCGCAGTCGGCCAAGTCTTTTGCGGCCCGTCGCTCGCGAAAGTCTCACACATCCCCGCTCACGATTCGCTCATCGGTCGTCGCTAGGCTGCCGGGGATAGAGGAGTGTGGATATCGGAGTGGCCCTGCAGCGAAAGGAAACCCAGATGCTCGTGCTTTCGAGAAAACCGGGTGAGTCGATCGTGATCGACGGCCGGATCGTGGTGAAGGTGCTCGATATCGGCCGCGGACGGGTGCAGGTCGGCATTGAAGCCCCCAGGGAAGTGCCCGTCGAGCGGTCGGAACTCCGCCGGCATCAGCGTGCGGTGAGTGCGGAAGTCGGGCAGGCCGAGGACGGGCTGACACTCGTCAGCAGCCGCTGACACCGATTCATCCCGCCGCCTCCTCGATGACAGCGAGGTGCGGCTCGAGCGATGCCGCCATCGACGGAAGATGGCGAAGACAGCCCTCGGCGAGCTTGTGGAAGGTTGCATCCTCCTCGAGGATCGGCAGCGCCCTTCGCGGCAGCTCACTCGGCGGGTCGGAGGCGACGATGCGGCCGGTGTCGCCGTCGATGATGCAGCCGCGGGACGCAGGGCTGTCGATTGCGACCGCCGGCACACCGAGGCTGCGGGCCTCGAGCACGGCCCCTCCGTAGGCCACCTCGCCTGTCTGCCAGACCAGCCGGCATTCCGGCAGCACGCTTTCGAGGAAGTCGCATTCCGGCAGAATCGTCAGGCGGCCGGCTGCCTGCTGGGCCCGGGCCCGGCGGGCAAGCCTCGCCGCCAGCGGGCCGCGACCGACGAGCAGATGCCTGAGCCCCGGCAGCACCACGTCGAGCTGGTCGACCGCCCAGACAAGCCGCTCGAGCCGGCTGCGGGGCAGCAGCGGGGCCACGGTGCAGGTCCAGCAGGACTCGGCGGGCCAGCCGAGCAGCCGGGCGACCGCCTGCCGCGAGAGACTCGCGGGTGGCGGCGTGAGTATCACCGGCGGCAGCGGAACATGACGGAGACGATCGCCCGCGAGACCGCGGCAGATCGCGGTGACCTCGGGCGTGGCCGCGAGGACTGCATGCTGCCGCGCGATCAGGCGGCCGAGGGCCGCCCGCCGCCAGCCCTCCACCGGCATCACCGCCGTGGCGAGCACGGAGAGCAGACGGGGGCCGCCGGCCGGAGCGACCGCGGCGGTGATGCCGGCGGCGGACCAGCCCCAGGATTCGACCACCCGCGGACGCAGGCGGCGGATGAGCCTCGCCAGGCCGGCCGCGGAGGCCGTCGACAGGCCGGGCCGCCGCGAGAGGCGGTGCAGCTGGTGGCCTCGGGCCGCCAATCGCCCGGCAAGAGTACCGCAGCCGGTGAGCGTGGCGATGTGCGGTTCCCAGCCGGAGTTCCTCAGGCCCTCGGCGGTCAGCGAAAGCTGTCGTCCCGTGCCCACCTCGTCCAGGCCGCGGGCCACCAGCAGGATCCTGCGTCCGCCGGTGGTCATGGCTTTGCGTGGGCGGCCTGCGGCGCGCCGCCGTGGCACGAATCGGTATCTGCTGCGACGGTCGAGCGGGCCTCGGCGATGTCGTTCTCGTCGAGGGCGGCGAGGTAGGGCAGGTGTCGCCAGGCACCGTCAAAGTCGAGCCCGTAGCCGACGACGAACCGGTCGGGAATGTCGAACCCCACGTAGTCGGGCTCGATTGCGACCTCCGCGCGACCGAGTTTCCGCAGCAGCACCATCGAGCGGACTTCGGCGGCGCCGCGGCGTGAGAGTTCTCCCACGAGTGCCTCGAGGGTCCGGCCGGTGTCGAAGATGTCGTCAACCACGATCACTCGCTGGCCCTCGAGGTCGGGCAGCAGGTCGAGACGCAGTTCGAGCCTGCCGGGCGAGGTGGCGGTGCCGCGGTAGCTGCTGGCCCACACCATGCCCACCCGCACAGGTCCGTCGAGTCGACGGATCAAGTCGGCAACGAGCACGATGCTGCCGGTGAGCACGCCCACCACGGTCACGGGTCGGCCGTCAAAGTCGCGACGCAGCAGTCGCGCGAGCCGCGTGATCCCCTCGGAAAGCTCGTCCTGGGAAAGGAGTATCTGCATCGGGCGTGGTCGAGTGGGTGGAGTCGTTGCCGCTGCTGGCGGGCGGACGCATCGACGTGAGCACGCTATGCTACCGAAATTGTTCAGCGTCGCACCCTCCGCCCCTCGAGCCCCGCCAATGTCGCCACAGCCGTCGCGCGAGCCCGGGCATGCACCCTCCCGGGAAGCTTCGACGCCGGGGGCGTTTGTCAATCCTTTCGGCGGCCACGAGTGGGTCGGAGACGCCGAGGGGGGCTTTGCCGTGATCCACCTGCGGGATCTTGGCGACGAGCCGCTCTCGAGCCTGCCGCTGGTCTGCGAGCGGCTTGCCGAAGCGAATCTGCCGGCGATCTCGCTCGGCGGGGCCGCGACCTGGTGGCTGGATCGGCCCCTGCTCCCGGTCGAGCCGTCGCTGACACCGGAGCAGTTCGTGGTCGAGTTGGTCACCGCGGAGGTCACCCGGCGGCTGGGCGTCGCCCCTCCGCGGATCGCGTTGTTCGGCAGCGGAAGCGGCGGACAGGCGGCGCTGCGGATCGCCTACCGGCATCCCGACCGCTTCCCGGTGGCCGCCGCGATCGACCCGGCCATCGACTTTCACCGCACGATGAACAGCGGCGACGCCGGCAGCGACACGCTCTGGCAGATCTACGGAGACCCCGAGGCCGCACGGCAGGATACCGCCATTCTTCATATCCATCCGCTCAACTGGCCCCGCCAGCAGGCCTTTTTCGCCCATGCCCGATCGGCTTGGTTCGACGGCGCTGAGCGGCTCCACAGCAAGCTCATCGCCCTGGGAATCCCGCACGAGTCCCGGCTCGCCCGCGGTGACCAGGCAGACTGGCCCGCGGAGGCCGCCACCGCCGCGGTGGCGTTTCTTGCCGAGGCTCTCGCAAGGGAAGCGCGGCGGATAGCCTGAAAACGCAAGGTGGCCCGAGAAGCGAAAGCGATCCGACGGGCTGGCGAAGCGGTGTCGGCATTGACACGCCATCGGCGGATCGCGCCAATGCGTCTGGCCACAGTCCCCCTCCCGGAAGCCGCCGTGGAATTCAAGGTCGACCTCGACATCTTCTCCGGGCCACTCGACCTGCTGCTCTATCTCGTGAAGCGGCATGAGGTGGAAATCACCGAGGTGCCGATCGCGAAGGTCACCGACGACTTTCTGGCCCATTTGGAGGTGCTCGAGGTCCTGGCGATCGAGCAGGTCGGGGAGTTCGTGGAACTGGCCAGCGTGCTTCTGGAGATCAAGGCGAGGGCCCTGGTGCCCCGTCCGGAGGAGCAGGAGTCGCCGGTGGAGGAGGTGCAGGAAGACCTGGTGCAGCGGCTGCTGGAATACAAGCAATATCGCGATGCCGCGGTGCTCCTCGAGGAGCGGGCCCGCCGCCAGGAACTCCGCTTTCCGAGAGGCGTTGCCGAGGATTCCGACACGCCTCGGGCCAGCCCCGAGGTGGCCTTTGCGGAGGCCCAGGTCTGGGATCTTGTGGCGGCGCTTGCTCGCGTGATGAAGAAACAGCAGGCCCGCCGGCCCCGCAGCATTGTCCACGACGACACGCCGATCGAGGAACACATCGAGCGGGTGCAGGCGGTGCTCGCGGAACGGGGCAGGGTCGCCTTCTCCGAGTTCTTCGAGGACGACATGTCCCGCACACGGATCGTGGGTATCTTTCTTGCGGTCCTCGAGCTCGTTCGCCGCGGTGCACTCGCCACCGCTCAGGAGAGGCTCTTTGACGAGCTCTGGCTGATGCCGGCCACGCCCGCGCCGCCGAGGCTGCATTCCGGCGGAGGTCCTCCGGGCTCGGCCGATGAGACAAAACCCGCATGATCGATAACTGTCCCTTCCGCAGCATCACCCACCGAGGGCTCACTGTTGAGGGCTACTCGCGGGCCGCGGTTCAGACCTACTGGAGGGTGCCGGAGTTGAAGCTCGGCTTCGATCTCGGCGGCCAGCCCTGGGGGTTCATGGCGACACCGACCTGGTTCCTCAGCCACACCCATCTCGACCATATCGCGGCCCTGCCGGTCTACGTCGCGAGGCGGCGGATGATGAAGATGGAGCCGCCGGTGATCTACATGCCCGAGTCGGCGATCGAGCCGGTGCAGCGGCTGCTGCGGGCGATCTCCCGGCTCGACCGGGGACGTACGCCCTGCACGCTCCTGCCGGCGAGGCCTGGCGACGAGATCGAGCTTTCCCGCGAGCATGTGGTGACCGTCTCATCCACCTGCCACACGCTGCCGAGCGTGGGCTACGTCGTCTGGGATCGGCGCCGCAAGCTCAAGCATGAGTTTCAGGGCTTGCCGGGTGAGAAGATTCGCGACCTCCGCCTTTCTGGCGTGGATGTGACGCAGGAGGTTCGTGCGCCGTTGGTGGCCTACCTTGGCGACAGTACCCCGGAGGGTCTCGACCGCTGTCCGGCGATGTACGAGGCGATGATCCTGATCACGGAACTGACCTTTGTGGCCCGCAGCCACCGGCGGGAGAAAATCCACAAGTACGGCCACGTGCACATCGACGACCTGCTCGAACGTCGGGACCGCTTCCGCAACGAGATGGTGATCGCGGCCCATTTCTCGACGCGTTACACCGATGACCGTGTGCGGCGGATCCTGGCCAAGCGGATTCCCGACATGCTCGACGGCCGGCTGCAGGTTTGGCTCTAGCTACCCGTGGAACAAGCCCTCCCTGGCCCCCTGGCCCCGCGGGCCCCCTGGCTCCTGGCACCGCGGACGCGGGCGAACAAAGTCCACGTGAGCGTCTCCCCAAAAAGCCGATGATTTGGGAGGTCGCCGATCGCGTCCTGCGGCGGCAGACGTGTTCCACGCTCTGCCGGGCTCCGTCTGAAAACCCTGTGCCCTGCGGTCCGAGCGTCTCATTTGGCTACCGTCAGCACCCCAACCGGCCCCGCCTCGCTGCGGTAGGCTCAGCGGCATGTCGCCCCGCCACGCTTACCTGCACGTTCCCTTCTGTCGTCACCGCTGCGGCTACTGCGATTTTCCCCTCGTCGCCGGCCGTGACGACCTTGTGGAGGGGTACTTCCGGGCTCTCGAGATTGAGCTTGAACGTCTCGCTGAGCCGCTCCGTCTCGACACGCTCTACCTCGGCGGAGGCACGCCCTCGCAGCTCGGGCCAGAAGGGCTGCGGAGGCTCTTTGGCCTGCTTTCCGGCCGGCTCCTGCTGAGCCCCGAGGCCGAGGTGACCCTCGAGGCCAATCCGCTCGACGTGACTGGACCGCTCATCGAGGCGGTTGTGGAATGTGGCATCACCCGCGTGAGCCTGGGCGGGCAGTCGCTCGATGCTGCCACGCTCATCGCCCTCGATCGCGACCATGCTCCGGACGACGTGAGACATGCCGTTGAGCTGCTCGCTCGAGCGGGGCTGGC
>Ga0180430_10003932_pt1 | contig 12673 bp, 9 predicted proteins | sample SS_ome_9_FD_132999 | JGI IMG/M metagenome (GOLD analysis project Ga0180430, IMG submission 132999) | Hypersaline lake sediment archaeal communities from the Salton Sea, California, USA - SS_1_S_2 metaG | ecosystem: Environmental > Aquatic > Non-marine Saline and Alkaline > Hypersaline > Sediment... | reverse complement strand
CGCTCGGCCCCTTGGCCTCGAAGGCCATGCCGGGCTCGATCCTGTCGACGCCCTGGAATGCCGCGGCAGGAACGTTCTGGATCAGCTCCGGATTCATCTCACCGAACCCCTCCTGCGGGGGAATCGTGACCTTGCAACTCTCTCCGACCGCTTTGCCCGCCAGGGCATGCTCGAGGGCCGGCAGCAGGTTCTCGGCGCCATGCAGATAATTCAGCGGCTTGCCGGGCTGTGTCGCGTCGAGCGTTTTACCGTCGCCGTCGGTGAGTGTGAATGTGATGGAGACGACACGGTTGTTATCGACGTTCATGTAATACCTCTTTGGATGACTTGATGAATACTAACCATAGCATTCAGAAGATGACCTGCACGCAGCAGGCCGGGGTGGACAGGGTGACGGCGGCATTGCCGTCCGATTGACAGGCTCAGATCCCGTCGATGAAGGCGTCACGATGCTTCTTGGCATTCGTGAACATCTGCGTCAGGGTATCGATGTCATCCTCGCGGATGGCTTTCGCGAGCAGCGTCATCTCGTCGGCGTAGGAATCGACGAGTGATGCAACCGCGTCCTTGTTGGCCACGCAGATATCCCGCCACATGATCGGGTTGCTCGAGGCGATCCGCGTGAAATCACGGAAACCGCCGGCGGCATACTTGAAGATATCCTCCTCGTAGTCGACGCGTGACAACATGTCGACCAGGGCAAAAGCGAGCATGTGCGGCAGATGGCTGGTTGCAGCGAGCACACGGTCGTGATCCTCTGGCGCCATGCGGTTGATCTCGGCGCCGCAGTAGCGCCACATGGCTTCGACGCGCTCGATCGCGCGCTCATCCGTCTCGCTGACCGGCGTCAGGATCACACGGCGATTCTGGTAGAGCTCGGCGAAGGAAGCCTCGACACCGTTCTTCTCCGTGCCCGCGATCGGGTGCCCCGCGACGAAACCGGGCAGCGCCTTGCCGAAGACCGCCTCGCAATCCGCAATCACGCTGCCTTTCACGCTGCCGCCATCCGTGATGACGGCATCTTCGGCAAGGTGACCCTTCATGGCCGTGAAGGCATCGCGCATGGCGCCAAGCGGAACCGCGAGAAAGACCATGTCGGCACCCGCGACTGCTTCACCGATCTCGTGGGTGTAGCTGTCGATGACGCCAAGTTCGACGGCCTTCTCGAGGTTTTCCCTGCCGCGTCCACAACCGACGATGTCGCCGACCTGTCCGGCGGCTCTCAACGCACGTGCAAGCGAACCGCCGATCAGTCCCACACCGATGACAGCGAGCTTGCGAATGATCATGCGCTCATCGCCCGGCGAAATGCGGCCAGGAACGTCTGGTTCTCTTTCTCGGAGCCGATGGTGATGCGCAGATGGTTCGGCATCCTGTAGTTTGCGATCGGCCTGACGATCACGCCCTGCTGGAGCAGCGCCTGGTTGACTGGTGCAGCTTCCCTTTCGAGATCGACGGTCAGGAAGTTGGCGACAGAGGGAATGGTCGTGAGTCCCATGTCGTCGAACCCGCGCTTGAGCTGCTGCATGCCGGCACTGTTCACGTTGCGGCTCTGAACGAGGAACTGCTCATCGTCGAGTGCGGCTTCAGCGGCAGCGAGTGCGATCAGGTTGGCATTGAAGGGATGGCGGACACGCTGTATGACGGAGGCCAGCTCCGGGCTCGATACACCATAGCCGATACGCAGCCCCGCCAGCCCGTAGATCTTCGAGAAGGTGCGCGTCACGATCATGTTCGGATAACGCGCAAGCAGCTCGAGGCCGTTCGGAAAACCCTCGAGCGTGACATACTCGGTATAGGCCTCGTCCAGTACGATCACGACATCCGACGGGACCCTGTCAAGAAAGGCCGTGAGCGCGTCACTCCCGATCCAGGTCCCGGTCGGGTTGTTCGGGTTGGCGATGAAGACAACGCGCGTGTTGGCGTCGATCTGCCCGAGCATGGCATCGAGATCGTGGCCGTATGGCATCTCCGGATGGTCCGCCGGATACGGTGCAGCCACATGTGCATCCGCACCGCTGGCCTGCGTGTAGATCGGGTACATCGCGAAGCTGTGCTCCGAGAAAACCGCGTTGACACCGGGCGACAGGAACGTCCGTGCAACCATGTCGATCACGTCACTCGAGCCGGCCCCGAGCGTAATACCCTGCGGAGCGACGGAAAATTTCTCTGCCAGCTTGTGGCGCAACCTGTAGCCCGTATCATCCGGGTAGAGGTTGATATCGCCCGCCACCTTTTGCGCGGCAGACCAGCCGAGCGGGCTCGGGCCGAGCGGGTTCTCGTTCGATGCCAGCTTGATGGTATCGGTCAGGCCAAGCTCGCGCTCGAGCTCATCCAGTGGCTTGCCGGGAATGTAGGGATGCAGGCCGGCAATACCGGGCGCGGTTCTCTTCAACCAGTCAGTCATAAAACGGCACTCGGGTAGGAGCCGAGTATCTTGCACATACCGGCTTCGGATTCCAGGTTCTTCAATGCGGCAGCGACTTGCGGTTCATCCTTGTGGCCGACGATGTCGACGAAAAAGACATAATCCCAGACACCGCGGCGTGACGGCCGTGACTCGATCCGCGTCATGCTGATGCCATGCTCGGCAAGGGGCGCCAGCAAGCGGTGCAAGCCACCCGCCTCGTTCTTTGTGGACAGCAGCAGGCTGGTCTTGTCATCGCCACTGACACCCGGCTGCTGCTTGCCGATCACGAGAAACCTCGTGGTGTTCCCGGGTTCGTCCTCGATGTTGGCCTGGTGCACCGTGAGCTTGTGCAGGGTTGCCGCCTCGGTACTGGCAATGGCGACACTGGTTTCATCAGCGGCTGCCAGCCTGGCTGCCTCGGCGTTGCTGCCCACAGCGATGCGCTCCGCATGCAACAGATTCTGGTCGAGCCAGCGACGGCACTGGGCCAGTGACTGCTGGTGGCTGTAGACGGTTTTCACATTGCGCCAGTCACTCTGCCTGCCGAGCAGATTGTGATGGATGCGCAGAATGACCTCGCCACTGATCGCAAGCGGCGAGTTGATGAAAAGGTCCAGTGTATGGCTGACGACCCCCTCGGTCGAATTCTCGACCGGCACGACACCGTAATCGAAGCTGCCCGCCTCGACTTCCCGGAAGACATCGGCAATGGAGCCGAACGGCGTGGTCGTGACCGAGTGGCCGAAGTGCTTGAGTGCGGCCGCCTGCGTGAAGGTTCCCTCAGGCCCGAGAAAGGCGATATTGAGCGGTTTTTCGAGCGCCAGGCAGGCCGACATGATCTCCCTGAAGAGGCGCGCCATCTCCTCGTCACCGAGTGGGCCCGTGTTGCGTGACTTGACCGCGCGCAGCACCATGGCTTCGCGTTCCGGCCTGTAGAAGGTCGTGTCCTCAGGTTCAGTCTCGAGCTTGATGCGCGCGACTTCCTGTGCGCAGGCCGCGCGTTCGTTGATCAGGCGCTGGATCTGCTCGTCGAGCGAATCGATCCGGTCACGTATGTCACTGAGCTTGTCGTTATCGGACATCTTTATCAGCTGTCAGGACAGCCCAGGCAACGGACGGACAGAACGCCTTCGATAGCGTCGATCGCCTCAAGCGTGGACCGGGCTGGTTCATCATCCACATCGAGAAGTGTAACCGCAATCTCCCCGCGCGACTTGTTCAGCATGTCAATGATGTTGAGTCCGCCGTTGGCCAGTGTCGTGGAAATCTGCCCGACCATGTTCGGGGTGTTCGCATTGATGATGGCGATGCGGAACCCGGTGGTGCGTGGAAGATTGATTTCCGGCATGTTGACCGAGTTGACGATATTGCCATCCTCGAGATAGCTCTTCATCTGCTCGGCGACCATGATGGCGCAGTTGTCCTCGGCCTCCTTCGTGGAAGCGCCGAGGTGTGGAAGCGTGATGCAGCGCGGGTGGTTCTTGAGCAGGTTGCTCGGAAAGTCACAGACATAGGCATAGAGGTGACCGCTGTCGAGAGCCGCGACGGCCGCCTCGTCATCGATGATGCCGTCACGTGCAAAATTGAGCAGCACGGCATGCTTCGGCATGGTCGCGATGCGCTGTGCGTTGATCATGTTTCGCGTCATGTCCGTCAGCGGGACATGAAAGGTCACGAAATCCGACTGGGTCAGGAGATCATCGATGTTCATCGCCTGCCTGACGCCGGATTCGAGTTGCCAGGCACTCTTGACCGTGATCGTGGGATCGAAGCCGATGACATTCATGCCGAGGCTCAGGGCGGCATTGGCGATGCGCACACCGATCGCGCCGAGACCGACAACACCCAGCGTCCTGTTGGGCAGTTCGAAACCGGCAAAATTTTTCTTGCCGGCCTCGACATCCTTGTGGATACGCGCGTCCTCGCCTTCGAGCGACCGCGCGAAGTCCCATGCCTGACCGATGTTGCGCGCAGCCATCAGCATGCCGGCAAGCACGAGCTCCTTGACAGCATTGGCATTGGCGCCCGGCGCATTGAAGACAGGCACGCCGAGTTTCGTCATCCGCTCGACCGGGATGTTGTTGACGCCTGCGCCCGCGCGCCCGATCGCCTTGACGGTCTCCGGCAGGTCCATGTCGTGCATCTTCGCGGAGCGCACGAGGATGGCGTCGGGATGGGAACACTCTGACGACACTTCGTAATCAGCACGCGGAAGCCGGTCGAGTCCGGCGACAGAAATATTGTTGAGGGTAAGAATCTTGTACATGGGAGTCTGTTGTCTGGAATCGTGTCCGGGTCACCCGCCATGCAGGCGACCCGGGACGCTTCAGTTATCTCAGTGATTGCGAGAGGCAAACGCCTCCATGAATTCGACCAGCGCCTTCACCCCTTCCTCGGGCATGGCATTGTAGATGCTCGCGCGCATGCCGCCGACGGAGCGGTGTCCCTTGAGGGTCGTCAATCCCGCTTCCGTGGCTTCAGCGAGAAACGTGGCATCCAGCTCGGGATTGATCAGCGTGAACGGTACGTTCATCCAGGAGCGGTTGCGCGGCTCGACGGGATTCTCGTAGAACACCGAGTTGTCGATGGTGTCGTAGAGCAGCTGTGCCTTGCGCCGGTTGATTTCCTCCATTGCCTCGAGACCACCCAGCTCCTTGAGCCATTCGAACACGAGCCCGGCGAGATACCAGCCGAAGGTCGGCGGAGTGTTGTACATGGAACCGTTCTCTGCGTGGGTCGCGTAGCGGAACATGCTTGGCACGCTTTCGGGAAGATCCTGGCTGATGAGATCGTCACGAATGATGACGAGCGTCAGTCCGGCGGGGCCGATGTTCTTCTGCGCGCCCGCGTAAATCACGCCGAACTTCTCAACGTCGATCGGGCGGGAGAGGATGGTCGAGGACATGTCGGCAACCAGCGGGATATCGCCGGTCTCCGGGATATAGTCGAATTCGACGCCACCGATGGTCTCGTTGGGCGTGTAGTGGACATAGGCCGCATCGGGTGAAATCCTGAGCTCCGATGCTTCGGGCGCGGAGGAGAAATTGTTCTCCTGTGTGGATGCAATAACAGTCACATCGCAAAAGCGGTTCGCTTCGGCGATCGCTTTCTTCGACCAGGCCCCGGTATTGATATAGTCGGCCGATGTCTTGTCGCCGAGCAGGTTCATCGGAACCATTGCGAACTGGGAAGAGGCCCCGCCCTGCAGGAAGAGCACCTTGTAGTTGGCAGGAATCTGCATGAGTTCACGCAGGTCAGCTTCCGCCCTTGCGGCAATGGACATGAAATCCTTGCCGCGGTGGCTCATTTCCATGACTGACATGCCTGATCCCTGCCAGTCCAGGAGTTCGCTCTGCGCTTTTTCGAGTACGGCCTCGGGTAATGCAGCAGGTCCCGCACTGAAATTGAAAACTCGTGACATTGATTAACTACTCCTCGGAAGTATCGTTCTGGTTCTGTTCGTCGTCGCCGGATTCGCCGGATGCATCCCCGGCTTCGCCCTCGAGCATTTCAATGCGCTCGATGCCGATCAGGCGTTCGTCGTTGGAAAGGCTGATGAGCTTGACGCCCATGGCGCTGCGGCCGGAAACGGAGACATCCGCCACGCGCGTGCGCACGAGGGTGCCGCCGTTGGTGATGAGCATGATCTCGTCATCCTCGTCGACGATGACAGCGCCGACCTGGTCGCCGTTGCGCTCATTGGTGCTGATGGAGATGACGCCCATGCCGCCACGCCCCCTGACGGGGTAATCGTCGACCGGGGTGCACTTGCCGAAACCGTTCTCGGTGGCGGTCAGCACGCGGGCATCCTCTCTCGCGATCATCAGCGAGATGACCTGCTGCCCCTCTGCGAGCTTGATGCCACGGACTCCGGCAGCGGTACGGCCCATGGCGCGCACCTGGGATTCCTGGAAGCGGATGGCCTTGCCGGAAGAGGTGAAGAGCATCACGTCCTGCTTGCCATCCGTGATATCGACGCCGATCAGGTGATCGTCCTCCCTGAGACCCAGCGCGATGATGCCGCTCTTCAGCGGACGCGAGAAGGCCTGCAGCGGGGTCTTCTTGACGGTGCCGGAGCTTGTTGCCATGAAGACGAACTTGTCCTCCGGATAGTCACGCACCGGCAGAACGGCATTGATGCGTTCGCCCTCTTCCAGCGGCAACAGGTTGTTCATGGGTCTGCCACGTGCATTTCGTCCTGCCTGGGGTAACTGGTAGACCTTGAGCCAGTAGACACGCCCGCGGCTGGAAAAGCAGAGAATGGTGTCGTGGGTATTGGCAACGAAGAGCTTGTCGACGAAATCCTCGTCCTTGATCCTCGTGGCCGCCTTGCCCTTTCCGCCGCGTTTCTGTGCCTGGTAGGCGTCGAGGGGCTGGGACTTGGCGTAACCCTGGTGGGAGATGGTCACGACCATGTCCTCTTCAGGAATCAGGTCCTCGCTGGTCAGGTCGAGCTGGCTCGCAATGATCTGGGTACGGCGTTCGTCACCGAACTGCTCCCTGATCTCCTCGAGTTCCTCACGGATCACCTGCATGAGGCGCTCCGCACTGGAGAGGATATCGAGCAGGTTGGCAATAGTCTTCAGGATCTCTTCATATTCGCTGATGATCTTGTTCTGCTCGAGTCCCGTGAGCTTCTGCAGTCGCAGGTCGAGTATCGCCTGTGCCTGCTTCTCCGTCAGGTGATAACCGTCCTCGAGCAGTCCGAAGCCTTCCGGCAGATCCTCCGGCTTAGTCGCTTCTGCGCCGGCACGCTGGAGCATCGCCTCGACAGTTCCCGACTTCCAGACGCGTTCCACAAGCTTGACCCGTGCCTCGGCCGGGCTCGGGGCTTGCTTGATGAGCTCGATCACCTCGTCAATGTTCGCAAGGGCAACGGCCAGACCTTCGAGGATGTGCGCCCTGTCGCGCGCCTTGCGCAGATCGAAGAGTGTCCTGCGGGTAACGACCTCGCGCCGGTGGCGCAGAAAGAGCTCGAGCGCCTGGCGCAGATTCAGCGTGCGCGGCTGCCCGTCCACGAGCGCAACCATGTTGATGCCGAAAACATTCTGCATCTGGGTATGCTGGAACAGGTTGTTCAGCACGACCTCCGAGACCTCGCCACGGCGCAGCTCGATGACCATGCGCATGCCGTCCTTGTCGGATTCGTCACGCAGGCCGGTAATGCCCTCGATCTTCTTGTCCTTGACGAGTTCCGCGATTTTCTCGAGCAGCCTCGCCTTGTTGACCTGGTATGGCAGCTCGGTGACGATGATGCGCTCGCGGCCCTTGTCGTCCGTCTCGGTCTCGGTGCGCGCTCGCACGTAGATGCGTCCCCGGCCGGTTTTGTAGGCCAGGTGGATCCCGGCGGCGCCGTTGATGATGCCCGCTGTTGGAAAATCCGGTCCCGGCAAGTGCTCGATCAGCTCCCTGAGGTCGATATCAGGATTGTCGATCATCGCGATGCAGGCATTGATCGTTTCCGTGAGGTTATGGGGCGGGATATTGGTTGCCATGCCCACCGCGATACCCGCAGAGCCGTTAACCAGCAGGTTCGGGATGCGTGCGGGCAGCACGGATGGCTCGTTTTCAGAACCATCATAGTTGGGGATGAAGTCGACCGTCTCCCTGTCGATGTCCTCCAGCATGGCGTGGGCAATCTTCGCCATGCGAATCTCGGTATAACGCATCGCAGCGGGCGAGTCGCCATCGACGGAACCGAAGTTACCCTGGCCGTCGACGAGCATGTAGCGCATCGAGAAGGGCTGCGCCATCCGGACAATGGTGTCGTAGACAGCCGTGTCGCCATGCGGATGATACTTACCGATGACATCACCGACGATGCGTGCCGATTTCTTGTAAGGCTTGTTCCAGTCGTTTCCGAGTTCGTTCATGGCGAAGAGCACGCGCCTGTGAACCGGTTTGAGCCCGTCCCGCACGTCCGGAAGCGCGCGTCCGACAATCACGCTCATCGCATAGTCCAGGTAGGACTGCTGCATCTCGTCTTCGAGATTGATCGGGAGAATTTCCTTGGCGAATTGTGTCATAAGCGGGGATCGGCAAATGCAGCTGGCTGCACTTTTTCGACTGTTCTATTTATGTGATTTGAAGCTGCGAATCTTACCATATTTCCCTCTTGCGAGGCATGGAAACGGGCACAAAAAAACCCGGTCCAGTGGGCCGGGTTTCAGGTCGCGGGAAGCGTTGGGAATCAGGCTGTTACGCAACCTCACCAGGTACGGTGTTTCCCCGTATCGAGATGCACGAAACCGGCGCGTCCGTAGTAACCGACCCCACCCTCTTTCAAGGCCAGCGCAGCCCTGTAGACATCGCGGGTGCTGAAACCCGGCACACGGATATCCACTGCCTGCCCGACCGTGTGAAAACTGTTTTTCGCAACACCGCGCCTGTAGCGGCGCATGTCGCTGTTGGTGGTTGGTGAGCGATAGGCGGAGATCACCTCCAGAGGCTTGGCACTGCTGCCGATCGTGCGCTCCTGGATGCTGTGGAGAATATCGATGAGCTTGGGATCCATCGAACAGATTTCATTCGCGCGGTGGTCGCGCAAGACCAGATCGATCCGGGCCAGCGCTTCGGGCTCATACCTGCCGTCGACCCAGTAATCGATCCTGATCTTTTCCTCGGTGTGGAGATTGTGAAGGGAGATGCTTCGGGAGCCTGTGAGTTTTTCTGTTTTTGCCAGGGCGGCTGGTGAAACAAGGAAAGTGGCGATGGCGCCTGCTGTTTTCAGAAAGTGTCGGCGGCGTTTTCCGGATGGTGGAATATCCAGTAATTTCATATACATCCCCCCTGTCTTTTTAAAAAGACTTTATAGAATTTGCGATACCGTAGCAAAATGTCAACGATTTCTCAACACGGGGAATTCCAGTCTCGCAGGCATGAAAAACCCGGCAGACGCCGGGTTCTGGAAAGCATCAGGAGGCCGGACTAGACGCGTCGCTTGGTGGAATCCATCAGGACAAGATCGCGGTCCCGGTTGTAGAGATCGTCATAGAAGTGTGCCACGCCGTTGTCCGTCCAGGCCGTCATGTAGACGAGGTAGACCGGGAACTCGGCCTGGAGATCGATGTGACGGTTCTTGGTTGAATTCCTGATCATCTCGTCGATCTCTTCGGGCGACCCGCCCAGCAGTTTCGAGGCGAGCTCCATCGGTTTTTCAATCCGGATACAGCCGTGGCTGTATGCACGCACATCCTTCTTGAAGAGATGGCGTGTCTGGGTGTCATGGAGGTAGATACCGTGGCGATTCGGGAACATGAACTTCACGCTTCCCAGCACCCCGTCAGCACCACGTGACTGGACGATCCGGTAAGGCAGCGGATTGTGACCGCCATAGCGCGACCATTCGATGGTTGCGGGATCGACAGCGTTTCCGGACCGGTCGAAGACCGTGTAGCCTCCACGATCGAGATAGTCGGGATCATCGACCATCTCCTTGGTGATCTCCTTGGATGCGATGCTGCTCGGCACGTTCCAGTTGGGATTCAGCACGAGATAGCTCATTGAGTCGGTGAAACTCGGTGTCTGGTGGTCGACCCTGGTCTTGCCGACAATGGTCCGCATGGTCAGTACCTCGGCGCCATTCTGCGTGAACCAGAGGCGGAAGGCGGGAACATTGACGAGGATATTGGTGCTGCCGAGGTCACGCGGAATCCAGCGGAAGCGCTCCATGGAAGCGATGATCTGGCGTACGCGATTCTGCACGGGGACCGACAGCGCCATCCGCGTCTTGGGACCGACGACACCATCGTTGTTCAGGCCATGTCTCTCCTGGAAGCGCTCCAGGGCAGCCTGCAGGTCCTGGTCGAAATATTCCGGATCGGAGACATAGTAGCTGTCCGCCCCATCGGTCACGGCCAGGCGTGCGCGCAGCAGTGCGACATCGGGATGTCGCATGTCCGGCTTGAGTGTGGTGCCCGTCGACGGGAATCCTGGCCAGCCACCGTTATTCGCGAGCTCTGCATGGATACGCAGCTGTCGGCGCAGATCCTGGTAGACAGCATGGGGCGGAGCCAGTGACCTCAGGTACTCCCCGACCCGGCGCTCACTGATCGCCTTGTTGAGCTGCGTGACGAGATCGCCACGGACCTCGTAGTCGATCATCCAGTGCGGGTCAACTGATGAGGGCGCATACTGCCCGTCGCGGATGTGCGAAGCATAACGCAGCACATTGTCTGTCAGCAGGAGCTCGAGCAGGGTTTCATCACGGTCGACGTAGGCTTGCCTGATTTCATCGACATGGTATTCGCCCGGGTTGAGCCCCTCGAGAGCGGCCTGCTCGAGAACTTCCACGGCCTGCCATGCATTCTCCTGAAGACGGTTACTGCCGGTCCATGCCCTGGAAAAGGAACGCTGCTTGTAAAAACTGCTGATCGTGGCCTTTCTGGAGGCTGCGTTGTAACTCTCCAGCCCCGATTCCAGAGAGCGCCCCTGCATGGAACCGTTGAACAGCGGCGCAACGGCAGGAAAGAGCGGCTGTTCGAGCGGAGGAAAACTGTAGCCCGGAAAGTTGCCGGGTGAACGGTTGCTGTAGTTCGCGAGGTTCTGCTGGGGGTCGACCGGCTCGACGGCGGGCTGCTCGATGCTGGCGGTCGTTATGGGCTCCGGCTTGGGCCGGGCCGGCGCTGAACTGGATCTGCCAAGCAGGTCACTGTAATCCTCGGCAGCAGTCTGTGCCGGGAGAAGCAAGGAGGCGGACAGCAGCACGCCCATACCAAATGCCAGCGGCTTGGCAGATCGAGACGCAGGAATGGGCCGCAAAACCATGGTAACTCCGGTTTTCCAGATGAATGACATACACTTTTTAATTATAACTGCGCCATCCTTTGAAAAACAGTGACATATTTGACGTTTTTTATGCCTGTTCCTGACCGGGATGCCTGGCGAACTGGCCGGAGCGGTAAGCCGCGTAGATGATCCAGAATGCAGCGAATGCGACGAGCGTGGAGACGAGAAAACTGGTGAATGCACCGAAAAACTCCCACAAATAGCCACTGCTGAGGCTGCCGAGCGTTCCGCCCAGACCGAAGCTCACACTGCTGTAGAGTGCCTGTCCCCTGCCGAGCAACCTGCGTGGAAAACGATGATGCACAGAGTGAATCGCAGCAGCATGAAAAATCCCGAATGTCGCTGCATGCAGCAGCTGGGCAAACAGGAGCACCGGCAGAGAGCCACTGAAACTTCCGATCAGCACCCACCGCAGTGCAGCGAGCAAAAGGCTCAGCATCAGCAACCTGATTGCGCCGAATCTCACAAGTGCCGCATGCATAAAGAAGATGTACACCACAACCTCGGCGACAACGCCGAGTGCCCAGAGCTCGCCGATCAGGGTCTTGCTGTATCCCTGTGATTCCAGATAGATCGAGTAGAAGGTGTAGTAGCTGCCGTGACTCATCTGCATCAACAGGCAGGCCGCGAAGAATGCCAGGATGCCCGGCTGCAGCAGGAAGCTGCCGATCGGCATGAGCGGATCCTCGCTGCCTGACAGATCCTCCTCCTCGTTTTCAGGGATCAGCAGGGTCGTGGCCCAGATACCGAGATAGAGCAGCGCGAGCGCGGGCAGAATGCTTGATGGCCCGAGGCTGTCGACGACGAAGCCAAGCGCGGTCACCGCAACGACAAAGCCGACGGAGCCCCAGACACGGATACGGCTGTATTTTGGTGTCTCGTCCTTGAGGTAGTGAAACGTCACGACCTCGACCTGTGGCAACACGGCATTCCAGAAAAAACTGAACAGCGACATCGCCAGTGCGAGGCCGCTGTAGTCTGTCAGCCAGAAAACGAGCAGGAATGTGAGGAACGCCAGCAGCGAACCGGTACGCACGATTGCCATGCGCTTGCCGATATGGTCGCCAAGCCAGCCCCAGATGTAGGGAGCGATGATCTTGGTGGCCGTCGGGATCGCCATGAGCTGCCCGATCTGGATGGAGTTGAAGCCGAGCGAGCTCAGGTAGAGCGTCCAGAACGGGATGAGCGCGCCAAGCGCGGCGAAATAGAAGAGATAGAAGGAGGACAGCCGCCAGTATGGCATGCGGCTGCCCTACTCCTTGACGGAAGCCGGGATAACAGGCGTCGGTGGTGTCACATCGCCGTTCTGGCCGCGCTGGCGCAGGAGATGATCGAGCAGCACGATAGCGAGCATCGCTTCGCAGATCGGTGTGGCCCGGATTCCAACACAGGGATCGTGTCGCCCCTTGGTAATGACGTCAACGGACTCTCCGGCGACATTGACGGTCTCCCCGCCCAGGCGAATGCTCGAGGTTG
>Ga0180430_10003930_pt1 | contig 12675 bp, 12 predicted proteins | sample SS_ome_9_FD_132999 | JGI IMG/M metagenome (GOLD analysis project Ga0180430, IMG submission 132999) | Hypersaline lake sediment archaeal communities from the Salton Sea, California, USA - SS_1_S_2 metaG | ecosystem: Environmental > Aquatic > Non-marine Saline and Alkaline > Hypersaline >... | reverse complement strand
GCTTCGCTCATTCAAGAGGAGAGAGGCAGATCCATCAGCGTTTCGCGATTGCGCATCCAAAGAGCTTACCAAATCAGGCTTTACCTGGGCATCCTGGTCAATCTACAGGCACAAGGTCCGTCCAATGCTCTCGAAAATCAAGAGGTTTTTGGGGGAAAAAGCAACTTCGCTCCGTGTTCGAAGCAGGCTGTTCAAAGGCGGCGCGCAGCAGGTTCTTGAAGTCAAGGGCATGTGCGGCTCTTCGCCTTGCAAAAGACAGACTGATTTTGCAACAAAAGTCGGAATTTCCCTTGAGCCCTACATTCTTGAGGGAATTCGAAGCAGCTGCGAGTATGAGTTTGATCTGCCGCTTGCAGAAGACCTGCGATACCGTGCTTTTAAGAATAGCAAGATGCTGGTCAGATAGAAGTTTCATACGTGAAACTTTTCCAATAGCATTTAAAACCCCTCGAAATACTATAACTAGACTTAATTTCTGTTTATTTGGTGATATTTATGTCAATTAGACCTGGAAGAGCAGTTAGAGATGCTGATAAATTGCCTTGGACAAGGTTCTCTAGAAGTAAGCCTAGAAGATCTTATATCAAGGCCATGCCACACCCAGACCTTCATCAGTTTAGGATGGGTGCTATGAAAGATGATTTTGATACAGTTGTGCATTTGGTCAGCCAAAAGCCAATAATTATCAGAGACAACGCAATCGAGAGTGCAAGACAGACAACAAACAAGTTTATCGAGGCACACATGCCAGGGGCTTATTATTTTGTTGTTAATGTGTTCCCGCACCACGTTATTCGTGAAAACAAGATGATTTCAGGAGCAGGTGCAGACCGTCTTCAGAAAGGTATGAGGGCATCATTTGGAAGACCAACTGACAGGGCAGCTCGCCTTGCAACTGGAACAAAACTATATACTCTCTATACTTATGCTGCAAATGCAGAGCATGCCAAGACAGCATTCACGAGGGCAACCCGCAAGCTTTCCGGCAGCTACAAAATCGTCATAGAGAAGAAATAATTATTTTTTTATAATTGTTTTTTGTGTTTTCTTGTGGTTATCTCTTTTTAAACTTTTCCTTACATAATTTACTATATCTTACGCCAGGGAGGGTGAATATTTTGACTTCAGATAAAATTTCAGTTGATGAACCGCTAATTAGTACCGATGTAGACAGTCTTATCAGAGCCATTGCAGAGAGGAAGAAAATTTCTCTTACCGAGCTTCGCAAAGTATGCGGCATTGATAAGAAAAATATGGACAAATGGATTTCTGTTCTTGAAGATGAGGGATATATTTCTGTTGAATATGGAATTCGTGGAACTTTTATCCATTGGCAGGGAGAAGTGGAAACTGCAGAATATGTAAAAGAAGACCCACAGGAAGTTCCATACGAACAATATGAAGCTTATCATCCTGTTTCTGAGGATGTTCCAGAGCAGCAAGAGCCAGATCTGCCTGAGACTCCAGAGCCAGAAAAACGCGATGAAAACGAATTCACTCACTCAATGCCTCTTGAAGAGACAGAAGAACAAACTACTAATACTCAAAATACTACTGAAGAGACCTCAGAAGATGAAGTGAGCGAACCTGAGGAAGTTGATCCTGAGGAAATGCTCAGTGCATATCTTGCAAAGAGGCGAGGCGAAGACGATCCTGAAGTTGAAGAAGCCACATCAGAGCTTATTGCAAGTCTTGAAGAGGATGATCCTGTCCCAGAAGATAATGATCATGAAATTGATTTTAGCAAAATTACAGATGGTGAGCCAGAACCAATTCCGCAGCCAGAAGATGTTCCAGAAGAGCCAAAAGTTGCATACGAGGCTCCAGAAGAAACACTTCAGCCAACAGTCCAGTCAGAAAAAGTTGCTGCATCTGATATAAGGGAGCTCATGGGCACTTATATGCAGGAGATAAACAAGGAAAAAGCAGCAATTCAAGCTTTAAAAAAGGAAAAAGACCACCTCTATCGGGAAAAGATTGCTTCTCTTGAGGGAAGAATGCAGGCAGATCTTGTTGTACTTACTGAAAAGATCATTGAAAAGCAGAACAGGCTTGCACAGATCAAAGAAAATGTTCTTGAGCTTCCAGACAAGGTTGATGAAGTGGAAAAAGTCCAGCAGGCAATGGACCAGCTCAAAGATGAGAGTAGAGCTGCTCTTGAGAGAACAAGACAAAAGGCAGATGAATACATCTCCGGCGTAACCAGATCAAGAGACGAGGTCAAAGAAAGAATTGAAGATCTCAATTCATCAATTGAAGATCAATCTCAAAGGTTAGCTGAACTTGAGAGAGTGAGCGATTCACTTGATATCAGGTCCCAGCAATTAAGACAGACTGTATCAGAAACACAGGAAAAGATTGACGAGATCAATTCTGCAATGTCTTCCCTTTCTTCGGATCTGGAAGCTGCAGATGAAGCAAAATCAGCCGTAGTTGAAATGCAAGACTCGATCAAAGATACTGTTGCATCTCATGGGGAGGAACTCGAATCTCTTGAGGCAGAGCTTGATGATATTGCAAAAGTAGAGCATTATGTTGTCGAATACATTCGTGATTATGAGGCAAAAATCCAGGCAATTGAAGATTATGTTTCAAAGAGTGATGATGAGCTTGTAGCGCTTAGGGAATCTTCAGAATCCCTTTATATCAAGAAATACCTCAACGAGCTATCAACTATGACTGATGCATATGAAACAGGCCTTGATGAGGCGATCTCCAGTGAAAAGAGCATCGATGAGAAGATTTCTGCATCCAAGCAAAGAATAACTGAGCTTGTTACCGAGAGTAAGGAGATGATGCGAAAGCTTCAGGGGGAAGTATCTGATTCGGATGATTATGCACCTGCTCTAACCAACGTTAAGAAGAGAACTTCTAGGGCAAAGCGCACTGTTGCAGAGAAGCAATCCGAGAGAGAGAAACTTTCTCAGGATTCAAAGAATGCCCGAAGATCAAAGCGTTCTGCTGCTACAAAAGCAGCCAGCGCCAAGGTCAGAGCAAAGAAAAAGACCAAAAAGAAAAAGAAGAAGTAATTATATTGTTTTTCTTTCTTTTATTCCCTATGAAATTGCTATTTATTCTATTTATCGGATTGATGGTTTTAACCGCCGGCTGTTTGGGCGGAACAAACTGTCCTGATACCAAAGATCCTGTCTGCGGTATCGATGGAAAGACATATGATAATCAATGTCTTGCTGACAAGGCAAAAGTCCGGGTTGATTATGATGGTGTTTGCAGAATCTGCGAGGATTCTGATGGAGGAAAGGATACTCTTTCTGTTGGACGCACATCTGTAGAAAGCTCTTCTAACACAGATTCATGCAAAGACAAGCTTACAGTAACTGAATATTACTGTGAAGGCAATTCAATCTCATCAATGGAGATCCCATGCCCGGTTGGTTATGTATGCGAATCCGGAAAGTGTTCTGTTTCCCCATGTGATGATACTGACGGCGGAATCAAACCACTTGAAAAAGGAACCACCAGCGCTTCTGGAGCAACCAGCACTGATGAGTGCGAATCTGCTGAAGCTGTAACAGAATATTACTGTGATGGCAGTACAGTTGCTTCAAAGAAAGTGGACTGCAGCCTTGGTCAGCAGTGTGTTGATGGAAAATGTGTTGAATATCCATGTTCTGATTCTGATAATGGCGAGAATGAACTTGAAGCTGGAACCGTTACCAAAGGATCCCAATCCTCTGATGATACCTGCGCAACTCCTACTTCAGTGACTGAATATTACTGTTCTGGAGACAAGATTGAAAGTAAAAAAATCTCATGCGCAACTGATTTCGAATGTGTCGATGGTGCTTGCGTTGAAATCGAGCCTTGCGTTGATTCTGATGGCGGAAAGGACAAATTCACCAAAGGAACACTTAAGACCCCGGATCATGAATATCAGGACTCATGCTACAGCGATACATCTGTTCTTGAGTATTATTGTTCAGGAGATGCATACCAGACTGAAAAAATAGCATGTGGATTTGGCTATGAGTGTAAATTCGGCGAATGCCAGGAACTTGACTGTACTCAGGATATTGACCAAATTGACATTACTGATTCAATATATGATATTGAGGACTACAGTTCAGAAACACTCAGATTATATGTTGGGGATCTTGTAGAGCTTGATGATGACCTTATCATGAGGCTTGTCAGTGTTTCCGGAACTCAGGCAACAGTCCGCATTGTCGAGGACTACGAAAAGTTCGACGACAATGATGAGGAGTGCGAAGAAGACCTGGATGAGGGAGTCAGTGAAAATGATCTTTGCGGAGAAAACACCGGTGATGTTGAAGTTGACACTGTTAATGACGTGGATGAATATGCCGACATCATCCTGGACGACTTCAAAGTAATCGAGGTCTACTCAGCTGAAGGTGAAGAGATGGTATGGTTAGGCTCATCCTGCCCAGATGATGAAGTTGTGTACGAAGAATTTGACATGTACTTCCACCCATATCTGGATACTGAATCTTCTGGTCTTGATCTTGATGGCTATTCATTCTTTGTACTTGGTGAATATGCTGATCTGGACGACATAGACCTTGGGGATGAAGAAATCACCTTTGAACTTGACAACGAAGACTATAGGCTAGAAGATGGTGATAAATTCGAATATAACGGCCAGGATTACGAGGTTGACTTGTACTTCCATGATGGCGGTCTATATAGAATGCTCATCAAACTAGACTAGAGTTTAGTCTGTTCTTTTTTTTCTTTTTTACTTCTTGCATCATCAACTATAGCAAGCCAGGAATCTCCAATTTTCATAAAGTAGTTTCCAAATGTTTTACTTAGAGAGATCCTCATTGGCCTGTATTTTCTTTTACTCTCGATATTAACTAGTGTTTCTCTTTCAACTTTTACCATGCCAACGCGTTTGAGTCTGGGCAAGACTCTGTTGTAGAATGTTGCCTTTGAAATTCCATTGTTCTTTACATATTCGGCAATTTCTTCCCCGCCAATACTGATCTCTCTGCTTAGAAGTGTCAAAAATCCAAGTGCAATCTCAAAATATTTTGGCTGGTATTTTTTTGAAAATACGAAGTTAGCAACTTCCTCAAGAGACCACGCGTTTCTTGTAATGCTCTCATGCTTGTCCTGAAAAGTTCTAAGCTCAGGACTGTCATGGCGTGGCAGGTAAATAGATTCTGATGATGGTACTCCTCTTGAGGCAACTCCTTTCTTTTCTTCCATAAAATGTAAAATCAGAGAAAGATTAAATCCTTAACCTTGTGAAAACGAAAATAAATAAAAAGCATTAATCGCCGAACATGCTAACTCCGGCTGCAACTGAGTTTTCCTCTTCTTCTATTTTTTTGATTACTCGCGCTGCAACTTCATCTGATGAGGGCTTTGCCAGATCCTTCATTTTTTCATCTGCTTTTTTGATGAACTCTTCAGGCGCACTGACATATATGTAGACTTTTTCCTTGTCTTCTCCAACAGCAGAGCCATCCTTCATCTTATAGCCAACCCTTGCAAAAGCATCTTCTGCATATGGATCTGCCTCCAGAATCTTTGTCAGTTCTGCTTTTTTCGAAACTTCGCTTTCATATACTCTGTCCATTAGTCGTCATCTCCGTCTGTAGGTATTCTCACTGCATTTTTGACCATGAATATCATGGATGTGTATGATAGGGGGTATGCAAAGAATATTGTTGCAATCTGTATGAATGGTATGAAGTTCATAAGCCACACAAATGCAAAGAGGATGTACTGTCCTATGAAGAACACATGCCTCTTTCTTAGAAATTCAAAGCCCAGTCTCATTGAACTGTATATGCTTGTTCCAAAAGATCCTGCCAGGATGAATGAAGGAGTAAACAGCATGTGGATTATGAAAGTCATGAAGACTCCGTATATTGCCAGAAGCATATCCATGTACTGATAAGGCTCAAGATACACTATGTAAAGTGCAATAAACGGACCCACCAGAAGCAACCACAGAAGTTCTCGTATAAGAAGAATTCCAAGGCCTGTTGGCGCTCTGTCAACTGCATATGAATAGAACCTGGTAAGGCTTATCTTTTCCCTTTTGATTCCGGAATTATATGCCATTGCAAGTGCCATATTCAATCCATTTATGAAGAAAACAACCAGAATTCCTATTATTCCAAGAACTCCCATCGTTGCAATTGACTCAAAGTTCAGATCCTGGCCAAAAATGGACAGGAAAAGGAAATATAGCAAAAATAATCCTATTGCGGCCAAACTAAACAAAAGAAACATGAATACGTACAATAGCGAACTCCATACAAACAAAAATGGTTGTTTTGAAACTACATTAAATGATCTTTTGAGACTTTCTATCAAACCCCTCACCTTAAAACCTTCACGGAAGTAAACTATTTAAAGTACACACTTAGCTGTGGCTCGGAGACATTTTATGAGAGGCGTTCCTAAATGCATGAGTACTCAACATCCGGACAATGTTTTTTCGCCGTTTTTTTCTGATTCAGATGTTCTTGCCGGTGAGACCGAAGTAAAAGAGGCTTTTTTTGTATTTTCCCAGCTTGGCTGCACTGAACAGATGTGGGACAGTGAAGGAAAGGCAGTAGATAATCAGGTTGTAGAGAAGCTTCTGTCAAAGCATATGGGCTTTTTCTCAAAAAAACCAATTGGAAAGGATTTCTATCTTACCTATCGTGTTCCCAACCCTTCAGTTGAGAAAGACCAGGGAAAAATTCTTCTTGAGACGTTGCATAGCATTCCAAGAGCTTTCGATGTTGCAAAAGCAGCTGGTTTTGATGCTGCTCCTATCTTTGAAGTCATTTTGCCAATGACAACTTCCCACCTTGAGCTTGAGAGGGTGAGGAACTATTATGAGCAGATAATTATTGGAAAAAAAGAAACCAAGCTTGGCAATGAGCAAATATCAGTAAAAGAATGGGTTGGAGACTTCCAGCCTGAGAAAATCAACGTGATCCCGCTTTTCGAGGATCTGAATTCGCTCTCAAAGTGCGATCAGATAATGGAAAAGTATCTTGAGGGCAAATCACTGGAATATCAGAGGGTCTTCCTTGCCCGAAGCGATCCTGCACTTAATTATGGTTCTGCCAGCGCAGTTCTATTGTCAAAAATTGCCCTCCAGAGGCTGCACAAGCTCGAGGAAAAAACAAGCACGCCACTTCTTCCCATACTTGGAGTTGGAGGCTCTCCCTTCCGCGGGAACTTTACTCCCCACAAGGTCAATAATTGCGGAGAAGAATACCCAAGTGTCCAGACATTCTCCATGCAGTCATCATTCAAATACGACCATCCTTTCAGGGATGTTGCAAATGCTATTGATATGATCAACCACAGGCACAGGTCCTCCCCGCGTGACATTGATGAAGCGCAAGCGCTTGCACTCATAGAAAAAATGCGCGTTGTCTACCAGGACCAGATAAAGGAAATGGCTGATTTGATCAATGCAATTTCCGCATTTGTTCCAAACAGGAGAGCTAGAAAACTGCACATCGGACTGTTTGGCTATTCCAGGTCGCTCAAAGGGATTAAGCTTCCGCGTGCGATAAAGTTCTGTGCTGCTTTCTACTCTCTAGGAATTCCTGCAGAACTGCTCGGCCTCTCAGGGCTAAATGAAAAAGAGTTTGATCAGCTGCACAGCCTCTATGTCAAGCTTGATGAGGATCTTCGTGATGCTGCGCATTATCTCAACAAAACCAATTTGGGTATGATGCCAAAGAATGTTCAGGATGGAATTTCCAAGGTTTTAGGCTGGATTGACTTTGAGCCTGATGAGGAATACCGCGAGATAACCACCAAGGTTTATGAGGATTTGAAATCCGGAAACCAGGCCATGCTGATGGAAGGCATTCGCGAGGCTTCCTGGAAAAGGAACTTCCTTGGATAACCTCAATTATTTTTTCTTCCAGCATAATATTGCTTTTCTCAAGTCAAGTATAGTCATGAGGCTGTAATATGCTATACCCCAGACAAGGAGAGTTTGTGGAATCTCGACAAACAAGCCGCTTGATCTGGGCAGTTTTTCTGCAAGTACCTCTGCTGAGAATGGGAAAATAACCTCCCAGAGAGGAGCGAGGAAGATGATTACAAAAACTGAAATCAGGAATATGAAAATCTGCTTTCCAATCTCATTCCCAATCTTTTTCCTATCTGGAATTTTCCTGCTGTTTCCCTGGATGAACCTTCCAAACATACTCACAACAAATAGTCCAATCACCATCCAGTTTCCGAATATCAAGCCAAATATTCCAATGAATACAGCATAAAACAAAAGAACAACGTATGCAAGGCCGGCTTTAGAGCCCAGAGCAAACCCAGAAGAACTAATATTCATGAGCTCAAGAAGAAAAATGAGCACTCCAATGCCAAATATGAATTCTGTATTTTGCTCTGGAAAAAGAAGTGCATATGTGAACATTGCAATTATTGGTATGTTGAAGGCTGCAGCAATAATGGATGAAGTGCTTTCTTTCAAACTCATACTTTGAAGTTAGATGTATTCTCTTAAAAATATTCCATCATATGATTAATTCCAGAGGCAAAATCATGGATCCTATTGAAATTCACAAGAAACTGCGCGGGAAAATTTTTATCGGACCAAAGGCAGAGCTCAAGACCATTGAGGATCTTTCTACTCTTTATACTCCTGGCGTTGCGAAGCCCTGTTTGGAAATTGCAAAGGACAAGAATCTTGCATATGATTATACTTTCAAGGGCAACACTGTTGCAATTGTTACTGATGGTACGCGCGTTCTTGGCCTTGGCGATATTGGTCCTGAGGCAGCTCTTCCTGTTATGGAAGGAAAGGCACTCATCATGCAGCAATTTGCAGGCATAGACGCAATTCCTATTTGTCTTGGAACCAAGGATGAGGATGAAATCGTTAATGCGGTCAAAGCACTTGCTCCAACCTTTGGTGCAATTAATCTTGAAGATATAGAAACCCCAAAGGTTTTCAGAATTGAAAAAAGGCTTACTGAGGAGCTTGATATTCCTGTTTTCCATGACGATCAGCATGGAACAGCAACAGTTGCCCTTGCCGGCCTCTACAACGCGCTTCGCGTAGTTGGAAAGTCAAAGGTCAAGATCGGAATAGTCGGAGCTGGAAGCGCTGGCTATGCAATTGCAAAACTATTCTCTGCAGCTGGATTCACCGACCTTGTTATATTTGACAGCAAAGGCGCAATCCATAAAGATCGAGATAATCTCAGCGAACAAAAACTTGAGCTGGCAAACTTCAATTCCTCAAACTTCTCAGGTACAATCAGTGAATTTAGCGGCGCTGATGTCATTATCTCGGCAGCTACTCCAAATTCACTGCCTCTTGAGACTGTCAAATCAATGAACAAGCCAAACATTGTTTTTGCCCTTTCAAACCCTATCTCCGAGATTTCGCTTGATCAGGCAAGAGAGCTTGAAATCGATGTCTTTGGAACCGGAAGAAGCGATTACCCAAACCAGATCAATAATTCGCTTTGTTTCCCTGGTTTCCTAAAAGCACTGCTGAGCCTTCGAATAAGAAAGATAACCAATGAGATGAAAATCGCAGCTGCAAAGGCTATTGCTGATTCTGTAGAAAGCCCAACAAAAGAAAAAATAGTTCCAGATGCCTTTGATAAAAAAGTGGTGGAAAAAATCCACACTTATATCAAAGAATTATCCGCTTAATGCTCCAGATTGCAAAAGGGATCCCATACTGCCGCTAATCATTAATGCAGCGAAAGCAAAATATCCTGCAACAACCAATCCGATGAGCACAAGTACTGGAACAAATATTACTGCAATCGTTCTCCATGGCGTGAGCTTATGAACCTCTTTAAATGCCAGATACTTTAGGTAAATTCCATATAGATTTACGAACATTGTTATAAGCGACACTGGGAGTGTAATTATTCCCACACAGCAGCTTATCAGCGGAATAATTGATAGCCACCTTACTGGGATCATTGCAATGCTAAGTGGAAGAACGATCACAAATGTTGCCAAAGTCGGCAAGATCGATGCATTGACATGAGCTGCAGTATCTGCCCTTCCACCAAGAAGCTTTGCTACAACATATTCAATCATTGAATACAGTAATGAGATGAATGGTCCTAAGATAAAGATTAGTGCAATCAGACCAAGTATCATTCCAATTCCAAGGCCTCCTGCAACTGGATTTGCCAACAATGAAAACCCATAGATAAAGACGTACGGAATCACTGCGAGCAGGCCAATTACAAATCCAATTCCCTGCATCACATAGAGGTCCTTTATACGATTTCCAATTCCGCCAATGTTTCCAGAGACTGTTTTGGTTGGATTAAAGAAAAATTCCCTCCAGACCTTTGTCCCTTTGTATGGAATGAAATCTGCTACCTTATCAACATATTCTGTATATTTATTCACATATTTATCAAAGTCAGACATATAATACACCTGCAATTAGCGCCATGACGCTAATATATATTGCAAATATTAATGCAAAATAAAGCACAAAGCTCACTACTATGCTTCCTACAATAACGCCTATTGATTTGTTTTTGCTGAGTTTATGCACATGCTTGATTGATTTATACTGCAAGTAAAGTACGTAGATAAGTAATGCATAAAACAATGGAGCTAGGACAAACCCGATGATTACTGCGTATGCTAACAATATTCCTGCAGAGAGGATCATGTTGGCTGCAGCTGAATTTACAAGTATTGACATTGTTTGACTGTAAGATCCCCTTCCTCCTAAAAGCCTGGCAACCACGTGGTAGATAGCACTATTCCACAATAACGCGATTGCAGGGCTCAATAGAAACAGGATAACTATAGCAACTAAGACAAACATTGCAATTGGATTTAGAACCACTGCCAGAAGCAAAGCTCCAAATATAACTCCATACAATGCCCAGATATACCATAGCCCAATAACTGAAAGAACTGTCCAGAGTATATAGATTATATACATGTCCTTGAGGTTATCTCTGATGCTTTTCTCCTTATCAAGAACTTTTTCAACTTTGTTGTCAGCAAAATCTATCCAGTCTGAAATTCCTTTATAGTCAATTTTTCTTGCAAGGTCAAAATGAAACTTTTTGTATTTGTCAAAAAGCTCGGAGAGGCTCTTGAATCCTTCACTTTCCCTTATATCCGTCATTTTATTCTCTCTTTGATTTTTGGATCAATCTCAGATGGACCATTTGCAGTAGCAATAATCTGTTCAAGGTCCTCATTGCTCATTATTCCTTTTTGAATAACAAGTTCTTTAAGTGTTACCCCCACACGGTAAGCTTCGCTGACGAGCTTTGAAACCCTAGAATAGCCTAAATATGGATTAAGTGCAGTTGCATATCCAAATGTACTGTCAAAATTCTCCTTTGTTTTCTTCTCGTCAATCCTGATCCCGTCAATGCATTCTGCAAACATCTTATTGCAATTAGTGAGAAGTTCTTCGCTTTGGATAATATTGTGTGCAATCAGAGGTGCGCAGAAATTCAGCTCAAGCTGACCTGATTGTGCGCCTAGCATTACTGCCTGGTCATTTGCAACTGCCTGGAAGCTGACCATGTTTACTGCTTCTGGAACAGATGGATTCAGTTTTCCCGGCATAATCGATGAGCCAGGCTCAACCTCTGGAAGAATCACTTCTGCAATTGCTGCTTTTGGCCCTGATGAGAGAAGGCGAAGATCATTTGCAATTCTTGAAATAGTTGATGCGTATCTTCTCATTGATCCTGAAAATTCCAGAAGGTCATTCATGTTCTGCGTCATTTCAATTGCATCTTCTGCCATAACCACTTTCACATCAGCGCTCAAAAATTCAACTACCTTTTCTCTGAATTTCGGGTGTGCTGTTATCCCAGAGCCTATGGCAGTTCCTCCGATTCCAAGTTCCCCAAGTCCATCTGCTGCAGCTTCAAGAGACTTGATATCTTTTTCAAGTGCATTTGCCCATGCTGCAAAAGTCTGTCCATAAGTAACAGGAACAGCATCCTGAAGATGAGTCCTTCCGATCTTTATTGTTTTTGAATATTCTTCTGCTTTTTTCTCGAGGGATTTTTGCAATGCTTTTGCCTCATCAATCAAAGGTTTTGACAGTTTTATTGCAGCAATTCTTACTGCTGAGGGAACTACATTGTTGGAGCTTTGAGACATATTTACATGATTGTTTGGGTGGATTATCTTATACTTGCCAAGCTCTCCTCCAAGAATTTCTTCTGCTCTGTTTGCCAGAACCTCATTTACATTCATATGAAGCGGTGTTCCTGCCCCTGCTTGAAATGCATCCAAGATAAATTCTTCATCAAATTTCCCAGAAAGCGCTTCTTCTGCTGCCTGGACTATTGCTTCTCCTTCTTTTTTTGGAAGCCTCTCAAGCTCCATATTGGCCTTTGCTGCGCATTTTTTGATCAGAACAACTGCCCGGATCAGTTCCATGTGCACTTTGCTTCTGCTTAGCTTGAAATTTTTCTCTGCACGGACAGTGAATATCCCATAATATGCATCATCCGGAACATCAACCTTTCCTATGAAATCCTCTTCGCTTCTCATGGGCTCAACCTGACTGCAAGAAGTCCAACAAGACCCAAAAGAATTGCAGTTGATGTACAGCATGGAAGTGGCTTTTTCTCAGCAGTTGTTTGCTCTTCCGGCTCTGGATCATTTGTTTCATATAATTCCGGCTCTGGACTTGGTGGCGGTGGGGTTACTTCCGGAGGATCTACTACTGGAGGTGCT
>Ga0180430_10003929_pt1 | contig 12677 bp, 12 predicted proteins | sample SS_ome_9_FD_132999 | JGI IMG/M metagenome (GOLD analysis project Ga0180430, IMG submission 132999) | Hypersaline lake sediment archaeal communities from the Salton Sea, California, USA - SS_1_S_2 metaG | ecosystem: Environmental > Aquatic > Non-marine Saline and Alkaline > Hypersaline >... | reverse complement strand
ATATAGGCAACGCCGCGCACGCCCCCGCCTTTAAAGACCAGGTTCTTGTAAACACGCTTATTAATTTGATTGGAAACAAATTGTTTTATTTTTTCAAACATCTTCTTTTATGGTCTCACCACATCTTTATACGAAAATTTTTGGGGTTGGTTTTCCGTGAAATTTTTCAACCCCGCTTAATCCAACTATAATTCATCAATATTAACTTTTTATCAATCAGACAGGAACGGTAGTTGCTCATGAAAAATGCAATCGTTATCGGCGGGCTGGGCGCGTTTGCGACCGGCCTCGCTATCAGTTTACAGTCCTATTTCAGCGGGCGGGCAAGCAGCCTGGTTGGCCCGGTTAAAACAGGATTGTGGACCAACTTCCTGGGGGGTGCGCTGGCTGGTGTTCTCATTCTTGGTGTACGCTTATTCAGCAAACAAGGCGTGGAGGCTATCCCCACACAAACCTTATCGATGATCTTCATGTCAGGCGCTTTGGGGATTGTCATCATTATGGGTATCGCTTTATCAATCGACCTGGCGGGTGTGGCAGCCGGCAGCGCGGCAGTTTTCCTGGGTCAGATGTTCCTGAGCGTGATTGCGGATACTATGGGATGGGGAGGAGCAGATGCGATTCCCCTGGATCTGCGCCGCATCGGTGGATTGCTCATTCTCGCGGTAGGCGTTTATTTGATCCTGCCAAGGAATTAATTTAAGGCCAGTATTTAGCTGGCCTATATTTTTAGTTGCTATTCATAAGTAAGAGCTGCCTTTTCTGCCGTGAGATCCACAGATGCGCTTTTCAGCTCGCCGCTGCCTTCAGGCAACCCTTCTTTTTTAAACCGATCTTTTGCAGTCAGGTGCAGGAACAGAAATCCAAAGACCGCAATTGTTCCGGAATTCCCGCGGCAAACCATACATAGCGCGGATCAAGATTATCCATGATCAAGCCAGCACCTAAAGGACCGATTGCGATCGGCAGGATCCATGAAAAGCTGCCAATAGCCATATAACGCCCACGCATATGTTCTGGAGCAATATTTGCCACCACCATTTGCTCCTTAGGCGCGTAGATCATTTCACCAATCGTGATTATGACCATCGCAATGACATACATCCGGTAAGTGTCAAAAATGCCATACATCGTGAAACCGATCACATACAGGATATTCCCCACCATGATAGCCACCATCGAGCGCCACTTTGCCGTCATGCGCGTGAATAACATCTGCAGCACCACAACCATCCCCGCGTTCAGTGTGAGAATATACCCAAACTGCTCCGGGGTAATTCCGCGGTGATTGACAAGGTAAACTGACATCGAGCTGTTCATATTGAAATACATCAACGTCGAGAACGCTGACACGATGGTAAATAAGATATAAACTTTGTCTTTCAGCACCTGACGGTACCCTTTGAAGGTGTCCACCAAAGAGTCATCTTTATTATCTACTTCACTAGTTTCTGGTTTAGTCTCCGGGAGCAGAAAGAATACAAATACCGCTACACCCATACTCAGCACGACATCCACCAGGAATAACAGTTCAAACGAACGAGAGGCCATCAGTCCGCCAATCGCAGGGCCAATCGCTGCCGCCAGGTTAAAAACTATTCGGAACAGGCCATAAGCATCCGCCCGCAAATCTTCGGGCACCAGATCCGCGATCATAGCCTGTCTGGCGGGTCCGGCGATATCCTCAAATATGCCGATAACACCGATGGCCACATAAAACAGGACCATATTATCAATCACGACCATCATCAACGCGGATGTCGCGCTCGCGACCAGCCCAAAGACAATATTTGTCTTCCGTCCCAGTTTGTCAGCCATAGCGCCACCAACAATATTTCCGATCAGCCCTGAGGTCAACGCCCATACCAGGAACATTGTTCCAACTTCTGTCATGCCCACATTGAATTTCCTGGTCATGAACAATGAAAAGAATGGGAAAACCAGCGATCCACCAAGCATGTCGATGAATGAAACAATCATCAACAGCCAAAAATCTTTTGAAAATTTTCGATACGTACTTTTAAAACGAGCAAACATGATAACTCCGATAAATTTTGAATGCTTTTTCGTGAGTCTTCGCAGCTCACCTTCCAATACATACGCTTATTACAGCGCGTTCGTTGCGGCCGCTGCGGAACACCGTGTCATTGGGATTAAATGAAAAACCGCAGGGCTGAGTCTCCTGCGGATGCGAGTGAAATTATTTCGTGGTTAAAGCACAGCAGGAGGCAGAATGATCAAACCGTTATTTGTGGTTACTTTTTTGCTCATCAAACGTTTACCTCCATTAAAATTTTAGATACAAAATTATATCGCTAAGCATCATATCCGTCAACTGTAAAAATAATTTTTTTGGAAAATCGCGGTTGATTTGAAATCCGTATTTGATGCCTGTATAATCATATTCTTGAATATTAATAAAGAAGAAGGCTCGAATTGGCTAGAACATCCCACCTAAAAAAACCAAAAATCCTAAAGAAATTTTCCACCCAAACGCTGAAATCCATTGTCGTTTCCAGCGCGCATGGAGTGCATGATATGTATTCCGGGTTCTCATCGCCATTACTGCCCTTTCTAATCGACCGGCTGTCATTATTAAAAGCGGAAGCGGGCGTGTTTATCCTGGTATATCAGGGCATGTCCATTTTGCAGCCGATCATTGGGCATCTCGGCGACCGCACAAACCTGCGTAAATACGCGCTCATTGCGCCTGCTGTCACAGCAATTTTTATCAGCCTGATCGGAATTGCACCTAACTATTGGACAGTGATCCTCTTCTATTTCATAGCGGGTATCTCATCCGCAACGTTGCACGCGATTCTCCCCGCGCTGGTCAGCAGCTTTTCCGGCAAGAACGTGGGCAAGGGTATGAGCATCTGGATGATTGGCGGGGAATTGGGTGTGATGGCTGGTCCGCTGATCATCACCGCTGTCATCACGCAATTCTCGATGCGGGCAACACCATGGTTAATGATAATTGGCATCATTTATTCGATCATTCTGAGCATTGTCCTGAAAGACCTGCCCTACCACAACAAAGCAGCGGTGAAAGCCGCCAGCATCCCGGTCAAAGAATTAGCAGCAATCCTGATCCCGATCACTTTGATCACCATCATTCGCTCACCCGTGCGATCCGCTTCACTGCTCTACCTGCCGGTATTCCTGCAGGAAAACGGAGCAAGTGTCTTATTTTCAGGGATTGTATTAAGTATCATGCAGGGAGTCGGCTTAATCGGCACTATCAGCGGGGGTATCCTCAGTGATACCATAGGTTATCGCACAGCGATGATCATTTCCCTGGTGCTCTCCGCCCTGGCAATGGTTGCCGCGTCACTCACCAGCGGTCTAGTACAGGTAGCGTTCTTCATCCTATTGAATATCGCTGTACTGATGATCCTGCCGGTGGGTATGGCATTGATCCAGCGCAGCTTCCCTGAAAATCGGTCTCTGGCAAATGGCTTGTATTTGGCCATTATGTTTGGTGTAAACGCCCTATCGAGTGTATTTACCGGCTATTTGTATGACACCATTGGCGGCCAGCCAACATTTTTTTGGAGCGGGGTCATCCTGATCGCCGCGATTCCAATCGTATTCATGCTGCCAAAAGCGAATGCACAGCAAACAAATAATAATAATGGAGGATAAAAATGACCAATTTACTCTATCAAACAGATAGTTATTTAAAAGAATTTGATGCGACAGTTTTAGAGGTGATTCCGGAATCCAACGCCGTTATCCTGGACCAGACTGCTTTTTACCCCGGCGGTGGCGGCCAATCCTATGATCGGGGTACGATCACATTTAGCGGAAAACAGTCTGCACTTAAACGCGCTAAACACAGCCCGGATGGAATGCTGCATATCATTGAGAAAGATCAGCCGCTTCCAGAGGTGGGAGAGGAAATTCATGGTGTCATTGATTGGGAGCGCAGGTATAAAATGATGCGCACCCATACCGCTATGCACGTTCTATGTGGGACCATATATCGTGATTACGGTGCGCTGGTAACGGGCGGGAACATGGAACCCCTAAAAGGGCGCATGGACTTTGAATTTGAACATCTCACCAAAGACCTCATTTCTGTCATTGAATTGGCGGTCAACAAAGAAGTCGAAGCCGCGCATGCAGTGAAAGTGGCAACCCACACCCGCGAGGTAGCGTTCGAAATCCCGTACCTTATCCGCACAAAGATCAACCTGTTGCCAGAACACATTACCGAAATCCGTACTATTGAGATCGTTGGGTTAGATCTGCAGGCAGACGGTGGCACCCACGTCAGGAATACGTCTGAGGTTGGGCAGATCAAAGTGACAGATTATAAAAGCAAGGGAAAGATCAATAAACGCATCTATGTGGAACTGACAGAATAGCCAGAACTTTTACAGTACAGCAGGGTTGTATATCGTGCAGGCTGATCCTGCGCGATATTTTAAAAGAAAGTGAGAAACCACATGCTGAAAATTGTTCTAGATTCAACCGGGGACCTTCCTGAGGGATGGCAGGAACAATATGATATTAATATTATTCCCATTAACATCATTCATGACGGAAAAACCTATCTTCAGGGTGTGGACATGGGATATGAGGATTTCTACCAGCTGGTAGAGAAAGAAGGGGCCGTGCCATCCACATCCCAGCCTACCCCATACCAATTCACGGCGCTCTACCGCCAGATCGCGAAACCGGGTGATGAGATCCTTTCGATCCATGTAACGGAAAAACTGTCCGGAACCATGGCATCCGCAAAAACAGCCGCGCACGAGCTTTCAGGAGAATTTACCGTGCAGCCTTTCGATTCCGCCTCCGGCACATTGGTGATGGGTATGATGGCAAAAGAAGCCCGCATGATGGACCGCGCCGGAAAATCTCTGGATCAGATCATCGAGCGACTTGAAACCATCCGCAGCCAGCACCGGCTGATCTTCACGCTTGATACGCTGAAATATGCCAGCATGAGTGGACGTATCAAACACCTGCAGGCAGCACTCGCGTCCATGCTCAAAGTGAAACCGATCATTGAGCTGCGCGGTGGATTGCTGCAAATGGGTGAGAAGGTACGTTCCAGGGCAAAATCCATCGAAATAATTATGCAAAAAATGGAAAAAGAGTTTGGAAGTCAGCGCCTGATTGTGGGTGTGGCGCATGCGCGCGATAAAGAAGCAGGCACCAAATTGATGAAAGATGCGATCGAACGATTTAATTGCGCGGAGGTGATCTTCGGTGAAATATCGATATCGCTCGCGGCCCATTTCGGCCCGGGTGCGCTTGGCATCACCGCTTACCCCGCCTAAGAAATCTGATACATATAAAATTTGCGGAGCAAATCGAACTGCTCCGCTTTTTGATTTCTATATTTCTGCTATTTTTCGCCGAGCGATTTGATCGATCCGGCTCCGCTCATTTCCGTTGAAAGTATCGGAGTTCCATAATATTCCAGCACTCCCACGCCGCTGATCTCGGTATCAAGTGCGTTATCTACCCAGACCGTCGCATGTCCTGTGCCTGATATCTCAACGCTGGCTTCATCAGACTGAAGCATTGCCGCGTCATAGTTGCCCGCGCCGCTCAACTCCACGCGCTGTTCCTCCACGCGGCCGGCGATTTGTATGTCACCCAATCCGCTCACTTCCAGCTTGAAATAATCCGCCTGCAGCGCATCGACATTGACATTGCCTGAACCGCTGATCCGCAGGTCTAGGTCTTGCGTTTCCAAGCTGCCTATTTCAATATTTCCAAGCCCGCTGGTTTCAATGCGTTCCAGGTCCGTCACTGTCAGCCTGTAGATGATTTCCTCACGTGGATCAATGCTCACAAAATCCTGTACGTCCAGCACAAGGTTATTCCCGTGCAGATCACTCTGCAGGTATTTCATGATGTTCTCTTCAGCCGTGATTTCCAACATCGGCTTATCGCCCTGCGTAATCAGCAGTGTGCCGACACCACTCAGTTCAACAGCAGAGAAATTACCCACTCTGCGGGTCTCAGTGACCACTTTTCCTGATCCAATCACACGTGTGGAGCGCATTGGGAAAAAGCACCCGGTCAGCAGCATTGCCAAAGCAGAAAGTAGAATGAAATGTTTTTTCATAGTTTCACCGATTCCGCTTAGAACAACCGTAGCCAGTTCGTATCAAAGATGATAGAAACCGCTAGAATGGCGAAAATGACCATCATCACCACACCGCAGCCACAACCCATGCAGGACCCGCTTTTATATCCAAACCGTTCCTGCAGCCAATCAAACACTTTATCTAATAAGAAAAGCTTAAAAATACCTGCTAAACAACCTGATTTTCGATTTTGCATATGATTTCCTTTCTGCTATTAATACGGAAAATACGTTGAAAGGTTTCCTTAATAATCCTCAACGATGAACGATCAAAACAAATTCTCCTTTTTTATTCTTTACCGCCTTTTGAATTGCGGCTGCCGTATTATGATAGATACGCTCTCCCTCCATGGTCAGATTGTATGCCAGGGTAATTAATTGCCCTTTTCCAAACACTCTACAAATTTCATCCAGCAATTTCGTCAGGCGATAAGGTGATTCCATAATGACCAATGAAACCTGCAGATTTCTAAGCCGCTGCAGGTGCTGTTTGCGTACTTCGGTCTTGCGCGGGAGAAAACCCGCGAAATAGAACTCTTCCAAAGGCAATGGCGACAAAGATAGCGCCGTCATCACGGATGACGGCCCGGGAATTGGAACAACGGGTATGCTATATGCAATGCAGGTTCTCACGAGATTGGTACCCGGATCCGCAAAAGCCGGTGTGCCGCAATCCGATATAAGTGCGTATGTTTTTCCTACTAATATTTCTCGCGCGATAAGTTCAGATTCTTCCTCCTCATTATGTTCGTTCAATTGGATGAGGTCTTTTTTACCAACACCCACTTTCTTCAATATAGTACTGCCCTGCCGAAATTCCTCGCAGATGACCGCGTCTGCTTGTTTTAATATATCTATCGCGCGCAGGGTAATATCCCGGTAGTTCCCAATCGGTGTTGAAACCAGATAAAGTGTGCCTGTCATCATTCATTTCCTTTTTAATAATGCTATACGCATCTTTCCAGCTTGACGTTAACTATATATTAATAGTACATTCCTCTATTCAGTATAATAATAAGTAAATATTCTGGAGTCCCTTAATGTTAACCTTCCTTGAACAATTCAGCCCTGTAATTCAGGCACTTTTTGGCACCACATTCACCTGGGGCGTGACAGCATTAGGCGCTGCCGGCGTCTTCTTTGCCAAAGAAATTAATCGCAAGGTCCTGGATGGAATGCTTGGTTTTGCTGCTGGCGTCATGATTGCTGCCAGCTACTGGTCCCTGCTTGCACCTGCAATCGAAATTTCTGAAGGATTAGGGATTCCCTCGTATATCCCCCCTGCAATCGGATTCTTAGCCGGTGGTATTGTCTTATGGCTGATCGATCGCCTGATCCCCCACTTGCACCTCAACCTGCCGGACTCCGAAGTCGAAGGTCCGAAAACGTCCTGGCAGCGCAGCGTTTTATTAATTCTGGCGATCACCATCCACAACATACCCGAAGGGATGGCCATTGGTGTCGCTTTTGGCGCTGCTGCCGCCGGCATCCCCGGCGCGGATATAGCAGGCGCAGTAGCACTCGCGCTTGGCATTGGTATTCAAAATTTTCCTGAAGGTTTGGCTATCTCTGCTCCCTTGAAACGAGAAGGGTTATCAAACTTTAAAAGTTGGTGGTATGGGCAGCTTTCAGCGGTGGTTGAACCGATTGGTGCTGTCATCGGCGCGGCCGCGGTGATCACCATGCGCCAGGTATTGCCATACGCACTCGCCTTTGCAGCTGGCGCGATGATCTATGTCGTAATTGAGGAACTTATTCCAGAAGCAGAAGCGGGGTCAAATACAGATATAGCAACTGGAGGCGCAATGCTGGGATTCACCGTAATGATGATCCTGGATGTCGCACTCGGTTAAGGAATTTATGAAAAAAATCACGAAGCTCTCCCGCGCAGCCATCCTGGTTTCGGTCAGTTTTGGTTTCAATAAGATCATTGCCATTTTGCGGCAATTGATCATCGCGCGCCAATTCGGCCTCTCATCTGAATTGGATGTATTCAATGTCGCCAATAATATCCCGGATCTGCTGTATGCGCTCATCTCCGGCGGCGCGCTGGCTGTTGCCATCATTCCTGTCATGACCGAGGTCATGAACAAACAGGACCGCGATGCTGCCTGGCGGGTTTTCAGCCAGGTTGCGAATATCGCTTTTATGACCACGCTGGTTTTGTCATTGCTGGTCGCCATTTTTGCGTGGCCTCTGGTTCAACACCCGCTCGGTATTGCCCCCGGTTTTGATCAATCTCAGCAATCGCTGGTTGTTCGATTGATGCGCCTTGACCTGATTGGAACGATCATCTTTTCCATGGCGGGACTGCTGATCGCTGGATTACAGGCAAACCAGCATTTCCTGATGCCTGCCATTGGTCCCATCCTCTATAATGTCGGCCAGATATTTGGCGCATTGGTTCTCTCTCCGGCCACGGGATATACATTCCGGGGATTCACACTGCCTGCGTTTGGGTTGGGTATTGACGGCCTTGTGTTTGGCGTGCTGATTGGTTCTGCACTCTATTTCATCATCCAGATTCCACCCCTTATAAAACATGGCTTCAAGTGGACACCCGGTTTTAATTTCCGGGATCCGGATGTGAAGAAAATCCTCATCATGCTTGTGCCGCGCCTGGCAGCCATGTTTTTCTACCAGCTGACCTTTATCGCGCGTGACAACCTGGCCTCGCATCTGGAGTTGGGATCAGTGACCGCGCTTACATACGGTTGGATGATCCTGCAGGTACCTGAAACCTTGATCGGCACCGCCATCGGGACGGCATTACTGCCAACCCTCTCAGAACAGATCGCCAAAGGTGAAAAAGCGAAATTTGTGAAAACCATCCAGAATGTGAGCCGTATTCTCATCGCATTGGCTCTACCCTCCGCGATCGTTCTAGCTGCTGTATTAGAGCCCTTTTTGTCATTCGCGTTTGGCTTCGATGCGTCCGGTACGCAATTGATGCTCACCACAACCCGTGCTTTCCTCTTTGGCCTTTTAGGGCATGTGTTTATTGAGCTGGGCGCGCGGATTTTCTTTGCCCAGCAAAACGCACACACCCCTTTGATCGGATCAGGTATCAATTTGGTGCTTTTCATTGGTGCAGGCGTCCTTCTGGATGCTTACCTCGGTGCTCCCGGTATAGCAATCGCGGATGCGATCGCGTTCAGTGGCCAGGCGGTTTTCCTGATTATTTTTTACAAACGCCAGCGCACTAAATTCCGCCTGGAAAACCAGGAAGAGAACGCGGGGAATCGTTTGGTCCTGCCGGATAAGCCGCAGCAAAATACGTATCTTCGCACAATTGCCGGCAGCGGTATTGGCGCACTGATCGGAATGCTCTCGCTGCAGATGCTGCCAAACAGCCTGCATGTCCTGATCCGCGGGACAATTGCCGCGTTCCTGGGCATACTGATCGTAATTCCATTCATTTTCAAGGAAATTAAATTACTATTCCGACTCTAGCTAAAATATCAAAAAAGGTATAATAACGCGCATGGTACGCAGGAAATTAGAAGACACACAACCGATAAAAATATCAGCAGAAGACCCCAGCACAGAAAAACAACTGGGCGATACGCAATCCATCAATAAGCAGAAAAAGCCTAAACGATGGAAAGTGATCACGCTCGGGATACTGGCAATTCTCCTATTCGCCACAGCAGGCGGCGGTTTAGGATATCTGCGCGGCATCAACCAGCGCCTTTCGCGTGAACGTGACGAAGTGATCGAGCAGGCCGCGCTGCACTTCCAATATGGTGTGCAGGAAATGGCGGCAGGTAATTACGGTCGTGCCAAGACCCAGCTCGAATATGTACTGCAGATCTATCCGGATTTTCCGGAAGCGCGCGATAAATATACTGAAACGCTGGTCCAACTGGCTGCCGCTGGAGATACACAAGCATCACCGGACATCCAGGTTACCCCGACGGCAGACACACGCGGTGTGGAAATGCTCTTTAATCAGGCAGTTGGGGAAGTGCAGACCCAGCAATGGGCGGCAGCGTTACAGACCCTTACATCCCTGCGCGACGCGGATTATACCTATCGCACATTGGAAGTCGATGGCATGTATTTCACAACCCTGCGCCACCGCGCTATCGAACTCATCGTAGATGAAGGCAATCTGGAAGAAGGCCTTTACTTCCTGGCAATAGTCGAAAAGTATATGGCGCTTGACCATGATGCGGTAAATTACGCCCAATGGGCACGCCTTTATCTGACCGGCGCGTCATACTGGGATCTTGATTGGTCACAGGTAGTCAATTACTTCAGCCAGCTGACAGCCGCTTTTCCGTATTTGCATGACGGAACTGGTTGGACCGCTACAGACCGCTATTTAAGAGGATCTGAATATTATGGCGATCAGCTCGCCGCTGACGGCAGCCATTGCGAAGCGATTAAACAGTATCAAAATGTGCTCAATTATGGCGCAAACGGGACTGTGCAGGAGAAGTATGATACATCCTACTTGAAATGCTACCCGCCGACAGCAACCCCGGCACCAACCCCGACCATTGATGAATCTGCCACCGAGGAACCTACCGTGGAACCAACCATCGAGCCAACTCTGGAGATAGTGCCTACCGTTGATGGCGGCGAATAAAAACCAGTTTTTTCAATAAATCCTTAATTACCAACAACCCCGATCAGGTCGTGGATCATCGCGCCGGTGATGTGCGCTTGCACCAGCTCACCAGGCTCTATGATCGTATCCAGGAAGGTCAAACCATCGATCTCCGGCGCGTCGCGGAACGATCGGGCGATGGATACGCCATCACCATTTCCCTCAACCAGCACATCCAGCTGCCTGCCGACCCAGGCCTGGTTTTTCTCCAGAGAAATTTCCTCCTGCAGTGCCGCTAAAGTTTGAATGCGTTCGTTCTTCACCGCTTCCGGCACAGAATCCTGAAGATCATAGGATGGCGTGCCCGGTTCGTGATAATAAGGAAATATGCCAACATGGTCAAATTTAATATCATCTATGAATTGAACGAGAGCCTTAAATTCATCTTCCGTTTCTCCCGGAAATCCCACAATGAATGTTGTCCGCAGGGCAAGGTCGGAGATCTCTGCACGCATCTTAGCCAGCAATTCCCTGACATGCGTAATGTTGGATGGTCTGCGCATACGCTTGAGTACAGATGGCGCGGCGTGCTGCAGCGGAATATCCAGGTAGGGCAGGATTTGCGTGTGTGTTCGCATCACGGTGATCAAACGCTGGCTGATCGATCCGGGAAAAGTGTACATGACGCGCACCCACGGCACCTGCGGAATATGCGGAATCAATCCCTCCAGCAGATCTGGAAGGCCATCCTGCATTCCCAGATCTCTTCCATAAGCGGTTGAATCCTGCGCGATCAAAATGATCTCTTTCACGCCATTCTGCTGCAGGTAGCGCGCGTCACGAAAAACATCCTCAGGATGGCGGCTGACCATGGGCCCCTTGATTCCCGGAATCGCACAGAAAGCGCACTGGCGGTCACATCCATCCGCGATCTTCAAATAAGCGCTCGCCCCCTGAATTGCGACAGCAGGGATGCCACTATGCGATACTGTAAACTGCTCCGTTGGGGGAAAATGCAGATATGGGCTCTCCCTATCACCCTGTAAATATTGGATAACTGCCAAAATATCCATCCAGCGGCGAGTGCTCAATGCCCCGTCCAAACCCGGGGTTTGTTCTGACAGTTTGCCACGTTCGCGTTCACTCAAGCATCCTGCCGCGATCACTATCTGGTTTTTTTGTTTATTTTTAATATAGCTGTTTAATACCTGAACAGATTCTTCCTGCGCGGGACGTATGAAACCGCAGGTGTTGACGATAACCACATCCGCTTTTTCTGCATCGACTACGGCACGCATGCCAGCACGTTGAAGCAGAGCTGCCATCGCGTTAGAATCGACCGTGTTTTTCGCGCAGCCTAATGATTCGATTAAAAATGTTTCCGCTTTTTTATTATGCATAATGTGCCCATTTTAGCATGATGGATATCCATATTGATCGCGATAGGCAATAAACATGGTTGGTTTAAGCTATAATTTTCGCCAGATACAGAAGGAAATAAATGAGCAATATTTGTGTAGTTGGTACCGGTTATGTCGGCCTGGTCACAGGCGTTTGTTTTGCGGACCTGGGTAATGAAGTGCATTGCCTGGATATCAATGAAGAACGCATCAATGCCCTTAACGCTGGAAAAATGCCGATCTACGAACCGGGGCTGGAAGAGATCGTAGAACGCAACGTGAAAGCCAAACGCCTGGAATTCACCACGGATTACCAGGAAGCATTGAAACAGGCAGAATTTGCCTTCATCGCGGTAGGTACCCCTTCCGGGGTTGACGGCGAGGCCGATCTGCAATACGTGCACGCTGTCGCGGAACGGATCGCGAAAATTGTCGATCATCCCATTATTGTTGTCAACAAATCCACCGTTCCGGTGGGTACCGGCGATTGGGTCGCAGATATCATCACCCGGGCACGCGGCGATCGAAATCAGCCTTTTTCCGTTGTATCCAACCCGGAATTCCTGCGCGAGGGCAGCGCCATTAACGATTTTATGCAGCCGGACCGCGTTGT
>Ga0180430_10003926_pt1 | contig 12685 bp, 18 predicted proteins | sample SS_ome_9_FD_132999 | JGI IMG/M metagenome (GOLD analysis project Ga0180430, IMG submission 132999) | Hypersaline lake sediment archaeal communities from the Salton Sea, California, USA - SS_1_S_2 metaG | ecosystem: Environmental > Aquatic > Non-marine Saline and Alkaline > Hypersaline >... | reverse complement strand
TTGTACAACGGCATGATAATATCGACACGTGCCATCCGTCCCTCACTACTTAGCCCAGACCGTCCCTCCCTCCGACTATAGCAAAAACCAACGGCCCCTGCCACCTCCACCAAACCGCCCCCCTGCTACCAAGGCGACCACGAAGGCTCCAAATCCTCCTCCGCCGGCTCCCACAACACCCCATGATCACCCGGGTAAGGCCGCGTATGATCATGACCCGACAAGATAAACGCCTCCGGAATACCCTCCCAAAAAGCATCACACGAATACGCCCGCCGCTCCTGCCCGTCCGCCCCCCGAACCGTCACCACCTTCCCATGAAAGTGCTTGCACACATAACACTGCTCGTTCGGCAGCAACGCCTCCTTCATCAACTCACCTCCCGCCTACACTCCCCGCCTGCCCAACATCGCCATCACCTTCTCGCTCGCCCGACAAAAAGCATAATCCTCCAACGCACCCAGCCGCACCCACTTATAAACCCTGCCCGCCCCCTTGTCCTGCCCTGCCGCCCGAACCCTGCCCCCCCTCGCCCGACACAAAAACACCTCCATCCGCAACCGAAAATGCGAATACGCGTGCCTCACCACCCCCAACGCCTCCGCCGCCTCCACCTCCAGACCCACCTGCTCGCCCACCTTCACCCCCAGCACATCAGCCGCCGCCTCCCCCGCGTCCACCGCCACACTCGGAAACTGCCAAAGCCCCCCCAACAGCCCCTCCGCCGGCCGCCGACTGATCAACACCCGACCTCGCCGCACAATCACCCCCACCGCCTCACGCTTCAAAGGCACTGCCTTCCGCGCCGCCCGACGCGGCAACCGCTCCTGCTCGCCCCGCCCATACGCCCCACACACCTCGCCCAGCGGACACTCCTCGCACGCCGGCCCCACCACACTGCAAAGCGTCGCCCCCAGCTCCATCAACGCCTGATTGAACTGCCCCGCCTGCCCCGCCGGCAACAAAGCACCCGCCAACTGCCACAAACGCCGCTGCGTCGCCCCCAGCCCCGGCAACGTACGAATACAAAACACCCTGCACAGCACCCGCGTCACATTCCCATCCAGCACCGGCTCATCCCGCCCGAACGCAATACTCGCTATCGCCCCCGCCGTATAACGCCCAATCCCCGGCAGCTTCACCAACGCCCCCGCCTCGCTCGGCAACTGCCCCCCATACTCACGCACCACCACCCCCGCCGCCTCATGAAGCCGACGCGCCCTGCCATAATAACCCAACCCCTGCCACACCTTCAGCACCTCGTCCAGACGCGCCCCCGCCAACGCCCCCACATCCCCAAACCGCTCCATAAAACGCTCATAATAAGGCACCACCGTCGCCACCTGCGTCTGCTGCAGCATCACCTCCGACACCCAGATCGCATACGGATCACGACGCGCCCGCCAAGGCAGCTTCCTGCCGCAACGCCCATACCACCCCAACAACGCCGCCTGGATCCTCCCTGCCTCCTCCTCCTGCAATCGCCCTCCCCTGCCCACACGCCCACTATCCTTAACCGGCCTGGCCATGCAATCCATCCACTAGCCCGCATTGCCTGTAAATCCTCGGCGACATACCCACAAACCCTTTACTAAACTAGAGTTACAACCCTGTAAGCGTTCACGCCTGAGCGGGCAAAATGCATCACAACTCCCCAAAAACATGCACGCTTACCCAGCGACAACAGAAAAGACCGCTAGAAAACAAAAAAACCCGTGAAACATGCGCCTCAAAGGCCAATATGCCCCGCAAACCCCAACATATCAAGACTTCCCCAAAACGTACAGCACCACCACATCCACCACCACCGCCAACACCACCACCGCCCCCGCCACGACACCCTTGCCCAGCTTCTTACCCCTGCCCGCCGACGCACCCGCCTTGCCCCCGCGACGCCCCCGCACACGCCTGCCACGTAAACCCTTGTCAACATATAACTTATGCTGCCGAACCGCCTCCACGATCTGCGCAATCAGCAAGTTCGCCCGAAAAGCCTCCATCCCCAGCTCTTGCGCCAAACCCAAAAGCTCCCGCCGACTCTCGTACCGAATCAAATCCCCCTCCAGCCGATAAATCACCTCCCGACAGTAACGATCCTCCACCGCCGCTCGCGCCAACCGGTCCCGCACCTCACCCCCGCCCCCGCTTGCCGCCGTCTCCTTCGCATACCCCGCCACCGTCCGCGCCCGCAACGTCTTAGGCTCTGCCGGAAGAATACAACCCCTCCGCAACGACGACGCCGTCGGCCCCTTCAAAGGCCCCGCTACACCCAACCTCGCCGCCCGACGCGCCACCACGCTCAAAGCCTTCGGCACAGCCACACCCGATTCCTCAACTCCTGCCACCCCCTCACGTGCCTCCCGATCGCTGATCTGCCGCCGCAAACTCCTGTACGCCTTCTCAGTCTCACTAAGCAAATCCGCCCGGTAGTAACGCAAAGGCCCCTCAGACGTCAAACGACGATAACGCGCTTTACTGGACTGATACGCCCGCTCCAGCCGATAAGCGTCCACCGCGCCGCTCAACTGCAAAATTGTGCAGTAACTTTCTCCCATGCCCCATCCTCTCAAGGTCTTTCTCCTTAACTCAGCATACCACACATCCCCCCCAAAAAGTAAGACCCTGCCGCCTACACCTGCCTCCACAGCCCCTGCCCGCTCCCAAACCAATACCCCACAGCACTTTACGGCCCCTGCCCCCACACGCAATTTCCTCCTTTCCACCATTGGTTATCGGACAACATCCTGCTATTATAGTCAACTGCTCTCAAACCATAGCGTAATGGCCCCTTGGCCCACCAGGCCCGGCCAACTCCATATAGCCAGCACACACAGAGCCAAAAACGATCCAGCAAACCAGAGAATGACCGCTAAAAAACGAAAAACCGTGAAATACCCGCCCTGGACCCACAAGGCATGAAGCAGTCCCAATCAACCACCCCCCAACCGGACCAGACCACCAAACGACCATCCGCCTGGGCCACACTCGCACGCATCACCACCGCCGCACTGGCACTGCTCATGCTCGTGACCCTCCTGCTCCTCGCAGCCTACCTCTTGATCAGCAAACCCCCAGCCACCTACCACCCAAAAAAACTCTCCCCCCAACAACAGCAACAAGCACTCAACGAACTCACAAAGCACATGGAAGTCCTCTACAACAACACCAACGAAATGGACCCCTTCGTTCACGTCGTCGACCAACAACTCCTCAATCGCCTGCTACTCCTCGATGAGGTCCAACGCTTCCTCAAAATGCTCGCCCCCGAAACCCAGCAGTTCGTCCAAAAACCCCAAATCGCCATCGGCCAACAAACCCTACGCATCATGGCCACCGCACGCTACCAATCCGTCGAGTCCGTCTGGACCATCACCCTCAAGGGACACATCGACGCCCAAGGAAATCTCCAACTCAGCCTCGGCTCCATCAAAGCCGGCGCACTGGCCCTGCCCGATACCGTCGTCCGCTCGCAACTCGAAAGACTCCTCGTCGCCCTGCGGACCCTCCCCCAACGTACTAACGTCAAGGTCCAAGGACTCGACGACACGCAACCATACCCCCAGCTCTACGAAATGCTCGCCGAGCGCCTCGAACAGCTCCTACACACCGGCCAGGTCACCATCGAACCCGTCTTCCCCATCGACAAAAACAAAAACGCCCGCGTGCTCGCACTCACCATCCGCCAGGGACACATCGAACTGGCCTTGCAGCCCATGTTTGCTCCATAAAAACAATCCAAAAAAACACCCCCATACCCCCAGACCATATTACAAAAAGGCAGTGATCACAAGTGACTCCCACCAACCAGATATATCTGACACGAGCCGTCGACTTCATCATCGCCGCTACCTCCCACCAACTCTCTATCGATACGCCCCCCACCCTGGCTGCCTGGCATGTGCCCGCACGACTCTGGGTCACCCTCGCCGCACCGCCACACCCCGCCACCGGATTCGTCGTCAACGTCACCAAAGTCGACGCCGCGTTCCGCCAAACCCTCGCCCAACAACCGGTGCACGCGCTAAACCCCTTCCAACTCCTGACATGGGCAGCTCATGTCGTGCAATCCCGACTCTCCCCAGCTCGCCTCGTCCAGCTTCAGCTTATGTGCGCAGACCAACGCCAACTGACCCTCTTCGTGGAGAAAAATACAATGATGCAATTGACCAGCAAATACGAGTTGGCCGCCTCACACAAACTCTGGAACCCCGACTGGGACCAAAAACAAAACACCGACGCCTTCGGCAAATGCTCCAACCCCAGAGGCCACGGCCACAACTACTCCGTCGAAGTCACCCTCCGCAGCCAGGCCAACCCGACCACCGGCCTGGACATCCAGACCGGACAGATCGACCACGTCGTTAATAAACTCATCACCAAACGCTTCGACCACAAAAACCTCAACGAAGACACCACCGAATTCGCCCAACTACTACCCACCGTCGAAAATATGGCCCGCGTCTTCTTCGAACTACTCGACGGCCAATTCCAAAATGCCCAACTGGCCGCCGTCCGCGTCTGGGAAACCGAAAAAACCTACGCCGAATACTTCGGTGACCAAAACCAACCCCTACGCTACAGCAACACCGTCTGACTCTAACACCAAACACCAAAAAAAACCACCACAACCAAGACGCCAGACCACCTCATGAATAACAACCAACCCATCATCGTCATTGACCGAAAAACCGGCCTGCCGTTCCAGGAAACCATCCTCGGAGAAAAATGGATACGATGGGCATATCAGAATGCACACTCTCGCTTACTCAAACGACTCCTCTTCCGCTCCCCATGCATCAGCAAACTCATGGGCAAATGGTACGACTCCCCCTTCTCCAAAAAAAAAATCGACACCACCATCAAAGAACTCGCCATCGACACCACTGAATTCGCCCAACCCGCAAACTCCTACAAATCATTCAACGACTTCTTCACCCGCCACCTCAAACCCGACGCCCGCCCCTTCAGCACAGACCCCCTGACTCTCGTCTCCCCGGCCGACGGCCGCGCCCTGGTCTTCCCCACACTCAACGAAAACTCCTATGTCCCCATCAAGGGCCACCCCTTTACAATCCGCAAACTCATCCCGGATACCTACTCTCGCTTTACCAACGGCGCACTGGCCATCGTCCGCCTCTGCCCCGCCGACTACCACCGCTACCACTTCCCCTGCGACGGCAACATCATCGATTACCGCCACATCAACGGCACCCTCCACTCCGTCAACCCCATCGCCTTAAAAAGTGGCCCCGACGTCTTCGGCGAAAACAAACGATCCTGCACCCTCATCAACACCCAACAAGCCGGAACCATCTGCTTCGTAGAGATCGGAGCCTTCGGCGTCGGCAGCATCATCAACACCCGCCAAACAGGCCATGTCAAAAAAATGGAGGAAAAAGGTTTCTTCAAGTTCGGCGGCTCCACCATCGTCCTGATCTTCCAGCCTGGCCGCGTCCAATTCTGCGATGACCTCCTCGCCAACTCCAACACCTATAACGAAACCCTCGTCAAAGCCGGCCAACCCCTCGCAACCGCCTGCCCCCATCCCGCATAATCTCTGCCCACCTAACCCACCGGCAACCCGATCAGCGACGCCTCCAGCGTCCGACCTATGAATATCTCATGACCGTCCGCCGTCATCGACCGCTGATCCGCCGCCTCAATACACACCCGCTCCCCGTGCGCCCCCGCCAGAACACCCATCGAACGCACATGACCCTCCAACCGCTCACGAGCCCACAACTCCGCCTCCGAAAACGCCCCAAAACGAGGCGCATCCGCCAAACCCTCCACCGAATAACCCCCGTCCCCGTCCGGCTTGATACGTACCGCGTGCCGTACCACCACGTTGCTCGTGATCGCCCCGATCGCATTGGCCACATCCGCATCCTCGCAAATGATCGCCCGCGCGTTAAGCAAAGACGCCGCTCGCGGTATAAACCAACCCGCCGGCGCACCAATACCCACCACCGGACGGTGACACTCGATGCTCAACGAAAAATCCTCCCCCACCCCGTCCAGCAAATGCGATAAAAACGCACCACATACCGGACAACTCTCAAGAACCTCACCCGACGTCTCCTCGTCCAGCTGACGCTTCAACAACTCCACCGCCAACCGACGCACCACCTGCTTCAGCACCCCCTCAACAAACGCCTCCACCGCCACGCCCGCCACCGCCGCCGTCAACTCCGTCATCCGCCGCGCCGACACCACGTCCCAACGCAAAAACTCCCCACGCACGTGCAGCAAATCCGTCGGCGTCAAACCGCACCGCTGCACTATCCCGTACTCCTCCAGCCGCCCCAAACGAAGCACCGACCAGTGACCCGCATGCGTCACCCCCGCCAGCTCATCCAGACTGTATGGACGCTCCAAAAGCCGATCCACAATCCCTTGCTCCGAACGCGTCAACGACAAACCACACCCCGACCCCCCCGTCAACCGCCCCCCACCAACGCCACCACCACGACCGCTCAGCAACACCACCTGCATCGGCTGCGTCGACTCACGATACTCCTCCAAACGCCGCCCCAAAAAATCCAGCGCCGCCCCGAAACCCTCATGCTCACACCCCCCCCACGCTGCCGGCGACACCCGAACAGGACCTACCGACAACTCCCCACCATGATACCCCACCAGACTGTCTCCACCCAAACCCGCCGTACGCATCTCCAACGCACGCACATGCGTCGCAAAAGAACCCACCCGCGTCCCCTCCTCACACACACTCACCTCACCACCACGCAGCATCGCCGTGTCCGTCGTCGTACCCCCCATATCCACCACCAACGCCTCCGTCTCCCCCGTCAAATGTGCCGCCCCCGCAACACTCGCCGCCGGACCCGACAACACCGTCTCCACCGGACGATCCTGAGCCACCCCCGACCCTATCAGCGTCCCGTCACCCTTCACCACCATCACCGGCACCGCCAGACCACGACGACCCAACACCCCTCCCAGCTCCGTGAGCAGCTTCTCCAGACGCGGTATGATCCGCGCGTTCAACACCGCCGTCTGAGCTCGCGTCCGAAAGTTCAGCATCGCCGACAACTCATGACCGCACGTCACACCCAGACCCGTCTCCTCCACCACAATCCGCTTCACCAACAATTCATGCGCCGGATTGATCGAACCCGCAAACCCAGACACCGCAAAAGCCTTCACCTGCTGGCTCGACACCATCCTGCGAACCACGCTGCGAACCTCCCCTTCATTGACCCCCTCCAACTCCTCGCCATCAATTTCCAGCCGACCGTTAATCACCGCCTTCGGCTCGTGCGCAATGTCCGCCCCATCAAACAACCCATAAGGAGGCATCACCAAAAGCCCCACCTTCTGCCCCTGACCCTCCACTATCGCATTCGTCGCCAGCGTCGTCGACACCGACACCAGCTGCACCTGCCCCACAATACTGCTGCCCAACCTCTCCAACGCATCCTCTATCCCCACCGCATAATCCCACCGCGTCGTCAGAGCCTTCGCCTTGGCCACTACACGCTGGCCCACCAGATCATAAATCACCGCATCCGTGTACGTGCCCCCCGCGTCGATACCCAACCCGTAACGCGCCCCCCCAACTCCCCCCTGCACACGCCCCTCCCCACAAACCCGCGCTGGCTCACCCGCCGCCGCACCCACCGAACACGCCTGCCCCGACGAACCCCGCTCGACCCCACCCCCGCCCACGGGCACCGCCTCAAATGCCCCACCCACCGCGTCATACCCAATCAGGTGCCCCCTCGGCACCACCAGCACATCCCCATCACTGACCGTTGACGTCAGCAGCTTCTCCAGCAAACCCGTGCTCCCCTCCAAACGCTCATACTCCCAACCGTAACGAGCCGCCATCGCCTGCGCGTGTTGCGCCGCCGCCGGACCATCCGCCGCCCCCGTATCTACAAATACCGCCCGCTGATAGTTCTGCTGCCAGCTGTTCAGAAAAGACCACACCGCCTCCGCCTTCTCCTCACCGTACTGCTCAATCAGCTCCGCCTCACTCACCCCTGCCTTACCCAGATATGCCCGCCCCGGACGCTGGCCCAGCGGCTCCACCTTCCCCTCGTACCAACCCGCCGATATATAATACGTACCCGGAGCCCGCTTGAACTCACGCCGATAAGCACCGTCGCTGCCCAGAAACAACGCTATGCAATCCTGGACCCGAGGCATCACCAACGGCACCTCCCGCGCCTCAATTCCCACCGTACCCCGACCGCACAGACCATAACCCACAACAATACGATCGCTACCCGCCGGCGCACGGTCGATGCCCGCCTGCAAACAACGACGCAACTCCGCCGGCTCCTCGTGCAGACCCCCCTTGAGAAACTCGCAGCTGTACGTCAGTTGCAACTCCTCCGCCAGACGCGTCAGGTCCAGACGCAGCACACCGCAACCCACTATATGAACCCTGTCACCCACCTCAGACCCTCCACGCGATCGACCCACTCGTATCCTCTAATTTCAGGCTCGCCCCGCCTTCCACTCTCTCCCCCCCCACATCAACCCTTAACCCGCCTCACCCAAAATCGATCCGTCAATCTCCAACCCGAAGTGCGCCACGTTCGCCACCATCTGCTCCACGCTCAAACCATGCTTGACGCCACCCGCCCCCGCCGCCTGCAAGTAAACCCCCGCCGCCTTCTCCGCCGCCTCCATCAGCCCGAACGCCTCCTCAAACGTCGCCCCCATCGCAAACGCACCATGCAACTGCCATACACATATCGGCCGACCCGCCAACGACTCCCCGTTCGCCACCGCCAGGGAACCCGTACCCGCAATCGAATAAGGCACATACCCCACACCCTTCGGAAATATCACGATGCACTCCCCGTGAACACCCCAAAGCAAACGCGAAAGTCCCCGATAATCAAAATCATACGCCAGCGTCAACGCCAGCAAGTTCGGCGTGTGACCATGCACCCCCACCCGATCCCTGCCAGCCGTCAACGCCTTGCGAACCGCGTGACCCTCCAAATGCGCCCCCAACTCCGATGAAGGCCCCCCACTCCCTCCGAAACCCCACACTACCCGATAGTGCGTCCCTCCCTCGTTCAACTCAATGATCCCCAAATCCCGCTCCGGAGCCAACGCCACGTTCCGCAGATAACTCCCCGTCGACGTCACCAGAAAACGCTCTCCCCCCAACCCCGCCAACCCCCGCTCCAACCCCACCCACGCCCCACGCGACGACAACTCGCATGAACCAACCATATCCTCCGCCCTCAAACGGTACGATATGTTGCCCCCGTTCGCCTCGGCCCAGCCCTGCCCCCACATGTCGCCGCACGTCCGGCCCGCATCCCACAACAACCGCGCAAAGCACGACGATAACGCCCCGCCCTCATGCCCTGCCGCCGCCGGCATCCGCATCACCCCTTCGACCGAATCGTCTTGATCAGCTCAGGCACCACCTCGGTCAGGTCTCCCACTATACCATAGTGCGCCGCCTGGAATATCGGAGCGTCCGCGTCGCTGTTGATCGCCACTATCTTCGCCGACTCCGCCATACCCGCTACGTGCTGAACCGCTCCCGAAATCCCCAACGCAATATACAACGCCGGACGCACCGTCGTGCCCGTCTGACCCACCTGGTAATCGTGGTCGATAAAGCCCAAATCCACCGCCGCACGACTGCCCGCCGGCGCCCCGCCCAACGTGTTCGCCAAATCCCACACCAAACCAAAATTATCCTTCGAACCCACCCCTGCTCCACCTGCCACAATAATCCGAGACGCCTTCAGGTTCACCTTACGCTTCGCCCGGTGACGCTCCAATACACGCACCGGCAACGACTCGCACGTCAAACCCGAACGCTCCTCCACCACAGCACCACCCGACCGCCCGTTACGGCTGGGCATCGGCATCACACCTTCACGCACCGTCGCCATCTGAGGCCACCGGTCATAGTTCACTATCGTCGCGATAATATTACCACCAAACGCCGGACGTATCTGAAGCAACAGGTCCTTGTGCACCTCCTTGCCTCCCGCCGTCGAAAAATCGCCTATACGCAAATCCGTACAATCCGCCGTCAGACCCGCCTTCATCGCCGACGCCACACGCGGCGCCAGGTCACGACCAATCGCCGTCGCACCGTAAAGAACGATCTGGGGCTTGTGCTTCTCGATCAGCCGACAAACCACCTTCGCGTAACTCACCGTCTGGTATTGCTCCAAAAGCCGATCCTCTACGTGGTACACCTTGTCCGCACCGTAAGCGATCAACTCCTCGCACAATGCCCCCACCTGACGACCCGGCAACACCGCCGCCAACGTCACCCCCAGTTGATCCGCCAGTGACCGCCCACGCCCCAATAGCTCCAAAGGAACGTCATTGAGCTTGCCGTCCTCTTGCTCTGCAAACACCCACACTTCACCCTGTCGATTCACTTCGATCATGCGATTCCCTGCCGCTTGTCCTATTCTTACCTGTATTCCGTCTCGCAGGCATCTTGCCCGCGTATAAAATCCCGTCCCCGCAGGCGATACCTTAACCGATCGTATGGTCCTCGATCAGCTCCCGTACCATCTCCTTGAGACCCGCCTCCGTCGGCTCCACACGCTTGTGACCCGTCGCCGTCAGCACCACGCTCTGGATCCGATGAACCTTCGTCGGCGAACCGCTACGACCACACCACGTCAAATCCGCCTCCAAATGATCCAAATCCCACTGCTGAATCAACAGCCCCTTCTCACGATACTCACCTATCTCCTGCTCCCCCGCCCCCTCCGCCGCCAGCTCCGCTGCCGACCGCGCCTTCTTATACTTCATCAGCCGCTTCGCACCCGCCGGCCGCGGCTCATTCGCCGTATCCATCACCGTCAACAGCACCGGCAAACCACAAGAAACCCGCTCCCAACCCGCCCCCAGGTTACGCCGAACCGTCACCGCACCCTCCCCTATCTCCTCCAGCTCGTCCACATACGTCAACTGAGGCACACCCAGCTTCTCCGCCAGCTGAGGACCCACCTGCGCCGTGTCCCCATCGATCGCCTGGCGACCGCACAATATCACATCGCACTTGTCCAAACGACGAATCGCACACGACAAAATATAACTCGTCGCCAGCGTGTCACTCGCCGCACAGCGACGGTCCGTCACCAGCACTGCATTATCCGCTCCCCGATAAAGACCCTCACGCAACACGTCGCACGCCTTCGGCAGCCCCATCGTCAGCACCGTCACCGTGCCTCCAAATCGCTCCTTGATCTCCAACGCCATTTCCAACGCGTTGAGATCCTCCGGATTCACAATCGCCGGCAACGCACCACGGTTCACCGTGCCGTCATCGTTCATGGCGTTGCTGCTAACTGCCTTCGTATCAGGTACTTGCTTTATCAATACCACACAATTGTAGCCCATAAGCCTTCTCCGAACTCTTTATCCTTCGCGGGCCGATAGCCTCAAACCCACGCATGCTTCCACGCTCTGTCGGACCCTTGCTCGCCGACTGGCCCTGTAGCCTACGCTAACCTCGCCCCCATGTCAATCCCAACTGCCCTGCAAGTTACCCCGCATACTCCACCCACACACACACCACCACCCCCCAACCTTCAACCATAAACCATAAACCTTCAACCATAAACTAATGACTTCCCAATCCAAGTGCCGATAACTAATACCAATACAGGCAGACCACCTGCGCCCGGGCCTACCAAATAACAATGCCCGGACCGCACCAACCGCCTATTTGCTCGCGAGAACCACATATATGGCAGGCCAAACCGAACAAACCGAACAAACCGAACAGCAGACACGCAACCACACCCAGCCGGCACCCACCCCGCACCAACCCCCCGTCAACGACCCCCAGCCCCCCTCCTCAGACCCCCCCTGCCTCTCCCAAACCGACTCCACCCCTGCCACCTCGCCCGAATACGCCCCCAAAAACTCCACCCAGGACCAAAACGTAAAACACATCCTCGCCATGCGAGTCCCACTCATCGTTCGCATCGCACAAAAAAAACTACGCATCGCCGAAGTCCTCAAATTCAACCTCGGAAGCGTCATACACTTCGACCAGGACGCCTACCAGCACGTCGACCTCATGGTCAACAACGAGGTCATCGGACTGGGACAACCTGTAAAAATCGGCGAAAACTTCGGCCTCAAAATCACCCAGGTCGGCGACCTCTCCGACACCATCAAACGCCTCGGTGGCAACCACACCTGACCCCCAGCACCCTCCCGGACCCCCCTCACCTCCCCGCGACCCAGCCCCAACCTGCCTTCCTCCAAATTTACCCTTGCTCGAAACGACCAAAACGCCAATGATATGCTCCGTCCCTTAGGGAAACTGATGGTACCGCCTACGCCACCGCCATACGAGGCTCACCCCTCGACCACGCGATGGCCACCGGCATTGATTGTGACATAAAACGAGGAAACCGCAAACGTTATGGCCAACTTCTACAACGACAACGACGACATCAAATTTCTCTTCCGCCACTATGACCTCGCCCGACTTGCCACCATCATGGAGGGAGACTTCGCCGACGCCGAAAATTTCGACTGGGCGCCCGCCGCACCCAAGGAAGCCGTCCAAAACTACGAACAAGTACTAGACGTCCTCGGCCAGCTCAGCGCCGACCAGATCGCACCAAGAGCAGAACAGGTCGACCTCGACGGAAACACCCTCAACGACGACGGCACCGTCACCTACGCGCCCGGAATGCAGGCC
>Ga0180430_10003925_pt1 | contig 12685 bp, 11 predicted proteins | sample SS_ome_9_FD_132999 | JGI IMG/M metagenome (GOLD analysis project Ga0180430, IMG submission 132999) | Hypersaline lake sediment archaeal communities from the Salton Sea, California, USA - SS_1_S_2 metaG | ecosystem: Environmental > Aquatic > Non-marine Saline and Alkaline > Hypersaline >... | reverse complement strand
TCGCGGGAAACGGACACGAAATACTCGACCCAGCCCTGGTGGTTGCGCACGGGAGATATGGTGGCTTTCACCTCGTATTGGCTGCCGTCCCGGCGTTTGTTGACCAAGTGCCCCTTCCAAACCTTTCCCGACACGACGGTTTCCCACAACGTGCGGTAAAATTCCCTGTCGTGCTTGCCGCTGCTCAGGATTCGAGGGTTCCTGTCGATCACCTCTTCGCGCGAATAGCCGGAAATCTCCTCGAAGGCCGGATTGACGTACTGGATCAACCCCCGGGAATCGGTGATCATGACGCTTTCGGCCGCCTGCTCGATGGCCGTGGACAACCGTATCCGCTCCTCCTCGGCCTGCTTGCGCTCCAGGATCTCCTTTTTCAGCTTCAGGTTGGATTCCACGAGCTCGCGGGTCCGCTCCGCCACGGTTTCCTCCAGGTTCTGGTTGATGGCGCGAATCTGCCGGTAAAGCTCGAAGCTCTCCAAAAGGTGGGCGGCCGTGAACATGATGATGGTAAGCAGAGGAAAAACGGTGTCGAAAAGGCTTTCCTTTTCCTGATCCAAAATGCCGATGAACATGCCTCGAACGCGGGACTGGGTCGCCATGGCGTGCAGCAGCAAATGTCCTTCCCCCAAGCGGGAAGAAACGATGACGGCCTTGTTGCGCTCGATGGCCCACGAAAAAGTGAAGTCTTCGACGAGAACATCCACCTCGTCCTGGATGCGACGGGAATAGGCGACGGGATCGCAAAAAACCGCGTTGAAGCTCGCGTCCTTCTCGTCCACCAAATAGAAGGAAACGGCTTTGAACCGGATCAGGGATCGCACCTTGGAGACGGTTTCCCGAAGGATGGGCAAATGATCCTCCAGGCGATTGAGGCTGATGCCGAAATTCGCCAGCGTAACGGCCATCTCAAGGGAATTCAGCCAGATGATCTTCTCTTCCTTGAGATAGGCGACCTGTTCTTCGAGAAAGCGGATTCGCTCTTTATCGTTCATTCTAGATATCTTCGCCGATAAAAGCCTTGGTGATCTCAACGACCTGGCGGTCCGCTTGCTTGGCGGCGGCGTTGAGAACGTTTACGGACAGCTCCAGAGCGTCCCACGCGCGGCTTTGAAGGGGAGGCACGAAGTAGGCGCCGCTGGTACCGGCCGCCAAGGCGTTGGCCATGACATCGGCCACATGAATGATGGAAGGATCGAGAACATTGACGGCGTGATGGGGTCGATGATGGTATTCGATCATTTCCAGGGAAGTCGGAAACCTCCATTTCCTTGCCAGCAGCCCCCCGAGGGTGGCGTGGTCGAAGCCCACGGCTTCCCTCTCCATGGAATAGATGGGGCTCGGATGCTCGCCGGAAGTCCACAGAACCTCGGCCATGGTCTCGGGCAGGGCGCTGAACATGATGATGCGCCCGATGTCGTGCAGGAGCCCCGCCGTAAAAAAGCGCTCTTCGGAAAGCCCGAACTTGTAGTGGGCCAGAATTTTAGCGAAGACGCCGCAAGCGATGGAATGTCTCCAGAAATCCTTCACCGTGATGAGCCGGGGCGGAATGCTCTTGAAATGATCCACGGCCGTGATGCCCAAAGCCAGCGTGGAGAGCTCGTTGGTGCCGATGAGGGCCACGGCCCGGGAGATGGTGTCGATCTGGTAGGGAAAGCCGTAGAACGGGCTGTTGACCACCTTCAGGAGCTTGGCCGAAATGCTCGTGTCCTTGCTGACGATATCCCCTATGTGAGTGGCCGAGCTGCGGGGGTTGTCCAGGACTTCCAGAATGCGAAAATAAATGTCCGGCAGAGAAACCAGCCGCATGTTCCTTTCCACGACCTCTTCGGCCGAAAGTCGCTGTCCCCGGCTCCCCCGGGAGGCTTTTCCGCCGTTTTCCGGGAGCTCGACCCATACTTCAGCCCGCCGGTTCGCGCTCAGCTTGCCGGCGATTCTCAAAACGCTCAGACGATACAGCTCTTTGACGGCCGGGTGCTCCAGATCGTTGAGGCGAAACAGCTTTTGAGAAACGACCTCGCTTCGACCCAGGATTTCGGGGTGAATGGCGGCGATTTGCTCGTGCTCCATCGCTTCGTTGCTGATTCCTTCAATGGCGGCTTCCATGACTCCCCAAGTCTTCATGATCCGGATGTGCCTGCCTCCGATCACCGTTCCCCGGGGGAGCAGAAAACGCCCCTTGGAATTGAAAAGGTCCTTCTCCAGGACCATCCCTTCCTTCAAATCGTCGATATTCAGTTTCCCCATGATCCGCCCGTTCGCACCCCCGTGCCCTTTCCGAAATCCACCTTCCAACGATCCCCCGGTCTCCAAAGGGAGCATACCGCAGCGAATCGGTCGGGCAAAGCATTTATCGCCGTCTCGCCGCAAGTTCGCCTTGACGAGTCTTCCCTCCGTTCCGTCGTTCCGGCGATCTTCAAGCCGGAATCCATGCTTCCACGGCTCGGTCGCCCCCTGCGCCTGCGGGGCGCGGCCGTTCCGCCGGAATGGACGACTCGACGCAAACGAGCCTTCTTGACGGACCACTCAGTCCGTCCAACGGCGACTTGCCAAGGAATGGCGGACCGCCTCTTCCTCCTCTCGCTCTCCACCTCCGTTCAAAGCGGACACCGCCTTGCGCTGAACGCCCAGCCGTCTCATTCTCGAGGCGAAAGTGGAGCGGTTCACGGCGGCTTCCCGGGCGGCCAGGGTCACGTTGCCCATGTTCTTTTCCAGAAGGTGCAGCACATAGGCCTTTTCCACCTCCTCCCACGACGGATAGGCGTCGAAAAGGGAGGGAACGGCGGAGGGCTCCACCCTGTCGGGAGGGGGAGCTTCCCGCGGTTGGCCGGCCCCGGGCTGCTGAACGGGGCGACGGGGCAGATCCGACGCCGCGATGACTCGACCTTCCACCGTCACCAGCATGTAGCGGGCGAAATTCTCCAATTCCCGAATGTTGCCTTCCCAAGGAAAATCCCGGAGACGCTCCATGGCGTCGTCTTCGAAGGTTTTGATCTCAAGCCCCATCTTGAGGGCTTCCCGTTTCACGAACCGCGTCAACAGCAAAGGAATGTCCTCGCGCCTCTCCCTCAAGGGCGGCAAATGGAGCGGGAGCACGGAAATGCGATAGAACAGGTCCTGGCGGAAATTCCCGTTGTTGATGGCCTCCTGCATGTTCTTGTTGGTGGCGCAGACGATGCGCACGTCCACCTTGCGAACTCCCGTGTCCCCCAAAGGCTTGATCTCGCCGTTCTGAATGAATCGCAGAATGCGCGCCTGAAGGTTCAGGGGCATGTCGCCGATCTCGTCCAAGAACACCGTTCCCCCGTCCGCCGCCTGGAAAAGCCCCTCCTTGTCCCGCACGGCCCCCGTGAAAGCCCCCTTGCGATAGCCGAACAGCTCGCTCTCCAAAAGCGTGTCGGGGATGGCGCTGCAGTTTTGAACCAGAAGGGGCCGGTCCTTGCGCCGGCTCCACCGATGGATCTGATTGGCCACGGCGTCCTTGCCCGTTCCGCTTTCTCCCGTGATGAGAATGGGGTATTCCGTGCGGGCGTAGGCCCGGCCCATTTTGAGCACCTGCAGGAAAGCCGGACTTTGCCCCACCAGCTGGTCCTGGCCCCGGATCTCGTCCAGGGTCCGGCGCAGGAGCTGGTTCTCCTTGAGCTGGTTGATGTAAACGATACTCTCCAGGGCGTTGGCGGTATTCTGGAGAACGATGGACAGGAGGGTCAGGGAGGAATCGGGGACGGTCTCCCTCTTTCGGGGAAGCAGCCCCACGAACATCCCTCGAATGCGCGAATAGGTGGCCACGACATGCAGCAGGAACCGGCGGCTGCGGTCCCGGGAGGACAGGACCACGCCGCGCCTCTCCCGAAGGGCCCAGGCGAAAAACCCCTCGTCGATCATGAAGTTCACTTCCTGCTCGACGACGGCCTTCAAATCCGCCGGCTCGCACACGGACAGAACGAAATCGTTTTCCGCGTCGGTGAAGTAGAAGGCCCTGCCTTCGAAGGGCATGAGAGTCCGGATGCGGCTTTCGGCCTCCCGAAGCACGACGTCGGGATCGTGGCGCTTGTCGATGCTTTCCTGGAAGTCCCCCAGGGACAGGGCCATCTCCAGGGCGTTCTGAATGAAGCGCCTGTTTTCCTCCAGGTAGCGGACACGATCCAGGAGCTTTCGAGGATCCAGGGGCTCGTTCGTGACTGTATCGTTTTCGAGGGCTTCTTTCATCGCGGTAGAAAAGGCTCCAGGGCCGAAAGCTGATGAACGGCCTGCCGGGTGATGAATTCCAAGACGCCCGGGGACAGGCTCAACTGCTCCCAGGCCTGCCGGTCCAGGGGAGGCATGTACCGCTCGCCGCTGCTGCCGATCCCCAAAGCGTTGACCATCGCGTCGGCCAGATGCACGATGGCGGCCTGAACGCCGTGGGACGCCCCGGCGGGCTCATGGTGATAGAACACGCAATCTTCCAGAGTGGCCGGGAGCTTCCACTTCCGCAGAAGGTATCTGCCGATCTCCGTGTGCCGGCATCCCAGCACCTCCGCTTCCTTGCGATGAAGGATCTCCCGGGCCTCCAGGGCCTCGTGAAGAAGGACCCTGGCTTCGCGGGGAAAATACTTGTAAACGATGAGCCTGCCGATGTCGTGCAGGAGCCCGGCAACGAACATTTGCTCCGTCTGGGGCAGGTTCTTGTGGGCCGCGAGGATTCGGGAAACGACCCCGCAAGCCAGACTGTGCTGGATAAAGGAGGCCATGTCCAGCACTTCCGGAGGAATGTCCCTGAAAAGGCTCAGGATGTTGATCCCCAGGGCCAGGGTGCTGATCTCCCGGGTGCCGATGACGGTGACGGCGCGGGAAATGCTGTCGATTCTGCAGGGAAAGCCGTAAAAGGGGGAATTGGCCATTCTCAGCAAGCACGCGGCCAGGCTGGGGCTCTTGCTCACCACTTTGCCGATGTCGTCGGAGCAGCTCAAGGGATTGGCGATGACCTCGTTGAGCTCGTAAACGATGGAGGGCATTTCGGGCAGGCGGATCTTGCCCGCGACGAGCCCCTTGTAACGGTCGCGGATGAATCCCTCCGCGGCGGGAGGGGGCGCTTCAAACGAGCACTGCTCCGAGCGCCAGGGAATGTCGCTGTTGGTGCGAACCATGACGCAGAGGCGAAACAGCTCCTTGACCGCGGGATGCTCCAAATCTTCGTGCAGAAACACCTTCAGAGCCCTTTGGCGAACGCGCTCCTCCCACTCCTCGGAATCCGGCCCCGCGGCATCATCGACGGAAGCTTCCTCCTCCCGATCGCTCTCCCACTCGCCTTCCACGTCCACCTCGATGACCCCCCAGATCTTGAAGATCCGAACATGGCGATCGCTGATGGGCTGCCCCTGGGAGAGCAGCAATCTGCCACACAAGTCCCTCACGTCCCGGGCCACGATCATGCCCGGCCGGACGCGATCCGTTCTGACGAGCCCCATGCGTCTCCCTCCAACCGAGCACCCCCGAAAGCGTCCTCGATCCGACCGTCCGCCGAATGGCGAAATAAAAACAAGCGATCATATTTCACCATACCGGCCGGTGAAATACAACCGCTTTTTTCGTCCCGGCAGGCTCGTCTCCCTCCCCCTTCCCCGCCCCTTGCGCGAGGATTCCTTTTTTCTTCAACGAAATCAATTCGATAAATTTCGCTTTGCGGAGATTCCCTTCCTTGGCACAACCATTGCTCCAGAGAACGGGCAACGAAAGAACGAGAACCTCGAACCCCAAGAGGAGACATACCATGCATCCCGCAAAAAAATTCCATCGAGCGAAGCTGTTGAAAAAAATCGCCTCCACCCTGACCGTCGCGGCTCCCTTGGCGTTTTTCGGGATGGCCGCCATCCATTGGGCCCATTCCCAGGGCTTCCAGTTCCTGGGACAGCTCGACTACGCCCTCCCTCTGGTGTTGTCCCTCCACCATGTGGAGTTGAAGCAATTGAAGCGCGATTTCCTCCTTTCCCTCTAATCCCCTCCGTCGGGGCGACGGTCCTGATCGAACGGGCGGCTCCCGACCCCCACCCGCCTCCACCGGAAACAGGCGCCCTGCGCCTGTTCTCCCGGCCTTTTCCTCTTTCCGGTCCATTGCCATGGCGGCTCAACCCCCTTGCTCCCCCGCCCCTTGAACATCCAGACTCCCCCCGCCTCCAATGGTATCGGCAGCTCGTCCCCATTCCCTGAAAAGCCTCCGTGGGAGGGTCGCCCCTTTTCCAAAGGCCTTTCCGCGAAGACCGACCTCTCTTCTTGCAAGGGATGGCCGTTTCTGAGACAATCATCGCTTGACGATGCGAAACCTTCGTTCCGTGCGTGCATCCCTTTTCGAGTCGGGGAATCCCCGGAGCCCAAAGGAAGGAGGCGAATTCCCATGAAGCCCGAAGCCCGCGTCCTGGGCGTGGGAGGCAGCCCTCGCAAGGGAGGCAACAGCGACGGTCTCCTGGAGCGCATCCTGCGAGGGGTGGAAGCGGAAGGAGTGCCCGCGAAGCCCGTTCAATTGCGCGAGCACCTCTTCCAGTCCTGCGTCGGGTGCGAGAGATGTCGCCGGGACAAGCGCTGCACCGGCCTTCTGGACGGCATGCAGCTCCTTTACCCGGCCCTCGTGCAAGCGCGAGGGCTGGTGCTGGTGTCCCCCGTCCACACTTTCTACGTGAGCGCCTGGATGAAAGCCTTCATCGACCGCCTCTACGCCTTCTACGATTTCACCGACGACCGCCCCCGACGCTACTCCAGCCGCTTGGCCGACCAGGGACGCAAGGCGGTGGTTTGCGCCGTTTGCGAGCAGACGAATGCCGCCGACATGGGCTTCGCCCTGGAAGGCATGCGCCGTTCCGTGGAATACCTGGGCTACGAGGTGGTGGGGGAGCTGCCGGTCTTCGGGTTGTTCGAGCGCGGGGCCGTGGCCAGGGAAGAAGCGGTGCTTCTCCAAGCGGAAGCCTGCGGGCGCGAGCTGGCCCGCTCCCTCTGATCCCCGGGAAAAGGGAAAGGAATCGCCATGATCGTTTCGGAGTCCAAGCCGGCCCCCGGCCCCGCGAGATGGGTCGCCGTGTCGTCCCTTCTGTGCCTGACCACCCTCCTGGTCGTTCTCGCCCTTTCGGTTTTCACCCTCCGGCAGTTCATGCGAAGAAGCGAGGTGCAGCAGCGGGAGCTCCTGCGCATGGTGGAAGCTTCCTCTCGGCCCGAAGTCGCCGAAAAGGCGCGCCAAGCCATGGATCGTTTCCGGAAAGAGCGCATGGCGCGGTCCCGTCAAAGCATTCTGCTTCTGACGGCCGCGGGCCTTGTGGCCGTTGTCGCGAGCGCCATGGCCGTTTTGCTGGTGCATCGAAGACTTCGAGCGCAGGCTCTTTCCGAGTCCCCCATGCCCGGCCATGCTCCCTATCTGGAGGAAACGGCCCGGGAGCTGGACCGTCTCGCCGAAAGGATTCGCCGCATGGGCCGAGACGCTTCCTGTTGAGGCGGCGGACGACGGACGACGAGGAAATTCCCGATTCTCCATCGGCAAAGGAGGTCGCCATGTATCGCACCATTCTGGTTCCCCTGGACGGCTCGCCCCGGGCCGAAAGAATCCTGCCCCACGTGGAGGAGCTGGCTCACCGCTTCGAGTCCCGGGTCGTTTTCCTTCAGGTGCTGGAGCCCGTTTTCGACTTTCTTCAGGATTCCGCGTCGAGGAGCCATCAAGAACGGGAGCGCGAAAGCGACGCCTATCTGGCCGGCCTGCGCGGGGAATTCCGGGAGAAGGGCATCCGGGCCCGGACGGCGGTGGATCGCGGTCCCGTGGTGGAGACCATCATCAAAGTGGCCAACCGCGAAGGGGCGGACCTCGTGGCCATCGCCAGCCACGGGCGGGGAGGCATCTCGCGGGTTTTCTACGGAAGCGTGGCCGCCGGCGTCCTCCACCAAGTGGACCGGCCTCTGCTCGTCATCCGGGCTCGCGGCCAAGACTGATTGGCCCGTCAGCGAAGTTGCTCGGCATTGCCGATCCGCCTTCCCCCGGGAGCGAGGGTCTCCGGCCCTCTCGACCGCCTTCCCCCGGGAGCGAGGGTCTCCGGCCCTCGACCGCGAGCTTGCGGTTTCGCCGTCGCCCCTTCCGGGCGTCCTGCGCAAACCGGTCGCATCGTCGGCAAGCTTGGCTGACGGATCAACTGGAGGCCGGGAGGCCACAGCCATGAACTTTCCCGCGAAGCCCCTTTCCTTTCTCGTTCCCGGAAAGCACCTGCTGGGCGCGAGCTGGTCTCAAATCCCTCGTCTCCTGGCCAGGACTTTTTTTCTGGCCGCCTGGAAATTCAACGGGGATTCCTGTTTCGACCGGGCGGCCGCCCTGTCCTTCGCCACCATCATTTCCCTCATTCCCCTGGCCGTTCTGTTTTTCAGCTTCGCCGGAATGCTGGGAGGCGGCCAGGAGATCATCGCCTACGTGGAGCGCAAGGTCTTCCCTCTGGTGGCCCCGGAATTCCAGGACAATTTGAGCCTCTGGCTCAACCGCTACATTTCCCCCACGGCCTTCCGGGAAGGCCCCACCGGGGCCGTCAACCTGGCGGCCGTCTTCGGACTGGTCCTCGGCGGCCTGAACATCCTGATCACCTCCGAACGGACCTTCAACCACATCTGGAACGTGAAAAGCCGCCAAAGCTACATCCACAAGCTCACCACCTTCTGGCTTCTTCTCACCACCAGCCCCTTCATGATCGTGGCTTCCATGTGGATCGAAAGAAACCTGATTCCCCAAGGGGGCCTGGTGGAGAACGTCGTGCGGCAACACTGGATGGCGGCGTCCCTTTACCGCTTCTCGATACCGCTTTTCATCGAATGCGTCGCCTTTTCCCTGTTGCTTTTCTTCCTGCCCGCCGCCCGGGTGAGAGCGGCCGGCGCCGCCGCCGGAGGGCTCGTGGCCGCCGTGCTGTGGGAGATCCTCAAAAAGGGATTCTATCTCTACGTCCTTCAGGCGGGCAGCGTGACGAACTTCTACAAGCACCTCGCCATCATTCCCCTGTTTTTCATTTGGGTGTATCTGACTTGGCTGGTTATATTGTGGGGTGTGGAATTGAGCTACGCCTTTCAGAACTTCGAATCGTTGGCGAGAACGCGCCGGCCCGACCGGGAGCGATCTCGCTACTCCCTGACCTACTTGGGAGTCCACATTCTTCTGGAAGTGCATCGCGCCTTCAGGGAGGGAAGGACGCCCGTGGATTTGAGCGACATCGGCTCGGGGCTCGACGCGGAAGCGGATTTTCTCGACCAGGCGGCGGCCCATCTGGTGGGAGAAGGCATTTTGGTGGAGGACGCCCGGTGGCCGGGCTCCTTCACCCTGGGCAAGGATCCGGGTCGCCTGAGCGTGTCCGGGGTCGTGGAGAGCCTTCATTCCAGGGAATTCCCTTCCGAAGCCCTCGAGATCGTTTGCCGGGATCCCGAAAGCTCCCCGGAAGTGCCGGCACCGGGCAAGAGCGGCGAGCCATCGGCCTCCGAACTGTTTTCCCGGGGCTGCAGGGCCTTTTACGCGGCCCTCGAGGGCGAGACGCTGGAAAGCCTTTGGAAAAAATCCCGAGAGGGTTGAACATTTTCCCTCCCGTCGCCCCGAGCAACGGAGACAAGCTCATGAAAAGACGACTCCAAGTCATCCAGGGAGGCAAAGGCAAGCCACCATCCTTGCCGGAAGCCCCCTTGCGACTGTTCAAAGCCCGGTCCACGGGAAACCTTGTTCGTGAAAGTACGGTTTATTACGACGTGGCTTTCAACTGGTACTGTCTGGAAAGAAACGAGCCCCCCGCTCCCTACGAACAGCTCATCGCCGGATACGAAGCTCTCGACAACCGACGCAGGGCCCTTTTGGAGGCCGACGTCAACCGATACCTCACGGCCGCCGAGTCCAACGCTCTCAAGGCCTATCTTCTGGGAAAGCACGGTCTCGAAGCTTCCATTGAAGAGATTCCCCTGCCCATCGAAGGACGAACGTTTCTGACGGGAGCCGGGGCCCGGAACGTCGTTTACGATTTTCTCGAGCTTTCCGAAGAAGAAGGGTATTCCCTGTCGTTCAAGATCTGGGGATATTACACGACGACCAATTGTCTCAGCTCGCCCTCCCTGGAAAAGGGCGTTGAATTCGTTGAAAAGTCCCTGGAGCTCCTGGGTTTCGACCCGGAAATTTCCCAAAACCGTCTCTACCAAGTCGTCAAGGCCCTTTACGACCGTTACGGCCTGTACGTAGCGGCCGCCGATATCGAAGAAAGCCCTTTTCAAAGACAGGATGGCTCATGACCCCAAGCCGGGTGGAAAGCCTTTGCGACCGACACGCCATCGAGCCGGCTCGAGCCCCCGAGCCCATGCCTTTTTCCTCCCGCACTTGGCTAGTGGAGGATTCCGGGGGCGGGCGGTGGGTGATCAAGCTTTGCGAGGAAAACGAAGCAGCCCGCCGGCACTTGCGGGATTTTTCCGTCCTCCACCCTCCCTTTCTCTATCCCCGGCCCTTGGACGATGCCGGGACGGAGAATCTCCTTTACCCCTACTTGCCGGGAGAGATCGCGGCGGAAGCGGATTTCGAAAGCGAGGAAGCCGTGCGTTGGGCCCTGGAGACCGCCGCCCGAGTCCAGGCCCTCGCCCGCTCCCTGGTGCTGGCTTCGCAATACGAGGAAGCTCTGCGGCCCCGGGGATCGGAAGCGGAATCCTTGGAGCGCTTTTCTCAAAGACACCGGCTCGGCGCAACGCTCTTCCACGATGAAAAGCGCAAGCGGGAGCGCTTGGAGGAAGCGGCTCTTTCCCGGACCTGGACCGTGGAAAGAACGCGACGGTGCTGCCAAGGGATTCGAAACGGGCCGGGCTGGCCGGAAGACCTCCTGGCGGAATTCCGGGAGCGCATGGAAAAGGCTTTTTCCATCCATCTGCCCGTTTTCGGAAACAACCTCGCCCACACGGACTTCCACCCCGAGCATCTCCTGCGCTCTCCGGACGGAGCGCCGGGCGTGACGGGATGGCGCATCGGCCCGCGTCCGAGGTTTTTCATGATCCACACCTATCTGGCTTGGTCGCTGCTCCATTCGCGACGGCCTCGAGCGGTGCAATTCTATTCGGATTGCGTGGAGGACCTCGGCCGCAAGGCTTTTTTCCAGGAGCACCACTTGGTGGCGGCTTTCTGCGTGCTGGATCGGCTTGTCCTGAAAATCGAGACGGAAGACGTCGGAGAAGGCGAGCGGCGGGTGGAGGAAGCGGGCGCCTTTTTCTCGTCTTGCATGGCCAAGCTGCGGGGAAAAACCGAGTCGTCGGGATTCTGAAACGGTCGGGCTTTTTCGAGAAAAGCGGTTGCGGGGTGGGGAAAAAAGTTCGGGCGCCCCGCAAGGGGACGCCCAGGGGAGTCGAGGAGGCGCTTTGGAGGGGAGGATTTCGCCAACCGATGGTTCGTGTATAACTTGGAAGCTCTGAAGCTTCATGTCGATGCCGTTTCATTCCCGTGACGATTCGCCGACAAAGCTTTCCGGGAATCCACAAGCGGTAGTGTCCAAAAGGTATCAGTAGATCTTCATTTTTCCGTGGCGACGCCCCAGGACCTCCAGGGTGTCGTGAACGACCACGAAGGCGTTCGGGTCGATGCCGAAGACCATCTCCTTGATTCGGGGCAGCTCCGTCAGGGCCGTGATGGTGAAGATGACGTCCTTTTCCCGTCCCGTGTAGGCTCCGCATCCTTTGAGGAAGGTGACGCCGCGGTTATCACGGCACAGGATGTGGCGTGCGATGACGGGCGCCTGATCGGAAACGATCATGATGGATTTGCGCTGGTTGAAGCTCGTGAGGACCGTGTCGATGACCCGGGTGCTCACGTAAACGAAAATGATGGAGTAAAGAGCTTTTTCCACGTCGAAAAGGAACGCGCCGGCCAGCAGTACGAGCCCGTTGGAAGCGAAGATGACGGGCCCCATGCGAAAGCCGAATCTTTTTTGGAGGTAAACCGCCAGAATGTCCAAGCCGCCCGCGGAGCCCAGGGACCTCAAAACGATGCCCCCTCCGGTCCCGCAGACCACTCCGGCCAGCAACACGGTGAGGATGGGATCGTGGATTTCCACGACGGGCAGCCGAACCAACTGGGCCACCAGGGAAAAAACCGCCATGCCGTAGATGCTGTACAACATGAAGCGACGACTGACGCTCAACCATCCAATTATAAAGAGAGGAATATTCAACAAAAAATAGGCAAGTCCGATTCCAATGGAAGGATAGCAATAGTGAAGCATCATGGCGATGCCCAGGGGACCGCCGCTCAGGAACTGCCGAGGGGCCAGCACGCTGTTGAGCCCTGCGGCGAAGACGATGCTTCCCAGGGTGATGAGCCCCGCGTTGTAGAAAACGGAATTCCAGGAAACCGGAATTTTTTTGAGGGGGAGGGATCGAAGAGAGCTTGTACACTGCATGGCTGGCGGCCCCTTTTTATTTTCGATGCAAGCGACTTTTATCACAAGAACCTTTCCGAAATAAAACCGATGGACGTTTAAACGATTTTTGCCGTGGATTCAAGAGAAATCGACACGGGGAAAAAAAAACGGGAACGGAAGCTCCATTCCCTTGGGAAAATGGATTCAGGCCATAGCCTGAGACAGGCTTTCTTTAGATCGAAAAGAAAGATCATATTGACAACAGGAATTCAATTCCAAAGGAAGCGTCGCAGGATGTTCCACATCGTCGGATGATATCAAGGAGAAAGAAC